>OLQL01000521.1_pt1 | contig 40287 bp, 36 predicted proteins | sample 1672971 | NCBI WGS metagenome assembly OLQL01 (sample SAMEA3136742, study PRJEB25190) | human gut metagenome | biome: human gut; feature: human-associated habitat; material: faeces | place: Austria | collected 2013
TTCTGCAAATTGTGGGGGCGGCCATTGGCCGCCCGCGGGCGAGCAATGCTCGCCCTACACGAATAGTTCAATCACAAACACCAGTACACAGCAGATCACCGATACCGGGAACAACCCTGCGCCGCACCAGGCGGCGAGGATGCCTGCCACCAGTGCCGCCGCGCCGGAAATGGGCGTCTGGGTCGCCTCAATGATGGCCGGGAAGGTCATGACCGCCAGCGTCACATAAGGCACGTAGTACAAGAACGACTGGATGAATTGGTTTTTGATGGGCTTGCGGATCAGCGTCAGCGGCAAAATGCGGATGGTGTAGGACACCGCGAACATGACCGCTATATAAATGTAGTTATTCATGGTCTGCCTCCTGCTTGACCGGGAACAGCACCGCAGCTGCCGCCGAGATAGCCACCGTTAAAATAATGGTCCGCGTGCCGCCGGACAATGCCGAGATGCCGGGCAGATACTCACAGGCGAAGCTCAGCACAAAGCTGATGACCACCAGCGCCGCCACAATGCGGTTTTTGCGGGCCGGCGGGATGATGATAGCCAAAAACATACCGTACAGCGCCACACTCAGCGCACTGACAACCCGCAGCGGCAGCGCATTGCCCGCGATAATGCCCAGCGCCGTGCCGATGGCCCAGGCGGGCGCAGCCAGCAGGATCGCGCCGTAGGTGTAGTAGGGGTTCAAGTACCCGGGCCGCGCGATGGTAATGCCAAACAGCTCGTCGGTCACATCATACCCGATGAGCAGCCGATGAAAGAACGGCGTCTCGGGCGAGAACCGCTGGGCCAGGGCGCAGCTCATCAAGAGATACCGCGCATTGGCAATGAGGGTGATGACGGCGACCTCCCAGTAGGTGGCCCCGGCCGCGATCAGCGTAAAGGCTGCGTACTCCCCCGCCGAAGCGTTATTGAGGATGCTGGCTAAAAAGCCCTGCACCGGGGTCAGCCCCGCATTGCGTGCCGCAATGCCCAGCGAGAACGCGACGGCAAAATACCCCAAGGCAATGGGGAACCCGTCTCGCATACCGTCACAGAACACCCTGCGGCTGAATTTTGTAGATTGTTCCATATTCCTGTATCTTCCTTTCACCGCGTTTTATTATAACGCAGATGCGTAGGAAAAGAAAGGGTATGCAAAAATGTTTTTCTACAGCACACAAAAAGCCCCTGCACGGCTTTTGCGGTGCGGGGGCTTGGCTGAATCAGTTTTTATTCTTCTTGTATGCAGTCACACCCAAACCCAGCAGGGCGGCAAGGGCAATCACAACGATCGGGACGATCGGCATGTCGTCGCTTGTCTGCGGGATGGCGGACGTTTCGGCGGCCTTGGCGGCGCTGGCGGTCTGCGGCGTATAGACGCCCTTGACGTTGGCATAGCCGGAAAGCTGCTTTGTCTCAATGTGGCCGCAGGTGTCGCACTTATAGCCCGCGGCGGTCGCCGTCCAGTTGTGGTGGCCGCAAGCGGTGCAGGTGTAATAGCGGTTATCGTCCTTCGGCGCGGGGGTCGCGGTCGGCGCTGCGGTCGGGGCGGCAGTCGGTGCGGCAGTAGGTGCAGCAGTCGGTGCGGCAGTAGGTGCAGCAGTCGGGGCGGCCGTGGGTGCCGGGGTAGCAGGCTGCTCGACGGCGGGTTTGATAACGTTAAAGTAACTTGGCTGATGTACGATACCTGTTTTCCAAAGGACGCTCAATGTCGCACCATTCAGCTCGTTGTCTTTAATGGTGATTTTTGCGCCGTTAAGCATTGTTATAGCAGTGTCATCAGGAGTACCGTCTTCCTTGTTGTTTTTATCTCTATGCTGCGGCGTAGCAATCAGTGCATTTGCGTCGCCTGTGAGTTTGTTGCCCTGAATCAAGACATCACCAAGCGTCGAACCGCCGCCAGATGTGCCAGATAAATAGATTGCGTCGTTGCGAAATTCGTTTGCTTTATTCTTGTTGTGCATATTGAAAGTATTGTTTAACACCTTCAACACCATGCCGCATGTCTCGTGCTCTGTCACCTTAATGGGACCAGATGCTTCAAATATACAGTTCTGAATCGTCAGTTCGCGCCCGGTTGTAAACTGGCCAAAGTTCTGAATCCAGATTGGGCTGACAGAGCTTTCATTCGCTGCAGAATTGAACTTACAATTATCAAAAGTCACTTTCTGTGCGGCAATCTCACCATTATGTAGCCACGCACCGTTAAAAGTGCTATTCTTTATTGTGATGCTATTGTATCTATGCGCAAATACACCACCGCCAAAATTTTTAGTTTGATTCCAGCCAAATCCACTTCTTACGCCACCGTTGAAAGTAACCCCGTCAAAAATAATATCGGCATTGTCAGGTACTTGCACAGTTAAGTTACAATTTGCGGGGAAAGAAGTCACACTACTATCGCCCTGAACTGTACCATTTACAAAAGTAATTGTAATTGCAGGCTTCTTTTTGCAAACGATGTATCCGTAATCATTTCCATTTTCATTGGTTCTGTCTACAATAACGGTTTCATTATTCTCAATCGTATCCGAGCTCTTTTTTACATAGTACTCGTCCGCAATGTTCTCGTTACCAAGTACAGTGCTCTGCGTAATATCAATATTGCCCAAATCAACCGTCAGCTTAGTGACACCCGCAGGAATCTCCGTCAGGCTGTTGAACTGCTCCAGCGTCAGGGTCGCACCGTCAGTCACCGTGACGCTGTTCGACCCTTGCGTGGTGTCCTGCCCGGCCACAGCGCTGCCGACACCCGCCGCCTGCACGGCGATGTCGTTTTCACTCTCGCCCTCGTCGGCGGTTTCCTCCGGCTGGGTATTCTCCCCTGCCGCAGTGTTGTCCTGCCCCGGGGCACCGGGCTGCTCGCTCACGGTCGTTTCCGACGCGGGGGGCTCGGTGCTGTTATCCGCCAGCGCAGCGGTGCAGACCGAAACGGCCATCGCCAACGCCAGCACGAACGACGCAGCCTTTTTATAGGTACGTTTTCTCATGGTGGGTTCCTTCCTTCTAAAAGTGTATTCCGTCTTATGATATTGTACCCCCCCCCCACTTGCTTCTGTCAACAATAAATCGACATTTTTTGAAATTTTCCCATACGCACAAAAAAACGAGTCCGATTTGTGCAAAAAGGAAACCGCGTGTGCTGCAATATAACGCGTACATCGCGTCCCCCATTTGCAATTTTCGTCCGCCTCCGTTATACTATGTTTTTACCTTTTGCAATATTTCCCACTTCGTGCTCCGTATTTATAGCAGGGCTTCGGATGCCCGCATTTTTGCAACGAAAGGTCGGTTTTCCCATGTCCCGCGACACCATCAAATATATTGCCATGCTCACCATGCTTATCAACCACATTGCCAATGTGTTTCTGCCCGCCGGGATGTGGTATACCAATTTGTGCCTTTACATTGGCTATTTTACCGCCGTGACAATGTGCTATTTCCTCGTCGAGGGGTACGGTTACACCCGCTCCAAACGCAAATACGCCGGGCGGCTGCTGGGGTTTGCTGTACTGGCACAGCTGCCCTACCAGCTGGCTTTCCCGGAAAATGGCATTGCGGGCTTTGTGCAGTTCAATATGCTGTTCACCCTGCTGCTCTGCTTTCTGGTGCTGCTGGCGCAGGAAAGAATCCACGACCGCGTGCTGCGCGGGGCGACCATTGTGTTGTTGATCTGCGCGTCGCTCTTCTGCGATTGGGCGCTGCTGGCCCCGGTGTTCACACTGCTGTTTATTTGGGCGCGGGATTCCCGCCCGCGCAAGCAGATTGCCTTTGCCGCGGCGGCAGTGCTCTATGGCGGCATGGCAGGCCTTGGCAGCGGCTCACTGGCGGAAACCGTCGGCTGCGCGGTGCCCATCCTCGCTGCCGGGTTCGTCATCCTCTACCTTTACAATGGGCAGCGTGCCCGGCGGGGGCGCAGCTTTTCCAAGTGGTTCTTCTATACGTTTTACCCGGCACACCTGCTGGTGCTGGGGCTGATCCGCATCCTTGCGTGAATTTTGCCGTATGCTTTGCCGCATACGGCTTTTTTGTTCGGTTTTGTTCAGGGTTTTGTTCAGATTTTCAGGCCCTGCTTGCAACTTGCCCGCCAAACAACTATAATGGTTATATGTAACTTTGCATAAAAATCCCCCACAGGGAGTTGAAGATATGAAAAAGAGAAACGACCAGAATGTCATTGTAAAACGGGCAGTTCTCGTCTTTATCCTCATGTTTCTTGTGTTGCTGGCGGCGTTGGCATTTTTCACCCGCAGCATCGTCATGCGCGAACAGCTCAAGGCGTCCTACACGGCGGAGGCCACCGTCGCCAATGTGGAGGCCCAGCTCAACCGCTACCTGGCGGAGTCCGAGCTGCTGAAAAGCATCGTTGAGTCCGGGTATGAAATCAGTGACAGCGATTTTGCCGCACTGTCCAAGCTCATGTACGACGAGGACGGCATTATCAAGGCCGTAGAGCTGGCCCCGAACGGCGTCGTGCGCAGCGTTTACCCGCAGGCGAGCAACGCCGACGTCCTGGGGCTGAATATGCTCCGGCACCCCGAGCGCAAAGTTGAAGCCAGCCTTGCCAAGGAGAGCGGCCAGTACACGATTGCCGGGCCGTTTCAGCTGGTGCAGGGCGGCACCGGCGCACTGCTGTTCGATCCTATCTACACCACCGGCGCGGACGGCAGCCAAAAATACTGGGGCTTCTCCGTCCTGGTGCTGGACTGGGAGAGCTTTCTCGATGAAATCCAAATCAACAAATTACAGGATGCCTCCTACGAGTACCTGATTTGGAAGGAGGGCCACAACGGTGAGCGGATCGTCATTGCCCAGGGCGACCGCCCCGTGGGACCGAACACACTGGAAGTTGCCTGCGCTGTGCCCAACGATACCTGGTATTTTGAGATACGCCCGGCCACGGGCTGGATCACCCCGACCCAGGAAGCCTTTAACGTGCTTTTGCTGCTGGTGCTGCCCGCGCTGGCCACAGCCGGCTACTGGCAGTTTGAACTGCGCCGCTACAAGGACGCCGTCCACGCCGCCGAGCTGGAAAAGGCCGCACGGGAGGCACAGGCCGCCAACGTTGCCAAAACGCGGTTCCTTTTTAATATGAGCCATGACATCCGCACCCCGATGAACGCCATCATTGGCTATGCAGGGCTACTGGCAGCCCACCTGGACGAGCGGGATCGTGCGCTGGATTATCTGGGAAAAATACGTTCGTCCAGCGATTTCCTGCTCTCCCTCATTAACTATGTGCTGGAAATGGCCCGCATTGAGAGCGGCAAGGCTGCCTTGAAGCTTGAGCCGTCTGACATCAACGAGCTTGCCGCCTCGCTGAAAGCCGTGTTTGACCCACTGGCCGACGAAAAGCACATCACCACCACCTGCACCATCGATATCCAACACCCCTATGTGCGCAGCGACAAAACGAAGGTACGCGAAATTTTCTTAAATATCATCAGCAACGCCATCAAGTACACACCCGAGGGAGGCCGCGTCGATTTCACCATGACCGAACTGCCCGGCGAAACGCCCGGCACCGTGCGTTACAAGGCTGTCGTGCAGGATGACGGCATCGGTATGAGTGCGGAATATCTCCCCCACCTGTTTGAGGAGTTTTCTCGTGAGCACACCAGCACCGAGAGCCGCGTCATCGGCACCGGCCTGGGCCTGCCCATCGTCAAGTCGCTCGTCCAGCTCATGGGCGGTACCATCGATGTCGAGAGCACTGTTGGTAAGGGTTCGACCTTCACGGTCGTTATCCCCTTCCCTGTCATCAGCAAAGAAGAGCTGACCCAGCAGCGCGAGCAGCCCGCCGACCCCGCCGCTGGGCTGGCAGGAAAGCACCTGCTGCTGGCCGAGGACAACGACCTAAACGCCGAGATCGCGCTGACGATCCTGCAGGAGAACGGCATGATCGTTAACCGCGCTGAGGACGGCATCCGCTGCCTGGAGCTTTTGGGTGCAAAACCCGCCGGGTACTACGACGCCGTGCTCATGGATATCCAGATGCCCCGCATGGACGGCTACCAGGCAGCGCAGGCCATCCGCACTTTGCCTGATGCCCGGTCCACCGTGCCCATCATCGCCATGACGGCCAACGCCTTTGAAGAAGATAAGCAACGTGCGTTTGACGCCGGCATGAATGACCATATCTCCAAACCCATCAGCGTGAACGCCCTGCTGGCCGCACTGCGGAAAAATCTGAAATAACTTGCAGAGAGGAAATTTTCCCCCGGGAAAAACATTTTTTGCCGACCAAAAGCCCATCACCTTTGCCGAGTACCTGAAATATGAATACGACAGGGCTGCTTTTTTGTTGGGCCAGGGCTTGACGCCCGCGCCGCTTGTGTATTATAATAAGTAAGTTATAAGAACGAGGTGTTGCGCAGTTGGTAGCGCGCGTGGTTTGGGACCACGAGGCCGCAGGTTCGAGTCCTGTCACCTCGACCAAAACCACCCAGAAACGTTTGTTTCCGGGTGGTCTTTTTGTATTATACCGCATTTTTTACCGCGCTGCATACAGATACGCGCCTTTGCTGTCCAGCTATTCAAGTATATGTTCTTCTACGCTGCCACGCTGCAAAGCCTGTGCCCCTGTATACGTGGTGCTGCATAACCTCACCATGGAAGCGATACCCTGCCGAGTTGCCCCTGGCAGGGTATTTTTCTGTTGTCTTTTCCCCGCAAAAACGCTATAATAATCTCAAATTTCGGAATATTCGGGAGGGAATCTTTATGGGAAAGGTCAGGCACTGTCTGCGCAGCGCGGCGGGGTATCTGGCGGTGTGCGCCAAGTGGCTGGTGCTGGCGGCGCTGGTGGGGTGTGTTGTCGGGCCGCTGGGTGCAGCGTTCGGACTGGCGCTGAACTGGGCCAACGCCACCCGCGCGGCCCAGCCGTGGCTGCTGTACCTGCTGCCCATCGCGGGCCTGGTCATCGTGTTTTTGTACAGCCACTTCGACCCCGACGGCGGCGGTTCCACCAATCAGGTGTTCGTCTCGGTGCGGGAGCACAAGCCCATGACGCTGCGCACCGCGCCGCTGATCTTTGCTTCCACTGTCATGACCCACCTGTTCGGCGGTTCCAGCGGGCGCGAGGGCGCGGCCCTGCTGCTGGGCGGGTCAGTGTCCGGGCAGATCGGCAAGGTGTTTCACTTGGAAAACCGAGACTGCCGTTTAATGACGATGTGCGGCATGGCGGGCGCGTTCTCGGCCATCTTCGGCACGCCGCTGGCGGCCACCATCTTCACGCTGGAAGTCGTGGATGTCGGCTCGATGCAGTACGCGGCCCTTCTCCCCTGCCTGGTTTCGGCACTGCTGGGCGTTTTTATCAGCGGGCGGATGGGCCTTGCGCCGGAATCCTTCGTTTTGAAAGCCGAGGTCGCCGCCACGCCGCTGAACCTGGTGCGGGTCATCCTTTTGGGGGCTCTGCTGGCGGCGCTGAGCATATTTTTCTGTGAGCTGCTCCACACCGCGCCCAAGCTCTACAAAAAATTTCTGCCCAACGCCTATCTGCGCGTTGCGGCGGGCGGCGTGCTGATTCTGGCACTGACAAAGCTGCTCGGCACGACCGACTACAACGGCGCAGGCGCGGCGGTCATCGAGGCCGCCATCAACGGCGAGGCCGTGCCGTATGCGTTCCTGCTAAAAATGCTGTTCACCGCACTGACCTTGGGTGCAGGGTTCAAGGGCGGCGAGATCGTGCCCATCTTCTTCACCGGGGCGACGTTCGGCTGTGTAGCTGCGCCGCTGCTGGGTCTGCCGCCGCAGCTGGGCGCGGCGCTGGGTATGGTGGCGCTTTTCTGCGGTTGCACCAACAGCCCGCTGGCGTCCATCTGCCTGGCGATTGAAGTATTCGGCGGGCAGTGCATTGCGCTGTTTGCGCTGGCCTGTGCGGTGTCGTACATGCTGTCCAGCTATTTCAGCCTCTACCGTGAGCAGCACTTTCTGCACTCCAAGCTGCGCATTGTGGGCGTGCAGCGGGTCCATGGCCGCTGGTCCGAGACGGATGCCAAGCATTTTACCACAAACGATGACGGCGAAAATTAGTTGCGGGAACGCTGTTTCCATGGTATAATTAAGTGTTATGGAGGAATGGGCGTTTATGAGTAGACTTGCACTGGAAAAGCACTGCTGGGCGGAGATCGATCTGACAGCATTGCGCAGCAATTTTGAATATATCCACCGCGCGGTAGGCGGCGATATCTGTGCCGTTGTCAAGGCCGACGCTTACGGCCACGGCGACACGACCATCGCCCACGTCTTGCAGCAGGCCGGTGCGGCGGCGTTTGCCGTCAGCAGCCTGGGCGAGGGACGGCACCTGCGCCGCAGCGGCATCACAAAACCGATTTTGATTCTGGGCTTTGCTGACCCGTCCTATGCGGCAGTGTTGGCAGAAAATGACATAGCCACGGCCTGTTTTTCTACCGAGTACGCGCAGGCACTCTCCGCTGCCGCCGTCAAGGCGGGCGTACAAGCCAAGGTACACCTGAAAATCGACACCGGCATGGGCCGCATTGGCTTTGCGGTGCGTTCCGGGTTTGATGAAACTATCCACGAGCTGGAAGCCCTGTACACCCTGCCGGGGCTGGATATCTGCGGCGTGTTCCAGCATTTTGCCGTGGCGGACAGCAACACCCCTGCGGACACCGCCTACACCGACGAGCAGTATGCGCTGTTTGCCAGGGTGGTAGCGCGTTTGCAGGCCGATGGCTTTGCCACCGGCACCGTACACTGTGCCAACTCGGCCGCGCAGCTGCGCCACCCCGAGTGGCGGCACGATATGACCCGCGCGGGCATCATTTTGTACGGGCTTGACCCCAGCGACGACGTCCGCTTTCCTGCCCTGCAGCCGGTCATGTCGCTGAAATGCGTTGTGACCTTTGTCAAGGACTTGCAGCCCGGCCAGAGCGTGAGCTATGGGCGCACTTTCACAGCCGAGCGCCCGATGCGCGTTGCCACGGTCTGCGTGGGCTACGCCGACGGCTACCCCCGCCGTTTGTCCGGCGGGCTTGGCGTCATGAACATACACGGCCACGCTGCCCCCGTGGTGGGCCGCGTCTGCATGGATCAGACTATGCTCGATGTAACGGACATTCCTGATGTCAAGATGGGCGACGAGGTCACAGTCTTTGGCCCGGGCGGCGGCGACACCGCCGACACCATTGCGGCCAAGACCCAGACCATCAACTACGAAATTGTCTGCGGGCTGGCGCGCCGCGTGCCCCGCGTATACAAAGAGAACGGCAAGATCTGCGAGATCTGGAACGATTTGGAGGAAACCTGATGGCCCGCAAAAACATCCGCAACTTCTGCATTATCGCACACATCGACCACGGCAAATCCACCCTGTCCGACCGTATGCTGGAGCTGACCGACAGCGTTGACAAGCGCACGATGACCGACCAGGTGCTGGACGACATGGACATTGAAAAAGAGCGCGGCATCACCATCAAGGCCCGCGCCGTGACGATGCGCTATAAGGCCGACGACGGCGAGACCTACGAGTTCAACCTCATCGACACTCCGGGCCATGTTGACTTCCAGTACGAGGTCAGCCGCAGCCTGGCCGCCTGCGAGGGTGCAGTGCTGGTCGTGGACGCCAGCCAGGGCGTGGAGGCCCAGACGCTGGCAAACTGCTACCTGGCGCTGGACCACAACCTGGAAGTCGTACCGATTTTGAATAAGATCGACCTGCCCAGCGCCGACCCGGACGCCGTGGCGAAGGAGGTCGAGGACGTCATCGGCCTGCCCTGCATGGAGGCCCCGCGCGTGTCCGCCAAGCTGGGCATCGGCGTTAAGGACGTTTTGGAGTGCGTCGTGCGGGACGTGCCCGCCCCCACCGGCGACCCGACGCTGCCGCTGAAAGCGCTGATCTTCGACTCCATCTACGACAGCTATAAGGGCGTCATCGTCTATGTGCGCATCTTTGAGGGCACCGTCAAGCCCGGTGACACCATCCGCCTGATGAGTACCGGCGCAGAGTTCCAGCTGGTGGAGGTCGGCCACATGGGCGCGACCCAGATGACCCCCTGCGACAAATTGGAGGCCGGCGAGGTCGGCTACCTGACTGCCAGCATCAAGACTGTGCGCGACACCCGCGTCGGCGATACCGTGACGCTGGCCGCCAACCCGACGGCCGAGCCGATGCCCGGTTTCCGCACCGTGACGCCGATGGTTTTCTGCGGCATCTACCCTGCCGACGGCGCGGACTACCCCGATCTGAAAGACGCGCTGGAAAAATTGCAGCTGAACGACGCGAGCCTGACCTTTGAGCCGGAGACGAGTGCCTCGCTGGGCTTCGGCTTCCGCTGTGGGTTCCTCGGCCTGCTCCACATGGAAATTATCACGGAGCGGTTGGAGCGCGAGTTCGATCTGGACCTCATCACCACGACGCCGGGCGTTCAGTACCGCCTGACGCTGACTGACGGCACGGTGGAGATCATCGACAACCCCTCCGCCTACCCTGATCCGACCCGCATCGTCAAACAGGAGGAGCCGTTTGTCAATGCCCACATTTACACGCCGAACGATTATGTCGGCCCGCTGATGGACCTGTGCCAGACGAAGCGCGGCGTGCTGGTAGACATGAAGTACATGGACGAAACGCGCGTTGACCTGCATTATCAGCTTCCGCTGGGTGAGATTGTCTATGACTTCTTCGACGCCATCAAATCCCGCAGCCGCGGCTACGCCAGCTATGACTATGAGTGGGAAGGCTGGCACGAGAGCAAGCTGGTTCGTCTGGACTTTTTGCTCAATGGCGAGGTCGTGGATGCCCTGTCGATGATCGTGTTTGCGGACAACGCCTACGCCAAGGGCCGCCGCATCTGCGAAAAATTGAAGGAGAACATTCCCCGCGCACTGTTTGAAATTCCTGTGCAGGCGGCCGTGGGCGGCAAGGTCATTGCCCGCGAGACAGTCAAGGCCATGCGCAAGGACGTGTTGGCCAAGTGCTACGGCGGCGACATCACCCGCAAAAAGAAGCTGCTGGAAAAGCAGAAGGAAGGCAAAAAGAAAATGCGCCAGCTGGGCAGCGTGACCCTGCCGAGCGAAGCGTTTACAGCGGTGCTGAAACTGGATTCGGATTCGTAACGGGGGTTTTGTTCCTTCTTTGCAAAGAAGGAACCGAAGAAATTCCAAACAAAATATTCGTAGGGGAGGGATTTATCCCTCCCCTACTTATTATCCCGCCGCGCCCTGCAAATTTTGCCACTCTGTAGGGGCCGCACATGTGCGGCCCGCAGCTTTTCGGCAAAATTGATTTTGCGGGAAGGCCGCGGGCCGGGCATGCCCGGCCCCTACAATGCCGCAAAATAAAATCGGGTATCCATCCAAACGATGGATACCCGATTTTGTTGTTATGCGGTAATTACATCAGGCTGCGGTACAGTGCTTTGATTTCCTCGACGTTCGTGTCGCGGGGGTTGCCGGGGCAACAGGCATCGGCAAAGGCGGACTCGGCCAGGAACTGGACATCCTCTTCCTTCAGAATACCCTTCAGGTCAGCGGGAATGCCGACGTCAGCAGAGAGCTTCTTGACCTCGGCGATCGTTGCATCGGCGGCCTCGGCGTCGTTCATCTCGTCGATGCCCTTCACGCCCATGGCCTTGCCGACGGCGCGGTAACGCTCTCCTGCAACGGTTTTGTTGTATTCCAGGCCGGTGGGCAGGATGATGGCGCAGGCAACGCCGTGGGGGGTGTCATACAGGGCAGACAGACCGTGGGCCATGCTGTGCACGATGCCCAGACCAACGTTGGAGAAGCCCATACCGGCAATGTACTGGCCCAGGGCCATGCCCTCGCGGCCCTCCGGGGTGTTCTGCACAGCGCCGCGCAGGTTTTCGGAGATCAGCTTGATGGCCTCGAGGTGGAACATATCGGAGATGGTGCAGTGACCCTTGGTGATGTAGCCCTCAATCGCGTGGGTCAGGGCGTCCATGCCGGTGGCAGCGGTCAGGCCCTTGGGCATACTGGACATCATATCAGGGTCAACCACGGCGATCTCGGGGATATCGTTGGTGTCCACGCAGACGAACTTGCGCTTCTTCTCCACGTCGGTGATGACGTAGTTGATGGTGACTTCGGCCGCAGTGCCTGCGGTGGTGGGCACAGCAATAGTAAAGACGGCGTGCTTCTTGGTGGGGGCAACGCCCTCCAGGCTGCGGACGTCGGCAAACTCAGGGTTATTGATGATGATGCCGATAGCCTTGGCGGTGTCCATGGAAGAACCGCCGCCGATGGTCACGATGCAGTCAGCCTCGGCAGCCTGGAAAGCCGCCACGCCGTCCTGCACGTTCTTGATGGTAGGGTTGGGCTTGATCTCGCTGTACAGGGCATAGGCAAAACCGGCAGCCTCCAGCAGGTCGGTGACTTTCTTGGTGACGCCGAACTTGACCAGATCAGGGTCAGAGCAGACGAAAGCCTTTTTGTAGCCGCGGGCGGTCAGTTCGGGAACGATGTTCTCGATAGCGCCGTGGCCGTGGTAAGAGATAGAGTTCAAAACAATACGATCTGCCATAGAATATTCTCTCCTTTAAACATATCGGCTTTGGGCCGATGATTTCCATATTCTACGGTTATTATACCACCGCCATTTTCACAGTACAATCCAAAAAAGTGGCGCAAAGTTTGTGAAAAGTGTACAAGGCCTGTCCTTAGGCCCTGCTGTACCGGTTCAGCGTCATCGAAATCGTCAGGTTGATTTTGGTGACCTGCATCATGTGGCGGGAAAATGCCGGCAGCGTGCTGTCTTTTTTCGTGCCGCCCCATTCCAGCAATTCTTCCGGTTTTTTCATGGGTTTGCCAAGGGACAAAAAAAGCTTCCCCCTCGGGGGAAGCTGGCCGTGAGGCGGACTGATGAGGGGCAGCTTTGCCGCTGTCGCCCGCTTATGGGACTGCTGCGGCCAGTTCTCCCCTCATCCGGCCCTGCGGGGCCACCTTCTCCCCCAAGGGAGAAGGCTTGGTGGGTCACGCCTCTTCTTTTTCTTTCTGTGCCTTGATGACCTTCAGGCGGCTGAACTCTTCGCGTTCGCGTTCGCTCAGGACCTCGTCGATGGACTTGATGGTCTTTTGCATCTGGGGTATCTGCACGTTGCCCAGGGCGTTGGCGCGCTTCTGGGTCTTTTGGATGGCCTCGGCCAGGCGGATAACGCTTGTCTCGACCTCGGCCAACTCGACGGTCAGGGTCTTGACCTCATTGAATTTGAGGTAGGCCACATCGATGGTGCCGTTTGTCGATTCCAGATCGTAGTACAGCCCCAGCGGCGAGGTGGTGTTCAGCTTGAGGGTGGGCAGCTCGACGCCCATAACGCTGCGGGTGCTGAGCTGCACGCCGCACTCCACCGGCACACCGGCCGCATAGCCGCCGACCGAGCCAAGCATGATATTGGCCTTTTTCAGGGCCTCGTAGGCCTCGGCATAGGCCGCGCTGATGCGGTCCTGAATGCCCGCCGCGCGGTCGATCAGCTGCATCATTTCTCGCACAAGGATATTGCGCTTACGATCCATCAGGTCATAGCCCTGGGTCGCCAGCGCCAGGCTGCGCTTCGTCGCCATCAGGTTTGATTTTGTGGGAAAAACCTGCTGTGCCATTGGGTACTCCTTTTATACTGCTTTGGCTTCCCCTGCGGGGGAAACTGTCACCGAAGGTGACTGATGAGGGCCGAGTGTGCCATTATCACCCGTCTACGGGCATTCCCCGCACGCTCTCCCCTCATCCGCCCCTGCAGGGCACCTTCTCCCCCATGGGGAGAAGGCTTTGGGGTTACTTTTTACTGATTCTCGCCTTCGCCGGCTCGTAATACTTATCCAGCGTCTCGGCGTCGCAGCGATCCAGCGCATTGCGCGGCAGGGTCGCCAGCAGCTCCCAGCCGAGGTCAAGCGTCTGCTCCATCGTGCGGTCGGTGTTGCCCTGGCCGATGAACTCCTGCTCGAACGCACGGCCAAAGGCCATCAGCTGCTTGTCGCTCTGGGACAGTTCTTCCTCGCCGATGACGCTTGCCAGCGCCTTGGCGTCCTGCACCTTGGCGTAACAGGCAAACAGCTGGTTGGACAGCGTGACGTGATCCTCACGCGTGTAGCCCGCACCGATGCCGTCCTTCATCAGACGGGACAGGCTGGGCAGCACAGAAACCGGCGGATACAGGCCGATGGCATCCATGCCGCGGTCCAGCACGATCTGGCCCTCGGTGATGTAGCCGGTCAGGTCGGGGATGGGGTGCGTGATATCGTCGCCGGGCATCGTCAGGATCGGAATCTGCGTCACAGAACCCATGCTGCCCTTGATGATACCGGCGCGCTCGTACAGGCTCGCCAGGTCAGAATACAGGTAGCCGGGGAAGCCTTTTCGGCCGGGAATCTCGCCCTTGGAGGACGAGAACTCGCGCAGGGCCTCGCAGTAGCTTGTCATATCGGTCAGGATGACCAGGACGTTCTTGCCCAGATCAAAGGCCAGATACTCGGCCACAGTCAGCGCAGCGCGCGGGGTGATGATACGCTCGATGATGGGGTCGTTTGCCAGGTTCAGCAGCATGACAACGCGCTCCATCGCACCGCAGCTCTCGAAGCTCTCACGGAAGTACGAGGCAACGTCGTTCTTGACGCCCATGGCGGCAAAGACGATGGCAAAGTCCGAACCGTCGGCCACGCTGGCCTGCTTGACGATCTGGACAGCCAGCTCGTTATGCTTCATGCCGGAGCCGGAGAAGATCGGCAGCTTCTGGCCGCGAATCAGCGTGGCAAGGCAGTCGATGGACGAGATACCGGTGTGGATGTAGTTGCGGGGGTAAACGCGGCTGACCGGGTTGATGGGCGCGCCGTTGACGTCGCGGCGGGCCACCGGGTAGATATCGCCCAAGCCGTCAATGGGGCGGCCCAGGCCGTCCAGCACGCGGCCCAGCAGTTCGGGGCTCAAATCCATCATCATCGGGTGGCCGGTCATAACCGTGCGGTTGTTGACCAGGCTCAGACCGCGGGTCCCCTCGAACACCTGGATAACGCAGCGGTCGCCGTCCACACGGACAACACGACCCACGCGGGTGGAGCCGTCGTCGAGGTGCAGCTCGACCATTTCATCATACTGCACGCCCTTGACGTCGTCCAGCACGACCAGACTGCCGTTGATTTGGGAAAGTCCGATATGTTCCAGAATCATGTTATTCCCTCCTCATCAGCCCTGGGCCACGGCGGCCAGCTTGGTATCGATGGCTTTTTGCAGCTCGTCCAGCTTGGTAAAGTCGTCGTTGGGCACGGTATATTTCATCTGCACCAGCTCGTCAAACAGGCCGGTAGCCAGCAGACGGCTGACCGGCACCTGCTTGGCGACGAGCGCGGCGCACTTGTCGTACAGATACAAAATGGTTTCCATCATCTTCAGCTGCTTTTCCAGCGGGACATAGGTATCCACGGCGTGGAAAGCGTTCTGCTGCAAGAAGCCTACGCGGATAACGCGGGCGATCTCGATGGTCAATTTCTGGTCGTCGGGCAGCACGTCCGAGCCGATTAGCTTGACGATCTGCATGAGGTTGTTCTCCTGCAAAAGCAGGTTGGCGATGCGCTCACGGCAGGACATGAAGTCGTGGCCGACATTATCATAGTACCAGCCGCCGAGGTCACCCAAATACTCGCTGTAGGAGTCGTTCCAGTTGATGGCCGGGTAGTGGCGGGCATAGGCCAGGGACTTATCCAGCGCCCAGAAGCAGCGAGTGAAGCGCTTGGTGTTCTGGGTGACAGGCTCGGAGAAGTCGTTGCCCTGCGGGCTGACTGCACCGATGACCGAGACGGAGCCTTCCGCGCCGTTCAGCGTCTTGACATAACCGGCGCGCTCGTAGAACTCCGCCAGGCGGCTGGGCAGGTACGCAGGATAGCCCTCATCGGCGGGCATTTCCTCCAGACGGCCGCTGATCTCACGCAGAGCCTCGGCCCAGCGGGAGGTGGAGTCAGCCATCATGGCGGCGTGGTAGCCCATGTCGCGGTAATACTCAGCCAGCGTAATGCCGGTGTAGATGGATGCCTCACGCGCGGCAACAGGCATGTTGGAGGTGTTGGCAATCAGCACGGTACGATCCATCAGGCTCTTGCCGGTGCGGGGATCGACCAGCTCGCTGAATTCCTGCAGCGCCTGCGTCATCTCGTTGCCGCGCTCGCCGCAGCCGACATAGATGATGATATCGGCGTCGCACCACTTTGCGATCTGGTGCTGGGTCATCGTTTTGCCGGTGCCGAAGCCGCCGGGGATGGCCGCCGCACCGCCCTTGGCCAGCGGGAACATCGTATCAATGACGCGCTGGCCGGTAATCAGCGGCCGGGGCGAGGTCATGCGCTCGGCCGACGGACGCGGGGTGCGGATGGGCCACTTCTGACACAAGGTCAGCGTGTGTTCCTTGCCCTTGGCGTCGGTCAGCTTTACAATGGGTGAATGGACGGTGTAGCTGCCGTTAGCGGCGACCCAGGTCACGGTGCCGGAAATCGTCGGCGGCACCATACAGCGGTGCTGGATGGCGGGCGTCTCCGGGCAGGTAGCGTAGATTTGGCCGGGGGTCAGGGTGTCCCCTGCCTTGACGGTCACGGTCACGTCCCACTTGGCGTCCTCGTCCAGGGACGGCTCATGGGCACCGCGCTCGATAAAGCTGCCCATGTGCTGCTCAATGGCGGGCAGCGGGCGCTGGATACCGTCATAGATGTTGCGCAGGATGCCAGGGCCGAGGGTGACGGACAGCGGGCCGCCCGTGCTCTCGACAGGCTCGCCTGCTTTCAGGCCGCCGGTCTCCTCATAGACCTGGATCGTGGTTTCCTTGTCGTTCATGCGGATGACCTCGCCCACAAGGCGGGCGTTGCCCACATAGACCATTTCCATCATTTCCAGGTCGGTTTTGCCCTTGATGGTGACAACGGGGCCGTTGATGCTGTAAATTTTGTTTTCCATGGCTTTGCCCCTCAAATGTTGATTTCCAGCCCGGCGTTCTGCAAGAACCATTCGTGCTGGGCGTTCAGGCGTGCTGCCAGCGTGTCGTCGGCAACCAAGCCTTTGGCGGCGTTTGCGCCTTTCAGACCGCCGAGTTCAATGCTTTCATCGGCGGTAAGCGTCGTGCCGACGGGCAGCTTGACGTTTTGCAGCAGCGGCAGATCCGCCGGGCGGGCGGCGATATTCGCATTCTCGCCCAGGGCTTCCGCCAGCGCGGCAGCCTCGTTTTGCAGCCAGGCGGCGTATTTGTCGCCGGCGGCAAAGGCGGCCAGCTGGCTGCGTGCCTCGGCAAAGGTCTCGTCGGCAATCTTCTGGCGCTGGTCAGCCAGCGTGGCGCGGGCGGCCATGCGGGCAGCGCTCAAATCGCGGTTAGCGCGGGTGCGGGCACGCTCGGTCTCAAAGTGCAGGGTGCGCTCCACACGGGCGTTTTCGGCCTTGCGGGTAGCGTCCAGCTGGCTGGAAATTTCCCGCTCGGTCTCCTCGTGGATGGCGGCGCAGGCGGCCTCGCCTTCCGCGCGGATGGACTCCAGAAAGCGCTCGGCGCGGGTATCTAATTCGTTCATGGTCACACCTCTCAAATCTTCACGCCGATGGCCTCGCGGATATAGCGGGTCAGGCGGTCCTTACCGGCAGCACCGCCGCCGGTGGAAGGCACGGTGATGAGCAGCGGCCCACCGGCAGCGCGGGCACTGTCCAGCGTGGCTGTGTAAGTCTCGGCGATCTTCTCGGTGACGAGCAGCACGGCAATGTCCGGCTGGTTGGCGGCATCCGCCAGCGCGTGCCGCAGGTCGGCCTCGCTGCGGGCTACGGTGCCCTCAATGCCCGCCAGACGCAGGCCGTTCATGGCGTCTGAGTTGTCGCTGATGAGAAAGAACCGCATAGCATTACACCAGCTTAGACAGGATCATGATGGAGATAACCAGGCCGTACAGGGCGATGGACTCACCCAAAGCGACGAAGATCAGGCTCTTACCGAAGGTCTTTTCGTTCTCGCTGTTGGCAGCGATAGCAGCAGGCGCAGCGGAGGCAACGGCCATGCCGCCGCCGATACCGGCCAGGCCGGTTGCCAAAGCAGCAGCCACCAGGCCGATGCTCAAAGAGCTGTTGTGGTCGTTGTCGGTGTTGACAGTCTCGGACGCAGTCGTGGCGGCGGTGGTGTCGGTGGCGGCATCATCGGCGGCAAAGACGCCCAGTGCGCCGCAGCAGGTTACAGCGGCCACGATCAGGATGGTAACGAACAGTTTGCTGAACTTGGTTTTCATAATGGAACCCTCCGTAAATTTTTATTGTATCCGCGCCTTTTTGTCAGGCGCCTTTGTAGGGGCCGGGCATGCCCGGCCCGCGGCTTCGATTCTATCGACCGGTTGTGGGTTGGTTGCGGGCCGGACATGTCCGGCCCCTACCTCGCGTCCTCTTACGCTTTCTCTTTCTTCAGGTCAAACGCCACGAACTTGCGGCCGCCGCCCTTGTAGCAGCGGCTGAACATCTCGTAGAACTCCAAACGGATGCCCTGGATGGCGGACAGCAGCGCTTCCAGACAGATAACCACCAGGTTGCCCAGGATGACCACGACGATGTTGTTCGGCGTACCGGCCAGCGTAAAGACGACCATCATCATGCTGGCGTGGACAATGACGAACGCGCCCACACGCAGGAAGGAAATGGTGTTGGACAGGTAGCTCAGCACTGTTTCCAGCAGTTCGAACACGCTCTGCATCAAGTAGTTGCCCATGCCGCCTGCGGGCTGCCAGGGCTTGCCTTCGACCATCGGGGCCAGCAACTCTGCAAACAGCAGCAGCACCAAACCGACCACCAGACCGATGATTGCCACGACCTGCGGCATAAACGTGACCGCGCCCATGTAGGCGCTTGCCAGGTCAACACCGCACAGGTAGGTGACGACACCAACCAGGCCGTTGGGCGAGAAGATGAACTCGCCCCACTCCTTGTGACGGGCGTGGGTGTACATATTCAGCGCCATGGCCGCCAGCACCAGCACAATGCCGATGTAGACAGCCACCATCAGGATACCCGTGATGGAATCCATGACCGAAACGGGCTTGCCCGCCATGCCCAAAGCATGGTAGAGCGGGTCGAGGGCCTCCTCGTAGCCAAAGAGAGAACCGTAGACCAGGCCAAAGATCGTGCTCGAAATGCCGCAGGGGATCATCAGATGGAACAGGTCATTGTGCTTGACCTTCCACATAAAGGTGCTGAACAGCGCCAGCACAATGCCCTGCCCGACATCGCCAAACATCATGCCGAACAGCACGGTGAATGTGATCGCTACAAAGCCGGTGACATCTGTCTCGCCGTAGGCGGGCAGACCGTACATTTCGACGAAAAACTCAAAAGGGCGGCTCCACCAGGGGTTTTTCAGCTTGGTGGGGGGCGTCATCTTGCCGGCGGATTCCGGCCCATCGACCGTGACGCGCAGCCCCTTGACGGCGCGGGCCTTACCCGCGACCTCGTCCACCTCCGACGCCGGGACCCAGCCGACGCAGAAGAAGTGTTGGCCCTTGACCGCCGCCATCCGGCGCAGGTCGTACACAGCGGCGTAGTAGCAGGCCGTGTCGTACAACAGCTGAACCTTCTCGGCGTTCTTCTGCCACAGGGTGGCAATGCGGCCGTTGACATCGTCCACGCTCTTGTTGACGACATCAAGGTTTTCTTTAAAGTGCTCGATGATCTCGGCGGGCGAACCGGCCGCGCCGGGCACATGCACCGGCTCAAAGTACAGCATCGAGAAGATACCGTCGGTTTCCAGCGCTTTCTCCCGCGGGGTCATGTAGACGCCCCAGTAACCGGCCTTCGTCTGGTTGCAGGGGGTGAACAGGATATACGGATCATCGCCGTAGTTGTTCATCAGCTTGTTGTAGCCCTCGGTGGGCAGGAAGCCGAAACGCACCTTGACGTGGGCGCAGTCCAGCAGGTCATCGACGTTGACCTTCAGTCCGGTAAAGTGGCTGTACTGCTCGATGCCGTCCTCACAGAGCTTTTTCTGGTCCAGCAGGATCTTACGCTCGGCGCAGAGCTCGTCGATTTGTTCGAGCAGATCGCTTAAATAGCTGCGGCCCTCGGCGTCCACCGGGTCGCTGTGCTGCTGCCCCTTGTGCAGCTCTATGTTGGCCTCCTGGGCCATGGTCTCGATCTGGTCGCGGATCGCTGTGTGGGGGTTCTCTTCATTCAGAGCGCCGTACCCCAGCGATTCCGACATATATCTGGTGGCAGGTTCTAGGTCAAAGCGGCCGTCCATGCAGCACGAGCCGATAAACTCGTTCAGCTGCGGCATCGTGCCCTGTACCCGCACCAGTTTCATCTTTTCAACCAATCAGTTCACACTCCTTCAAACTGTCTTACACCCGTGCGGTGCGGCGGCCAGAGGACTGGCCGCCCTACGGTATCGTACCTCGGGTGTAGGGCGGTCAGTCCCCTGACCGCCGCGGCGTGTTGCCGTCACCGACAGTGTAAAACTCAATCGTTCTCATCAAACCCGACCAGCAGCGACTGGACTTCCTCGGGCGGCAGCTTGTAATGCACGCCCTCGATGATGTGATCCAGATCCTGCACCTCGCACTGGGCCAGCCAGACGTAACACAGCATAACCAGCGTTGGGTCGGTGGAAAACCGCAGCCACTTTTTGCACCAGTCGCAGCGGTAGTGGAAGAAGCCTTCCTTCAGCACGCTGTACTCGTGGTGGCCCAGCAGCGGGCCGTACTTTGTCTTGGCGAACCGCGCCTTGAAGTCGGCCAGGTCGCGTGCGGCGAGCAGGTACTCCCACTCGTCGTTCGTCATAGCCGTGCAGTCGCGGCGGGCGTTGGAACGCACCACCGAATCCGGTGCGCCAATACGGATGAGCCGCGCTGCGTTAGAGACAGCGGACGTATCGCATTCCAGCTCCACCAGGTCGCGCAGGTTCGGCGCGGCGCTCGTGCCTTTCTTGGCCGGGGCCAGCGCCACAAGGGCTTTGTGGCGGCGATCCTGCAAAAGCGGCTCGGCCTGGGCAGTCAGGCCCCGGTCCGGCTTGGCGGTTTTCATCGGTTCCAGGACTTTTTCCCACGGCGTGTCGGCCACAGCGGCCAGGATGCCGTCCAGGCTCGTGGCTTTAGCCAGCGCGTAGAGGTCGATGCAGCAACGCTGCTGCATGAACTCCGGCAGGCGGAAGAGGTAGTCGCCAGGGCGGCCTGCATCCAGGCAGCGCATGGCGGCGGTCAGCTCATCGACCTCGCAGCAAAGGGTGAAGTACTCGTACACCTTGCTGCCCGCGCTGCGGTCATAGCGGCAAAGGCTGTCGTACCGGGCGTACAGGCCCTGACGCAGCAGGTTTTCCAGCTGGGCGCGGCGGGCGTACTGGGGGTTGACCTCGGCCAGAGCGTCGGCGTACAGCGGGTACTCCTTCAAGGCCGCGGCAAGCTCGGTCATCGTGCGGCAGCCCATCAGGCGGCGGTAATCGTCGGCACGCAGCCTGCGGCCATACAGGGCGCGGGCCTTGGCCAGTACGGCGTTGCCGGAAGCCGCACTCGCCTTCATCATTGTGCGGCCTCCCCACCCAGGGTGCGCTGTACAAGCTCGGCACACCATTGTGCTTGTTTCGCCTTTGCGGCGGCGGTCATGGTCTCGGCAGCCTGCCGGCGCTGCTGCTCCAGTGCCGCCAGCGCGGCGGCGTTACCGTCGGCCGCGGCCTTGGCTGCGGCTGCACACTCGGTTTTTTCGCGGGCGTCACACTCCGCGATGATTTTCTGTTTCTGCTCGTCCAGGGCCGCCAACCGGGCGGTACGCTCGGCCTTGGCCTTCTCGCTGGCCTTGCGCTGGGCGGCGTCCATCTCCAAAATGGCCTGCATCAGGTCGTTGACATCTTTCATGCAATGCACCTCACTCTTTGGGAGCTTTACCTGAACCAATCAGCGTTTTCCTTCCCTTGCATTCTCTGCACCCGGAAGTAGTTCCTATTATGTAAATAGGTAGACCAACTTTTTCAGGTTCAGCCGTAATTATAGCACTATGACCAAATATGGCAAGTGGTTTTTGTGCAGTTTTATTTGTACAAAAATGGGTTTGTGTTTTTCCTGTCGATGTTTTGCGAAATCGATCTCACTGCTTTTTCATGGCGGCCAGCCCTTTGCCGAACACAAACCGCACCAGCGGGCCTGCGCCGCACAGCTGCCACAGGAACGCGGTGGGATAGTTCATCGCCGTGGTCTGCACCCACATGGCAAAAAAGTTTGCGTTGTGGCTGTCCTTGAAGAACAGCGTGGCGAAAAAGCTCATCAACGGGCACATCATCCAGGCAGACAGGCAGGAGATGGCCGCTACCAGAAACACCTGCTTATCCTTGCCGGGGGTGAACCAACCCATGGCGATGCGTATGGCCGCGGGGCCGACCAGGAACGTATCCAGCAGGAAGCCGATGACGCCCATAATGGGCAGCTCGCTGAGGGCAGCGGCGAAGATGAAATTCTGCATCCCACCCACATCCAGTGCGATATTATAGCAGACCATTCCGTAGACCATGACACAGACCATCATGACGGTGTAGACGATTTCCTGTTTCTTTGTTTGCGGCATTGTAATTACTCCTCATATGTACGTTATTTTCTCCAAAACAAAAACAGCCGTAGGGTGTCGCTCAACTCGTTGCGACGCCCTGCGGCTGTTGTCTCACTGCGTTGGAAAGTGGAGCCAGTATACCGCAAATTTTCCGCTTATGTAATACCCCTGCACAAATTTCTGCACTTTGTATAAAATATTTCTCCGTTTTGCCGCGTCACTTTGGTACAAAACGCCGCAACTGTCACCGCAAACTTTACAGGGATGGCGCGGCGCGCTATAATGGGCAATGGTTGGAGGGGCGGCCAATGCCCGCCCCTGCCTGTGCAATCGTAAGAGGGGTCAAAAATCATGTCACATTCATTGCTGCATCACCGCGGGCAGATGTCCGAGGCATTCCGCACGGTCATGTTTCTGTCCGCATCGGGCGGATTACAGGACGCCTACACCTACATCGGGCGCGGCAAGGTGTTTGCCAACGCCCAGACCGGCAACATCGTCCTGATGAGCCAAAGCCTGTTCGAGGGAGATTTTGCACGGTTCGCCCACTATTTCATCCCGGTGCTGGCCTTTGCGCTGGGCGTGGCGGCGGCTGAGTGTATCCGCCTGCGCTGGCGCGAGGCCAAGCGTATGCACTGGCGGCAGCTTGTGCTGCTGGCCGAGATTGCGCTGCTGTTCGTGGTGGGCTTCTTCCCCGACGCGTGGGATATCGGTGCCAACGCATTGGTATCCTTTTCCTGCGCCATGCAGGTACAGGCGTTCCGCAAGGTACACGGCTACCCGTTTGCCAGTACCATGTGCATCGGCAACCTGCGCAGCGGTATGGATTCGCTGGTTGGTTTTGGGCATACCCGCGACAAAAAGCTGTTGTGGAAGGGTCTGCACTATTTCGGCGTGATTTTTGTGTTTGCACTGGGTGCAGGCATCGGCACACAGTGCGTCGGCATTTTCGGCGAGAAAACGATCTGGCTTTCCTGCGCGCTGCTGCTGGTGAGCTTGTGCTTTATGTTTATCAAAGAGGATCTGCCGGAGATCGAAGAAGAGTTGGAAAAATAAGCAAGCCCCATCCGATTTTACGTCGGATGGGGCTTACTTTTATACTTTTCTTCGTCCTATTTTGTTCCGGGCATCATTCACCATGCCGTTCAGCCGCGCCCCCATAAAGGTCAGCCCCGCCAGGGTCGGGGCGCTGAGGGCCAGCAATACGACCAAGACCAGCATGCCGCCCAAGTCCAGCCGCACCAGCGGCAGCCAGGGGGCCAGCAGGAACGCCCCCGCGACCCCCATCACCGTCATGCCGCCCCAGATGATCCAGTGCAGCGGCGTGAACGGAATGCAGACACCCCACAAGATCTGCAAGCCTACGCACAAAATCACGAAGGTGCAGATCGTGCCCACCATGTCTGTGGGGATATCAAACGCATAGCCAAACCCCTGGGTGCAGAACACGAGCAGGAAGTCTGTCAGCCCGCCGGGCAGCGCGGCCCGCAGGACGTTGCGCATGAATTTCCCGCGCACCAGCTCGTGGTTTGGCTCCAATGCCAGGAAAAACGCCGGTGCGCCGATGGTGGCAAATGTGACGAGGGACAGCTGCAAAGGCTGGAACGGATAGGCCAGCGGTAGCGCCAATGCCACGATGCTGAGCAGGAACGAGAAGATATTTTTGACCAGAAACAGCGACGCTGACCGCTGGATATTGTTGATGACACGCCGCCCCTCGCCCACAACGCTGGGCAGTGCTGCAAAGTCAGAATCCAACAGCACCAGCTGCGCCACCTGGCTGGCGGCCTGTGCACCGGACGCCATGGCGATGCCGCAGTCGGCATCTTTTAACGCCAATACGTCATTTACGCCATCTCCGGTCATGGCAACCGTGTGTCCTTTCGCCTGCAAGGCGTGGACGAGCTGACGTTTCTGCTCGGGCGTCACACGGCCAAAGACCGTGCATTTTTCGGCGGCCTCGGCCAGCGCCTGCTCACTGCGCAGCGTCGCGGCGTCCACCCAGCGCTCGGCCCCCGCAATGCCTGCGTTGGCGGCCACATGGCTGACGGCCTGCGGGTCATCGCCCGAAATGACCTTGACCGCCACACCCTGCTTGGCAAAGTAGCGGAAGGTCTTGGGCGCGTTTTCCCGGATGCGGTTTTGCAGCGGCAGCAGCGCCAGAAATTCCAGCTGCGCGGGATCGAGCGCGGCTGGCGGGTCGGGCAGTGCGGCGTTATATTTTGCCAGCAGCAGCACGCGGCGGCCCTGGGCCAGCAGCGGTGCCAGCTTGTCGGCAAACTCCCCTGCCCGCACCCCGGCCAGCACATCCGGCGCACCGACGACGTAGCAGCCCTGCGCGCCAAAATCCTTGGCGCTGTACTTGTACGCCGTGTTGAAGGGCACGCTGCACCGCGCAAACCAGCCGGTGCCGCCCTGCCCGAAGCGGGCCGCCAGAGCACGGCCGGTGTCATTGTCGGGCTGCTCACCCGCGTAAAAGCTCGCCAAAATCTCATCCAGCGGTTCATTTTCCGCCAGTGGAAGCGGATCGTCGGCCTGCATGGCGCTTTCGGTGATCGTGCCGGTCTTGTCCACACAGAGGGTGTCCACCCGGGCCAGCGTCTCAATGCAGTTCATATCGCGGGTCAGCACCTTGCGGCGGGCCAGGCGCATCATGCTCACGGCCAAGGCTACGCTGGTCAGCAGGTACAGCCCCTCGGGGATCATGCCGATGAGCGCCGCGACCGTCGCGTCCACGGTGTCCTGCATCGGCAGTTCCAGCACCCAATGCTGCTTCCAGATCAGCACCGCGCCGATGGGAACCAACGCGATACCGATGAATTTTATCAGCTTATCCAGGCTGCGCATCATTTCGCCCCGAGCGACTTTGTGGCCGTTGGCCTGGGCCTCGGCGGTCAGGCGGCTGGCGTAGCTCTCGGCCCCGACGCGGGTCAGCCGGGCGACGCAGCGCCCCGCCATTAAAAAGCTGCCGGATTTCAGCTCCGCGCCGCACTCCTTCGGCACAGCCCGGGCCTCGCCGGTGATGAGGGATTCGTTCGCCTGGGCACTGCCGTCCAGCACAACGGCGTCGGCCACGATCTGGTCGCCCGCGCCGAACTCGACCACATCGTCCTGCACAAGGTCGTCGGACAGCACCTCGCGCCACCGGCCGTCCCGCAGGCAGCGAATTTTCTGCGCCGAGACAAGGGTCAATTTGTCGATGGTACGTTTAGCGCGCAGCTGCTGCACGATGCCGATGAGGGTATTGCAAAACACGATGCCAAGGAACCCCATGTTCAGCCAGGAGCGTACGAGCGCCAGCATAACGGCCAGCACAAGGAACACAAGGTTGAAGTAGGTGCAGATATTGTCCCGCACGATCTCGCCGGTGGTCTTGGTCTGGGACTTGGGCGGCGTGTTCGTCTGCCCTGCCGCGCGGCGTGCGTTGACCTCGGCAGCGGTCAGCCCGGTGATGGATGGCATGAGAGGGTGGCTCCTTTCAGGTGGTAGAGGTTGTAGGGGGCCGGGTATGCCCGACCCGGTCGCAGAAGGCAAACGACCGTTTATGGGAAAGCTGCGGGCCGCACCTGTGCGGCCCCTACAATAGTAAAACGAACTACATCAGCTTATTATGGCAAGTATACCCGCCAAGTATGAACAAAACAAGTGCCCGGCTGCGTTTTGGGGCAGTCGGGCACTTTTGTCTATATGCGGTTGTCGCGGTTTTATCTTTCCAACGGCTCAAACGCCTCCGCCGGGTCGGCGGCCACGGCTTCCAGGTTCTTTGTCAGCTGGTTCAGCACCTTATAAAACGTCGCCAGGTCGGCAGGATCTATCCCCTCGTCGGCGCGGCGCTCCACGTCACGTACCACGGCGGTCACACGGGCGGCGCGGTCGCGGCCCGCGTCGGTCAACAGATACAGCGCGTTGTACTTGCCGGGCGCACCGCACTTTTCCACCAGGCCGCTGCGGACCAAATCCGCCAGCACGCGGGAGATCATGGCCGGGTCCAGGTCGCACCGCTCAGTCAGGTCGGAGAAATGCCAGCCCTCGGGGGCGGCTGCCAGCTGGCAGAGCACCAGCGTGTGGCCCGCTTTCAGCGCAATGAGGCCCATACCGCTGGTCTTGATGCGCTGGATGACCTTTTGCAGCCGCGCCAGCGAGACGGACAGTCGGATGAAACGGTCCTGCATATCAATCTTCCTTCAGCTCGCCGCGGGAGGCCGCCTTCAGGTACGCAAAGATGAAGCCGTCCAGGTCGCCGTCCATGACGGCCTGTACGTTGCTGCTCTCGTAGCCGGTGCGGTTGTCCTTGACCAGCGTGTAGGGCATGAACACGTAGCTGCGGATCTGGTGGCCCCAGGCAATCTCGTTCTGCACGCCCTTGATGTCATCGATTTTGTCCTTGTGCTGCTGCAAAGCGATCTGGTACAGCTTGGCCTTCATCATTTCCATGGCGTACTCACGGTTCTGCAGCTGGCTGCGCTGGGTCTGGCAGCTGGTCACAATGCCGGTGGGCTTGTGGATCAGGCGCACGGCCGAGGACGTCTTGTTGATGTGCTGGCCGCCCGCGCCGGAGGAACGGTAGACCTGCATCTCGATATCGGCGGGGTTGATTTCGATATTGATGTTGTTGTCCAGCTCGGGCATGACCTCCAGGCTGGAGAAGCTCGTCTGGCGGCGGGCGTTGGCGTCAAACGGGCTGATGCGCACCAGGCGGTGGACGCCGTGCTCGCTTTTGAGCATACCGTAGGCGTTCGCGCCCTTGACCATCATGGAGGCGGACTTGATGCCGGCCTCGTCGCCGTCCAGCACGTCCAGCACCTCAACGCTGTACCCGTGGGCTTCGGCCCAGCGGGTGTACATACGGTAGAGCATTTCGGCCCAGTCCTGGGCCTCGGTGCCGCCGGTGCCTGCGTGGAAGGTCAGGATGGCGTTGTTGTGGTCGTACTCGCCGTTCAGCATCGTCATGAGCTGCAGCTCGTCGATGGACTTCTCGACGCCCTCAACGGCCTCCTCACCCTCGGCGGCCAGGGCGGGATCGTTCTCTTCCTCGATCATTTCCAGCAGCGTCTCGGCTTCCTCATACTGGGTGGCCAGCTTGCCGAAGCGCTCGAGCTTGTTCTTCACTTCGCCCATCTCACCGATGATTTTCTGGCTGCGGGCCTGGTCATCGTAGAAGCCGGGCATCGTCATCTGGTGTTCCAGCTCGGCAAGGCGCTTCTCGCTGGCCTCAATGGACAGGGCGTCACGCAGGTCGTCCACAGCGGTTTTCATGCCGCCGAGTTTTGCTTTCAGTTCGTCAATGGTAATCATATATGGTATCCCTCATCACATAAGTTGGCATAAAATTACATAGTACCATTATAAGCGAATTGGCGGGCGTTGTAAAGAGGGGCAGCCGCATAAAATATTTGTAAAAGAGGGATGTATCCCTCCCGGCAAAAACAACGCCACCGGGTAGGGACCGGGTATGCCCGGCCCGCAGCCTTCGGGCAAACGACCGCCCGGCCACTACCCGGTGGCGCAAGGAAAAAAGGCAATAAATTCATTTCTCTTGTAAAGTTTTTATGTTTTCTTTGCATTTATCCATTTGATGCGGTATAATGTCTTTATGTTACTGAAAGAAGAACGAGGACACACCACATGACACGTTACACCGGAAACCACTGCCCTGTCTGCGAACAGGCATTTACCGACGAGGACGATATCGTCGTTTGCCCTGACTGCGGCACACCCTACCACCGGGCCTGCTGGCAAAAAGTTGGCGTATGTATGCACAAATCCGAGCACGCCGCCGGGTTTGAGTGGCAGCCCGAGGTCGGCCCCGACGCCGACAAGGCCGCACACGAGGCCACCTGCCCCAACTGCGGCACCCACAACACGCCGGGCGCGGTGCGCTGTGCGCACTGCGGCTGCCCCCTGCCCAAAGCGCCGGACCCCATCACCGCCAAGACAGACGATGAAAAGTCTGTGCCCATCTACGCCCGCGACCCGTCCGCAGTGAACAACAGCCGCACCGCGCCCGGGCCGCACATTGACACCTTCGGCACCGGCGAGGACGGCGGCATCTACCGCCGCGAGATCGGCCCCGAGGACCCCATCGACGGCATCAAGGCCAAGGACTGGGCCGCCTACGTGGGCCGCAGCCCGATGTACTACCTGATGCAGTTTTTCCGCATGAGCATGACGAAGAAGAATGCCACGGTCTGCCTATCGGCATTTTTGTTCGGCCCTGCGTACCTTTTCTACCGCAAGATGTGGAAAGAGGGTCTGCTGGCCGCACTTGTGATGCTGCTGCTCAGCGCGCCGGAGCTGATTGCCATTGTGGCGACGTTCAACCCGACACTGTTCGGCTCGCTGCCGCTGGGGTGGATCCCCACGGCGGCCAACATCTGCGCCGTGGCGGCGTGGGCGTTCAAAATCGTGCTGGGCCTGTTTGCGGTATCGTGGTACCGCAACGATGCCAAGCGCAGCATTGAGAAAATTTATGCCGACTACCCCGAGGGCGACGCCCGCACCGATGCCCTGCTGCAAAAGGGCGGCACGAGCTTTTTGTCGGTGATTTTGTACTACGCCGTCATTCTGCTGCTGGCGTCCCTGGTCATCAACTTGGCCGGCCCCGATTTTGTGCAGTATGCCATGGCGATGAGTGGGTATTGATGGCACCGCAAAACAACGCAATACACCAATGGTGTTAAAATAGGAGGAAACTTATGAAAACCGCATTAGTTATTATGGCCGCTGGTATCGGCTCCCGCTTCGGCGGCGGCATCAAGCAGCTGGCAGCCGTCGGCCCCAACGGCGAGATCATCATGGACTATTCCATTCATGACGCCATCGAGGCCGGGTTTGACAAAATCGTCTTTATCATCCGCCACGATATCGAGGACGCCTTCAAAGAGGCCATCGGCGACCGCATCGAGAAAATCTGCGCCGAGCTGGGCGTTGAGATCGACTACGCGTTCCAAGCGTTGGAGAACGTCCCCGCCGGGTACGCCGTGCCCGAGGGCCGCAGCAAACCCTGGGGCACCGGCCAGGCTGTGCTGGCCTGCAAGGGCATCATCAAGGAGCCGTTCGCTGTTATCAACGCCGACGACTACTACGGCAAAGAGGCTTTTGTCCAGCTGCACGACTTTTTGCAGGGCTACACGCCCGACAAGTCCGGCGACCTGGCCATGGCGGGCTTTGTGCTGAAAAACACCCTGAGCGACAACGGCGCTGTCACCCGCGGCATCTGCCAGATGAACGACGCCCACTACCTGACCGGCGTGCTGGAGACCAGCGGCATTGAAAAGACCGCCGACGGCGCAGCAGCGGGCGGCAAGAGCATCGACACGGACAGCCTTGTCTCGATGAATATGTGGGCACTGACCCCGGAGTTTGTGGACCTGCTGGACGCCGGTTTTGTTGAGTTCTTTGAGAAGGCCGAGCCTGCCAACCCGCTGAAAGCCGAGTACCTGCTGCCCATCTACATTGACGAGCTGCTGCACGCGGGCAAGGTCAGCGTCAAGGTCCTGCCCACCCACGACAAGTGGTTCGGCGTGACCTACGCCGAGGACAAGCAGACCGTCATTGACAGCTTCGCCAAGCTGGTCGCCGATGGCGTGTATAAGAAGGATTTGTTCAGCGATTTGAAGAAGTAAGAAAGCAAAGCCTCCCTTTGACAAGGGAGGCTTTAGGCTTCCCCCTTGGGGGAAGCCTAAACCGCCCCATGCACCATCACGGTGCATGGGGCGGTTTGCTTTTGCTATTTCAGAACAACCTTAGTTCTGCTTTTTCTTCAAATAGGCGGTCACACCCAGGCCCAGCAGGGCGGCGATGGAGATAACGACGATCGGGATGATCGGCATATCATCGCTGGTCTGCGGGATGGTGCTGGTCTTGGCAGCTTGGGCTGCACCGGTGGTCTGCGGCGTGTACACGCCCTTGACGTTGGCATAGCCGGAAAGCTGCTTCGCGCTTTCCAAATGGCCGCAGGTATCGCACTTGTAGCCCCCCCATTGCATTCTGTCAATGCACAGTTGATACATTTGTGTAAATTGTGTGGAATTTTTCCCATGCGCACAAAAATCCCGGGCTGGTTTGTGCAAGTTGATGGATTTTGGCTCCCATGTAGGGGCCGGGCATGCCCGGCCCTCGCGTGAAAGGCAGGCGGTCGTCTGCCTAAAAGTCGCGGGCCGCACATGTGCGGCCCCTACATTCTCTGCCCCGGGCAGGCTATTGACAACCCCACCATAAAATGCGACAATAAAAACAAAATTACAGCAGGCCCTGCCAGGCTTTTGGTTGAAAATTGCAAAAGCCTGGCACACAACGCTATGGAAAGCCGAGGCAAAAGGCGGTATGGTTAATACAACAGAATCAACACACCGCATACACCGTTACAGGAGGGTACTTATGGCAAAGAACGAATTGGACATTACGACCCTGACCCCGGAGCAGCGCGACGCGCGCCTGGCCCTGGATGTGGAGCGCCTGCTGCGCTTTGGCCGCAAGCACAAGCTCATCAAAGACCTGGACGTTCTGGTAGCACGCAACACCCTGTTGGACCTGCTGGCCCTGGCCGCCCCCAGCGAGGCCAAGCCCCCGAAGGAGGACCCCGCCACCCCCGCCGCCCTGCTGGACGAGATGGTCGAGCTGGCCGCCCAGAAGGAACTGTTCGACGGCGCGGTGAACCAGTACCGCATCAACTTTGAGACACGCCTGATGGGTGCCCTGATGCCCCGCGAGAGCGAAGTCTGCAAAAAGTTCAAGAAGCTCTACCAGAAGCAGGGCGCAAAGGCCGCCACCGACTGGTTCTATCAACTCTGCGTGGACACTAACTACATCCGCACCGCGCAGATCGCCAAGAACATCCAGTGGAACACCGCCACCCCCTACGGCGAACTGGAAATCACCATCAACCTGACCAAGCCTGAAAAAGACCCCAAGACCATCGCGCTGGAGCGTTTGCAGCCCAAGAGCGGCTACCCGGCCTGTATGCTCTGCAAGGAGAATATCGGCTATGCCGGGCGCATCAACTTCCCCGCGCGGCAGACCCACCGCATTGTGCCCATTACGCTGGCGGGCGAGCAGTTCTACCTGCAATACAGCCCCTATGCCTACTTCCACGAGCATTGCATCATGCTCCACGAGCAGCACAAGCCCATGGAGATGAATAAACAGACACTGGCCGAGATTTTTGATTTTGTGGCGCAGTTCCCCCACTATACCTGCGGCTCCAACGCCGACCTGCCGATCGTCGGCGGCAGCATTCTGAGCCACAGCCACTTCCAGGGCGGGCGGTATGTCTTCCCGATGCAGAAGGCCGATATTGCCGTACCTATGGCAGATATTCGCTATCCCGGCGTCAAGGCCGGCATTTTGAACTGGCCTGTCTCTGCCGTGCGCCTGGTGGGCCGCAGCAGCCAGCAGATGCAGATCGTGGCAAACAACATCCTGACCGCCTGGCGCACCTACACCGACGAGAGCGTCGGTATTCTGGCCGAGACCGACGGCACGCCCCACAACACCGTGACGCCGATCCTTCACTACGACGAGACGGATGGGTTCATCCTGGACCTGGCCCTGCGCAACAACCGCACCAGTGCGGAGTTCCCGGATGGTATCTTCCACCCGCACAAGGAATACCACAATATTAAAAAGGAAAACATCGGCCTGATCGAGGTCATGGGCCTGGCGATTTTGCCCGCCCGCCTGAAGGATCAGGGTGCGCAGATTGCGGAGATTCTGGCGGGCCAGCGCCCGAACACGAGCCGTATCGAGGGCGATGCACTGGCTGTCCATGCCGACTGGATTGATGAACTGATCGCCAAGTACGGCACCAGCATGAAGCCCGAGGCCGCCAACAAGGCCGTGAAAGCGGAGATCGGCACAGTGTTCAGCCACGTTTTGGAGAACGCCGGTGTATTCAAGCAGGACGCCCAGGGTCAGGCCGCATTTGTGCGGTTTATGCAGAGCGTAGGGTTTAAGAAAGTGTAAAATCGCATAAGAAACAGGGACATCGACCCGGAAGGGCTGGTGTCCCTGTTTTCGTTGCCTTGTAGGGGCCGGGCATGCCCGGCCCGCGGCCTTCCGGCAGGCAGTCGTCTGCCGTACACGCGCGGGCCGCACATGTGCGGCCCCTACAACTCAATGATGTTTACCGTGAAATCCGCCGCACACGACCCGGGAGGGATGAATCCCTCCCCTACGTTTCTTCCCTGTACCCGCACTCCCACAGCACGCCCCAATCGGGCTCTTCATCGATTCCGGCTTCCACGCGGGCCAAATTTGCATCGATGATGCGTTGTTTCATGTTCACGCAGGCCAGAACCGTAAAGCTGACCGCCAGCACCAGAATGGCGATATGCGCCGCCGGGATGGCGCGGAACACCCGCACCAGCGCCAGCACGCACCAGACCGCCAACACGCCGAGGAACCACCCCGCGATGACCCGCCGGGGCGTCAGGCCGTAGAGGACGACATAGACCGCCAGCTTGCCCGCCGCCAGCGCAGCAAACGCCAGCCCAAAGCCGCAGAACACCGCGGCCAGCGCTTTGGGCAGCGGTGCGCGGCCCAGAAAATGCACACCCGCCAGCACGCCGAAGTTGAGCAGCAGAATTTTTTGCAGCTCCCAGAAGCCGTCCACCGCAAAGGCAGCGGCGTCCGGAGCGCTTAACCCCAGGGGCGCGGCGGCGAACCACTCCCCCGCCTGCACGGCGAAGAACAGCGCGTAAACACCGCAGAGCGCGGCTACCGCTACCGTTGCCGTACTGCGCGGCACAATGCGGGCGTGTTCCAGCGCAGCGGTACATTGGGCCGCCGTCGTGGGCGGTTCGGTGCGGCGCAGTGCGCCGAACACCAGCCCGTACAGCCACGCGCCAACCGGCAGCGACAGCAGAATATACATCAGTGTATCGATATATTTTATATTGTTGAGCAGGCTGTTCCACCAATCGGCCACACTCTGACCCAGCGCCGCAAAGTTGGCATCGGCGGCGGCCAGCAAGCCCCACGCCGTACCGCAGAGCGCCAGCGTCAGTGCCGCCGTAGCCAGCACGCGCAGCGCCTTACGGACTTTGATGCGGCCATGCAGGCCGGTTTTCAGCGCAGAAAACACCGTGCGCACCCGCAGAAAGAAATTGCCGAAGGGCAGCCGGAACACCCCGGCCAGGCCATCCAGCAAAACCAGGCTGCCGCTGTGCCCCTGGGCCAGCATTCCGCAGCGGGCCAGCACGTACCAGACGGCGAAAATGTGCCACGCCATCCACTGCCACGTGCCCAGCGGCTCCGGCTGGTAGCCGAACAGCGGGTACGTCAGCGACAGCGCCAGCCAGCACCCGGCCCAGATCGGGGTTTCCCGGGCGGCGGTGCGGTGAGCCGCTCGAGCGGCACAGTCCACATACACAATGAACAGCGCCGCAAAAATCGGCATCCCCCAGTCCGAATATGACTGCGGAAACATCACTCCGCGCAGATAAAAATACGCCAGCGGGTACATCAAAAGTGCATACAGCATAGCGAAACCACCTTCCCGTAGGGGCCGGATATGTCCGGCCCGGTCGTGTAAAATTACGTGGGCGTTTGCGGGTAAGCCGCGGGCCGGGCATGCCCGGCCCCTACCGATTCTCGTCCGGCACAAACTCCAAAATATCCCCCGGCTGGCAGTCCAGCGCCTTGCAGAGGGCTTCCAAGGTCGAAAACCGCACGGCCTTGGCCTTGTTGTTCTTCAAAATCGACAGGTTCGCCGGGGTGATGCCGATCTCCTCGGCCAGCTCGCCCGCACCTTTGTGACGACGGGCCATCATTACATCCAGATTGACCACGATAGGCATAGCACCGCCCCCTTAAATCGTCAGATCCAGCTCGTCCTTCATGCGGACGGCCTGTTCAAAAGCGTTTTTCAGCACCCGGACGATGAGTGCCATAAACGCCGCTGCCACGCCCAAAAATGCAAACGGAAGGTAGATGCCCACCCCCGCAGGCAGGCAGAGCACCGCTGCGCCCACGCAGCACCAGCTGATGCGCCGCAGCGCTGTGACGTTGGCGGGCACAAAAATCTGCCCGGCCTCGATGCGGCGCAGGAATTTGTACAGGCTGAACAGCATCCCGAACGCCAGCACCGCGCACAGGTAGCCCAACACCAGCAACACCGGCCCTGTGCGCGGCGGCAGCGCGTGGGCCGTGACCATCCAGCGGGTCAGCCATGGGCCGGATATTGTCATAATGGCGCTGCCCAAAATGGCCGTCGCCACGACCACCCGGGTCAGCGTGATACTTTTGCGGTCGTTCCAATGGTAGTTCATAGGTAGCTCTCCTGTTGCTGCAAATGGTTGTTATTGTAGGGGCAGATGCAGGCATCGCCCCCTGCATGTGGGCTACCCCCGCTTTCATTGTTTGCAGTATACCACGGCGCATATCGTATTGCAAGTATTTTTTATCGTTTTTCGATAAATTTGTAAAACCTGCAAGATTCATTTGCGTATTGACACAAAATGTTGTATCATAGCTGTGTATCGAAACAAAAAAGAGGGGTGCACCGCATGAAATTACCCTTTTGCCGGGCCGCGCTGCTGGCTGCGGCGCTGGGCGCCTGCCTGGTGGGCTGCAAGCCCGCTGCCACCGATGAGCCTGCTGCCTTCGCCACAGCCGAAACAGCCGAGGTCGCTGCCACGCTGACGCCCACGGCCGCGACGACCGCACAGCCTGTCGCCGCCGAAATCGGGACCGTGCTGCCCGCCACCGAGGACGCGGGCCGCAGCTACCTGGACGAGACGCTGTTTATCGGCGACTCAAACACCGTGCGCTACACGATGTACGCCGACGAAACCGGCACGGCCTTTGCATCGGTGGACAACAGCATCGGTGTCGTCAGCATGGGCGCTGGTGCTATTACCACGCTGAAATGTGAAAAATTCAAGGGTTCCTCCACAATGTACACCGTGCCGGACGCCGTGGCGATGCTCAAGCCCCAGCGCATCATCATCTGCTACGGCACCAACAACCTGGGCGGCTCGTCCACCGACGCGACCAGCTACATCAAGACCTATTTGCAGGGCTTGCAGGCCATCCAGACTGCGTGGCCCTACTGCGATATCATCGTCAGTGCCATCCCGCCGCTGGACAAACAGCGCGAGAACACCAACCTGACCATGACCCAGGTGGACGCCTACAATGCCGCACTGGTGACGATGTGCGAGGAAAACGGCTTTAAGTTTTTGAACAGCGCTGAGGTCCTGCGCGACGCCGCCACAGGCTGGGCCAAGACTGATTATACGCTGTCCGACGGCGTGCACCTGTCAAAAACCGCCGTTACAGCGTACTTTGACTATGTGCGCACCCACGCCTATATCACCGAGGACCGCCGCCCGCAGCCGTTGGGGTCCATCCCCCAGCCCGACGGCGTTCCTGCGAACCTTATCACCAGCGACCCGATAGCCGTGCGCGGCGCGAAGGTCCCGCTGGAATTTGTCGCCGCAAACGGCGGCAAGGTCAGCGGCTCCACCAGCCAGCTGGTCAAGAAGGGTGGCACCGCCAGCGCCGTGACCGCCGTGGCCGACGAGGGCTTTGTCTTTGCGGGCTGGACGGCCAGCTCCGGCGGCAGTTACAGCAACGCGACCATCAGCTTTACGATGCCCCAGAACGCCGACGCGGGCGGCGTGGTGCTGACGGCGCACTTCAAGGCCGACGCCCACGAGCACGAGTATGTTGAGGTCGAGGGCACCAAGACTGCCGCCACCTGCCTGAAGGCCGGGTCCGCCAAGTACAAGTGCAAAATCTGCGGCGAGGTCATTGAGAAGGACATCAAGCCGCTGGGCCACGACTGGGATGACGGGGTGCAGAAGGGCGCGGAAATCATCTACACCTGCAAGCGCGAGGGCTGCGGCGAGACGAAGGTCGAGGCCGCCAAGGCCACGCCGACGCCCTCCCCAACGCCGCAGCCCACCGCAACACCGGTCGTGACGACGGCACCAACGGCAGTGCCCACCCAGGCACCGACGCCGGTGCCGACGGCAGTACCCACAGCTGCACCGACCGCCGTGCCCGCCACACCCGAGCCAACGGCAGTGCCGACACCGACACCGGAACCGCACACCCATGATTTCCAGCTGATCAGTGACACCACCACCTGCACGGCAGCCGGCACAAAAACCTACCAATGCAGCTGCGGCGAGACAAAAACGGAGGAATTTGCCGCACTGGGGCACAGCGGCGTTGAGCAGTCCGACGGCAGCGTTGTGTGCTCCCGCTGCAACGCGGTTTTGCAGCCCGCACCTGTGCCAGAACCAGTTACGCCGAGTGAACCAACAACGGAAAGTGACACCCCCACCGAGTAACCACCATGTAGGGGCCGCACATATGCGGCCCGCAGCTTTCCGGTAAACGACCGTTTGCCTTCCACGTGCGGGCCGGGCATGCCCGGCCCCTACAAGTCCGAATGAAAGAGGAATCCATGTCTGAAAGTACCACCCCACAGCGCCCGAAAAACGGGGCGCTGATACGCCGTTTTCTTCCGTATATGGTCAAATACCGCGGCGTGCTGGCGTTTGATCTGTTCTGCGCCGCGCTGACAACGCTCTGCGATATCGCGCTGCCCACCATCATGCGCAACCTGACAAATACCGTCAGCGCTGCGGCCCTTACTGTGGACGCCGTGCTGAAAATGGCGGCGCTCTACTTTGTGCTGCGCGTCATCGACGGCGCGGCCAGTTACTTTATGTCCGGCATCGGCCACATCATGGGCGTACATATCGAGACGGATATGCGCCGCGACGCCTTTGACCACCTGCTGCGGCTGGACCACACTTACTACAATAACACGAAGGTCGGCCAGATTATGGGCCGCATCACCAACGATTTGTTTGACGTGACCGAGTTTGCCCACCACTGCCCCGAGGAATTTTTCATTGCGGGCATAAAGATCGTGGCATCGTTCGTTATCCTCTGCCAGGCCAATGTGCCGCTGACGCTGGTGGTGTTTGCCTGTGTGCCGCTGATGGGCGTTGTGTCGGTCAACCTCAACCACAAACTGCGGGAGCGGTTCCGCCAGCAGCGATTCCAGATTGGTGAACTGAACGCCACGATTGAGGACAGCCTGCTGGGCCAGCGAGTCGTCAAGGCGTTTGCGGCGGAAGATTTGGAGCGTGAAAAGTTTGAGCAGGGCAACCGCGATTTTGAGAACATCAAGACGCTGGGCTACCATGCCATGGCCGCGTTCAACACGTCCACCCGCCTTTTTGACGGCCTGATGTACTTTGTGGTCATCCTGGCGGGCGGTCTGTCCCTTGTGTATGGGGCCATCAGCGCGGGCGATCTGGTTGCCTACGTGCTGTACGTGTCCACGCTGATTGCCACGATCCGCCGCATCGTCGAATTTGCCGAGCAGTTCCAGCGCGGCATGACCGGCATCGAGCGCTTTGCGGAAATCATGGACACCCCCATCGCGATCGCCGACGCCCCCAGCGCGAAGGACTTGGAAGTCAAAGAGGGCGGCATCGACTTTGACGATGTGAGCTTTGAGTACCCCGACGACCACAATAAAGTGCTGCGCCACGTGGATCTGCACATCCTCCCGGGCGAGAATGTCGCGCTGGTCGGGCCGTCCGGCGGCGGCAAAACGACGCTGTGCAACCTGATTCCCCGCTTCTACGATGTGACTGGCGGCACCATCCGCATTGACGGCCAGGATGTGCGCAGTGTAACGCTGCACAGCCTGCGCAGTGCCATCGGCGTGGTGCAGCAGGACGTGTATCTTTTCAGCGGCACAGTGGCGGAGAATATCGCCTACGGCCGTCCGGGCGCGACCCGCGCCGAAATTGAGGAAGCTGCCCGCCTGGCTGGGGCTGACGCCTTTGTCCGCGCCTTGAAGGACGGCTATGACACCTATGTCGGTGAGCGCGGTGTCAAGCTCTCCGGCGGGCAGAAGCAGCGCCTCGCCATTGCCCGCGTATTTTTGAAGAACCCGCGCATTCTGCTGTTAGACGAGGCCACGAGTGCCCTGGACAACGAGAGCGAGATTTTGGTCGGCCAGAGCCTGGACAAACTGGCGAAGGGCCGCACAACGCTGACGATTGCCCACCGCCTGACGACCATCAAGAACGCCGACCGCATCCTCGTTTTGGGCAAGGACGGCATTGAGGAAGAAGGCAGCCATGAAGAGCTGCTGGCGAAGCAGGGCGTATATTATAGGTTGTGGAATGGGCTGGTGAGCGGGGAAACCTTGTAAAACGGCTTCTCCCTTGGGGGAGAAGCTGCTCGCGAAGCGGGCTGATGAGGGGAGATTTACCCCCGCCGCCCCTTACCGGGCAATCCCCTCATCCGGCCTTCGGCCGCCTTCCCCCATCGGGGGAAGGCTTTTTTATTTGCTCCAGCATCCTCTTCATATTCAAGCAGAACGTCATCAAATTCGACACCACCATCACCCCCAGGAACCCCATCATGCCATATTTCGGCACAACAAACCAGATGGCTGTGATGCGCAATATCGAGTCCAGCAGCGAATAGCGGAACGTCGCCAGCTGCTCCCCCAGGCCCTTCAGCACGCCGTCCACCATGCTTTCCAGGTACATGAACGGCGCGACAAAGCCTAAAATCTGCACATACTGTCCGACCTCGGCGTCATGGTAGACGAACTGCGCCAGCGGCGCACCGAGCACCACAAATCCGGCCCCTGCCGCCAGCGAGAATGCGCCGGTCAGACGCAGCATCGTGAAAATCAAGCGGCGCATGGCGGCGGTGTCTCCCTTGGTGTGGGCGCGGGTGATTTCCGGCATCAGCAGGCCGGACAGCGCCCCCAGCACCGAAAACGGAAAGAACAGCAGCGGCAGCGCCATCCCTTTCAGGCTGCCGTACTGGGCCACGGCCTCGGTGCGGCTGCCGGTGCAAAGCGCCAGCGTGTAGGGAATCAGACTGCTCTCGGCCGCCTGCAGGGCGCTGGCCAACAGGCGGCTGCCCTCGACCGGCCAAAGAATATCGTAGAGTTCCTTGCGGGTGTAGGGGTGCAGCGGGGTGCCTGGACGGGGCACAAATTCCGGCGTGCGGGCGGCAAACGCCAGCATGACGCCGCAGGAAACGCCCTCGCTGACCGTGTTGCCCAGCAGCACGGCGGCGCAGCCGTACCCCGCGCCCCACTGGGCCAGCGCCCGCAGCCCCGCCACGGCAACAGCCATCCGCACCAGCTGCTCGATGAGCTGCGCTGTGATATTGGGCTGCACCCGCCGCGCAGCCAAAAAGCACCCCCGCACCGCTCCGGACACCGCCATAAACGGCAGGCTGGGGGCCAAAATCAGCAGCGCAGTCTCGGCGCGGATATCGTGCAGCAGGTACCGTGCGCATGGCCCGGCCAGCACGGCCTGCGCCACCATGGCTGTTGTGCCGAAGCCCAGTGCCGTGAAGCACAACCCACGCAGCGTCTCAGCCATGCCGCTGCCCCGGGCCAGGCTTTGGGCCGCCAGCCGCGCCGACGCCACGTTGATGCCCGCCGTGGCGAAGGACACAAACACCATATACAGCGCCAGAATCAGCTGGTACAGGCCCATGCCCTCGCCGCCCAGGTAGGCTGCCAGCACAACCCGGAACCCCATGCCCAGCGCCCGCAGCACCAGCCCCGACCCGGTGAGCAGCGCCGCGTTTTGCAGATAGGTCTTGCGTTTGCTCATACGCCGCCCCCTTCCCCTGCTGATGGGTATGCGGGGAAATCGGTCGGTATGACTTGCAGATTATCTGTTTGCTGTGCTAAGATATACGTAGGGCGGGGTGAGGTCAGGCCGCCCTGCAACCTCAAGGCATCACCGCACAATTCCCGCCTAACGGCTCAAGCACCGCTCCGGCGGCTGCGGCACGGC
>OLQL01000523.1_pt1 | contig 40271 bp, 36 predicted proteins | sample 1672971 | NCBI WGS metagenome assembly OLQL01 (sample SAMEA3136742, study PRJEB25190) | human gut metagenome | biome: human gut; feature: human-associated habitat; material: faeces | place: Austria | collected 2013
CAACGAATATGCGTAGGATATTCTCAAAAATCCTTCGCCGCATTCGCCGAACGCCGTTCCCGGAACAACTGCGACTTTCTCTTCATTTAACAGCCTGGTTGCAAATTCTTCTGAAGTCATTCCAAATTGTTTAATACTCGGGAAAACATAAAACGCTCCGAACGGTTCAAAGCATTCCAGTCCCATCTTTTTAAACTCATGCATGAGGAAGCGCCGTCTCTGATTATAGGATTTCCTCATTTCTTCTACTTCATCCCCACAGTTTCTAAGTCCTTGCACAGCCGCATACTGGCTGTTTGTAGGCGCACACATGATTGCAAACTGATGAAGCTTCGTCATCTGAGATATGATAACTTCCGGTCCGCAGCAATATCCGAGTCTCCAGCCTGTCATTGCAAACCCTTTTGAAAATCCGTTAATAACAAGCGTCCTCTCTCTCATTCCCGGAAGGCTCGCAATCGATACATGTTCTTCTTTATATGTAAGTTCCGAATAAATCTCGTCAGACATGACATACAGATCATGCTCTTCGACAAATTTTGCGATCGGTTCTAAATCTTCCCGCGTCATGATCGCTCCTGTCGGATTGTTCGGAAACGGAAGAACGAGAACCTTTGTCTTAGGCGTCGTATATTTTTCAAGTTCTTCTGCCGTCAGTTTAAATTCATTTTTTTCCTGAAGAGGAATGATCCCGGGAACCCCGTCTGCCATAACCGTACACGGCAGATAAGACACATAACTCGGCTGCGGAATGAGCACTTCATCTCCGGGGTCGAGCATACAGCGAAGTCCGACATCTATTGCCTCGCTTCCGCCTACAGTGACAAGTGTTTCATGTACTGCATCGTATTTTACATGGATCTTTCTCTCAAGATAATTACAGATCTCTTTTCTCAGTTCTTTTAATCCGGCATTAGAAGTATAAAACGTCCTTCCTTTTTCAAGGGAAAACATTCCTTCTTCTCTTATGCGCCATGGCGTATCAAAGTCCGGTTCTCCTACTCCGAGGGAAATTGCGTCTTCCATCTCGTTCGCCACATCAAAAAATTTACGGATGCCGGACGGTTGTATCTCAACGATTTTTCTTGATAATGGATTTCTCATTACAGTGTCACCGGTATCCTTTCCGACCCTTTTTTCACGCCCATGATCGTTCCGTGGTCTTTATATTTTTTCAATATAAAATAAGTTGCCGTGCTCAAAACGCCGTCAATCGTAGACAGACGTTCAGATACGAATCTCGATACTTCTTTCAGCGTCTTGCCTTCCAAAGTTACAAGCAGGTCATAACTTCCGGAAATAAGATAAACCGCATATACTTCCGGATAGTTATATAACCGTTCCGCGATCCGATCGAATCCGCTGTCTCTTTGCGGCGTCACACGCACTTCGATCAGCGCCGTCACCATCTCTACGCCGGCTTTATCCCAGTCGATCAGCGTATGATATCCGCAGATGATCTTCTCTTTCTCCATATCTGCGATCTCATTTGCCACATCTGTTTCTTCCACACCGACTAACACTGCCAGTTCTCCAAGCTCTACCCGGCTGTGCTTTTCGATATACTTCAAAATCTCCATTCTCAACGCTTCTTTTTTCTCGTTCATTTTCTGCCTCCTATACCTTTATATATCATTTCCGTTTTACTTGTTGTAAAATAATATTTTATCATGGATAAAACTTTTCATCTGTATGTATTTTTATTATTTTTCACACTTTTTATAATCCTTCTGCCATCTCGCCAGTTCATCCGGCGCAGGTCTGTCCAGATATCTTATCTCTTCTTTGCTTGTGATCACCCGCGCATTCTGCGCTTTGGCAACCCCAAGCCTGACGGCTCGCGCCCCCGCCTTTTCCAGCACTTCAATCACCTGATCCGCTTCATCGGTCAAGATCAGATAACTTCCGGCAGAAGTCAGCTGATACGGATTCAGACGATAATATTCGCAGATTTCTACAGTCTCCTGCTTCAGCGAGATCGATCCCATTGCAATTTCAAAACCGATCTTTTCTTCCTCTGCCATTTCCCATAAGGCCGCCAAGATGCCTCCGCTTCCGATCTGCCAAACCGAAATATCTCTTCCTTTTGCCGCCTCTAAAATCTGCTCCGGCGTTATGAGCTGATCACGAAGCTTTTTTGCCTGCATCAAAAATGTGTTAATAAATCTTTGCGATAATTCTTCCTCCGCCGCTTCTAAAATGCGAAGAGAACCTTCCAGACCTGCATATCCGCATAAGAGCAATTCTCGATTTTTAACAAACTTCTGTCTGTTTCCCGTTTTTTTATCTGCAGTCTCTTCTAATGCATGCATCCCCGGATCTTGTACTTTCGTTCCGCCTGCACATGCGTACACGATCGGAGTTTGCACCGCCGCCGTTCCCTCTGCCGACAAAGACGTCAGCTTTGCTTTAATGCACTCGCAGCCTTTTTGGATTTCCCCGCAAACATCCGCAAGAAACTCTTCCTCTGTCTCTTCCGGAAAAAGAATTCTTACCGATATCCCTTCTGCCTGTATTTTGCGGGCTGCCAGTTCTCCCGCCGCGCCCAAAACCGCATAATACCCTATCCCGGCATGGCCGCCGCAAACACATACGTCTGCCCACGAAAAACTTCCGTCCGTCTGATCCATATGAACTTTCTTTTTCACCGACCGGTTCCATATAGTCGGTGAGATCTTTCCGATCTTCATATTTCTTTGCTTTTCCTTCCATTGTTATTTTAAAAATTGACAGCTCCGCCGCTTTCAGTATGTCTGCCTGTCCTTTACTCTGACAGATAATAAATCGCCGCGTTTCCTGTGAGCGGATCTCGGTTTTTATAATCAAACAACACTGTTTTCCCGTCAATTCGTTCCAAATGAGTCATTTTTCTCATCTGACGTCTGTCGTATCCTTCATATGCTTTCAAATAGGTCCGCTCTTTCTCTTCTTTTTTATAAAATGCCGCCGCTTCATCCGATGAAACTCCGCTTTCTCTAAGAAATTCCGGACGTTTTTTCACATTATCCCTCAAATACATATCCAATGTCAACATTTCCATATATTGTTCCGATCTTTCTTTACACGTTTTCACGATAAAATCATATAAGATCTCATACCTTCCGATCCGTGAATGACTTACGGCAAATGCATTTTTTTCATCATAATATGCCGCCAGACATTCATACATACAAAACGGAGATGCAAATTCTTGCTCTAATGCCGCCATCGTACAGCAAAACTGCCCGCTGTTATAATACACTTCAACCATCTCTTCTATCTGCTTTAACCGGATGACCTCCGCATAAGTAAGCCATTTTGTAGAAAGGACTTCATACGGCGCACGATCCTGATACACAATCCCGTATTCCTGCGCCCTGTCATGCATAACAGATCCTTTTAAAACTTTCAGAAAACCAAGCTGAAGCTGCTCCGGATTCATTTTATATACACGGTCAAATGATTTTCCGAAGCTTTCATATCCTTCATACGGCAATCCTGCGATAAGATCGAGATGCTGATGCACATTGTTTCCTTTTTTAATTTTGTCAACAATCGTTGACAAAACATCGATTTTCATCGTTCTGTTGATTTCCCGGATCGTAATCTCATTTGCCGATTGAACACCGATCTCAAGCTGGATCAGACCCGGACGCATACGATTGATCAACGCGATCTCTTTTTCATTCAATAAATCCGCGGAAACTTCAAAATGAAAATTTGTGATTCCGTTATCATGCTCATGAATATAAGTCCAGATCGCCATCGCATGATCATGCCGGCAATTAAACGTCCGATCCACAAATTTCACCTGAGGTACTTTCTTGTCGATAAAAAACTGAAGTTCTTTTTTTACGAGCTCTATCTCCCGGAAACGTAAACATTTGTCGATAGAGGAAAGGCAGTAACTGCATGAAAAAGGACATCCTCTGCTCGATTCATAATAGATGATCCTGTTCTCAAAATCTTCAATATGATCATAGACAAACGGAATCGTGCTCAAATCAATAACAGGACGAAAATCATTTTGGATTACAGCTTTGTCCTTATTTCTATAAGCAATTCCCGGAATATCAGAAAAGAGTTCATCTCTTTTTACTCCGGAACAAAGCGCCCCTTTTTCTTCATGATAAACACGGAGCAGTTCCGCAAACGTCTCTTCCCCTTCTCCGCACATCACGCCTTCTACTTTCGGATACTGTTCCAGCACAGCCTTCGCATCGTAAGATACCTCAGGACCTCCAAGCCAGATTTTTGTATCCGGAAGAATCTTCGGCAGTTCTCTCAAAAGCTGTCCTACATATTCAATATTCCACAAATAGCAGGAAATTCCCAATAGGTCCGGTTTTCTCCTATATATATCCTGCAAGATCGCATCAAACGTCTGATTGATCGTATATTCCGCAACTTCGATTTCTTCCGTATAAGTTCGCGCATATGCTTTTAAGCTGTGGACGGCAAGATTTGAATGAATATATTTTGCATTTACTGCCGCTAATAGTACCTTCATAATTTCTCCTATCTCTTTTTCCAACAAAATTTATACTCTATAATAACACTAAAAATAATCCGCCGCAAAGAACTGTTACATTTTACTGTGATTTTGCGCTCTATTCATTGACATTTCTCTTAAAACCATGTAAAATTAAGACTCGTGCAGCCGGGGTGTTAGCGGTACCTTGTACCTGCAATCCGCTATAGCAGGGGTGATATTGTGCAGAGGGCGAAAGCTGGCAGAGCTGCCCCCGATAAGTGACGTTGATGTCCGGGTCTTACGCGACGGGAATCTGTGAACCGTGTCAGGTCGGGAACGGAGCAGCACTAAGCAGAACCTTCCGGGTGCCGTAAGGGTGCCTGGGCTGAGTCAACTGTCGGGGTAACGTCTGTTGGTCCAGTTCGAAGCACAATGCACTTTTAGTAACAATGAATGGAATAGAATATTGGTTATATTGGAAACGATACATTCCCCCGGAATGATGAACGAACAACACGATTCTGTTACGCTTATTATCTCAGGAGGTTTTTTTATGCCCAAAAATAAGTTTCAAGATGTAATTTTTACGATTATCATGGTATTTGTCATGGTTTATGTGATGATCTGCTACAATATCGCACTGAACATCGGCGGTATGAAGAATGAAGTATTTTTAAGTGCTTTCCACGAACTTGTCATCATGGGACCACTTGCATTTATCCTTGATTTCTTTCTTGTAGGACCATTTGCCAAAAAGAAAGCTTTTTCGATCATAAATCCAGAAAGAGACAACCCGTTTATGATCGTGCTTGCAATTTCTGTCGTATCGATCATCGGTATGTGTCCGCTGATGAGCCTGGCTGCGACCCTGCTTTTCAAAAATGCAGGAAGTCAGTTTATTGCCGTATGGCTTGAGACGACCGCATTGAATTTCCCAATGGCATTCTTCTGGCAGCTTTGCTTTGCCGGTCCATTTGTCAGAAAGGTATTCGGACTCTTATTCAGAGAGAAGTGATTTCTTTTTCATTTTCTGCTTCGCACGAAGCTCTCTGAAAAATTGCTTCATCATCAGGCTGCATTCTTCTTCTAAGACTTTGGTCTTTACTTCAGCCTGGTGATTGAATGCCTGCACATCCAAAAGATTCAGCACCGATCCGGCACAGCCTGCCTTTGGATTCATGCAGCCCACCACCACTCTTGGAATCCGGGACTGGATGATCGCACCGGCACACATCTGACATGGCTCCAGTGTCACATAAAGAGTACATTCTTCCAGCCGCCAGTCACCCAGCTTTTTGCTGGCTTTTTTTATTGCGGAAATTTCTGCATGAGCAAGCGGACTTTTATCTGTATTGCGGCGGTTGTATCCACGGGCAATGATTTTTCCCTCATGGACGATCACGCATCCGATGGGGGTTTCTTCTAAGGCATATGCTTTTTTGGCCTGCTTCAACGCTTCTTTCATATATTTTTCATCCCGCATTTCAGCTTCTGATTGATTTTGTAATTCAGTTTCTGATTCATTCTTTAATTGTTCCATAACGGCTTCTCCTCTCACTCCATTCTTTCATAACATTCCCGGCTTTTATTTCTCTGTTCTTTTTTCTGCTCCTTTTGAATACATTATACGAAAAAGACAAGATGAAAGGTATTTTATGAACCAGGGTATTTATTATCTCTATGAATATGAAACCGGGCAGCGAAAAAGGAATCTTGGATTTTTACAGATTTCCCATCAGTACCGCTCCTGTATGATGACACTTCATCTGAAAAGTCTGCCACTCTCTCCCGGAACGGCACTGGAACTCCATGGATTTTATAACAAAGATAAGGATCTCATCCATGCTCCCTGTGCAATCCTGAACTATTCCGGTGGAAGTATTGCGACCCGGTTATCTATATCTGAGTCATTATTTCCCTGCGGGAAATCTTTTTCCGAACTTGAAGGCTTTCTTCTTTTGCCGGAAGGGAAAGCAGAACCACTCTTCTGGGCTGCCTCAGTTAATGCACTTCCTGTTGGTTTTTCACTGATTTCTGCCGAAGAACTGTCCCGGCCACCTGAAGAAGTTTCTCCTGTGGAATCGCCTCCGTCACCTGAAGAAGTTTCTCCTGTGGAACCGTCTCCGTCACCTGAAGAAGTTTCTCCTGTGGAATCGTCTCCGTCACCTGAAGAAGTCTCCGTTCATGCCGCAGAAATCAAACCGGAGGGAAACAAGACAGTCGAAACTACTGTATCTGAAACTGCGGAGACCAGTTCTGAAACTGTCACTTCCGCTCCTACGACTGAGTCCGTGAAATCTGACATTGATTCTGCGGAGTCTGCCGGGACTCAGCCTGTTACTTCCACAAAGGCAGTCAGATCTGTTGATCCCGGTGATTCTGTCCATCTTGCTACTACAGCTACAGCCGGGACCAAGAATGCCGCCCCAGTTTCTGATTCCGATGACACGAAACATACCACATCCTCTGTTACAGCACGCAAGATCACGCGGGCAGAGTTATCCACACTCCCGAGGAAATTCTGGTCACTTGCCAACAATAGTTTTCTTTTACATGGTTATTATAATTATAACCACCTCCTTCTGGTCGAAGAAGATGGTCATATATGGCTTGGCGTTCCCGGCATTTATGATGCCCGTGAGGCTCGTGCTGCGGATCTGTTCGGTTTTCCTCAATTTACCAGTTCTTATGTATCCGTTCTTGAACTGGGAGATGATGAGCGGAACAACGATGCACTTTTCGGACACTGGTGCCGGTATCTCGCCACTAAATAATCCCGTTCATTTCCTGATACAGACGCTTTGCATAGCTGTCTGTCATTCCGCAGACATAATCTGTCACCAGAAGCAGGCGGAGATATAATTTCTCTGTCCTGCTTTTTCCCTGTGACTGCAGCCTGTAGGCGGTCTTATAATTATCAGAAATAAAGGATACCATACGGCTGTCCAGTGAATCCTGTTCGCTGTCCGTATTGTAATACAACACAGAACTTACAAGACGGTTCATCAGGAAATCCAGGATCGTATATTCTGCAAGCTCCATTTTATAAATCTGTCTGGATGAAAAAACTTTCCGGTAAGCAAGATCTCCGAGCAGATTCATCAGCTTTTCTGCAAATGTCCCATAAAAAAGATCCTGTCCGAATGTTCCGGCCATAATAGCTTCATAATTAGAAGTAAATCCATAGGTCACACAATTTAGTACAAATCCCTGCACACTGATGATCCAGTTCTTCACTGCGTATGCTTCAGGACTGCTGACCTGCTTCTCCACACCCCTCTGATATAACTGCCGGAGTTTTGTCGCCGGTTTGAACGGAGAATCTTCCGTTTCCTTTTCCAGCACTACAAGCTCACTCTCAAGCTGATGATACGAAATAAATCCTTTCACAAAAGCATCCTCAATATCTGCCGTCTTATAAGCGATATCGTCTGCCGCCTCCAAAATATATGTCAGCGGATGACGGTTATTTCCCGCTCCTGTCGCTTTCGTGATCCTGTGGAACAATTCTTCATCTGCAAGATAATATCCCATCTTTTTGTCCTTGATATTTCCACTCTCTTTATCGATCCCGGTGGATGGAACAGGATATTTGATCATGGTATTCAGTAACGCATAGGTCAGATTCATTCCATGTTCGTCAACCAGATAGTGCAGCTTTGATACAAGCCTCAGTGCCTGTGCATTTCCTTCAAAATGATAGAAATCCTGCTTCATCTGTTCTGTCAGAAGATCTTCTACTCTTTCACCTTCAAACTTCAGTTCCGGCAGATTTCGTATAAACCACTCCCGGATGGCAGATTCTCCAAAATGGCCGAACGGTGGATTCCCTATATCATGGATCAGTCCCGCACACTGAAGGATATGCGAGATATCTTCCTTCATCTGCGGGGTAAATCCACTGTCTTTTTTATATTTTAAAATACTCTCTCCAATATTCTGTCCCAATGACTTTCCAAGAGAAGATACTTCCAGCGAATGTGTCAGTCTTGTCCTTATAAAATCACTTTTATCCAGTGGAAATACCTGCGTCTTATCCTGAAGTCTGCGAAAAGACGCACTTCCTATGATCCGGTGGTAATCTTTTTCAAATTCACTCCGCAGATCACTGGACCTGTATTTTTCACTGCTTTCCCGCTCTCTTCGCGGTGATAATAATGTACTCCATTCCATATCCTGTATCTCCCCGGCCTGATTTTAGTCTAAATAAATCGGTGGCTCGTATGCCTTTCCAAGCAGCACTTTCTTCCGCTCCTGGTATCCGAGGAATGCCCATTCCGTCATATCTGTCCATTTATGAATCGTTCTGTCGTAAACCTGAACATATCCGATCCTTGTCGGATGCATACGCACACTGTTGGACTGATATTCTTTTCCGGTATATGGATTCACATCTCCAAGCTCACGGTCTTCCTCTTCATCAGCATGCGGGATCACCGGCTGGAACTCAGCCTCTCCCTGCTGATATTCGGCATCGCCCTGTTCATATTCCGGCTCATATCCGGCATCATTCTGCTCATATCCGGTATTTTCATATGCTGCCTCCTGATATCCTTCAGATGCATATTCCGGCTGTCCGTATTCTTCCTGCTCTTCATAGGAACTGTATCCTTCATCTGCAGCATTATTTTCCTCTGCACGATACGGTTCTTTTTCCTCTTCTGCATAAGTCTGAGTTGCTTCTACCGGTGCAGGCTCTTCTTCCACTGCCTTTTTCTTTCTTGAAAAGAAATTCAATCCTCTGAATTTTTCTTTCTTAGGCTTCTCCAGTTCTTTCTTGATTTCTTCGACCGGCTCTCCTGCCCTTACATTTTCTTCCAGATCTGAAAGTTCCTTATGGATATCATACAACTCGCCGATTGTCATATCACGCTCATCCTCACCCATTGTTTCAGGATGCAGCGGCTCCACCTGGATTGCAGGTGTTCTGTCTGCATAAATCTGTTCTGTTTCATAGTCTGAATCAGACTCCGCATCTGTTGAATAAGCTGAAACCTGCTCTGCGTCTGTTGAATAAGCTGACTCTTCTGCCGCTGAATATACCGGAGCTTCTTCCTCTGGAGAATATGCCGTCTCTTCCTCATAAACCGGGGCTTCCTCTGTATCTGCTGTCTCTTCCTCTACAGGTTCTGCTGCAATCTCCTGAGCCATAACTGCCTCTTCTGATTCTTCCGGCTCTGACGCAACTTCCTGAACCATAACTGCCTCTTCTGATTCTTCCGGCTCTGACGCAACTTCCTGTGCCACAGTTGTCTCTTCTGCCTCTGTTGGTTCTGTCGGCTCTGCTTCATCCGGATCTTTATCAAAGAACAGATCCAGTTCTAACTGTTCCGGCACTCCCTCATCGGAAATGTGCTTCTTATGAGCCTTTGGTTTCTGCTCATATCTTACAACAGTTTCGCCCTGCGTCTCTTCGCTCTCTCCTTCAGCTACCATAATACTTAAATGAAACTGACATCCCAGAATCTGTGCGATCATTCTCATATCCTGCTCCTGGAAATTATCTCTTCCAAGCCGCTGCGTCAGATTCTGACGGGACATCTTCTTTCCTGTCTCTTTTTCGATCGTCTCTGCCAGTTCTTTGATCGTCATTCCTTTTCTTCCAAGAATAATCTTGACCTGTTCACCAAATGTTAAGTCTTCCATTTTGCTCCTCCTTATGTACTCCTCTTATACTCCTCAGTCTTTTATTTCCCATTGGTATCGACAGTCTTATTTTCGCCTGCCCCCTGTTTATCCATCAATCAGCCTGAAGATATTCTTCCAAGGTGATCCCCTGCTCAGTTATCTTTTTGGCCGCTTCTTTTCCTACATATCGATAATGCCACGGTTCATAAACAATCCCCGTTACATTGGATTTATCTTTTGGAAACCGCAGAATAAATCCATATTCCTGACAATGTGCCATCAGCCATTCCTGCTCGGCTGTATCTCCCTGCTTATCATCCAATCCGGTATACTGTCCGGAAATAATGTCCACCGCAAGTCCTGTCGCATGTTCACTGGTACCCGGAACTGCCACAGATTTCTTCGTCTCATCATAAGCATCCAGTGGACTGTATCCTTTACTGATCCAGTCTTTCATTGTCGTATCAAACACTTCCCGCTGGCGATCATAAGACCGGTATGCTGATGTCACATATAAATTCAGCCCCGCCTGTCTCGCATCTGCGATCATCTGCTCCAGCTCTCCGTAAATTCTTGTATCCACTGAGCACTTCTCATCCAGCTTTGTCAGAGATGCCGGTGTATAGTCTTTCGCCAGCGGATACTCTTCATTTACAAGTGCAAGCATCCAGTTCTCTGAATCTTCCTTCAGCCGGACTGCGGGTGCTTCTTTTATTTCTTTTGCAATCTTCCAGTTATTTAAATCTTTTTCAAGTCTTTCGTTCTCTTCTGTCAGCTTCTGATTTTCAGAAAGGAGTTTCTGATTCTGCTGTTCCGTGCTTTCCATCTGCCCTGCCACTGCAATTCCCATCAGGACTATCAATCCCACTGCCGCACACAACATCGAAAAAGATCGTCTGAAACTCTCATTTTTCATTTCTCTACTCTTTTAAATATCTTACTTCAAATGTCTCGATCGTAATCGCCTTATTAAAGAATGATCCCTGTGCATAATCACATCCCAGTTCTTCCAGTACATTCACCTGATCCTGCGTCTCCACACCGGATGCCATGACCACGGCACCAAGCTGACGGCAGATATCGATCACCGCTTTTGCAACAAGCCTGCTTCTCCGGTTTCCGACTAAATTTGAAATCACACTTTTATCCAGCTTCAATCCATCAAATTCCATCAGTGAAAGAATGGAAAAGCTGGAATTTTTTGACCCGAAATGATCCAGGATCACCCGGACATTCGCCTTCCGGATCTTACTGCTGGTCTCTGCCAGCATCTCCTGATTCATGTCGGCATAAGATTCGGATACCTCTACTTCGAGATATTCACAACGGACACGATACCGATCTATAAGCTTCTCCATCTCTTCGATTAGATTGTCCTGTCTTAATGTCGTGCCTGCAAAATTGACAGAAACCGGAATCATCGGGAGATTGTCCAGCTCCCATCTGTGCAGGGTCTTGCAGACCTCCTCAAAAACATACAGATCCAGATAATGGGACAGTCTTGTCTCTTCCAGAAGATTAATATATCTTCCCGGTTCCATGATTCCAAGATCCTTGTGGTGGTAGCGTACGACTGCCTCTGCTCCTGCCACATTGCCGGTCGCCACATCAATCTTCGGAACAAGACATACGATAAATCTGCCTTCCTCAATATCCTCCAGAAGATCCTGCTTGATGATCGGTTCATGATGACCCTTCCGCAGATTCTTATAATACTTTTTCTTCTCTTCACGCATCATGTTCTCGGCACTTAAAACCAGTGCATCCACATCAATGTCGATCTTCTCCCATGCACAGCCAAGAGAAGCAAGTCCGAGACTGATATTATCCAGCTTCGTATACGTGCCGTGTACCTGCTTCATAAACTCTTCGTATGTGATATTTTCCACCAGAACTAGGTACTCATCCCCGGTCATACGATATACATTTGCAGTATGGAAATACTCTTCCAGCACTTCCCCGACACGGATCACTACTTCATCTCCGTAATCTCTTCCAAATTCCTTATTAAAATTCTTAAGACCGTTAATATCTACCGATACTGCACCTAATGAATTTAACTCATCGGGATTTATATCCGTTGTATAAGAAACAAAACTGTTTCTATTGTATAGTCCCGTAAGCTTGTCATGATAACTCAGATACTCCTGCTGCTTCTGAAGCTTCTGTAAAGTAATGGCCTCCGGAAGATACGCCAGAACGCTCCGCAGCAGATCCACTTCGCATCCTCCACGGTGAACCCCTACTGCTGCAAGAATTGCCACAGTATTCTCATCCAGTCTCCTGAAGACACTGTAGCTGTCCTCCGTGGTGTCCGTAATCTCCTGTTCCATCCAGCGTGGCCGTTGATCCTTCGGCAGCATCTTGATCTTATCCCTCTGCCATGGCACATGCTTGGCACACCACTCATAAATCACATCAATATCTTCATATTCTTTTTCAATATAATATACATACTCGGAGTCATAATGTTCACGTACCGTACTCAGTACATCATTCATAATCTCTACGAGAGAACGCGGATTATCTCTATCACTCATACAAATATCTCCCCTTGTCTCTATTACTATGGTTCTTCTGCCCATACTCAGACATAATTAATTGTAGTATAATCCATACGAAAACGCAATAAAAAAGATTCCTTTATCACAAAAAAGGGATCCCAGGCAGGCTGACACCTGCCTGGGTTTGTACGACAAAAGAGATGTACATTGCAGACCTTTGTCCTTCCATGCACATCTCTTCCATTAAGAAATATAATCTTATATTTTCACTTTGCTTACAAGTTCCATTTTTTATCCTGCGACAGACGCAGTCGGTTCATTGCTCTTGCCAGCGAAGCCTGCGTATGATAATACTGCTGAATACTCTGCTTCTGACGAAGCTGTTCTTCTGCCCGCTCTTTCTGCTCTCTTGCACGACGTACATCAATATCTTCCGGCTTCTCCGCTGTATCTACGATCAGAGTTACACGGTTATTTACAATCTCCGCAAATCCTGTTCCTACAGCAATCTCTTTCCATTCCGTCCCGTCAACGTTCATCCGGGCAATCCCGACTGTCACCGCGATCACCATATTCTCATGATGGGCAAGGATTCCTTTCTCACCATCCGGTGCCGGAATAGTCAGTTTCTGACATCTTCCTGCATAGAACACTCCGTCACTCGCTATGATTTTAAGACCAAATGTATCCATATGCACTCACCCCGTTATTATGCCTGTGCCTCTTCTGCTTCAGCTTTTGCCTTTGCAATGACATCGTCGATCGTTCCAACATTAAAGAATGCACTTTCCGGATATTCATCCATCTCTCCGTCAATGATCATCTTGAATCCACGGATCGTTTCTTTCAGCGGTACATATTTCCCCGGGATTCCCGTAAATGTCTCCGCTACAAAGAACGGCTGAGAAAGGAATCTCTGAATCTTTCTTGCACGCATAACAGTTGCCTTATCCTCATCTGATAACTCTTCCATACCAAGGATGGCAATGATATCCTGCAATTCTTTATATTTCTGAAGAATTGCGATTACTTTATTTGCAACCTCATAATGTTCTTCTCCAACTACATCTGCTTCCAGAATACGGGAACTGGACTCCAGCGGATCTACTGCCGGATAAATTCCCTGCTCAACGATCTTTCTTGAAAGTACAGTTGTCGCATCCAGATGGGCAAATGTTGTTGCCGGGGCCGGGTCAGTCAGGTCATCGGCAGGTACATAGACCGCCTGAACGGATGTAACTGAACCGTTCTTTGTTGATGCGATACGCTCCTGAAGCTCACCCATCTCGGTAGCCAGTGTCGGCTGATAACCAACGGCTGAAGGCATACGGCCAAGAAGTGCGGATACCTCAGATCCTGCCTGTGTAAAACGGAAAATATTGTCAATGAAGAGAAGCACGTTCTGATGCTGCTCATCACGGAAATATTCTGCCATCGTCAGTCCTGTCTCAGCGACACGCATACGTGCTCCAGGTGGCTCATTCATCTGTCCGAATACCAGTGCTGTCTTATCCAGTACTCCTGATGCCTTCATTTCTGTCCAGAGGTCATTTCCCTCACGGGAACGCTCTCCGACTCCTGTAAAGATGGAATATCCGCCATGCTCCGTGGCAATGTTACGGATCAGCTCCTGAATCAATACAGTCTTACCTACACCGGCTCCACCGAACAGACCGATCTTACCACCTTTTGCATAAGGTGCAAGAAGGTCGATAACCTTGATTCCTGTCTCAAGAATCTCTACAACCGGACTTTGCTCTTCAAATGTTGGTGGCTCTCTGTGGATGACCCATTTTTTTGAATCAGTGATCGGCTCGCCATTGTCGATTGTCTCACCGAGTACATTGAACAGTCTGCCCAGTGTCTGCTCACCGACAGGTACCTGAATACCCGCTCCGGTCGCTGTGACTTCCATATCCTTGCAAAGTCCTTCGCTAGCGGCAAGCATCAGGCAGCGTACCTCATTATTTCCGAGGTGCTGTGCAACCTCCATGATGCATTTCTTTCCGTTATTTTCAACTTCAAGAGCATCTTTGATAAAAGGAAGGTCGCCGTTCTCAAATACTACGTCAACGACAGGTCCCATAACCTGTACAATTCGTCCTTTATTCATGTCTCTATCTCGCTTTCTGTATCTGTCCTAAACAGTTACCTTAACTCTTCTTCTGCTGTGCTCTCGCACCACTGCAGACTTCCGTGATCTCCTGCGTAATGGCTGCCTGCCTTGCTCTGTTATAGAGGATCGACAGTTCCTTGATCAGCTCCTGGGCACTGTCCGTTGCCGATTTCATCGCCATCATACGTGCATTGTGTTCACTTGCATATGCCTCTACCAGACAACCATAGATCATACCGTTGATATAGCTTGGTACAATACTGTTCATGACCGCCATCGGTGATGGATTCAGTTCGATTTCCTCACGGTACATATTCAGTGGCATCTTCATCTCACCGAAATCACTTCTCTCCAAAGGAAGCAGTTTCATGACTTCCGCTTCAGCCTGCACCGAATTTTCCATTCTCGTGTAAACCACGTAAACCTCATCCAGCTCCCTGTTGCGGAACTGCTCCAGGATCACTCCCGAAATGTCCCTCGCACGATGCATGGTCGGTCTCTGAACTGTATATTTAAAGTTTGTATCAATCTCTACATCACGTTTGGCAAAATAATGTCTTCCGAGTTCTCCGACAATGAACAGCTTATGCTGTCCCGGCTTCGCCAGGATTTCTTCTTCCAACTTTACAATGTTATGGTTGTAAGCTCCGGCGAGACCCTTATCCGCCGTGATCACGATCGATCCGATCTTTCGTTCTTCTGCCGGGATCTCTTCTCTCTGATTGAAATAACTGTGATGCAGTTCCGGCATATGACGGAGAATACGGCTGATCTCACCCTGAAGTGCATAGAAATACGGCTCTGTATCTGCCAGCTTTTTCCTTGCCTGCGTCAGCTTTGAAGAAGAGATCATATACATTGCATTGGTAATCTTCATCGTGTCCTTGACACTGTTGATCCTGCTCTGTATCTCTCTGATATTTGCCATATTAACACCTGCTCTTCTTAAATTCCTTTGCCGTCTCTACGATCTTTGTGATCAATTCCTCTGACAATACTTTCTTGTCCTCGATCTCCTGACCGATCTCCGGATGCTCTGTATCAAAATAACGAAGCATATCTGCCTGGAATGATTTGATCTTTGTCTTTTCTACTCCAAGAAGTACTTTATGCGTTGCTGCACAGAGTGTGATTACCTTCTCATGCAGTGAAAGCGGATGATATAATGGCTGCTTCAGAAGTTCCATCAGACCACTTCCATATTCCAGTTGTTCCTTGGTTGCCGCATCCAGATCAGAACTGAACTGCGTAAACACTTCCATTTCACGATACTGTGCAAGATCGATACGGATACTTCCTGATGCCTTTTTCATTGCTTTCGTCTGTGCCGCACCACCTACACGGGATACAGAAAGTCCGACATTAACCGCCGGTCTCATTCCTGATGCGAAAAGTCCGCTCTCCAGGAAGATCTGTCCGTCTGTAATGGAAATTACGTTGGTCGGGATGTATGCAGATACATCTCCTGCCTGCGTTTCAATAATTGGAAGTGCCGTAATAGAACCTCCTCCAAGTTCCTCACTCAGGCGGCTGGATCTCTCCAGAAGTCTTGAATGAAGATAAAAGACATCTCCCGGATATGCCTCACGTCCCGGAGAACGTCCAAGCAACAGGGATAAAGCACGATAAGCAACTGCGTGCTTGGAAAGATCATCATAAATGATCAGGGCATCTTTTCCCTTGTGCATGAAATATTCAGCCATTGCTGTTCCTGCATATGGTGCAATGTACTGAAGTGGGGCACAGTCGCTTGCTGTGGAAGATACGATAATCGTATAATCCATCGCTCCATGCGTCTGCAATGTATTTACAACTTTGGCAACTGTCGATGCTTTCTGTCCGATTGCAACATAGACACAGATTACATCTTTGCCTTTCTGATTCAGAATTGTGTCCAAAGCAATGGATGTCTTTCCCGTCTGACGGTCTCCAATGATCAGCTCACGCTGTCCACGACCGATCGGAAACATTGCATCGATGGAAAGAATACCGGTTTCCATCGGGACACTGACTGATTTACGATCTACGATTCCCGGTGCTTCATTCTCGATCGGGCGGTAATCGTCTGATGCAATCTCACCTTTTCCGTCGATCGGTTCACCGAGTGCATTTACAACTCTTCCTACATAAGCATCGCCAACCGGAACGCCTGCCTTCTTTCCTGTACGGGCTACCTTCGTGCCTTCGCGGATGCCTGTATCGCTTCCGAAAAGAATACATCCGATTTCATTCTTACGGATATCCTGTACCATTCCTTTCAGGCCTGTCTCGAAGGTAACGATCTCCCCGTACATGGCGTGATCAATCCCATAAATCGTGGCGATTCCGTCACCTACAGCAACAACAGTACCAACTTCACTGTCCTTGCTCAGTGTATCAAAATTTTCTATCTCCTCTTTCAGGATAGAAATAATCTCATCTGAATTGATTGAACTCACCTTGTTCACCTCCAGGTCAATCTTTGTTCTAATCTGTTCAGGCGTCCTTTCATACTCCAGTCATACTCATCACTGCCAACGCGGAGAATAAAACCGCCAAGCAGTGCCTGATCCTGGCATACTTCAATCTTTGCTTTTTTAGCTCCATACTTTTTGCAAAGGAACGCCTCCATTCCTTTTTTCTGTTCCTCACTCGGAGGTACAGTACATGTCAGGACAGCATTCAGAACCTGGTTCTGTTCATCGCAGTACCTGTCATATGCGGCGAAAATATCCTCGATCAGATCCATTCGCTGATATTTGCAAACCACTTTAAGGAAATTTCTGATCTCCTCCGGAAATACCTTATCTATCACTGTCATTTTTTTCTTAAGATCAATGGTAGGGTTCACGAAAATATCGTGAAGCTGCGGTACTTCGCTGAAGATCTCTCGTGTCTTCTGCACAGCTTCTGCCGGGACATTGACTTCATACAGCACCCGTGCATATCTGACTGCTGCCACAGGGCAGTAAATCTGACTTTTACTTGTCTGTATCTTCATCTGTCCCACCTACTTCTCCCAAAAACTGGTCATAAATGTTCTGCTCTTTGTCACCCACGATCTTCTCTGCGGAAGCGATCGCAAGTCCTGCGATCTGGGACTGAAGCTCTTTCATTGTCTGTTCACGCTCGATACGCACATTTTCTTTTGCATTCTCAATGATATTGCCCGCCTTCGCTCCGGCTTCACCAACAATGCGGTCATACTCTGCCCTGGCATCGATCCGTGCTTTGTCAACAATCTCTGCGGATTCTTTCTTTGCTCCGCTCAGTGCTTCCTCATATTCCGCTTTTAACCGGTTCGCTTCGTCCTGCGTATCCTGTGCGTTCTGAAGACCATCTGCGATCAGCTTTCTACGCTGCTCCATGATATTACTTACCGGATTGATCAGGAAATGTCTCAACAGAAGAAAGAGAACAATAAGGTTGATAATGGTCCAAACAAGTCCCATATTTATTGAAAGCACCTTTTACACCTGCCTTTCCTGTTATCTGCCTCCATCTCTTTTCTGCTCTTATTTCAGGAAGAAGATGATCAGGATACCGATGATGAAACCGTAAATAGCTGTTGCCTCTGCAAGTGCACATCCAAGGATCAGGTTCTTACTGATCTTTCCTTCTGCTTCCGGCTGTCTTGCGATCGCTTCTACAGCCTTTCCTGTAGCATGTCCGATACCAATACCTGCTCCAATACCTGTAAATACTGCAATAGCTGCTCCAATAGCAATAAGTGTTGACATAATCTTAATCTCCTTTTCTTAATTAAAAATTGTTCACGTGATCCGGATTTTCCCCGTCTGATACTCCAGGCGGATCACATTTACTCCATCTCTTCCATCATGAATAAAGATGTCAGGAATACAAATACGTACGCCTGAAGAAGGCCATCGAAAATATCGAAATAAAAACTGACCGGAATCGGTACAATCAGTGGAACTACAGCTTTCAGAAGCTCCATTACCACAAATCCTGCCAGCATATTTCCAAATAATCGCATACAAAGCGACAATGGCCGGATGACGATCTCCAAAATCATAATCGGTGCTACGATCGGAATAGGCTCAGCAAAATGTTTTACCCAGTGCTTCATTCCATTCTTCTTAATGCCCGAAAACTCGATCAGGCACATACTCATGATCGCAAGTGCTGCCGTTACGTTCAGATCTTTCGTCGGCGGCTTAAAGCCAAATAACGGTGCAAGCGTATTAGAACAAGCCAGATAAAGAAGTACCGTGATCAGATACGGTATATATCCCTTGTTCTCTTTTCCTAAAATTCCCTCAAAGAAATCCTCTGCCCAGCCGATACCGGCCTCCAGAGCAAGCTGCACCTTTCCGGGATTTTCTACTTTCAGGTTTCTTACCAGGATGATCGATGCAAGAACAAGCACCGCCATAATAATCCAGGTAACAACAACTGATTCTGAAATCCCACCTACTATCGGAAGAGTGAACACCGTTTCACAGTTCAGTTCTTCCATCAAAGTGTCTGCCAGATTTCCCGTATTGCTCCCTCCTTTTCTTCTTATTTAATGGAATAGTACTCCCGAAAAATTCTTTTGTCAACATTTTACAAACCTCGCAGAAAAATACCGAGACCACTCTATTTTTACTTCAATTTGCTCTTTTTTTATTCTACGTTCTGTCCATTTTTTATCGCTTTTTCAGGTGGTTTTCGTTAAATAAATAACGATTGTATTTTTTCACAAACAATTTATACAATTTTCCGCACTTTAATTTCTCTACTTTTGTAGTTCTTCCTATAGGAACAATTTTGCTTATTTGTATCCTTTGTATAGAAACAATAAATTTTTCTCATTTTTCATCTCTGTCTTTTGAGTTATAATAAATGCAGACCTAATCATTACAGACCGGAGGTACAATAAGTATGAGTTTTCCCATTTCTTACGAAATTATCTACAGTAAGCGGAAATCCGTTGCAATTCAGATCCGTCCTGACGGACAGGTCATCGTGCGTGCTCCCTATGGTTGTCCCCGTTCCTTTATCAATTCTTTCATCCATCAGAAAGCTGACTGGATCGTAAAACATTCTGCCGAAAATAAGCAGCGTTACGAAAAACAGGTACAACTAAAAAAAGACCGCCCCACGCTCTCAGATGCACAACGCAAACGGTATATTGAGACTGCCCGTTCTATTTTTACGCAAAAGGCTGCTTACTACGCAAGACTTATAGGCGTTACTTACGGCCGGATCTCTATCCGGGAGCAGAAGACCCGCTGGGGAAGCTGCAGCAGCAAGGGAAACCTTAACTTTAACTGGCGTCTGATCTTCGCTCCCGAAGAAGTGGTTGATTATATTGTCGTTCATGAGCTGGCTCATCGGAAAGAAATGAACCACTCCAGAGCTTTTTATAATGTAGTTGCGTCCGTTCTGCCGGATTACAAAGTCCAGGAAAAATGGCTGAAAGAGAATGGGGAAAAATTGTGGAATTGTGTATAAATTCCTGTCTCCTGATCTTGGGTGAAATTGTTAATGTATTTTCTCCTTCCCCATTTCCCCCTCGAATTCGAAGGGGATAAAATGAGAATTATTCAACCTTTTATCAACCGATCATCCGATTTCATAACAAAACATCCCGACAGTCAAAACTGCCAGGATGTTTTCCCCTTTATCTTAAATCTTTTCCCTCTGCATTTTTCATATATCACTTTAACAATGCATCAGAATTGTCATCGCACACACATTTAATATAGGACAAAAAAGCATTTGAGTTCGTTTCTAACTTTTTGTATCCCCACTGAAATACATTACGGAATATTTTAAATACCCCATATCCTAACAATACTCCTATAATATTCAAAAGAATATCGTCTATATTCACATGTCTGAAAGTAAATCCAACCCATAACGCAGTCAATAATTGCCCTGCCTCTGCACATCCACCCACCAGTAATCCACTCAGCATAATTTGTCGCCAAGAGCATCTCATCAGAAACGATAACCCAAATCCCAATGGAATTGTCACTATAATATTCAGAACGCTCTCCATTGAAAAATCTGTCACTATCGTCTTTAGTGGAATCAAATTCATTTCTCTCCAAACATTTTGTCCACCCATTGCTGCTTTCATTCCTTCCGATGCATAAATTGGGAATTGCGTTAAATCAAGGACAACACATAAGTATATGTACATAACAGAAAAGCATAATAAATACATATTGCTTTTTCTTTTCATAAATTTCAAAAAAGCCAGTAGTATAAGAAAAAGTAATGCTAAACCGCCTATGACATAAACGCTGTCAAAATAATAAATCATCTATTATGCCTCCGGAAATTTTAATAAAAGAAAGCTGTAAAAAATTTACACTTCATAAACTTGCTCCTTTCATAAAGCATATTACAATATCAGTTACTTTTTTCTATGTGACGCACGCCTTATGTTTTTATTATACAATAATAATAATTTTTTCAATATAAACAGATATTTTATCTGATTTCAAATTGTTTTCGCTCTTTTTCAACTTCAAAATAAATAAGCATACTTATAACCATGCTTTCGTTAGCACATCAAACATATCTCCTTCAACTGCTGATACACATACGACACCGGAAGTCCCACTACGTTATAATAGTCTCCCTCGATCCCGTCGATATAAGCAGCGAACACTCCCTGGATTCCGTATCCGCCCGCCTTATCCATCGGGTCTTTTGTTGCAACATATTCGCGGATTTCCTTTTCGCTCATTTCATGCACATGAACTTTCGTCTCAACTGCATGAGAGATTACCTCTTTTTTTCCTTCTTTATTATAAGAAAGAAATGCCACACCTGTATAAACTTCATGGCTTCTTCCCTGGAGATTCTGAAGCATTTCAAATGCATGTTCTTCATTCCTTGGCTTTCCAAGAATCTGCCCGTCCAAAACTACGATCGTATCTGCACCGATCACGACTGTATCTATCAGAAGTCCTTTCTCTGCTTCTATATCTGACGCAACATTTTCGGCTTTCATCAGTGCCAGTTCCTTCACAATCTCTTTTGGTTCTGTCGCTGTATACCGTTCTTCTTTTCCGCTTACTCTCTGCTCAAACTCCACTCCGACCTGCTCTAAAAGTTCTTTTCTTCTCGGCGAGCCGGAGGCAAGGATTACTTTTTTTGCCATGCTTTCTCTCCTTTTCCATTATCTTCCAATTCTATTCTACAGTTTCAGCCCTCTGTACCGGTTAAAGCAGGCGAAAATCTCCTGTCTCCTCGGCATTGCCATACATGGCACACTTGAACCACTTCCACTCAGAGCCTCCAGCCCGCCTTTGTCCAGTGTCTTTTCCAGTTCCCCGACAATCTCTTGCAGCGTCTTTTTTCCATCTATGATCTGCTTCTGTGCATAACGGATACAATACCCAAGTGTAGTAAGCTGCTCGCTGTCTGTCAATTGTTCTACATAGCGAAGATCGATCGTGTCCCGGTTGATGGACACCGCCTCGCATCCCATCACTTTCATTTTCACACGGTCTCCGCTTTTTAATTCCCGGTTTGCTGTCGGACATCTTCTGAAATCCGGTCGCTTTGCAGCCACTTCCGGTACACTGATCGACGGAAATGTCTCTGCTTCTTTCTTTGCAAAAGCTGTAATGTCTTTCGGCATATACCGGTCCATCTGAATCACGCTGTCCGCTATATGGAAATAAGCTCCCGAACTGCCCGCCACGATCACCGTAGAAATATCGTATTCTTCATACAACTCCCGGATGCGTTCAATAAACGGAGTGATCGGCTCCATTTCCCGGTGAATCACCCGCTGCATCAGTTCATCACGGATCATGAAATTCGTAGCACTTGTATCCTCATCGATCAGAAGAAGTTTTGTTCCCGCTTCAATTCCCTCTACCACATTTGCCGCCTGTGAAGTACTTCCACTTGCATCTTCTGTGCAGAAGCCGACCGTATCCTTTCCATTTGGAAGATCATTGATAAACATGGAAATATCTGTCTTTTGGATACTTCTTCCATCTTCTGCACGTAATTTCAATGCAGATGCATCCGTAATCACATACTCCCGTCCATCACCGGCAATATGGTCATACACTCCCAGTTCCAACGCTTTCAAAAGTGTCGACTTTCCATGATAGCCTCCGCCAACGATCAGGGTAATTCCTTTTTTAATCCCCATTCCTGTAAGCTTTCCCTTATGCGGTAATTCCAAAGTCACTTCCTGCTCCTTCGAAGAAATAAATTTCACCCCGCCACGCATCGGTTTTGCTGAAATTCCCGACTCTCTTGGAAGAATACTTCCATTTGCCACAAAGGCACAGAGTCCCAGCTCCGATAACATTTCTCTTATATAATGCTGGTCTTCCGCCAGGTCAATGATCTCTCTGAGCTTTCCTTCATTCATATTTTTATAAAAAAGTGAATATCTGACACATTCCGGTACAAATTCAAACAGGATCTTTTCCAGTTCTCTTGCATTGATCGTTCTTCCATTTGCAGGAAATCCAATCTCCATTCTCAGCGTCACATCTCCCGTCCTTTCATCAATCCGGCACGCTGTCCGTTCCAGCACTTCCTGTCCACACCGGCTTACTGAAATCAGGCCACTTTTTCCCGATCCTTTTGCCTTAAATGCAAAGCGTTCTGCCCTTCTTCCAAACTGCCGCGTCAGTTCATCCTGCAACGCAACTCTCTGATGTCTTTCTTTATACAATTCTTTCGGAAATGCTGCCTGTCTTCCCCGCACACGGACACTTACCTTTGACGGTGACGCAAATGGATCACCCTGCACATGGTCAATAGACAATTCATATCCCTGAAACTGATAGATTCCTTTTGTATCTTTATAAGCCGGATAGCCTTTATGGTCGATCCGGTTCAGTAAACTTTTCAATTCTGCTGCTGACTGCATTTTTATTCTCCACACTTTCTTTTTATATTTCTTTTTCATTATACTATAAAAATAAAAAAAGTCACTGCCCGGACGTTTCATCCGAACAGTAACTTTTTATAATAAGTAAAACTTTTATGAATATTATACCTCGAAGATCAGGTCTCCGTAAGATGGCATTGGCCAAGCCTCTTTGTCAACGATCATCTCAAGCTTGTCGACCGGAGCACGAAGTGCTTCCATAGCCGGAACAACATCTGAATGATAGAAGTTCGCCTGCACTTCTCCCTCTTCTTTTGCTGCTGCCTCATCTGCTACTTTCACAAGGACATCCAGTGCTGCCTTTGTCTCAGCCATAAGAGCACTTACTTCCTTCAATGCTTCAGTCTGGACTGCAGCATCCACACCTGCCTCTTTTACAGCAAGAACTGTATCAGCCAGTGTCTTTGTATATTTGATAAATGCAGGCAGGAACTGCTTGCTTGCCATATCGATCATCGTACGCGCCTCGATATTAATTGCCTTTGCATATGCCTCATACTGGATCTCTGCACGGGACTCAAGCTCTGCCTTTGTAAATACACTAAATCTCTCAAACAGCTTGATGGACTTATCTGTTGTAATTGCAGGAATCGCTTCTACCATGGACTTGATGTTCGGAAGTCCTCTTCTCTCAGCCTCTGCAACCCACTCATCAGAATATCCATTTCCGTTGAAGATAATTCTCTGATTGTCTGTCAGATATTCTTTGATCAGGTCATGTACTGCAAGATCAAAGTCATCTGCCTTCTCAAGAATATCACACGCATCTGCAAATGCTTCAGCAACGATCGTATTCAGTACAATGTTCGGATTTGCGATGGAATCTCTTGATCCTACCATACGGAACTCAAATTTATTTCCTGTAAATGCGAACGGTGATGTTCTGTTTCTGTCTGTTGCATCTTTTGAAAGCTCCGGAAGTGTGCTGACACCTGTATCCAGCTTTCCTCCATTCAGGCTGTGCGTAGCCTCTCCTGTGCTGATCAGCTGATCTACCACATCCTCAAGCTGCTCGCCAAGGAAGATGGAAATAATCGCCGGTGGTGCTTCATTTGCTCCAAGTCTGTGGTCATTTCCCGGATCTGCTGCGGATTCTCTAAGCAGATCTGCATGTACATTCACTGCCTTCAGAATGCAGGCAAGTACCAGAAGGAACTGTGTATTTTCATGAGGTGTCTTACCTGGCTCAAGAAGATTGATTCCATCGTCTGTTGTAATGGACCAGTTATTATGCTTACCGGAACCGTTTACTCCTGCAAATGGTTTCTCATGAAGCAGGCACTTCATTCCATGCTGGCATGCAACTCTCTTCAACGTCTGCATTGTGAGCTGGTTCTGATCTACTGCAATATTTGCTTCGGAATAGATCGGAGCAAGCTCGTGCTGTGCCGGAGCAACTTCATTATGCTGTGTCTTTGCTGTAACGCCGACTTTCCACAACTGGATATTTACATCTCTCATGAAAGATGCGATCCTCTGACGGATCGTTCCAAAGTAATGATCATCCAGTTCCTGTCCCTTCGGAGGCATTGCACCGAAAAGGGTACGTCCTGTATAGATCAGGTCTTTTCTCTGTTCAAACTTCTCTGCATCTACGAGGAAGTACTCCTGCTCAGCTCCAACAGAAGGAGTTACTTTCTTAGATGTTGTGTTTCCAAATAAACGGAGCAGTCTTAATGCTTCTTTATTAATTGCTTCCATGGAACGAAGCAGCGGTGTCTTCTGATCCAGTGCCTCTCCTGTATAAGAGCAGAATGCTGTCGGAATGCAAAGTGTAGCTCCGCCTGCGTCCTGTCTTACGAATGCCGGTGAAGTACAATCCCATGCTGTATATCCTCTTGCTTCAAATGTCGCTCTCAGTCCTCCTGACGGGAAGGATGAAGCATCCGGCTCTCCTTTGATCAATTCTTTTCCTGAGAAGCTCATCAGGACTTTACCACTCGGAAGTGGTGCAGAAACAAATGAATCATGCTTCTCTGCCGTAACTCCTGTCAGCGGCAAGAACCAGTGAGTATAATGAGTAGCACCTTTCTCAATGGCCCATTCCTTCATCTCATGAGCAATTACATCTGCTGTTTCGAGGTCAAGATCTTTTCCCTCTTCAATCGTCTTTCTCAGGTTCTTATAAACTTTCTTTGGCAGACGCTCCTGCATGACTGTATCATTAAATACATTTTCTCCAAAGATTTCAGCTACGTTGATTACTTCTGTGCTCATACATATCCCTTCCTTTTCATTGATTCTTGTCGCATCCAGGTTCCTCTATGACAGAATCCCTTTCTGCTTTGCATATTTTACACATCACCAAAAGAATCTTTCCTGATGTATAAAAAAGGGCATTCCAATCTTAAATTGGAACGCCCTTGTTCTGTCTACGTCAGTCAGTATAACTCAACTTTTCCTAAAACGCAAGTAAAAGTTAGAAAAATTTTTCTCAGGCTTTTCCGACAGATCCGAATAACTCCATTTTTTCTTTTACTGTAGCCATAATTGCATCTGTACCTGGCTTCAGAAGTTTACGTGGGTCAAATCCTTTGCCCTCAAGATCTTTTCCTGCCTCGATGTACTTACGTGTAGCATCTGCAAATGAAAGCTGACACTCTGTATTTACATTAATCTTAGCAACTCCAAGAGAAATTGCTTTCTTGATCATATCGTCCGGGATACCTGTACCACCGTGAAGTACGAGCGGCATGATACCTGTACGCTGCTGAATCGCATCCAGAGTCTCAAAACTTAATCCCTCCCAGTTAGCCGGGTATTTACCGTGGATGTTACCGATACCTGCTGCAAGGAAGTCAATTCCAAGATCAGCTACCATCTTACACTCTTCTGGATCAGCACACTCACCTTTTCCGATGACTCCGTCTTCTTCTCCACCGATGGAACCTACCTCAGCCTCGATAGACATTCCATGCTCATGAGCGATCTTTACAAGTTCTTTTGTCTTCTCAACGTTCTCGTCGATCGGATAATGAGATCCGTCAAACATGATGGATGAGAATCCTGCTTCTACACATTTCAGGCATCCTTCGTAGCTGCCGTGATCAAGATGAAGAGCAACCGGAACTGTAATTCCAAGTTCTTCCATCATTCCATTTACCATTCCCACAACAGTCTTATAACCTGTCATGTACTTTCCTGCACCCTCTGATACTCCAAGAATAACCGGAGAGTTAAGCTCCTGAGCTGTTGTCAGGATTGCCTTTGTCCACTCAAGGTTGTTGATGTTGAACTGGCCAACTGCGTAATGACCTGCTTTTGCTTTCTGAAGCATTTCTGTAGCTGATACTAACATATTCATTTCCTCCAATTCTTTCATTTCCCGACACTCTGTGAAAACTGCCGAAAATAATTTAATTTAGAATCTTCCTATATTATAGCTTATCCAATGGAAAAAGACAATCTTATGTTTTGCATAAAATATAAGTACTTTCCCGTCTTTTTTTGTACAAGAAAATAGTTTCCGCAGAAACAAAAAGATCTGCAGAATACTCTGCAGATCTTAAGTGACTCCGAGGGGAATCGAACCCCTGATTCCAGCGTGAGAGGCTAGCGTCTTGACCGCTTGACCACGGAGCCATATTTACTTGCCTGTACTTTCTTTCGTCACAAGCAAGTATGATTATATAGTACTTTTTTTTAAAATGCAAGTACTTTTTTCATTTTTTTTAATATTTTTAAAAATTTCTTCAATTCAGTTTATATTGGTATATTTTCTGAAATTTCTTCCTTTTCAGCTCGATACTATCCTCTGCTTTATTCTGTTCCTTTTTTCTCGGAGACATCCTCAATGACTTCCGGCTTTACCATGATCTCAAGTGCTTTCTGACAGTCTTTTACCACTACTTCTTCATGCACTCCGCCAAATTCACCATCCAACGTCCATGGAATTTCCTCTTCTGTCTCAAAATGAACCTCATTTGTCTTAAAAGAGTACATCCGCTTCGGGTTGATCTTTCTCAGTGCCAACGCCCCCAGGATCTCGTTCAGTTCCATTGGATTCCTTGGTGTCTTGAACAGTGTTACTTCAAATTTTCCATCATCAAAGACTACATTCTTTCCTGTAATTCCTTTAAATCCCCCCACCGAACGGGAGTTGGTTACCATTCCGTAAATAAATTCATCTTCAATGGTCTCTCCGTCATGGGTCACTTTGATCCGATAAGAAGGAATATTAAAAATACGTTTCGTTCCCTCTAATATGTATGCCAGATGTCCCAGCACATTTTTCATACTCTGCTTCGTCTCATAAGAAACATCTGTAAATAGTCCAAATGCTGCAATATAGACAAAGTAATCTTCATTAAACTCTCCCACATCACACGCAAACGGCACTCCATTCACAACTGTATCTGCCGCTTCCAGCATATTTTTGGAAATATGAAGACTGCTTGCAAAGTCATTCGTTGTTCCGGCCGGGATATATCCGATCGGTACTTTGTCCTCCCGCTTCATCATCCCCGTAACAACTTCATCCAGCGTTCCGTCTCCTCCGCTGCATGCTACGAGATCATACTGTTCCTCATATTCTCCCATCTTTCTTACGGCATCATGATATTTCTGGGTAGGATAGACCGTCACCTCATATCCGCCCTTTACAAAAATATCCAGCACATCTGAGAGCTTCGGTTTCAGAAGCCCCATGCCTGAATTGGGATTATAAATAAATAACATCTTCTTCATACTCACAGACCTCCAAATTTAAGATAAAAGAAGGCTGCACTTTCCAGCACAACCCTCTTAACTTCTCTTCTATCAGGAACTTATCCTACCGTCGCAAAAAAAGATTTGATTCCCTCTGCTGCTTTTTCTTCATCTTCACCCTCTGTTACGACAGTGATCTCCTCACCACCGATCAGGTTCAGACTCATCATCCCCATAATACTTTTCGCATTGATATGCTTTTCTCCAACCTGAATATACACTGTACTTGCATACTGGCTTGCTTCCTGTACAAGAAGTGCGATTGGACGTCCATCAAATCCAGGGTCAGCTTTTACTACAACAGATTCTTTAATCATAATAATCCTCCTTGTTCTTGCCTCACTTTATCTGCCAACTCACTCAGTTTCCGCAGTCGATGGTTGATACCGGACTTTCCAACAGGGGGATTCAGAACAGCTCCCAGCTCTTTTAACGTCAGATCAGGATTCGCAAGGCGGGCAAGAGCGGCCTCCACAAGTCCTTCCGGCAGATTTTCAAAACCAATCGTTTCTTTCAGATATGTAATATCTTCAACCTGCTTGACTGCTGCTGATACAGTCTTATTAATATTGGCAGTTTCACAATTCACTTTTCTGTTTACTGTATTACGCATCTCTTTTAAAATCCTGACATTTTCAAGTTCCATCAGAGAAACGTGTGCTTCCATGATATTCAATATATCTACGATCTGCGACCCCTCTTTCAGATAAACTACATAAGACTTCTTCCTCAGAACCGTCTTTGCATCCATTGAAAAACTTCGCATCAGAGTACAGACCTGCTTTCCCATCTCTTCTGTAGAACAGACAATCTCAAAATGATAAGACTTGTTCGGATCACTCATGGAGCCTGATGCCTGAAATGCACCTCTCAAAAATGCTCTTTTACAACAGGTCTGCTGCACGATCAGCGGATCTACTGCATGAATACTCTCTCCATTATCCTCATATTCTTCTGTCATCTTCGTCGCCTGCAGGATCCTCAGTGCATCTTCATGCCTGCGGATCACAACTGCATAGGATACAGTCTGCTTGCTGATATTCCTTCTTACAGAGGCATCAGCCTTTATATTAAAGGTTTTTTGGATCAATGTAAAGACTTTTCTTGCCACAAGTAAATTTTCTGTATGGATTCTTATGCTGTACTGGTCAAAGCTGTTGATTGCAACCGTTCCGCACATACCAATAAATGCAGCCAGCTCGGCAATCCGGCAATGCCTTGCCGGACTGATATTTCCTGCCAGTTCTTCTTTTACTTTACCGGAAAACGACATTTTCCCCACCTTTTACTTTCTTTTCGTGATGCTATCTTTTCCAATGTCACGATGTTCGATACGCACCCCATAATTTTCTTCTTTATCCAGAATCTGGTAGAGTGCATTCGCCAGTGTAACTGATCTGTGCTTTCCTCCGGTACATCCGATTGCGATCACAAGCTGATTCTTCCCCTCCAGGATATAATTCGGAATCAGAAATTCCATCATGTCTTTCAGCTTGTCAAGAAAGATCCTTCCTTTGTCATTCTGCATCACATAATCCTGCACTTCCGCCTCATTCCCGGTCTTCTCCCGCAATGTATCAATATAATACGGATTCGGCAGAAAACGCACATCAAAGACAAGATCCGCATCCTGCGGAATCCCATATTTGAACCCAAACGACATAACCGTAATATAAAGATTGCAGAAACTCTGCCCATCCACAAAAATCTTTTCCAACTCGATCCGAAGCTCTCTGGTCAGCATTTTACTGGTATCTAAAATATAAGTCGCCTTCATTTTAAGGAAAAGAATCTTTTCTCTTTCTTTCGCAATTCCGGTATCCACTCTTCCCGATCCGCTTAAAGGATGCTGCCTCCTCGTCTCCTTGTAACGCTTCACGAGTACTGCATCATTCGCATCAAGGAAAAGGATCTCATATCCGATCCGGTCACGATCCATTGCTTCCAGATTTTCCTTCAGTCCGGAAAGATCCTGTCCACTTCTCACATCCAGTCCCAAAGCTACTTTTTTCATCTCTGTATCTGTATTCTGCAACATCTGGACAAATCCCGGAAGAAGCGGGATCGGCAGATTGTCCACGCAAAAATATCCCATATCCTCAAGCATCTTCAGAGCCGTAGACTTTCCTGCTCCCGACATTCCCGTAACGATAACAAAACGCATCCTAAAACTCTCCTATCCTTTTCACTTCCGGCTCCAGCGTCACTCCGGAAGTCTCTTTCACTTTCTTTACAACTTCCTGCATCAGCTCGCAGACCTGGGCTGCTGTCGCATTTCCTCTGTTGATAACAAATCCGCAGTGTTTTTCAGAAACCTGTGCGTCCCCGATACGGAATCCCCGCAGTCCCGCATCCTCGATCAGCTTTCCTGCGAAATAGCCTTCCGGACGCTTAAATGTGCTGCCTGCACTTCCAAATTCCAGTGGCTGCTTTGTCACTCTCCGCTGCTTCAGATCATCCATCACCTCACGGATTGCTGCCTGATCGCCCTTTTTCAGTCTGAGTGTTGCCTCCACCACAACATAATCTTTCTTTTCTACCACACTGGTACGGTAAGCAAGTCCCAGTTCTTCCACCGGGATCGTCAGAAGTTTTCCCTCCTGCGTCAGGACAACTGCACTTTCCAACACCTGCTTCATTTCGCCTCCATAAGCACCTGCATTCATCCTTACCGCACCGCCCAGTGTACCGGGGATCCCTGCTGCAAATTCCAGACCGGTCAATGACGCATTATATGCTGCACTTGCCACCTTTGACAAAAGCACTCCCGCCTGAGCAGTCACCCTTTCGCCTTCTACCCGGACGTCATTCATCTTTTTAAAAATCTGAAGAACAACTCCCCGGAATCCACCGTCACCAACAAGAAGATTGCTTCCATTTCCTACAATATAATAAGGAACATTCTCTTTCCGGCATACTGCGAGTATCCCCCGGATCTCTTCCACTGACTGTGGTGTGACAAAATAATCTGCCGGTCCGCCCACACGGAAAGTCGTATGTCTGCACATCGGCTCATCTCTCAAAATATTTTCTTCCTTCGTAATCGTACACAGACTGCTGTATAAATCCATATATTTTTACTCCATTTCTTTTCTGTTAAGTGCTGTAAACATCATACACCACGCCACATTTAAAGTAAAGCCACCCTTTTCATAAAATAGGCTGAGAAAAGCGACTCAAAGCAGAATCTGCATCATTTTGTAAAAGCAGCAGATCCAAAATAACAGTTCACACTCGCCGGACTGTGCCGCCACTTGCAAATCACCTGAAAAAAGTGTATACTAATCGAGTATATCTAAATTGACTTTTATCATACAAAAGGAGTGATTATTTCAAGTGGACGCGAGTGACACTTTCCAACTGATTATATTGATTATCCTGCTGATTCTTTCAGCATTTTTTTCATCTAACGAGACAGCACTGATGGCGGTGAATAAGATCCGTCTCCGTTCCCTTGCAGACGAGGGAAACAAGCGTGCTGCCATGGTTCTTGATATTACGGAGAATCATACCCAGAAGATGCTCAGTGCCATACTGATCGGCAACAATATCGTGAACATCTCTGCCTCTTCGCTTGCTACTTCACTCGCCTATCATTTTGGCGGTTATATGGTCAGTATCGCAACTGCCGTACTGACTGTTGCGATCCTCGTATTCGGAGAGATTACCCCGAAGAATTATGCAACGCTCAATGCAGAGAAGGTCACGCTCCGTTATATTCCATTTTTCAAGTTTTTTATGACGGTCATGACACCTTTCATCTTCATCATTAATTTATTCTCCCGTGTGATCATGCTGATCATGCATGTTGATCCTGATGCCGTGAATAACGCAATGACTGAAGAAGAGCTTCGTACAATCGTAGATGTCAGCCACGAAGATGGCGTGATTGAATCCGATGAAAAGGAAATGATCTACAATGTATTTGATCTGGGAGATGCCAATGCCAAAGATATCATGGTTCCAAAAGTCCATGTCACCTTTGCCAGTGTAGACAATACTTATGAAGAACTGATCGATATTTTCCGTGAAGATAAGTTTACCCGTCTTCCGGTCTACGAGGAAACGCAGGACAACATCGTCGGTATCATTAATATGAAGGATCTGCTTCTTTATGATGCAAATACCGAGTTTCATATGAAAGATTTTCTTCGTGAGCCGCATTTCACTTACGAATATAAAAATATTTCTGAATTACTCGTTGAGATGAGGGATTCTACCTTTAATATTGCCATCGTGCTGGATGAATATGGCGAAATGGCAGGACTCATCACACTGGAGGATATTCTGGAAGAGATCGTTGGTGAGATCCACGACGAGTATGATGAAAAAGAAGATGAACTGGTTCAGCAGATTTCTGACCGAGAATATATCATTGAAGGTTCTATGAGCCTGGATGATGTGAACGATCATCTGAATACAAAACTGGAGTCCGAAGATTATGATTCTCTCGGCGGATTTATTATCGAACATCTTGATCGTCTCCCGGCGACCGGAGATGAAGTGATGACGGAGGATGGCATCCGGCTCGTCGTTGAAAAACTGGATAAGAACCGCGTAGAAAGCGTTCATATTTATTTACCGGAATCCGATGTAACTGCTTCTGATACGCATACAGAGACTGCAGCCGTTTCTTCTGATGATTCTTCTGAGCAGAAAGTTTCTTCCGAACATGAAGTGTAATCCTCTGATATAAAAATACGGCACCTGTAGTGGATTTATTTCCACCAGGTGCTGTATTTTATTACCAAAGTATGCAAGAGAAGCTGCCTGCGGCAGATTCTCTGAATTACGCAATGACTCGCAAAGCATCTTTCTTATAGTTCTGCCAGTTCTTTCAGTGCCTCTACTGCTGTCAGAATTTCCTTCTCTGTATTATAGTGGGAAAAGCTGAACCGTACCGCTCCCTGTTCCACTGTCCCCAGTGCCTCATGCATGAGCGGTGCACAGTGAACTCCCGGTCTTGTTGAAATCCCATACTCTGTGAATAAGGCTTCACTGAGTTCTGCCGAATCAACATCCTCAAAATTAAGCGTCACGATGGGACAGCGTTCTTTCCCGGAAAAATCGCCATATACAATCACCCCTGGAATTTTTCTGACTTTTTCATAAAATTCCCACATCAATGCCTGTTCTTTTTCGCGGATCGTATCAATCCCGGTTTCCGTCAGATAATCCAGTGCTGCGTGCAGACCTGCGATCCCATGTGCATTTAATGTCCCTGCCTCTAAAGCAGTGGGCATCTGCCGGGGATGCGTTTTACTATATGACTGTACTCCACTTCCGCCACTTTTCAACGGACGGATCTCGATCCCCTTTTTTACATAAAGTCCACCTGTTCCCTGCGGTCCAAGCAGTCCTTTATGACCGGTAAAGCAGAGAACATCGATCTGCATCTGCTTTACGTTGATTGGAAATACTCCCGCTGTCTGAGAAGCATCCACGATAAAGAGCAGTCCATGCATCTTTGCTATTTTTCCGATTTTCGTCAGATCCAGCAGATTCCCGGTCACATTTGAGCCATGCGTGCAGATGATCGCCCGGGTATTTTCACGGATCGCATTTTCCATCTCTTCATAAGAAATGCATCCCTTTTCATCACTCTTCAGAATTGTCAGTTCTGTTCCTTTTTCTTCCATTTCATACAGGGGACGCAGAACCGAGTTATGTTCCAGTGCCGTTGTGATAATATGATCGCCCGGATAAAAGAGTCCTTTGATGGCAAGATTCAGGCTTTCTGTTGAATTTGCAGTAAACGCGACCTGCTCCGCATGGTCTCCGCCAAAAAACTCTACCAGTTTTACTCTTGTATCATAGATGATCCGGGATGCATCCAAAGACGCATGATATGCCCCTCTTCCTGCATTTCCTATTGATTCCAGTGCTTTCACCACAGCCTGCACTACCTGTGGTGGTTTCCGCATCGTAGTTGCCGCATTATCCAAGTAAATCATTTCCGCATCTCCCTTCCTGTTGGATTTTATTTTAATATGTATTTCCCACAAAATCCATAGGTTTTTGAAAACTCTTTCCTTGTATTCGATCAGCTTTTTCTTCTGCCAGCACTTTTCCTTTCATTCTGTCAGTTCCTTTCCTCACCGGCTTTGACCTTTTCTGCCTGTTTTTCATATAATATATAGAAAAGATCCATCAACGGAGAAATAACTATGCCTTATTCTATTATGCTTGATGCAGGACATGGAGGTCGTGATCCGGGTGCTGTGTATAATGGCCGTCAGGAAAAAGACGATGCACTTGCCCTGACACTCGCCATCGGTGAACTGCTTCAGGAAAGAGGAATTGATATTCTTTATACCCGTACCACTGATATTTATGAATCCCCTTATCAGAAAGCCATGGAGGCAAATATCGCAGGGGTTGATTTTTTTATTTCCATTCACCGCAATTCTTATCCAACTGACAATACTGTTTCCGGTGTGGAATCTCTGATCTATGATAAATCCGGTATCAAATATAAAATGGCTCAAAATATCAACGATCAGCTTGAATCCGTCGGTTTTGTCAACTTAGGAGTCAAGGAACGTCCCGGACTGGTCGTTCTCCGCCGTACCCAGATGCCTGCAGTTCTTGTCGAGGTCGGATTCATTAATTCTGATGTTGATAATCAGATTTTTGATAATAATTTTAATGATATTGCTCTCGCCATCACCCAGGGGATTCTCGATACACTGGATCTTGGAGGCGAAATTGATAACGATGTGATACAGCCTTTTTATTCTGTTCAGACCGGAGCTTTCCGCAACCGGACTTATGCCAACCGCCTGCTGGGAGAACTTCGATCCCAGGATTTTCCTGCAGAACTTTTAGAAGGGAATGACCTGTACCGAGTGAATGTCGGTTCTTTTGAGACACTGGATGAAGCTGTTGCTATGGAACGAAGGCTGAAAAGAGCGGGGTATCAGACCGTGATCGTGATACTGTAAATTGAACCTTCCGAAAAAACCGAGCGTACTCTTGATTTTTATTAATGACAGTATTATAATATCGGCATAGAAACGCTACGGTCTTCAACCGCAAGAGGAATGGAGGATTTAATACAATGGAAAAAAAGAACATTGACTGGAGTAATTTAGGTTTCGGTTATGTACCAACAGACAAAAGATTTGTTGCAAATTTTAAAAATGGAAGCTGGGACGAGGGAGCCCTGACAGAAGATTCTAATATTGTGATGAGTGAGTGTGCAGGAGTTCTTCAGTATGCTCAGACAGTTTTCGAAGGAATGAAAGCTTATACAACAGAAGACGGACGTACTGTTATCTTTCGCCCGGACCTGAATGCATCCCGTTTCGCAGATTCTGCAAAGCGTCTTGAGATGCCTGCATTCCCGGAAGATAAATTCGTTGAAGCAGTTGTCGATACTGTAAAGGCCAATGCAGCCTATGTACCGCCTTACGGATCAGGTGCTTCACTTTATATCAGACCTTATATGTTCGGTATCAGCCCGGTTATCGGAGTAAAGCCTGCAGAAGAATATCAGTTCCGTGTATTTACTACACCGGTTGGTCCTTATTTCAAAGGCGGTGTTAAGCCTCTGACCATCTGCGTGTCTGATTTTGACCGTGCTGCTCCGCACGGAACAGGTCATATCAAAGCCGGACTGAACTATGCTATGAGCCTTCATGCCATCGTAACAGCCCATGCAAATGGATTTGATGAGAATATGTACCTTGATTCTGCTACGAGAACTAAAGTAGAGGAAACTGGCGGAGCTAACTTCCTGTTCGTCACAAAAGACGGTACAGTTGTTACACCTCACTCCTCAACAATTCTTCCTTCTATCACAAGACGTTCTCTGATGTATGTGGCAGAGCATTATCTTGGATTGAAAGTAGAAGAGAGAGATGTATACTTTGATGAGGTAAAAGATTTCGCAGAATGTGGACTTTGCGGAACTGCTGCCGTAATCTCTCCTGTAGGAAAAGTTGTAAACCACGGTGAAGAGATCTGCTTCCCAAGCGGAATGGAGAAAATGGGACCAGTTACCCAGAAACTTTATGATACTCTCAGAGGCATCCAGATGGGACAGATCGAAGCTCCTGAAGGATGGCTGAAAGTCGTAGATGTAGAGTAATCTCCCCATCTTATTACCTGTATAACCCAAAAGCGGATAACCTGTTCTCAACAGATCAGGTATCCGCTTTTTCAGTCTTTTCAGTCTTCTTTTCAATCTTCTATTCCGTCTTTCGGAACTCATCCCATGCTGCATTCAGAATCTCCGGCTTTGTCACAAGCTGCCATGCTCCCTCGGCCATACATTCAGCCGCATAGAACATACCTTTCTGCCCGATACTCATTCCCACCTGTGCAGTAGCTGCCCAGTGGTGAAGCGGTGTTCCTTTACACATGGCTGCCGCACTGAGCATGATCGTCGGAACAGTATGGCTCACATCTGACACGTCCGTTCCGATTGCCAGTGGAACTGGCTGATCCTCCAGCGGTTCAAGGCCGGCGAAATATTCCCCATGATTTTCAAATCCGGCTTCCTTTGATATTTCAGCCGCAAATGCAATCTCATCTTCCGTATAAACCGGTGTCGGGATCTTTTTCATTTCCTCATAAAAGGTTTCCGCAAGCACACGGTTCGTCTTCATCTCTTTATTGCAGGTGACACGCTCAATCTCCACTCGCGTCCCGGTCATCAGTGCTGCTCCCTTTGCACAGTTATCCACACGCTCCGACGCATCTTTCGTCTTTTTCCACAGACATGAGCGGATAAAATAATTCGTTGAGGCAAAAGGTGGAACAATATTTGCCGGACCATCTGTATTTGTATACGTATAATGCATTCTTACATCATCTGCCACATGTTCCCGCAGATAATTCACTCCCACATTCATCAGTTCAGCCGCATCCAAAGCACTTCTTCCTTTTTCAGGAAATCTTGCCGCATGTGCCGCTATCCCGTAAAACTTATAATTTTTAATATCCTGGGCCTGCCAGATATCATAACTGACACGGTTTCTGTCAAATGGATGCCATGTAACTGTAGCAGACAGCTCATCGAATACCCCCTGCTCATTCATACGGATCTTTCCGATGACGATTTCTTCCGCAGGGCAGCCATAGACACGAACCGTTCCTGAAATCTGTTCTCTTTCCATCCGTTCCTTCAGTGCCACTGCCGCACCGGCACACGCCGTACCTAAAAGATTATGTCCACAACCATGTCCCGGACCTTCTTTTGGACAATGCCGGCTCACCGGCTCCTGTGCAAGCCCCGGAAGTGCATCATACTCCGCAAGGAAACCAATGATCGGCTGCCCCGATCCCCACTCAGCTACAAAAGCGGTCCTGAAACCTGCCAGTTCCCACTTTACAGTAAATCCTTCCTGTTCCAGAAAATCAGCTAAAGCACGAGAAGACTGCTCCTCGTGCTTCGATAATTCCGGATGCTGAAAAATATAATCTGAAACTTCTGTCATCTTATCTTTAAGCTTATCTCTCATCATCCCGGTTATTCACATAATCCTTCCTGTTCAAAGATCTTAACCACACCATCAACATATTTTTCACAGATCTCATCCGATGCGGCTTCGACCATTACACGGATCACCGGTTCTGTACCACTCTCACGAACCAGAATCCGTCCGTCACTTCCAAGCTCTTCAGCAGTCTGCTCGATTGCCTTCTGTACTGCTTCATTATCCAAAGCAGTCCTTTTATCCTTTACACGTACATTTTTCAAAAGCTGTGGGAAAATCTTCACTTCATCTGCCAATGTTCCAAGACTCTGCTTCTTTTCAAGGATTGCTTCCATGACCATCAGAGAAGTCAGGATACCGTCACCGGTACGTGCATGCTTGCTGAAAATAATATGACCGGACTGCTCGCCACCGAGAACATATCCATTCTGAAGCATATTCTCATATACATACTTATCTCCAACCGCAGTCTGCTCATACTTCATGCCGATCTTATCACATGCTTTATAGAGTCCGAGATTGGACATGATCGTTGTAACAATCGTATTATCTGCCAGGCGTCCCTGCTCCATCAGATACTTTCCGCATACATACATAATACGGTCACCATCTACAACATTTCCATTTTCATCTACAGCAATACATCTGTCTGCATCTCCATCATAGGCAAATCCTACATCCAGCTTCTTCTCCTTTACAAATGCCTGAAGTACTTCGATGTGGGTCGATCCGCAGTTCGTATTGATATTCACACCATTTGGTTCATTATTAATAACATAAGTCTTCGCTCCAAGTGCATCAAAGACACTCTTTGCGATACTGGAAGAACTTCCATTCGCACAGTCAAGTCCTACCTTCATATCTTTAAAAGAGCGTGTAGCAAGGGCAATCAAGTGTCCGATATAACGGTTTCTTCCTGCTGCATAGTCAACAGTACGTCCAATATTTTCTTTTGTCGCCAGCGGTACTTCCCCAATTTTGCCATCAATATAAGCCTCAATTTTTTCTTCTACCTCTGCCTCCATCTTATGTCCGGCACTGTTGATCGCCTTGATACCATTATCATAATACGGGTTATGGCTGGCGGAAATCATAAGCCCACAATCAAAGTCTTCTGTTCTTACCACGTAAGACACACTCGGTGTTGTCGTAACATGAAGAAGATATGCATCTGCTCCTGAAGCCGTCAGTCCTGCTGCCAGTGCATACTCAAACATATAACTGCTTCTTCTCGTATCCTTGCCGATCACGATCCTTGCCTTATGCTCCTGCCCGAAATACCAGCCAAGATAACGTCCTACTTTAAAAGCATGCTCAACCGTCAGAACTACATTTGCCTCTCCACGAAAACCGTCTGTTCCAAAATACTTACCCATAATACATTTCCTTTCCTGCAATCTCTTTTAATATGTATATTCAGGTCTTTTTCTGTCGCGACCTGCGATTGCAATTCCCCCAGATCTTTTTCTGAAATACTTCAGATACACCTTAGATGTTTTCATTATATAACCATTACAAATCATTTACAAGTATTTCTTTTTTGTTACATAAAGTTCCGATATATACAAATTTTTTCTGTTATTCTGCTTAATTTGGCACTCTTTACGAAATCCTCATTTTCATGTATACTTGAATCAGTTTTAAATGGAGGTTTTAATAAATGATCAAATTAATTGCAAGTGACCTTGACGGAACACTTCTTCAGGATGGTACCCAGGAGCTTACTCCCCGTGCAATCAGCCTGATTCATTCACTGACACAGAAAGGGATTTATTTCGTAGCCGCAAGTGGTCGCCAGTATACTAATGAGCGAATCGTATTTGATAAGATCAAAGATGAAATTTCTTATATTGGAGAGAACGGCTCAATCTGTATGCATCAGGGCAAACTTATTTTCCGCGGAACGATCAGAGATGACCTTGCTTACCGGATCATCCGGGAAGTGAAGAAATCTGATCATTTTGAAATCATTGTCTCCAGAGAAGATACCTGCCTGATTGAAGACCGGAATCCCGAATTTGTAGACCACATTGTCAATATTATGCACAATAAAACAGAGATTGTCGAAGATCTCAACCAGATCAATGGTCCGTTCCTCAAGATTGCTATCTGCAATATGATCGATGGACCTGATGTCCTGAATGCATACTTAAAGCATCTTCAGAGTATTTTTGGCTCTGAGATCAAGATCGTAACTTCCGGAACTATCTGGATTGATTTTATTGCACCGGGTACAAATAAGGGAACTGCACTGAAGCATCTTCTGAAAGTTCTCGATATCACCCCGGAGGAATGTATTGCCTTTGGCGATCAGTATAATGATATTGAAATGCTGGAACTGGTCGGCACAGGTTATGCCATGGCTAATGCCGCTCCCGGAGTTGCAGATCACGCTGATGCGGTGACATCTTCCGTCGAGGATGTTCTTGAGAAGATCTTATTGGATGTAAATTTGTAGTTGTTGGAATGATACGCTTGTAAAGCAAAAGACTTCTTTATGGCGAAGCGGACGCGGAAATCAGAGATATTCCTTCGCGGTGCAGGCCCGCTTTACCTC
>OLQL01000528.1_pt1 | contig 39953 bp, 42 predicted proteins | sample 1672971 | NCBI WGS metagenome assembly OLQL01 (sample SAMEA3136742, study PRJEB25190) | human gut metagenome | biome: human gut; feature: human-associated habitat; material: faeces | place: Austria | collected 2013
TGGCGTATCCAAACTGACGCTTCACGATCCTGAAGACGTGTTCCACTTTACAGCGTATAGACGCCTTGCGATGATCGATAAACCGCTCCCAATTAATTGCATTGTCGGATACTTTCGGCAGGCTTCCCGGTCGGCGAACGATACGGTAATCGATAGAAGCCAAGTGTTCGTTTTCCTTGATTTCAGGACGCTTTTGAATGCCTATAAACCCAGAGTCTCCGTAAACAACTTCGTCATCAGATCGTATCAATTTTGAAGCTACCGTGATGTCATGTGTATTGGCTGGTGTGACTTCTATGGTATGAACCAGCCCTGTTCCAGCATCCACTCCAACATGGCACTTCATTCCGAAGCGCCATTCGTTGCCCTTCTTTGTCTGGTGCATCTCGGGATCGCGCTTCTTTTCCGCGTTCTTGGTCGAACTCGGTGCATTGATGATTGTCGCATCGACGATCGTGCCGCCCTTCATGATATGACCGGATTCCACCATGACGCGGTTGATTGCTTCAAAGAATGCCTTGTTCAGACTGTTCTTCTCCAGAAGCCTCCTGAACTTGAGCAGCGTCGTTGCATCCGGAGCGTCTTCCTCAAAGAAATCAATCCCCACGAATTTGCGCATGGCATAGCTATCGTAGATGGCGTCCTCAACGCCTTCGTCCGACAGGTTGAACCAGCATTGAAGCAGATACATCCGCAGCATCTTTTCAATTCCCTTCGGAGGACGGCCGCGCTTTCCGCTCGGATAATACGGCTTGATATACTCCACCCATTCCTCCCATGGAATGATTTCATCCATGATCTCAAGGAATTCCTCGCGCTTGGTTTTGCGTTTCCTTGCGCTGTATTCCACGTCGCTGATGGTTTGCTGCTTCATCCTGATGCACCGCCTTTGCTTGATACCCCTATTATATCAGCTGTTGATGCTTGTGCATATCACGATTTAATCAGCGGTTCCTTAGATATATATCTTGAAAAACTCCTGTCAAGTATTCTCTTGCTTTGTCTGCACCAATCGCAGGCAAACCTCCCCCTACTGTCTGTGTGGATCTGAAATGCACCGAAGGAGTGATGATTGCTGTATGCAAGGCCCAAAATCGAATCCTTCGCCGCATCACCTTGGTTTGCCTGGCCGAAAAGGGAAAAGCCAAAGATAGCCGAATGCTTTTTCGCACCCCAAAGGGGTTGCCTCTTCGTGAGACCACCCCTTGATTCTTTCCTTGAGCAGCGCTCTTGCGGTTGTGACGCTTAGTGTTCTGTCACAGGGTTTCCGGATCGATAATGCCTGCAATGGTGATATCGCTGGGCGGCGGATTATCCCGGTCCAGCATGAGCGCAGCCTCCTTGCGGCCGATCATGTAGACGACGTCGCCGATTCCCGCCTGACGGGTACCGTCACAGGCGATGAGAAGCCCCTTTTCCAGCCCATTGACGATCTGCCGGACGACGAGCAGCTTGATCCCGTTCAGAGAAGGCGTCTTGACCGTGCACACCACGGAGCCGACTACTTTGCCGATATTCACGCTGTACCTCCTAATGGCAACGGACGGTATGCCCCTGCCAGGTGTAGGAATCAATCACGCCGCAGATCGTAACGCTGGCAATGAGCTTGTCATCCCCCATGATCATCTGCGCCGCGCCGCCGTCGTTGTTGACCAGCACGATATCTCCCACACCGGCCTCCGCAGCGTCCAGCGCGATCAGCTCTTCGCCCGTTAGCTGGCCCTCAAGCGTCAGATGGCGAACCCGCAGCAGCTTGATGCCTACGTATTTCTCGTATTTGATGGTGGAAACCACCGTGCCCGTAACCTGTGCTATCTTCATAGCTCATCGCCTTTTCTGTATTTGCGTTTGCCGAGAATATCCACAAAATCCACAATGCCGACGATCGAGCTGTCCACCGGCTTATTGGTGGTCAGGTCTGTCTGCCGGGAGGAGCTGCCGCCTGCCCACATGACGATTTCCCCCTCGCCTGCGCCCACCGTATCCACGGTGATGAAGGGCGCGCCCTTTTCCTCAAACGTATCCATATCAATCGGCACCGCCACCAGCAGCTTGAGGCCCTGAAGGCGCTCACATTTGCGGGTGCTGACCATGCTTCCGATCACTTTTGCCAACTGCATGCTGCGATCTCCTTTGCCTTGTCATAGGTACGCGTGCCGCGCATATCGATGGAATCCACGATGCCGTAGATGCTGAAATCGGATGCAACCCTCTTGGTCGTGTCGGATTGACGGGCTGAACTTCCGTATGCGCAAAACACAAGATCGCCCTCGCCTGCGCCGACGTCATCCACGCAGACGACGTAATCGTCCTTCATCTGCAGCGTCTGCAGATCTACCGGCTGCACGATGAGCAGCTTGGCTCCTAGCAGCATGTCGCACTTGTTGGTGCTCACGACGTTGCCTGTCACACGACCTACCAGCATGTTGTTACCTCCGCTCAGCTGTCCACCGAGCGGGTGCTGTTGCGAACAATCAGCTTGCCGCCGATGAGCATGTGCATGCCCGGCCAATCCGGGTTCTTGATGCGCTTGCGGATCAGATCCACCGCCAGCGTACCCATCTGGGAACGGGAAATGCGCATTGTGGTCAGCGCGGGCATCGTTACCGCGCTGAAGGGAATATCGTCGAAGCCAACGATAGAAATATCCTCGGGAATGGAATATCCGGCTTCACGGATGGCCTTGATCGCACCGATGGCAACGGTATCGTTGTCGGCAACGGCAGCGCCGTGCGGCACATACTCGCCGCTTCGGATCATCCGCTTCATGTCCTCAAAGGCGCCGTCCACGGTGGGCTTGAGCATAATGGGCGCGGGAGGCTCCAGCCCCAGCTGGCTGAGCTCCTGCAGATAGCCCTCGTAGCGCTCGTCACAGTTGTTCACCGGCTGGTTAAACTTGTAGTAGAAGATCTCCCGATGGCCCAGACTGTAAAGATAGCGCACCAGCCGCGCGGTCAGATCCTTGTTCGCCATGACCACGCTGTCCACACCCTCCATGAGGATGTGGTTGTCCAGGATGACGAGCGGTACGGTGAACAGCTTGAGCAGCTCATAATCCTCCTCCCGCAACTCCGTGCCGATGAGGATGACGCCGTCGGGCGGATTTTCCATCAGGCTGCGGATGGTGGTTTCTGCCGTGCTGGCCTCGCAGTTGCACATGACGAGGTCGAAGGTAAACCGGCGGCATTCGCTCTCAATCCTGTCGATAATCGACGCGGTAAAGCCCTGGTTTTCCTCCAGCGCGATACCATGCGCGCGGAATTTGAGAACCATCAGGCGGAAGCGGTCCGTCTTGCGCCTGACGGGCGCAGGAACATAACCGCATTCCTCCATAACGCTCTGAATATGGCGGCGCGTTTCCACGCTAACCCCTTTTTTGTTGTTGATAACCAGAGATACCGCCGCCGGCGATACGCCGGCGATGGCTGCAATCTCTCTGATGGTCATGGCAATCACTCGCTGTCTGCTTTATAGTCAGCGTATCCCTTCATCAGCAGGGCGGCCACGGCCGCGCCGGGGTCCAGCAGTGCACGCGACTGCTCGCCGCGGATGGCCATGCGGCCATGCCTGGCAAGCATTCCCTTTGTGTTTTCAAAGGCTGCCCAGGCCGCCTGTGCCGCAAGCTGCGCAGCTTCTGCCTCCGTTTTGCCGCTGTCCATGGCGTGATCCAATGCCTCGATGGCGGGATACAAGCTGTCCAGGAAGGTCTTGTCACCCAGCTCAGCCTTACCGCGGCTTCTGACGCCGTCAAAGTAAGCTCGGAAAAAATCGACCTCCTGTTTGGCATTACAGTTTTCGACGCCCTTGAGCATTTTTCCTGCATTCATCAGGCCACTTGCCATTAATGTTCCCATCGTGGAAGGAACGGCTGAGGCCATCGCCTTCCCTGCGAGATAAGCGGTTTTGCCGACGTCGGTACCCGGGTTTTTTGCCACGGCGTCAGCGGCGGCGCGGAAACCGTCGCTCATGGTCAGGCCCAGATCGCTGTCGCCCACCACACTGTCCAGCTCGATGAGCCAGTCGCGGTTGTCGGCCATGATGACAGCCCAGCGCTCCGCCAGCGCACAGAAATCAGATGTATTCATGTGCAGGCCTCCTTATCACAGCTGGAACTGCTTGAAGAACGGGGTATCGGCGGGGGCCGAGAGATAGGTCTTCAGCTCGTCATCCAGCCTAAGCAGCGAAATGGACGCGCCTGCCATTTCCATAGAGGTAGCGTACTCGCCCACATAGGTGTGGAAAACCCGGATTCCCTTCTCATCGAGTATCTGCTTCACACGGCGGAACATGACATACTGCTCCTCCAGCGGCGTCGCGCCAAGCCCGTTGATGAGCACGGCCACCTCGTCTCCGGCGGTATAGGGGATATCCGCCAGAATGGGCGCCATCATCTCGTCGACGATCTCGTCGGCGGAGCGCAGCTTGCCGCGCCGTATCCCCGGCTCTCCGTGGATACCCATGCCGATTTCCATCTCGTCGTCGCCGATTTCAAAGCTGGGATGGCCCACGCGCGGCACGGTGCAGGAGGTCAGCGCCACACCCATGGTGCGCACGTTGGCACACGCCTTCAGCGCAACGCGCTTGACCTCATCGAGCGTCAGCCCGGCCTTTGCGGCAGCGCCTGCGCACTTGTACACGAAGAAGATGCCTGCCACGCCGCGGCGGCGGTTGGGCTCGCCCTCATCCGAGGGGGCTGCAGAGGCGACGTCCTCACCCGCGACAACGCTTTCCACGCGGATATCCTCCTCCATGTCCGCCATTTCGGCAGCCATATCGAAGTTGAAGATATCGCCGTTGTAGTTGCCGTAGATGTAGAGCACGCCCGCGCCCTGGTCAATCTCCTTGGTCACGGCCAGCATCTGCTCGGCGCTGGGCGACTGGAACACATCGCCGATGGAGCAGCCGTCGAGCATGCCCTCGCCCACATAGCCCAAGAATAGCGGGAGATGGCCCGAGCCGCCGCCGGTCGCGATGCCCACCTTGCCCGCATGCTTACGTTTGGAGACAAGGCAGTGAAGATCCCCCTCAACGCACATCAGCTTGTCAGGGTGAGCGGCATAAATGCCTTCCAGCATTTCGGGAATGAAGGTTTCCGGCGCGTTGATGATTTTCTTCATCGCCTTGTCTCTCCTTTATCAAATAATCGTTCTGGTTTCAGGGGTCAAAGGCCTGATGCCCCTTCTCCCTGCGGCTGCTCAGATGATGCAGCCCTTTTTGATAATGATGCATGCATAGAGCGCGTTTTCACCGGTTGCCACGGTCGCATAGGCGTTTTTCGCGCGGTCGTAGAAGGCGAAGCGATCAATTGCCTCGCTCTTCGTGCCGGGCTGATGCTTCTCGACGATCTCGGCAAACTCTGCCCAGATGGGGGGATTGCCGTCCATCGCGCCGGACGCGGGCGCCATCACGGTGACGGGCGCTTCCACAAACTGATCCAGCGGGAACAGCGCCAGAATGGCATCGAGCAGCTGAGTGCCGCGATGTCCGTCGCAGCGCACACAGCGCTTGCCCATGGACTGGGCGGGGAAATTGCAGTCGCCGATGACCAACTCATCGCCATGCCCCATTTCGGCAAGGATTTTGAGCAGATCCGGTGTGAGAATCGGAGAAATACCCTTCAGCATGGCGATTTTCCTCCTGCTTTTACAGCTTGGGCAGAATGGCTTCGACATCCTCGTGCGGACGCGGAATGACATGCACGCTGACGAGCTCGCCCACGCGCTTGGCGGCTGCGCCACCCGCCTCCACAGAGGCCTTCACCGCGCCGACATCGCCGCGGACCATCACGGTCACCAGACCGCCGCCCACGTGCTCCTTGCCAATCAGGTGTACATTGGCTGCCTTAACCATCGCATCGGCTGCCTCAATCGAGCCGATCAGGCCCTTGGTTTCGATCATGCCCAGAGCTTCCATCATGATAAATATCTCCTTTTCCGTGCATTGCTTGATTTGGTGTTCCTGCATCTGCGCGGCACTGTTACAGCAGCGCGCGGATGATGTCCATATGCGGCGAGGGAATGACCACGCTGGAGCTGACGAGCCCATGCGTCTCCTCACTGCTCTGCGCAGCCTGCACCGCGGCCTCCACTGCGGCGACCTCGCCGGTGATGATGACAAACGACTTCCCGCCCATGCCGCGGCCCAGCCGGACCTCGATGAGCGCCACCTCCGCAGCCTTGACAGCGGTATCCGCCGCGCTGATGGAGCTGGCCAGCGAGAAGGTTTCCATCACACCCACGGCCTGCACCTGCTCAGCCGGGCACGCCCCCGCCATGGCGGCGACGACACGCTCGTCAACGTTCGCGATCACAAGGCTGTCCACCAGCGCGCTCGCGGCGCTCTCGACGCCCGCAGCGACGGCGGAGCGCACCGCCGCGACCTCGCCGCTGACGACCACGATGTACTTGCCCGCGCAGACCGTCTGCGCCGTCACAAGCTCCACCTGCGCCGTTTTGACCATCTGGTCGCCCGCCAGCACGCCCAGCGGGATGCTGACTGTTTCCACGACACCTATGGCCGTCATGCGCTTTCACCTCCTGTGATCTGGATCGTGTTTGCATCGACAGCGGCAACGATACCGTCAATCGATGCGTGAATTCTCGCGCCCAGCGCCTTTTCGGGGATCTCGGCGATCACGTCGCCCGCGTGCACCCTGTCGCCTGCGCGCACGACCGGCACGGAGGGCTTGCCCACATGCTGGCGGAGCGGCAGCGTCACCGTACGGGGCCGGTAGCCCGTTTCGGTATAGGGAGCAGGCACGTCATAAGCACTCAAACCCATTCGGGCAATGAGGCGGCTGACCGGCACCCGCTTGTATGTGATAAAGGGGTCGGGGGTGATATCCATTTCCGGCTCGGGACGAATACCGTTTTTGCTCAGCTCGCTTTTGTACAATGCCATCACCTCGGAGGGAACAAGCCCCATATGGCAGGCGTAATTAGTGCATACGCCGCAGCTGGAGCAGGCCAGAATGGCCTTCGGATCGCCCAGCAGTGCGCCGTTTCCGGTGATGAGCGCCCGCATCGCCTTGTGGGGCTGCACGTTCAGGCCTAGCGCGTTGCGCGGGCACATCTGCGTGCACTGGCTGCACTGGCAGCACACGGCTCGGGCCACCTTCAGCAGCCTCTCAGGGCTCTGCGTGCGGCGAACGATCAGCGGATGCGTCCGCTTGAGCAGCAGCAGGCCGCCCGTTGTTTTGGTGATGGGCGCATCCCAGTTTTCCTCCAGCCGGCCCATGCAGGGGCCGCCGATGATCAGCGCATAATCCTCCCGGCTTCCGCAAAAGCCCGACAGTGCGATGACCTCACGGATCGGGGAGCCCACGGGCACCGTGACCGTGATGGGGTGGGGGACGTCGCCGCCCACCGTCACGTCCTTGCGGATGACGGGCACTTCGTCCACGGCGGCGTCGATGTTGACCAGCGTCGCCACGTTGCTCACCACACAGCCTGCATCCAGCGGCAGCTTTCCGCTGGGCACCACGCGGCCCGTAACCTCAAAGATGATGGACTTCTCGTCACCGGAGGGGTAATAGCTGTCCATCAGGTGCAGGGTGATGTCGCTGCGGCTGCCGAGCGCCTGCCGCAGCGCGTGCACCGCGTCGTGGTAATGCGCCTTGGTGGCGATGACGCCGCGTGCAGCGCCTGTTGCCTCCATGGCCAGCGCCACACCGCGCACGACGCGCTTTGCCTCGCGCTGCATCAGCAGCTGATCCACGCGCAGCAGCGGCTCACATTCAGCGCCATTGGCGATTACATACTCAGCCTTACCGTTGAGCTTGACGTGAGCGGGAAAACCCGCGCCGCCCGCACCGACGACACCGGCAGCACGGATGGATTCAACAATGTTCATAACCAACGCATCCTCTCGTGATCAGCAGATGCGGAAGTCTCCGTACAGCACGCAGCGGCGCAGGCGCGTGAAGGAACGCGCACTGGTCACGCCTTCGCCGGTCGGGGTGGCGATGGTCATCGTCGTATAGCCCTCTCCGTCGAAGCCCAGGCCGGAAAAGCTGGAGGAGTTCTTCACAAAAATCGTGGTATTGAGCTTACGCGCCGCCTTGCTCATGTTGTGTACGTTGCTCGAGTGGATCATGGCGGAGTGCTTGCAGCCCCGCTCGGCGCGGAACGCCTCCTCCACGGCCTCGTCGATGTCGCGCACGCGCACGATGGCCAGCACCGGCATGAGCATCTCGGTGATGACAAAGGGATGGCTGCGATCGACCTCGGCGATGACCAGCCGGGGATCGCCGCTGAAGCGCACGCCTGCGTCGCGCAGGATCACCGCCGCGTCGCGGCCAACGTACTTGCGGTTGATGACATACCGGCCGTCCTTGTTGATCAGCGTGGTGCGCAGCACCTTGTCAATATCCTCGCCGGAGATGCGGAAAGCGCCCACGCGCTCCATCTCGCACATCAGCCTGTCGGTGATGCTTGAGAAGGCGAAGACCTCCTTCTCGGCGATGCAAAGCACGTTGTTGTCAAAGGACGCGCCATCCACGATGCGCTTGGCGGCCTCGGGAATGTCGGCGGTGTCGTCCACGATGACGGGGGGATTGCCGGGGCCCGCGGCGATGACCTTTTTGCTGGTCTTCATCGCCACGGCGACGACCGCCTCGCCGCCGGTGATGCTCAGCAGCGGGATGTCCTTGTGGTTCATGATGATGTTTCCGCTCTCCAGCGTCGGCTCCTTCACCGTGGTGATGAGCGTCGCGGGGCCGCCGGCAGAGATGATGGCTTCCACCATCAGGCGCATGGCCTCCTGCGAGGCGCGCTTGGCGGCGGGATGGGGATTGAAGACCACCGCGTTCCCCGCCGCGATCATGCTGATCGAATTGTTGATGACGGTGGACGTGGGGTTGGTCGAAGGGGTGATGGAGCCAATCACGCCGAAGGGCGCCTGCTCGATGAGCATCATGCCCTTGTCGCCCGTCTCGCATCGGGTCACCAGATCCTCGATGCCGGGTGTGCGGCGGCTGACGAGCAGGTTCTTCTGCACCTTGTCGGCCACGCGTCCGTATCCGGTTTCTTCATGGGCGAGCCGCGCGAGGTATTCGGCGTTGTCGATGCCCGCCTTGCGCATGGCGGCAATCAGCTCGCCGCGCTTTTCCAGTGTCATTTCGGAGAGTTGCGCTTGCGCGGCCTTGGCGTTGGCCACCGCTTCCTCCGCAGTGTCGCACAGCCAGCGGCCGGTGCAGCCGTCCGTTTGCGGCGGCGCGGCAGGCGCTTCCTCCTTCATGGATTTCGTAAGGCTTCGCACGATTTCATCCGTGATCTGCCTAATTTGCTGTTCTGTCAATGCCATGGCTGTTTTTCCTTTCCTGAAAGCGGGTCTTCCCGCGCGCGGGATCAGTGAACCGTCGAAGCCAGCTCGATGCGCTTTTCTGCGGCGATATCCCGCGCCAGCGGCGTGAGAATCGCATCCGGCGCATAGCGGATGATCCGGTAGCCGCGCTGCGCCGCGCGGCGCACATCGTCCTCGGCAATCAGCCTGCGCGCCTCGCCCGATAGGTCGAGCATCGCGTCCCTGCCAATCGGCTCACTCTGAGCAGGGCGGGGTATTGGAGACTGTGCAGCAGCTTGGATTGGTGTGCCGCCCAGCAGCATACCGCCCAGCGCAGCCGCCAATCCGGTGTTGCCGGGTGCGCAGACATCTGCGCCTTCGCGCCGAATCACGCGGCAAAGCTGACCGTCCCGCAGGGCGCAGGCATTCGCCTCGTCCGTATCAATATGCGCCTCCAGTCGATGCGCCGCGCCGCTTCGCACGATGAAGCCATCCAGTGTCGCCGGGCGCGGTCCCTCCACGCGAAGGCTGACCACGTCGCCATCCCGAAGGTCAAAGGCTTGCGCCTCCTCCGGAGACATATGCAGGTGGCGTGCCGCCACGATGACGCCGCTTGAAAGGGTGATTCGGGCATTGCCGCTGGACAGCACACACCCCGGGCTCCCCTCCAGCTCGCCGCTCATGCGGATGGGCGGCCGCAGCCCCAGCTTGATAGCATCGGTCAGCGACAGCTCCACCTGCGTCCGGTCGCGGGCAGGGCCGACCACGCGCAGCGTCGTCTTCCCCTTCTCGGTCTCGATGGTGACGCGCTCGTTACAGGCGAACTGCCCCGGCTGCACCAAATCGCGCAGCTTCGTCAGCCGATATCCCGCGCCGAAGAGCCGTTCTACATCCGCCTGACACAGGTGGCAATGGCGGTTAGAGGACATCACCGGCACATAGGGCTCACCGATTTTAGCCAGCTCCGACAGAATCACCCGCTCCACAGCAGCGCGCAATTCTTTCTCGTTCATAGCTCTCCTTTATGGAACGCCCGCCCGTCCCCAGAGGGGCGGGCCTCGACGTTCCGCTCTCACTTCTTTTTTGCGGCCTCGGCTTCGGCCTTCTTCTTGAAGATTTCCTTGAGGCTCTCGGTGTACGGCGGGCGGGCAATGCCGTATTCGGTGACGATACCGGCAATCAGCTCGTTATCCGCAAAGTCGAACGCGGGGTTGTAGACCTTCACGCCCTCGGGCGCCATGCGCTTCTTATACCACATCTCGGTGACTTCCTCGGCAGGACGCTGCTCAATGTGGATATCCTCGCCCTTTTCGATGGACATGTCGATCGTCGAGGTCGGGCCCAGCACATAGAAGGGGATACCGTAGTACTTGGCGAGGATTGCCACGCCGGAGGTACCGATCTTGTTGCAAGCATCGCCGTTGGCCGCTACGCGGTCACAGCCGACGAACACGGCGTTGACCCAGCCGTTCTTCATGACCTGCGAGGCCATGTTGTCGCAGATGACGGTCGTATCTACACCGTCGGCCTGCAATTCGAAGGAGGACAGGCGGGCACCCTGAAGCAGCGGGCGGGTTTCATCGGTGAACACGCGGAAATTCATGCCGCGTTCACGTCCCAGATGAATGGGCGCCAGCGCCGTGCCGTACTTGGAGGTTGCGAGCTGACCGGCGTTGCAGTGGGTCAGAATGCCGTCGCCGTCCTTGATGAGGCTCAGGCCGTATTCACCGATCTGGCGGCACATCCACACGTCCTCATCCTTGATGGCGACACATTCTTTATGCAGCAGCTCCTTGATTTCGGGAATGGACTTGTCCTTGTTGTTCGTGACGACCTTCTCCATGCGGTTGAGCGCCCAGGAGAGGTTCACCGCCGTCGGGCGGGAGGAATCGAGATATTCCTTCGCCTTCTTGAACTGGGCGTAGAACTCGTCATAGTTGTCCGCCTGAATCCGCTTGGCGGCCAGATACACGCCGAAGCCGCCGGCCACGCCGATGGCGGGCGCGCCGCGCACCTTGAGCAGGTAAATTGCGTCCCAGATATCCTTCTGTTCGGTCAGGTGCAGCACCTCGACCTCGTAGGGCAGCTTGGTCTGATCCAAAATCACCAGCGCGCTCTGCTCGTCATCCAGCGCGACGGTTTCATAGCTCATGATGTTCTTTTGCTCAGCCATGGTGGTCTCCTCCTTTTTCTCGGCGTTACTTGGCAGCCTCGTCGGCGCGCGTGACAGCGGCGATGAAGTCCGCACCGTTCTTGAACGCCGTGCGGTTCATAATGTAATCCTTGGCGCAGAGAATGTTGACCTTCTCGGCGTGGGCGCGCTTGGCCTCATCGGCGATGGTGGTCACGTCCTTGACGTTCGCCATGCCCACGGTGCGGCGAATCAGCTCGGTGCCGGCGTATGCGGCCGTGTCGGAGAGAATACTGTCCAGATAGTATTCCTTGAAGCCAGGGGTCTTGGCCATCAGGTCGGTCGCGCAGGCGTCAAAGCACACGAGGAACTTCTCGCAGAACAGGTCGATGGTGTCGGCAATGGCCTTGAGGCACCAGTCGCAGAAAGCGTCCGCGCCCGCGGCGCGGCCATTGTCCCACGCGAAAATCATGTTCGCCACGACGTTGCCGATGTCATAGCCCATCGGGCCGTAGAAGGCGAATTCCGGATCGAAGACGCGGGTGGAATCCTGCTTGACGAAGATGGAACCGGTGTGCAGGTCGCCGTGGATGAGCGCCTGCGCGTTGTTCATAAACTCAAACTTGATCTTGGCGACGGCCAGCTTGAGCGCCTCGTCCTCGTAGAGCTCCTTCTTCACGAAGTCGGCAATGGGCGGGAAGACGTTGTTGCGGTGATTGCAGTCGTTATACGGCTCGGTCAGCACCAGATCCTCGGTGATTTCGCACAGCTCGGGGTTGATAAAGCTCTTGACCATGGCCTTCTTTTCCTTGTGCTCCATGGCCACGTCGGTGGTCTTGAGCAGAGTGTTGACCATGTAGGTCGAAATATCCTCCGCAAAGCGCGGGAAGGTTTCATGGCGCATGAGCGCATAGCGCATCAGGGCGTGGTCGGAAAGATCTTCCATCGCGCAGGCGCACATCACGGTATCATAGCCATAGATTTTGGGCACCAGACCGGGCGCGTACTTATCCTGAATCTGGAGAATTTCGCTCTCGATGCGGTTCCGATCGGTGGATACCTTCATCTCTGCGGAAATGCGAAGCGACACGCCGGCCTGCTTAACGATGATGGACTTGCCGGTGGCTTCCTCGATGACGCGGAAGACGTAGTTCAGGTTGCCGTCGCCGATTTCCTTGACGGTCAGCACGGCTTCAGGCGCGAAGAAATCGGGGTACTTGGCCTTGACGTATTCGATGACGTCGGCTTCCTTCATCAGAAAATAGGTGTCGAAACGAGACATAATGCTGGACTTCCTTTCTATCTTGTTTTTTATCGTTTCCAAAGGAGCAATCATCGGAACTCGATGCTCCGGTAATCCATGGGGTCGATCTCGTGCAGGGCGCGCAGCTCCTCCGACGTGGGAGGCGGCGTCTGCTCGATGGAAAAATAGCGGATGGGGAAGCCGGTGTTAGCCGCCACTTCCTCAATCGAGGAGGTCGGGTGAACGGATTTCAGAATCAGCTCGCCTTCGTGCATGGTGAAGACGCACAGCGGGGTGACAATGTCGGATACGTTACCCCGCGCGGTGACGAAATCCACCTTTCCGGTGAAGGTGCGCTTATCGTGCTTGGTGCGCCAGATGATCGCGCGCCGTGCCGTCGGAATGAGCACCGCGCTGCCCGCGCCGCCAGGAAGGCGAACCTTGGGCTTGTGGTAATCGCCGATGACGGAGGCGTTGACATGGCCGAGCGCGTCAAACTGCACGCCGCTGAGAAATGCGACATCCAGCCCGCCGCGCATGCTCAAATCGAAAACCTCCATCAGCGGCACCTTTGCGCAGGCGCTTTCCCACAGCTCACCGCCCGCACTGGTGTATTCCCGCAGCGCAGGCCTCACGGGATCGACGCCGCCTGGAATGTTCAGATGCACGGCGTTAGGCGCGTGCGTCTTTTTTGCCAGCAGCGTGGCAATCATGGGCATGTGGGAGGATACGCCGTGGAACACCGTGTCGCCGTCGCCGATCAGGCGGGACATGGCGACGATCATCATGTCGCAGGGTCTGATCATGGCTCTTTCCTCCCCTGAACAAAATCGAGAAGCGCTTCCCTGCTGTCAAGAGCAAGGAATTCACGAATCAGCGAATCATTCGGCTCGTAATAGCCGTAACAGGCGCAGGGGGACGCGCCGCGCCGGGCATGCACCACAGCTGCGGTCATGAAGTGCGGAATATCCGCTTTTTGTTCGTTGGCGGAGAACCAGCCGTCGCCCACGATACGCTCGGCGGTGACGATTACGCGCTTTGCCGCGCGGGAAAGGAGCACATCCTCGTATTTCGGGCCCTCGAAGAGCGCGTTGCCCTGCGCGTCGGCGATCTGGGCATGGACGATGGCGAAGTCGGGCCGGAGGGCCTGCACCGCCGCCAGCGTCTCGCCCGTAAAGGGGTCGGTCACGTCGGCAAAGTAATCGTTGACCCGACGCAGATCGCTGACCTGCAGGCCGCGCACCGGCATGAACGGAATGCCGTAGCTGGCGGCGCGCAGCGCGGAGATGACGGTATAGCAGGCGTGCTCATTGGCCCGGATCAGCCCCTTCTGTACGAGGGCGCGGTAGCGCTGGGCGAGCCCGTACTGGCTTTCGTAGCTGACAAAGCCCGCGTCCACAACGCCGGCGCAGCCGCCGAGGCACAGGGCGTCAATGTCCATCGCGCCTGCGGTTTTGACGATGCGCAGGTTTTTTCGCCCCTGACGGATCATCTCAAAGACGGCAGCCATGGGCGCGCGATTGAGCGTGTTGCCGCCCAGCCCTACGCAGTCGCCGTCATGGACGAGAGCGATGGCCTCGGCGAGCGTACAGAGTTTGTTCATAGGCACCTCACTTTGCGGCGTTGGCGGCGATGTGTACGGCATCCCACACGCCGGCAAAGGGCGGCGCGTAAGCGAGATCCACCATGCCCAGTTCATCTGTCGTCAAGCCCGCGTGGATAGCCACAGCGAAGATGTCCGCGCGCATCACAGCACCCTTCGCGCCCGCCGTGCAGGCGCCCAGCAGTCTCCGGGTGCGGGCCTCATAGATCAGCTTGATGGTCAGCTTCGAGGGCTCGGGATAATAGGCGGGATGGTCGTTTGCCGTAACGAGCCTGGTCCGGTAGTCGACGCCCAGACGGATGGCGTCCAGCTCGCTCATGCCGGTGCGACCCATTTCAATGCCGCAGACCTTGATGGCGGCGGTGCCCAGCGCGCCGACGAATTTCTCGTGCGCGCCGGCCATGTTGCTGCCGGCGATTCGCCCGCACTTGTTGGCGTAGGTGCCCAGCGGAATGAAGTAGTCCTCCTCCATCAGCCGATGGTAGACCACGGCGCAGTCGCCGGCCGCGTAGACATGGCTGACCGACGTGCGCATCTCCCGGTCGACGAGGATGGCGCCGTTGCGCGCCATGCGGATGCCGGTATCGCGCAGAAAGTCCGTCGCGGGCACCACGCCCACGCACATGAGGATCATATCGCAGGGCACGTCGCCCTGATCGGTGCGCACGATGCGCTCGCAGCCGCTATCGGCAATTTCCTGCACGCGGTAGCCCACGCACACGCGCACGCCGTTTCGCTCCAGCTCCTGTGCAGCCAGCTCAGAAAACTCCGGCTCAAAGGAGGAGAGCAGGCGCGATCCGGCCTCGATGAGCGTGACCTCCTTGCCCAGATGCAGCAGGGCTTCGGCCATTTCCACGCCGATGTATCCGCCGCCGACTACGGCCACACGGGCGACATCGCGCAGACGGAGGATTTCGTGCAGGAGTAGACCGTCCTCCATCGACTTGAGGTAGAAGACGGAGGGAGAATCCGCGCCGGGGATTTTGGGGCTGACGCTATTGCAGCCGGTGGCGATCATGAGCACGTCGTAGCCGTCCTCAAGGACGGCTCCGGTGTCTAGATTCCTGACCGTGACGATTCTCTTTTCGAAATCAACCCGCGTGACCTCATGGTACAGATGCGTCTCAATGCGCATCTCGGTGTAGGCGGCTTGCGTCCGGGCGATCATCCTGGCGGGGTCGTCGTTGAAGCCGCCTACATAATAAGGAAGGCCGCATGCGCCGTAGGAGAGGAAGCCGCCGCGCTCATAGACCACAATCTGCGCGTCGGGCTTGACGCGCCGGAGCTTGGAGGCGGCGGACATGCCCGCCGCAACGCCGCCGATGACGATGGCTTTCATATCGCATGCACCCCGATTCACAATCATTTTGGATGGGATATTCCCCATGTCAGCGGATGCCCTTCAGGCGCTCGAGCACCGCACGGGTGATGGCCTCCAGCTCGGCCTGATCCGCCGCCTCGCTTCCTCCACCGCAGCCGCAGGCCGAGGGTGCCGGCGCGCCGTAGGTCTTCAGCGTGCGCGGCTCGCTCTGCACGGGGCTGTGCCCTGCGACCACATCCACGGTATTGGTGGGACGCGCGGTGCAGGCGGGGATGCCGCCGCTGCTGATCCCCATACGGCGGCGGATTTCAACCAGCTCGCCCACCTGATCGCAGCTCAGAACGTTGGCCTTGCCGATGATGTTGCCGGTGTACATGATGACCATGGCATAGTGCTCGGTGGATTCAAGGCGATACCAAGCCTCCGTCAGATCCTTGCCCCAGGCCAGCGCGCCGTGGTTGGCCAGCAGCAGCGCGTTGTAGTCCTTGCAATAGGGAGCAATGCTGTCGGGGATGCCCTGGGAGCCGGGCGTCTCATAATGGACGCAGGGCACCGTACCCAGATTGACCAGCGCCTCGGGATAGATGGCGCGGTCCAGGCTCATGCCGGCGATGGCGAAGGAGGTGCTGATGGGCGGATGGGCATGGCACACGCCGCCAACTTCGGGGTTTTCGTTATAGACGCGCAGATGCATCTTGACCTCGCTGGAGGGACCGCGCTCGCCTTGGGAAATGACCGTGCCGTCCAGGCGCAGCTTGACGAGCATATCCTCGGTCATGAAGCCCTTGGAAACGCCGGTAGGCGTGGTCCAGATGGTGTTTTCATCCACCTTGCAGCTGATATTGCCGTCGTTGGCGGCGACGAAGTTCTTCGCATACATTCTGCGCCCGATTTCCACGATCAGCTTTTTCGCCTCGGCATCCGTGGGGTAGCGCCTGTTTTCCATCATAATGTCACCTGCTTTTCGTTGTATTGCCGTTTTGAGTTCTCAGGTTGAGTGTTTAGTATGTGTTTATTGAACGTTGTGCCCATTTACCACTTACTATTATATGATCATTGTTTAGCGATGTCAACAGGAGGAAAAGAGATTTTCAGCACATCTGACGATGGGCAGTCAAAAGGGAGTAAACATCAGACGACTGATAACCTTCAAAAATGCTATAGATACGCTGAAAACATGCCCCTAGTTTACAACTAAACAGCTAAACTTTATATTGCATAATTTTGTTTAAACAACACTTGACAATCAACTGGACAAGGATTATACTAAGTGCAACAAAAGGGCATGGTTGATTGCCCGAAAAACTGAACAGGAGGGTTACCATGAAAAAGTTCGTCGCTCTCATTCTGGCTCTGATGCTGGCGCTGACCATGATCGCAGGCGCCACCGCGGAGACCACGAACCCCGTCGCCGGCAAGAAGGTTGCCTACGTCATGCTGCTTCCTTCCGCCACCATCTTCCAGATGTGGAAGGATTCCTGCGCTGACCTGTGCAAGGCGCTGGACGTCGATTTCGACTTCTTCTTCTGCAATGGCGACTTCAACAACTGGATGGACACCATCAACAGCTGCGCTTCTGCCGGCTATGACGGACTGCTCATCTCCCATGGCAACCAGGATGGTTCCTACGTGTTCCTCAAGGAGCTCTCCGAGAAGTACCCCGAGCTGAAGATCGTGTGCTTCGACACCCAGTTCTACACGGACGGCGAGTACCAGAAGATCCCGGGCATCACCCAGATGTTCCAGCAGGACAAGAGCCTGGTCACCGTTCTGCTTGACGACATGATCGCCAAGTTCGGTGAGGGAGCCCGTCTGATCAAGGTCTGGCGCGGCCCCAACTACAACAGCCCGTTCGATCGCCGCGAGGTCGGCTGGCAGGAGTATGAGGCTGCCGGCAAGATCAAGACCGTCGGCGAGATCCAGCCGCTGCAGGACAGCGTTGACTCCGCCAACGCTGTGACCGCCGCTTACCTCCAGTCCATCAACCGTGAGGACGTGGACGGCGTCATCGCCTACTACGATCTCTACGGCCAGGGCGTCTACAAGGCGATCGAAGAGAACGCCATGTTCAACGGCACCGACGGCGCTGCGCTGCCGATGGGCTCTGTTGACATCGATCAGGTCGACGTGACCAACATGCAGAACCGCCCCGACCTGTGGGCCGCTGCCGGCACCACCGACTGGACCATGAACGGCGAAATCGGCATGCGTATCCTCATGCTGGAGATGGCCGGCGAGTACGACAAGATCTATGACCCCGCCACCAAGACCTACGGCGTAGACGTGGTTGAGGTTCCGGGCACCGCCATCAAGGCGGAAGCGCTCCGCGCCGATCACACCGTCGAGAACCTGGCTGACGTAGCCGGCGAAACCTACGGCAACCTCGGATACCTCTCCGTGGCTGACTGGATGCCCGCCGAGCTGATCCACTAAGTTCCGGTAAGCACGTCAAAAAACCATTCTGAGCAATGTTTCTTGACAAAGAAGCGTCGGAGTCCTTGCTCCGGCGCTTCTTTTTCTTCGAGAAGCGACTGCCTTGGGCAAAAATAGAGAAGAGGGAAATCCATGGACAAGATGACTCTTGGAACCCGGAATGTTTCCATCGAATTTCCCGGTGTGAAGGCGTTGACCGATGTAAACTTCGAAGTCAGCACCGGTGAAATCCGGGCGCTCGTAGGCGCGAACGGAGCGGGCAAATCCACTCTGATGAAGGTCCTTGCGGGCGCTAACCCCGACTATACCGGCGAGGTCTACCTCAACGACAAGGTTGTGGAGCTCCGTACGCCGATGGCAGCGAAAAAGCTGGGCATTCAGATCGTGTATCAGGAAGTGGATATGGCGCTGGTGCCGACGCTTTCCGTCGCCGAAAACGTGATGCTTAACGATATGGTCATGTCCGCAAAGGGCAGCCCCCTGGTCAATTGGGCCAAAATGCGCTCCGATGCCGGAAAGGTGCTGAAGCGGCTCAATATCAACGTCAACGTGCGCACGCTGGTGCAGGACCTGTCCCTTGCGCAAAAACAGATGGTCCTCATTGCCCGCGCCATAGCCAACGAATGTAATTTCCTGATTCTGGACGAGCCCACCGCCCCCCTGAGCGATACGGAAACGGCGGAGCTCTTCCGGCTGGTCAAGCACCTTCAGGAAACCGAGAATATCGCGATCATCTTTATTTCCCACCGCATTCATGAGATCATCCAGATCTGCGAGAAATACACCGTCATGCGCAACGGCGTGATCGTGGATACCTCCCCTGTGACCAGAGAGACCACCACCCGGGAGATCGTGGAAAAGATGCTGGGCCGCGTCTTTGAGGAGCAGTTCCATAAAGAGCCGGTGCAGATCGGCAAAAAGGCCTTCGAGGTGCGCAATCTCAGCGGCGCGGACGGTAAGGTCAACGACGTATCCTTCTATGTGCGCAAGGGTGAGATCGTGGGTATCGCCGGCCTGGTCGGCGCGGGCAAGTCCGAGCTGTGCAAGACCATCTTCGGCGCGTACGAGCGCACCTCTGGCAGCGTGCTGCTGGGCGGTCGCGAGCTGAAGATCAACAACCCCTCTCAGGCGGTGAAAAACGGAATCGCGCTGGTTCCTGAAGAGCGCCGCAAAGAGGGCGTGCTGGTCAACGAAAACGTCACCCTCAACCTGTCTGCTGCTGCACTGAGCAAGTTCTGCAACGGCTCTTTCGTCAGCAAAGCCAAAACGGAAAAGAACGCGCATGAATACGTGAAGGGGCTGGATATCAAAACGCCTTCCATCAAGCAGCATGTCAAAAATCTTTCCGGCGGCAATCAGCAGAAGGTCGCCGTAGGCAAATGGCTGGCGGCAGACTGCGACGTCTACATCTTTGACGAGCCCACCAAGGGCGTCGACGTCGGCGCAAAGCAGGATATCTTCCGCCTGATCAACGACATTACCGCTCGCGGCAACAGCGTGATTTACGCCTCCTGCGAGAACTCCGAGCTGCTCTCCATTACCGATCGCATCTATGTGCTCTTTGACGGGCATGTGATGGCCGAGCTTAAGACAGCCGAGACCAACGAGGATGAAATCATGCACTATGCTGTAGGCAGCACAACCAAGTACGCCTGACAAGGGCGATCACAGGAGGGTGTTAATATGCAAGCGACCCTGAAACCGAACTCGCTGAAATCCCCCAAAAAGGCCAAGACAGCCGCGCGTTTCCTGCTGGATTGGGCAGCCGTTATCGCGCTGGCTCTGTGCTTCATTGTCTTTACACTCATCAAGGACAGCCGCTTCATGTCGGTCAACAACATGATCAACATCCTGCGCGCCATGTCCATTACCACCGTGTTTGCCATCGCCGCCACCGTCACCATGGCCCCTGACGGCTTCGACATGTCCGCCTGTACGCTGGCCAGCTGCTCGGCCTATGTGTTTGTGAGCATGTACCTGTGGTACGGCCTGCCGCTGCTCGTGTGCGTGCTGATCACCATCGTGGCGACGCTGGTCATGTATCAGCTGACCATGTTCCTCATCCTCGTCTGCAAGATTCCGGACATGCTGGCCACCTGCGCGCTGATGTTTGTGCATCAGGGACTTGGCCAGTGGTACATCGGCGGCGGCGCCGTTTCCACCGGCATGCGTACCCCTGCAGGTACGCAGCCTGTGCGCATCAAGCTGGAGCCCTCCTTCAGCGCCATCGGCAAGGAGCCCTGGCTGATCATCATCATGCTGGTCTGCGTGCTGATCGCGCACATCTTCCTGGAGTATACCAAGCATGGCCGCTTTATCTACGCCATGGGCGGCAACAAGCAGGCGGCCAAGCTCAGCGGCATCAATGTCAAGGCATACCGTTATCTGGCCGGCATGATTACCGCGGTGTTCGTCGCCATCGGCGGCATCCTCGTTGCCTCCCGCGGCAGCTCCGCGCAGGTCATGTGCTGCGATAACTACCTGATGCAGTCGTTGGCAGCCGTGTTCGTCGGCCGCTCGGTCGGCGGCGCGGAAAGACCCAACGCGCTGGGCACCCTGATCGGCGCGATGCTGGTTTCCACGCTGGAAAACGGCCTGACCATCTGCGCGGTACCGTTCTATGTGCTGCCCGCCGTCAAGGGCGCGGTGCTCGCGCTGGCGCTGGTTGCAGCCTACGCCACCAAGAAGGAGCAGTAATCCGGCAGCCCGTTTTTCCGGCGCGTGCCCGATGTCCTTGGGACCTCTGCACCAATTGAACAGACATGGGGCCGGAACGGGGAACAATACCCGTGCTGGCCCTTTTTCTTCACAGCCACCGTTTTGCACAAGGATGACAAAATATCAAGCAACCGGCAGGAGGCCTTTGCACCGGTGCCGAAATCACCCCGTATCGGGAAAGGCGCAAAAACGCCCCCTGCATCCAGGAGGGACATGAACATGAAAATTCTCAATTTCGGATCCATGAATATCGACAACGTGTACCAGATGAATCATATGATCCAGCCGGGTGAAACGCAAATGGCCCTTGCAAAGAACGTATTCGCCGGCGGCAAAGGTCTCAATCAGTCCATCGCCATCGCGAAGGCGGGCGGTACCGTATATCACGCCGGTGTCGTCGGCGAAGACGGCGCTGTTCTGATGGATATGCTGGCAAAATGGGACGTGGATACGCGCTATGTCAAGCGTGCGGCGGGCCCCTCAGGGCACACCGTCATTCAGGTAGACAGAAGCGGGCAGAACAGCATCATCGTCTTTGCCGGAGAGAACATGCGTGTGCTGGAGGAGGATATTGCCTGGGTGCTTTCGGGGTTTGAAAAGGGCGACCTGCTCATCCTGCAGAACGAGCTGGACAACTCCCCCACCATCATGCGCATGGCCTTTGAACGCGGCATGACGATTGTGTTCAACCCCTCACCGGTAAACGACGGTCTCGGCAGCTATCCGCTCTCATGTGTGAACTGGTTCCTGCTCAATGAGATCGAGGGCAAGGCGCTCACGCAGGAATCCGAGCCCAGGCGGATTCTCGCGGCGCTGAAAGCGCTCTATCCCAAAGCCGGCGTCGTGCTGACGCTGGGAGGCGATGGAGCCTACTGCATGGCCGGGGATGAAACCATCTTCCAGCCCGCGTTCCCCGTCGAGCCGGTGGATACCACGGCTGCAGGCGATACCTTCACGGGTTATTTCGTTGCTGGCATTTCCAGGGGAGAGGATTTGCCCACGGTGATGAAGCGCGCCGCCAAGGCTGCGGCGATCGCCGTAAGCCGTCCCGGAGCTGCCGACAGTGTTCCCTGCTATACGGAGGTTCAGATATAGCGGTATCAGGAGCTGCGCTGGAGGTACAGGGTATAAGCAGCCTGCATGGGGATTACCGCTCCGCTTGGGGCGGTTTTTCTCGTTGTGGGAGCTTTCAAATCCCCGTGGGATTAGGTCTTAACGATGTATGACAGTGAAGGCATGGGTGTCTTCCGGCAGGTTCTTCGGCAGGTGTGTGACCACGTTGGTGTGGATGAAAAGTAGGTTGCTGCTCAGCGCCTTGTTGATCAGGTTCTGTTTTCGAGTATGAAAAGAGCGAGGATGGAAGTTTGAAACAACATTGTGCGCATCGGAGGCCAAATACAGCATAGGAAATAAGCCGTCTGGTAAACGGCGAAAAAACAGGATCAGAGCCTAAAGTGTAGTAGGAGCAGGATCATCTACAAGAACAAAGCCGCGATGACGCAGGAGTGAAAGCGCCTGTGAAATCGTCAGCGTTCTGGATGATGCCGCAGTATGCGGTGTAGCAAGAAAATCAATGGGCGAATACGGTACGAGCTTGGAAAGGATGTTCCAGATAGCGGTCAGGAGTATCTTACACACAGCGATGATGGCTTTCTTGTGACCACGACGAGCCTTGATGCGGCGATAACGTTCGCCAAATTCAGGATGCTTCTTGGAGTGAATGAGAGCATTGGCTACCTGAACCAGAAGGGGTTTCAGGTAAGAGCCTGCACGGGAGATGCGTGTGGACTTGACTTTTCCGCCGCTCTGGTCATTCCTTGGGCAACAGCCAGCCCATGAACAAAGGTTCTTGGCTGTTGGAAATACGGACATGTCGCCGCCGATCTCCGAAAGGACAGCAATCGCCGTCATGGGATCATTGCTGAAACCGGGAACGGTGCGCAGAAGCTGAAGCACATCAGAGAAAGGTTCGCAGATGCGAAGGATTTCCTGCTCCAGCCGTTGCCGGTGCTGCTGAAGCTGATCGATGTGGTCAAGGCATTGGCGCAGCTTCATAGCCTGTTCGGGAGAAACAGCGCCATCTACAGCGGCCTAAATCTCAGAAAGCGGAGTTTTGCAGCGTCTGTCCACGAACTGCGCAACATCGAAATGCTCGCCGGGATGTTCGAGGATGTATTCGGTAATGGAACGGGCTGATTTGCCGAAGACATCGGAGAACACGTCATCCAGCTTGAGATTGGAGACGGTGAGACAGTTCTGGGCGCGGTTCTTCTCGCCTGTCAGCATATTCGTCAGCTTCACGCGGTAGCGGACAAGATCGCGCAGATGGCGAATAGCTGGCGGCGGGATAAAGGACGGCTTGATCATGTCGCACATGAACAGGTCGCAAATCCACTTTGCGTCCTTCCGGTCAGTTTTGTTGCCCTTCTGCGGCTTTGTGTACTTGGGGTGTGCGAGGGTTACAAGGCAGTTATTTTCGAGGACGTTGAAGACAGGAATCCAGTACTTGCCGGCAGATTCCATGCAGACTTCCTTACAGCTGTACTTGTCAAGCCAGAGAGCCAGCTCCTGCAAGCCCTTGGAGAAGGACGAGAAGCGAGCTTGGAAGTACTCAGTGCGGGAGTTTGCGTCAGTAATGCCGATGCAGGCATAGATCCAGGTTTTGTGGTGACCGATGCGTTTGCCAAGTTCGGCGTGCTGTAATCAAGGATAGATCTCGGAGCTGTCGGGTTGAGGAAGACACAGACAACGCAGGGTGTTCACGGGAGGTTCAGCTGCACACCCCTTGAACACCCTGAACCGGTCGGGCTGGCAATCGTAGCTTGTATCATAATATTGGTGCAGACACATATTAAGTACTGGCTTTTGATACAAAGGCTGGTGCTTTTCTTTTATCTTAGGGTGGATCAAATGCCCTTGCCACAAGGGCTTTCCCGGGCATTTTCCTGGAAAGGTATCCTGATATGACTTTCATTGATAAACGGGGCTTCGTGCCCGGCGTGCGGACTTCGGCTGACGCCACGCCGCACAGGCAGCATAGCAACAGGAGGACGGATAGAAAGCGTTTCATGGACTACACCTCCTTTTAACATTGAAGAATATTTTTTCGCTTATGGTGTTTTTTAGGTATTCGCTCGCATAAACGAGAAAGCTGAAGAAGCATATCATCGAATTTCGGTCAACCAGTTCTACCATCATGAGGATAATGGGCCTAGAAGTTCGAAATTGCACGTTGCATCGGGTCTGTTTAAGCCTGCTGGACAGATATTCGCAGGTGTCACCACGCACGTCTGACACCTTGGTTCCATTCATCAGCTGGCATATTTCATCCGGCGTGTCCGTCACCTTGGAAAACAACAGCTGCGTGGACAGCTTGAAAAAACGCGTCACCCATATATTTGAAGTAGCCGCTACTTTTATTGCCATGAAGCATTTCTCTAAAATGAAGAAAAATACCCAATCCTGCATGAAAGATTACATTTTTGCAGCAGGGAAGTCGCGGAGCACGCTCTCCTTGAGATGTTGAACATCAATGGTGCGGTCGTCCACCTGTACCTCATCCGCAAAAATGCTCTGGTACTGCAGAACCAGTATGGCCGCTTTTTCCCCGAAGGGTGCCGGAAACATCCGGCCTGGTGATGCTGGGGAACCCTGAAAATCTCTCTACTGGCGTTTCCTATCATCCAATCAATTTGGATCATACGATTTCATTGTATTCTTGAACAATACCCCCCTCAATCCTAACTTTCTCATCACGATTGATTCTACAAAGGCGTTTTTCCCTTTCTTCCCGGCATTCCCAAAACTTTCCCCCGCATAAGCCATCCTCAAAATTCCATACTAGCCACTGCAAAGAGAAAACGGCAGGCAGAGCCAGAACGCGCGAAGCACGCCGTCAAGGAGGCAGGGACAATGCGGGCAACCGGAATTGTACGGAGGATCGACGAGCTTGGGCGCGTGGTGATCCCCAAGGAGATCAGAAGAACGCTGCGGATCCGAGAGGGCGACCCTCTGGAAATCTACACCGACCGGGACGGCGAAGTCATTCTGAAAAAATATTCGCCCATCGGGGAAATGTCAGCGTTCGCCAAGGATTATACGGAATCCATTTTTCGCGCCATGGGTCATATTGCGTGCATCGTGGATCGGGATCAGGTAGTAGCGGCCAGCGGCGTAAGCAAAAAAGAATTGTCGGATAAGCCCATCAGCCCCGATTTGGAAACGGCAATTGCCAACCGGCAGACGGTGGCCATCAATCGGGCAGGCGGGGGAAAGATCGTGGCTGTGACCAACGAAGAAGACATCAACGGCTATACCGCTCAGGTTGTGTCGCCCATCATTGCCGACGGCGAGGCCATCGGCGCGGTACTGCTGCTTTCCAAGGAACAGGGCGCGCGAATGGGGGACGCGGAAATGAAGGTGGCGGAAACCGCCGCCGGGATCGTGGGCCGTCAGATGGAGCAATGAAGATGGAACAGCCAATGACAAACGTGGTAAAAGCTTGATAAACGGCGGCTATGCGCTTATAATAGGCATAACCGCCGTTTTTTTGGCAGGCGCTTCCAGAAAAGCCGCGCCTTGCGGACGCGGTCTGCCGTCATGCACTTTTGAGCTGACGGGCCCATCAGATAGAAATGGAGGCTGCTTCGTTTGAGCAAGACACAAAAATCCATCGTAGGCGGAATGACGGTCCTCAGCGTGGTCGGAATCGTGAGCAAAGTGATCGGCGCGCTGCACCGCATCCCGCTGGCGTGGCTGATCGGCGATACGGGCATGGGCGTGTATCAGCTGATTTTTCCCACCTATAATATGCTGCTGGCGATCTCCTCGGCGGGCCTGCCGGTGGCAATCAGTCGGATGGTGAGTTATTCGCTGGCGCGGGACGATCCCCGCAACGCCAAGCGTACCTTCCGCATCGCCTTGTGTTTCCTGTCGGCGCTGGGACTCATCGCCATGCTGCTGATGATCTTGTTCAGTCCCCAGTTGGCGGTGCGCTCCAAGAACCCGGCTACGCAGTCCGGTTTTGTGACCATCGCCCCGGCCTTGCTGCTGGTATGCTCCATGTCGGCGCTGCGGGGCTTCATGCAGGGGCAACAAAATATGGTGCCCACGGCCATTTCTCAGTTCATCGAGCAGGTGGCCAAGGTGCTGATCGCGCTTCCGCTGGCTTATTGGGGCAGCAAGGTGTCGATCTCCTATGCCGTGGCGGGCGTGCTGCTGGGCACTTCCATTGCCGAGGCACTGGCGCTTTTATACATGATCTGCATCTATCTGCGGAACCGCAGGGAATTTCGCGAACTTCCCCAAAATGAAGAACTGCCGGTCAGCAGCGTGAAAAGCACCCTTTGGCGGCTGGTGGCGTTCAGCATTCCCGTCACCATTGGCGCGTGTATCGTGCCAATCTCCGGCTTTATCGACAGCGGTCTTCTGCTGGGACGGCTGATTCAGGCAGGGATCGAAGCGGACGAAGCAACGGCGCTGTATGGTCGCTATTCCGGCTATGTGCTGACGCTGATCAACGTGCCGTCCGCCGTAGCCGCCGCAATTTCCATGAGCCTTGTGCCGACGATCTCCGCCGCCATCGCCCGGGGAGACGGCAATTATATGCGCCGTCAGAGCGCTCTGGGGCTTCGGCTGGCCTTTGTGGTGGGAATGCCCTGCACCGTAGCTATGGCTGTGCTGAGCCAGCGGCTGCTCAGCCTGATGTTTCATTTTACTTCAGAAGCCAATCTGGTCAAAACCGGCCATATGCTTAGCCTGAGCGCTGTGACCATTGTTCTGTTTACGGTGGTGCAGGCTACCAGCGGGATCCTGCAGGGACTGAAAAAGCAGTGGGTGCCCATGGTAACCTTGCTGGCAGGCGTGTGCGTCAAGATATTTCTGAACTATACGCTGATCGCCATTCCTCAGATCAATATATACGGCGCGTCCCTTGCGTCCATTACCTGCTATACCATCAGTATGCTGCCGAATCTGTATTTCGTACACAAATATACCGGCCTGAAAGCGGAGCCGGTCAGCATTTTCTTGAAGCCCACGCTGGCCTCGGCGCTGATGGGCGCGCTGGTGATGCTTCTTTCCCGTTGGCTGCCGTCCGGGTGGCTATGGACGATTCTGATCGTATTGGTGGGCATTGCCGCTTATGCCGGTTTTGCCCTGCTGACGGGAGCTGTACAGAAGAGCGACCTTGCGCCTCTGCTTCGCAGGGGGAAGAAAGGAGCGGAATAAACCGTGGCGGTTTTGAGCGTTGTTTCTTTAGGAACCGGGAGCGCCGAGTATCTGACTCGCGGCGGAGAAGCGGCCATGCGGAACGCAAAACAACTGGTGCTTCGGACGGTCCGCAGCCCGATAGCGTCTTTTTTGACCGAGCAGGGGTTCGACTTCGATACACTGGATGACCTGTACGAACAGTGCGAGGACTTCGACGCCTTTCATCAGGCAGCCGCAGTAACGCTGTTCAGCCGTATGAAGGAGGGCGATCTGTGCTACGTGGTCAGCGACGCGGCTTTTGACGGTACGGTGTTTGCTCTGCAAAGGCTGAAACCGCGGGATTTGGAACTAAGGATCGTGCCGGGCGTCAGTCTGGCGGATTGCTGCCTTTCGCTGATCAAGCGGCAGAGCGGCCACGTTCGGATCATGTCCGCCTGCGAACTGGAAGAAAGCAAGCTGCTCCCGGACGAGCCGCTGCTGCTTTGTGAACTGTATTCCCGGGAATGCGCGGGCGATTGTAAGCTGAAGCTGATGGAGCTTTTGCCGGATGAACTGCCCGTTACGCTGATTACGGGCCGGGAAGAAGACGGAACCCTGCAGGCAGAAGAAATTCCGCTGATGGAGTTAGATCGTCAGAAAAAGTACGATCATCTGATGGCAGTGTATATCCCGCCGGTGCCCATGGAGCAGCGCACCCGGTATGATATGGACGATCTTGTCCGTATCATGGCCCGTCTTCGTTCCCCGGAGGGATGCCCGTGGGATCGGGAACAGACCTACGAAAGCCTGCTGCCTTATCTTCTGGAGGAAAGCTACGAGTATATTCAGGCTGTCCGGGAGGACGACCCCGATCATATGTATGACGAGTTGGGCGACGTGCTTCTGCAGGTGGTGTTCCATGCGGAGATCGGCCGCCAGCACGGGGATTTCGACATTCTGGATGTGACCACCGCCATCTGCCGCAAGATGATGGAGCGCCATTCCCATATTTTCGGCAGCGCGTCGGCGGATACGCCGGAGGAGGTCGCCCAAAACTGGGAAGCCATCAAGCGCCGCCAGCGGGGAATTACCACAGCGCAGCAAGCCATGCGCGACGTTTCGAAGGGACTTTCTCCGACAATGCGGGCGGGAAAGGTGCAGCAGAAGGCCGCACGGGCCGGTTATGCGTTCCCGGAGGCGGAAGACGCGCTTCAAGCCGTGCGGAATGCTGCGGTTAAGGTGGGGGAGATGATGAATCGAAAGCGCGACCCGGAAAAAGCACTGGGGGAAATGCTTTTTGACGCAGTCAATGCGACCCGCCTTTGCGGCAAAAGCGCCGATATTGCTCTGAATGAAGCGACTGATCGCTTTATCGATCGCTTTTCAACGGCCGAAACTGCCACAAATGCGGCCAAAAACGCGCCAAATACTTGACTTTACGGGATTTCGATGTATACTTGAACTTGGAAAAGCAAGCAGGACAACGGTCTTCACTGGAAGGACGGGAAATGTTGGCTTTTCATAGACCGTGAATCAACCACGAACCTCTGATTCGTGGGATAACAAAAGGAGGACACATTTATGAACAAAGCTGAATTGACTGCCGCTATCGTTAAGAAGACCGGTTTTACCAAGAAGGACGCTGAAAAGGCGCTGGGCACCGTGACTGAAGTGATCGCCGAAGCACTGGCCGCCGGTGAAAAGGTTCAGGTCGTGGGCTTCGGTTCCTTCGAAGTGCGTAATCGTCCCGCCCGCGTTGCCCGCAATCCCCGCACTGGCGAGCAGATCGAGATTGCCGCTTCCAAGGCTCCCGTTTTCAAGGCTGGTAAGGCCCTGAAGGACAGCGTGAACAAGTAAGTTCTGAAAATAAGCCGTTGTCACCGATAGCGGTTATAGCGTCTGCATTCCTGCAGGCGCTTTTTTCTATCAAAACGAACGTGGAGCAATAGGAACGCTGATATTTGATGACTTTATGTTATCCACCCTTTATCGGTCGCCTTGCTTTTGCGGCTGTAGATGGCGAACTTCATTCCAACTCCTCCGGCTTCATTTTGTTTTTCAGGAACAATAGAGTCGGCTTTGGGGGCAGTTTCTATATAGGATCTGTTATTCAAAAACGAAAAAAAACGGCGAGCCATTTGCCCACAGCCGTTGGAATTACCGTTTCCAGCGCTTCATAGTCTTTTCGTGTTTTTCCCTGTAGGCTTGAGAAAATTTTTCCGCCGACACGCCATACAAGCCATGGTATCTGCGAAAAGTATCATGACATCCTCCATTTTTTTCGATCAAATGGCGGCGCAACTCTCCTGCCTGCACCAACTGGTCAAGACTTTTTAATGCGTCAACGACCAAATTCCAACCGACAGAAGTGTCATACATGGGAAAACCATCCTTGGTGGGAGCGGTGGCAGCGGCGATCATATCATGCTTTTAGGGAAAGAAAATTCGATAGTACACGCGCCCCAGAAACTGGAGAAAGCGATGGCAGAGTGAACTACCGGCATGTCGTATGCGCCCACGTTCTGCTCCTTCAGAGAAGGCGAGAACACAGTTGGCTGGTCTTATAGAATTTGGCAAACTCTTTCAGGAACACGTTTTTCCACGTTGACGGAAGGCCGATCGTCTGTAAAGTCTGAAGCCCCTGACCGCTCAATGGAACGCCATGGCTCCCCTGCACCGGCTTGATCAGTTGGAGGAGATGCAGGGCATTACCGTTTATCTGGCCGGAAACAGCAGTTCTTTCACCACCGGCAGCGATTTCGTCATTGACGGTGCTTTTACCTGCTTCTGATCGTTTGCTCAATTATCCAAATAAGCAAAAAGCACCCGGGGAGTTTATCTCCCCCGGCGCTTTTGCGATAGCCCCCAACTGCATAAAAAGGGAAGCAAGGCAAAAGCTGAACGATCCACTTCAAAAGGAGGGGCTTTTGCGTAAAGATAATCCACCGATTCCCGTAGGCATTGAGACAGGCGGCTTGGAAAGCTTACAGCGTTTTGAGACGCACTGGAAAGTTCAAAAAAAAAGGAAATTCTTTTCGGATGTTCCGCGTCGGTTCAGGAGGCGGGGCTTCAACAAATCTCAAGCAGAAAAAGCCAGGGATAAGCTAAAACGGCGTTCATGTTCCAATACGAACAGGCTCTGTATGCCCAAGTGGCCTTGCTTGATTGTCTTTCGAAGCAAGGCCATTTTTGGAGGTACTGGATCTTTTATCAGGAAGGAGCTCCGGTGGTAGCCGCGACGGTCTGAGTGGCTTCGCAGGCAGGAGCGGCTCCCGCCTTTTCCGCTGCCAGAATGGATGTGCCAACAGGCTGCGGAAGCGTTGGTTCCTTCTCGGGAAGAGCAGCCTGAAGCGGCAAAAGCATTCGTTCCAGTGCTTCCTCCAACCGGGCGATCGGCACTACTTGAATCGTCGTGTGTTCGAAACGTTCCAGCTGGTTTTCGGATGGGATCAACACGGTCGTCAATCCAGCGTGCTCGGCGGCTTCCACCTTGCTGGGGACGCCGCCTACCGGCTTCACAATGCCCAGCACGGAAACCTCGCCCGTCACCGCAACATGGCCGTCCACCGGCCGGCCCGTCAGCGCGCTGGCCGCTACCACTGCCATGGCCACGCCTGCCGAGGGGCCGTCTACCGGCGCACCGCCGGGAAAATTGATGTGCAGGTCGTGATGTTCTGTATCATAACCCATGCCGGAAAGCAGGGTCATGACGTTTTCCAGCGAACAGCGGGCCGTGGACTTGCGCTTGATCTTTCGGGAATCTGCGCCGATTTCTTCTTCCTCCGCAATGCCGGTGATGGTCAGCTTTCCACTGCCGGGATGGGCAACGGCTTCGATTTCCATGGTTGCGCCCTGATGACTGCCCACCACAGCAAGGCCATGCACCACTCCGACTCGATTGCAGGTGTCCGCCTTCTGGTCAGGCCGGGCCGCATAGTGCCCGGAATAAATGACCCATTCTACGTCTTTCTTCTCAATATCCGTGCGGTTTTCCATCTGGGCCAGACCTGCGCACATCTGGACGATGTTGACTGCATCCCGGCCGCAGGAGGCAAAACGCCCTACCAGCGACGCATCCTCGTGCGTAATGGTAAAGCCCGCTCGTTCAGCGGAATGATAAGCAATATCCGTCACCTCTTCCGGCTCCAGCGCCCGGAAGTACACCTCCATGCAGCGGGAACGCAGCGCGGGCGAAATTTCCGACGGGCTGCGGGTAGTTGCACCCACCAGCCGGAAATCGGCTGGTAGCCCGTTTTTGAAAATATCGTGGATATAACGCGGAATGGAAGTGTCCTCAGGACTGTAATAGGCAGACTCCAGCATGACCTTCCGATCTTCCAGCACCTTGAGCAGCTTGTTCATCTGAATGGGATGCAGTTCGCCGATCTCATCCAGAAACAGCACGCCGCCATGGGCCTTAGTCACTGCACCGGGTTTCGGCTGCGGCACTCCCTGCACGCCCAGCGGGCCTGCGCCCTGATAAATCGGGTCGTGCACACTGCCGATCAGCGGGTCCGCTATCGCTCGTTCGTCAAAACGGACGCAGGTAGCGTCCATTTCAATGAAGGGCGCGTTGGAGCGAAAGGGTGTTCCCGGGCTCTTTTTGGCTGCTTCCAGCACCAGACGGGCGGCGCAGGTCTTTCCGATGCCCGGAGGGCCGTAGATGATGACGTGCTGCGGATTTTTGCCGCAAAGGATCGCTTTCAGGGATTTGATCCCGTCCTCCTGACCCACGATGTCCGAAAACTTGGCGGGGCGAACTTTTTCCGCCAGCGGCTCGCTGAGCCGCAGCGTCCGCAGTTTTTGCAGCTTTTCCAGTTCCCGTCCGCTGTCGCGGCGGTGAGAAGGCTGCGATTTCTGCTGGCTGCGTAGCTGGGTGTAGAAGTAAATGCCCACGATGCAGGTTACCAGCAGCTGAATCCCAAATAAAACCATGCTGACCAATCCAAAACCCCCAATCCCGGCGGAACGTTTGCGTTCCATCCGTTGGTATCATGTGAGAAACGCCGTGGTTCCATGTATGGGGGTTCCTGCCAGATTTGCCGTGTTTTTTCGGCTCTTTTTCTGTTTCTTTTCCGTTTCTACGCCCTTCGTCATTGACAAATGAAAAATCTGCGGTATAATGACGGCGGAAATAAAGAAAGGGGGGAAGAACCATGCAGGAAAATCAGCGCCTGCGTCAGGTGTCTTCCGCCCATATGTCCGTGGCGGTTTTCTTTGCGTTTGCGATGCGCTATTTTGCGTATCGCTTTTTTTACCTGTATTTTTCCTTTTACTTTACGAAGGAAGCACAAACGCAAGGGAGCGTCCAGTGGGCGCGGTAACAATCGCGGTTTTTCCAAGAGCGATTTCCTTTGCGGGAAATCGCCTTTTGTTTTGGAAAACATTTTTCGGCGTTGGCCGGAAGAAAACAGAGTTTCAGGAGGATACGGCAGATGGATGAGCTTCAGCAGGCAAGAGTGGAAATCGACGCGGTGGATCAGGAAATGGCCCGGCTTTTCGAACGCCGCATGGCGGCGTGCCGTCAAGTGGCTCAGTATAAGAAGGAACGCGGTCTGCCGATTCTGGATGCAAACCGGGAAGCGGCAGTGATCGAACGCGGCGCGCAGCGGGTGGAGGAGCCTGACCTGCGGGAGTATTACATCTGCTTTCTCCGGGATGTGATGAAGACCTCCCGTTCCTATCAGAGCCGCCTGAATGAAGGGATGAAGGTCATCTATGCCGGCGTCGAGGGGGCGTTTGGGTATATTGCCTCCAAACGGGCTTTCCCCGAGGCGAAGCTGACCGCTGCCAGCGACTTCACGGAGGCCTACCGTGCGGTAGAAGCGGGGGAATATGACTGCGCTGTGCTGCCCATCGAAAACAGCTATGCGGGTGATGTGGGCGCAGTGATGGATCTGATGTTCTCCGGCAGCCTGTATGTCAATCGGATGATCGAATTGGAAGTGGAGCATAACCTGCTGGGCTGCCATGGCGCAAAGCTGAATGAGATCCGCACGGTCGTCAGCCACCCGCAGGCGTTAGAACAGTGTGCGGAGTTCATCCGCTCCCATGGCTGGCAGACGCTTTCTTATTCCAACACCGCGCTGGCGGCGCAATATGTGGCCGGTCAGAACGACCCCACCGTTGCCGCTATCGCCTCCGAAGAAACGGCGGAACTGTATGGTTTGGAGCTTTTGAGCAAGGGCATCAACGCTTCCCGCACCAATACCACCCGCTTTGCTGTATTCTCTCGGGCACTGCATCTGCCCGCCGCGGACAGCCGCACGGGAAACGAGCATTTCATTCTGGTGTTCACCACCAAGAACGAGGCGGGCGCGCTGGCCCAGCCCCTGAATATCATCGGCGCGCACGACTTCAATATGCGCAATCTGCGCAGCCGCCCCATGAAGAACCTGATCTGGAACTATTATTTCTTTGTGGAGGCCGAAGGAAATATCAGCAGCGTCAGCGGTCAGAATATGCTCCGAGAACTTTCAGCCGTGTGCGCACGGCTGAAGCTGGTGGGCACTTATAGCGGGGTGAAAGCATGATCCTTCCGGTAGAATATTCCGGCGGCAGTTACGACATTGTATTGGAACGCGGGGCGCTGGCACGGGCGGCGGAGTATCTGCCCCGGACGGGCAAGGCACTGATCGTCACGGATGACGGCGTTCCTGCGGCCTACGCCCGGCAGATCGCCTCTGTGTGTCCCGGCTCGACGATCGTGGCCCTTCCGCAAGGGGAAAAAACCAAGAGTTTGGATAACCATCGCGCGCTTTTGAGCCGAATGCTGGAACTGAACTTTCTCCGTACCGATCGGGTCATTGCCGTGGGCGGCGGGGTGATGGGCGATCTGGCCGGGTTTGCTGCGGCGGTCTATATGCGGGGCATTGATTTCTACAATATCCCCACGACGCTGCTGTCGCAGGTGGATTCCTCCATCGGCGGCAAGGTGGCGGTGGACATGGACGGCGTAAAAAACGTGATCGGCGCGTTTTATCAGCCCCAAAAGGTCTTGATCGACCCGGATACTCTGAACACGCTGGATCGCCGGCAGTTGTCGGCAGGTTTGGCCGAGTCCATAAAGATGGCTGCTACCAGCGACCGCACATTGTTTGAAAAAATCGAACAGAGCGAAAAACTGGAAGATATTTTGGATGAAGTGATCGAAGGCTCTCTGCGCATCAAGCGGGACGTAGTGCAGCAGGATCCCACCGAGAAGGGGCTGCGACGGGTGCTGAACTTCGGTCATACGGTGGGCCACGCTATTGAAAGCGCCATGGACGGCCAGTGGCTCCACGGAGAATGTGTGGCGGCGGGAATGCTGCCGATGTGCTCGCCGAAAGCCCGGCAGCGCATCGCACGAGTGCTGGAAAAGTACGATCTTCCCACCCATACCGACCGAACGGCGGATGAACTGCTTTCCTATATCCAACATGATAAAAAAGCCGCGGACGGCGGCGTGAAAGCGATCTGCGTGGACGAGATCGGCAGCTTTGTATTCCGACAGATGAACCTTGCGGAAATCGCAGAAAGGGTCCGGCAATGGCAGTGAAAAATTCCTTCGGGTCCAGCATTACTCTGACTTTGTTTGGAGAAAGCCACGGCCTGGCCGTGGGCGCGGTGCTGGACGGCCTGTGCCCGGGAATGCCGGTGGACGAAGAAACAATCGCGGCGCTTCTGTCCCGCCGCCGCCCTTCCTCCGGCACAGACACTGCCCGGCGGGAGCCGGACGCTTTCCAGCTGGTGAGCGGCGTATGGCAGGGCAAAACCACGGGGACGCCTCTGTGCATCCTGATCCCTAATCAGGAGCAGCACAGCGGAGACTATTCGGTGCTGCTAGGCAAGGCCCGTCCCGCTCACGCGGACTTCGCCGCTTATTGCAAGTATCATGGCTATGAGGACGCAAGGGGCGGCGGCCACTTTTCCGGCAGGATCACTGCAGCGCTGGTAGCGGCAGGCGGCGTTCTGCTGCCCGCACTGGCGCGGCTGGGCATTACGGTCGGGACGCATATCCGCCGCTGCGCTCAGGTGGAAGACCGGGCGTTTGCCGATTTGGAAAAAGATGTTGCCACATTGTCCGAAACAGTCTTTCCTACGCTGGATATCCAGCAGGGCGAAGCCATGCAGGCTGCTATTCTGGCCGCCAAGGCAGAGCGGGACAGCGTGGGCGGGGTAGTGGAAACGGCCGTGTTGGGAATGCCCTGCGGCGTAGGGGAACCATGGTTTGACAGCGTGGAAGGGCTGCTTTCCCATGCGCTGTTCTCGCTGGGCGGCATAAAAGGCGTAGAGTTTGGCGATGGTTTTGCTTTGGCGGAAGGCACGGGGAGCCGCTGCAACGACCCGTTTCGGCTGGAAGATGGGCATGTGGTGACAGCTTCCAACCACAATGGAGGGATCAACGGCGGCATTACCAACGGAATGCCCATCCTGTTCCGCTGTGCGGTAAAGCCCACGCCATCCATTGCCCAGCCACAGCAGACCGTTGATTTTCTGAAAAATGAGGAGATCGACCTGACCATTGCAGGGCGGCATGACCCGGCTATCGTGCGTCGGGTATGCCCAGTGATCGACAGCGTGACGGCACTGGTGCTGTGCGACCTGCTGGCCGGGCGCTACGGAACGGATATTTTCCTCAAAAGCAGGGAGGCTTTCTGATGGAAACAGGGCTGGAATACGGTCTGATCGGCGCAAAACTGGGACATAGCTTTTCCCCGGAAATTCATGCCAAGATCGGCCATTATCCCTATGAACTTCGGGAACTTAGCCCGGACGGCGTTCATCAGCTGCTGGAAGAACGAACTTTCCGGGGCCTGAACGTCACCATTCCCTATAAAGAACTGGTGATTCCTCTGCTGGATGAAATTTCCGACCGAGCCCGAAAGATCGGAGCCGTCAACACCATTGTGAACCGAAACGGGCGGCTGTATGGCGACAACACCGACTACTCCGGGGCGGCAGCGCTGATCCGCCACGCGGGGGTGGAAATTTCCGGCAGAAAAGTGCTGATTCTGGGCACTGGAGGCACCTCCAAGACCCTGCGGGCCGTGACGGAGGCCATGGGCGCTCGGAAGATCGTGAGGGTCTCCCGGCACAGCGGCGAAGGGCTTTGCACCTATGAAGAAGCTGCCAGACTTCATTCCGATGCGCAGGTGATTGTTAATACCACGCCGGTGGGCATGTTTCCCAATGTAGACGGCTGCCCGCTGGAAGTGGAGCAGTTCCCCGCCTTGGAGGGCGTGGTGGATGTGGTGTACAATCCGCTATCCACCCGGCTGGTACATTCGGCACGAAAGCTGGGCCTTCCTGCGGAAGGCGGGCTGTATATGCTGTGTGCGCAGGCAGTTTATGCCGCAGGCCGGTTCTTTGACCGGGAGATAGACGACAGCCGGATTGAAGGAATTTACCGCTCGGTTCTGCGAGAAAAGCAGAACGTGGTGCTTATCGGGATGCCCTCCTGCGGCAAGACCACCGTGGGTCGCTGGGTCGCACGGCGGTTAAAACGCCCCTTCCGTGATACGGACAAGCTGATTGTCCGGCGGGCCGGAAAATCCATTCCTGAAATTTTTGCCGAAAAAGGTGAGACGGGTTTTCGGCAGATGGAAGCGGAAATTGTAGCGGAAGTAGCCAGGGAAAGCGGCGTGGTCATCGCCACTGGCGGCGGCTCCGCCCTAAATCCGGAAAGCGTGCGGCGGCTGAAACAGAATGGACGGATCTATTTTCTGGATCGGCCGTTGGAGCAGCTTTGTCCCACCGGCGACCGCCCCCTTTCCAGCAATGCGGACGCGCTGCGGAAACGTTACGAGGAGCGCTACCCGCTGTATAACGCCGTGTGCGATCAGCGCATCCCGGCAGAAGGCACCATCGAGGAAAACGTGGAGCTGGTTCTGAACGCCGCAGGCTTCGGCAAACGAACGGCCAGATAAAACGTTATCCAAAAGGCGGGAGAAAGTTATGAGAGCAATCATTGGGCCGGGTCCGGCCCGGGGACGTATCAACGCGCCGCCTTCCAAGAGCTGCGCCCACCGGCTGCTGATCGGTGCATCGCTGGCGGAAGGGGAAAGCCTTCTGGACGGTGCAGCTATGAGTCAGGATATTCTGGCGACCATGGACTGCGTTCGGGCGCTGGGAGCGGAAATCCGAGTGGAAAACGGACATTTGTGGGTGAAGGGCTGCGGCGGACGTCCTCTGGTAAAAGATTCACTGCCGGTGCTTCCCTGCCGGGAAAGCGGAAGCACTTTGCGGTTTCTGATCCCGACGGCGCTGTGCGCGGGGGGCGGCATTTTCCAGGGTGCAGAGCGGCTGATGGCCAGAGGCGTAAGCGTCTACGAGGAACTGCTGAAGGAGCGCGGTGTGACGTTCGCCGGTGAAAGAGATTCCCTGACGGTGAAGGGAAAGCTGCGACCGGGGCTGTACCGGCTGCGGGGCGATGTCAGCAGTCAGTTTATTTCCGGGCTGCTGTTTGCCCTGCCTTTGCTGAAAGAGGACAGCGTGATTGAAATCCTTCCGCCGTTTGAAAGCCGCGGCTATGTGGACATGACCCTTGAAGCGCTGGACGTTTTCGGCATTCGGGTGGACAGACAGGGAGAGATGCGCTTTCTCGTACCCGGCGGGCAGTGCTACCAGCCCGCACAGGTTACGGTGGAGGGCGATTGGTCGCAGGCAGCGTTCTTTTATGGGCTGAACGCGCTGGGCAGTCAGGTGGTAGTGACGGGCCTCCGCTCCGACAGTCTGCAGGGGGATCGCGTCTGTGAACGGCTAATGAAAGAGATGACCGGCGGCTTCCTTCAGGCTGATTTGTCTGACTGCCCCGATCTGGCTCCCGTGCTGTTCGCTGTGGCGGCAGGGTTGGAAAATGGGGCGCATTTTACTGGCACTCGGCGGCTGGCCATCAAGGAAAGCAACCGGGCTTCCGCTATGGCGGACGAACTGGCCAAATTCGGCGCGGAGATCAGCGTGGGGGAGAACGAAGCGAAAATCGCCCCTGTGACGTTGCATCGCCCCAAAGAAATCTTGCAGGGTCACAACGACCATCGGGTAGTCATGGCGCTTGCCGTACTGGCGACGCGGTTTGGCGGTGTGATCGACGACGCGCAGGCGATTTCCAAGAGCTACCCGGAATTTTTCCGGGATTTGGCCGGGCTGGGCGTGCAGGTCCGCACGGAAGAAGATCAGGAAGGTGAAACCGCATGACGCTGGATAAAGACAAAAAGATTCTGATCGTTGGCCTTGGCCTGATCGGCGGCAGTTATGCTGCAGCTCTTAGTCAGAACGGCTGGGAAGTCGGGGCGATCGACCCTGATCCACAGGCAATTGCCTTTGCTGAAAAAGCAGGATTCATTCGTCATGGGCGCACAGAGCCGGAGGCAGAATATGTTGGCAAGTTCGACATCGTCGTGTTTGCCTTGTATCCCCACGTGCTGCTGGAATGGCTGGAAAAGTACGGCCCATGGCTGCGTGATGGAGCGCTGGCGACAGATGTGACGGGCGTCAAGAGCGGCGTAGTGGAAAAGGCGCAGGCATTGCTTTTCCCACGGGTGGAATTCATCGGCGCGCATCCCATGGCGGGCCGGGAGGTCAGCGGCGTGGAAAATGCCCGGGCCGACCTGTTCCGGGGAGCTAACTACATTGTGACTCCCACTGCCGCCAATACCGAAGAAGCCATCGCCTGCTGTGAAACGCTGGGACGGACGCTGGGGGCAAGGAATATCAGCCGGTTAACGCCCAAAGAGCACGATGAAATGATCGGCTTTCTGTCCCAGCTGACCCACTGCATCGCCGTGGCGCTGATGACCTGCAAAGAGTCCCGCCATCTGGTGGATTATACGGGCGATTCATTCCGGGACTTGACCCGCATTGCGAAGATCAACGAAAACATGTGGACAGAACTGTTCCTGTGGAATCGGGAGGAGCTGCTGAGCCAGATGGATTTATTTATCGCCCACTTTGCCAAGCTGCGGGACGCGCTAGCACAGGGGGACGAGGAAACCATGAAGGACATGATGCGCCTTTCCACCGAGCGCAGACGCTATTTTGATAAGAAACCAAACTGACGGAAAGCAATCAAACAACGAAGGGAAGACGGCAGGATGAATATGGAATTCAGACGGAAATTGCCCGGGCCGGAGGAAGTCATCCAGATGTACCCGGTATCGGAGGAATCCAAGCGCCAGAAAGCCAAAAACGATGAAGAAATCCGTAAAATTTTTACGGGAGAAAGCGACAAGCTGCTGCTGGTCATCGGCCCCTGTTCCGCCGACCGGGAAGACGCGGTGCTGGATTATATTTCCCGGCTGCGGCCTCTGCAGGAAAAGGTGCAGGACAAGATCGTGATCGTGCCCCGTATCTACACCAACAAGCCCCGCACCACGGGCATCGGCTACAAGGGAATGCTGCACCAGAGCGACCCCACAGGTCGGCCGGATATGCTGCGCGGCCTGATGGCCATTCGTCGGCTACACGTGACCTCGCTGGCCCAGACGGGCTTCTCCGGTGCGGATGAAATGCTGTACCCGGAAAATCATCGGTATCTGGCGGATGTGCTTTCCTATGTAGCGGTCGGGGCACGCTCAGTGGAAAACCAGCAAAACCGGCTGACCGCCAGCGGGCTGGACTTGCCCGTAGGCATGAAAAACCCCACCAGCGGCGACCTGTCCGTGATGCTGAATTCCGTGCGGGCGGCGCAGGCAGGTCACGTGTTCAGCTACGGCGGCTGGGAAGTGGAAAGCAAGGGCAATCCGCTGGTTCATTGCGTGCTGCGCGGGCGGGTGAACCAGTACGGCCAGTCCTTCCCCAATTACCATTATGAGGATTTGAGCCAGTTGAGTCAGATGTACGCCGAAAGCGGCCTGAAGAACCCCGCTGTGATCATCGACACCAATCACTCCAATTCCGGCAAGAAGTGGATGGAGCAGGCCCGTATCGCCAAGGACATCCTGCACAGCACCCGCCATTCTGCCGACATCTGCAAGCTCGTCAAGGGTCTGATGATCGAATCCTACATCGAGGATGGCAACCAGAAGGCGGAGGAAGGCGTGTACGGCAAGTCCAT
>OLQL01000543.1_pt1 | contig 39349 bp, 44 predicted proteins | sample 1672971 | NCBI WGS metagenome assembly OLQL01 (sample SAMEA3136742, study PRJEB25190) | human gut metagenome | biome: human gut; feature: human-associated habitat; material: faeces | place: Austria | collected 2013
CCAACTGCCACAGGGCATGCACCTCCTTCCCGGAACAGTTCGTCTGCCACGCCTTTGTCCGCGTGCTCGGCGAATCGGAAGTCCTGTCGCGGGACAAGGCCGCGACAGGGGTCGAACTGGACGTCTACATCCCCGCCTTGAAGGCGGCCGTGGAACCCGGTTCGTGGTACTGGCACCGGAATCTGGTGGAGAGGGACCGGGCAAAGCGTCTGCTGTGCGAAGAAAAAGGCATCCGACTGATAACCGTATACGATCATTATGATGAAGCGGCCGTTCCTTTCGACGATTGCCTGGTGACCCCCTGCGACCTTGCCTCCCGCCGGAATATGGACAAGCTGGTTGCGGTGACCAAAACCGTTCTCGAAGCGTTCGGCCTGGACTCGAATCTCGCTGCGGGCGAATGGGCGGAGATCCGGAGGAAGGCCGAACTGGATTCGCGGCGGATAACCACCGAAGAATTCCGGGCGGAGCTGGCCGGGATCAACGATAAGATCGAGGTTATCGGCGAATATACGAAAGCCAATGATAAAATCAGGGTGCGGTGCAAGGTCTGCAACCACGAGTGGTCCGTTGCGCCCACGACCCTGCGCCGGGGTTCGGGATGCGCCGGCTGTGCCGGCAGGTTGAAACTCACGCATGAACGGTTCGTCGAACGGCTGAACCTGCTGCATCCGGATATTGTCCCCCTGACCGAGTATGTCAACAGCCAGACCCGCATGACATTCGAATGCAGGGCCTGCGGCCGCGTATGGACGACGCAGTCGTATAACCTCATCGCGAAATCCCGCTCTTCCGGCTGCCGGAAATGCTCCGTCGAGGCGATGCTGCGGCGACGGAGCCGGAAGGTAAGATGCATCACCACCGGGGAGGTGTTCGACACGCTTCGGGAAGCCGCCGCCAGATACAATATAAGCCGCTCGGCGATCAGCCGGTGTTGCGGCGATCCTGCGAAACTCACGCGTGCCGGCGGCCGGGAGTGGGAATATGTCGACCTGCCTTCCGGGGAGCGGTGACCCGATGCGGCAGACGCTCTGAAACCCGCCGGAGGAACCCTGTCTCTCCCTCCCGAAAACGAAAAAAGGAAGGCTATTGCCTTCCTTTTTCTGGTGATCCCGCTGGGATCCGAATGCACTTTGTGTAAGTATTGTTATTACAAAGAGTTAAAGAATCGTGCTTTTTTGCAGGTTACACGTTGGTTACGATCTGCCGCCGACCCTGCATAACACGTCTCAAATCCCTTCCAAAGAACCTTGTTTGTTGTTGACACAAAGATATCATCTTTTCCGTTTATCAGCAACTTTTACGCAAAGATTTTTGCCTGAAAATCTTTAATTTATTATTGAATCAAATAGTCGAATCAGCTTCATGCACACTACTTTTCACAAAGTTGAATAACGGCTTTTGTCTTAAAAATACACTATGCATATAACCGTGTGGAACGGATGTGAAAAAAATATAATTTTGCCACGCAAAACCCGAAAAAGCAGTTATTCAAGCTCATAGAAAAATGAAGTCAAACCTGAAAATTATGTGTAACAGCACCACCTCTCGGCTCAACTTATTACATGGAAATCCGAGCAAAATACGGACCCTGAATTTATAAGAGGAAAAATAAATCGCCCCCTTGTTGACTATTTTTCTGCACACGACTATTCGTGTACTCTGTAATTTTTGAAATAATAGTCATCTAAATTTTCAGGCGATGGAAACACTCATTCACACAAACTTTATACAAATTCTTTCGGATCCCAATATTCAGGATTTTTGCACCAATGAAATAAACTCGCTCTACAAAGGATTCATCAAATCGCTGATCGTTCTCTGCGATTCCATTTTCGACTACAAACAGCTTTTTCGGGAACTTACATTTGCAATCGTGCAGTTGAAGCTCCTGTCGCCGAAGGCAGCTGAGGATGTCCCGCTCACACAAAAATACATAACCGCTGCAATAGCCCTGCTGGAGTCGGAACTGCACTTGCTGAACGAGCGCATCAACCATCCGGCACTATTCCAGCCAGCCGCGTCGATTAAGGGATATGACATTCATCTCTCCAAGCGGTACACAAAGCACGATCTGATCGAACTCCTCGCATCTGTCGACTGCGCTGATGTATTCGTCGACAGCAAGGGCGATGGAGTTCCTTTCTCCAAGCTCATTGCTCTCTTCGAAGAACTGCTCGGCATCAAACTTTCCAATCCGTTTAATTCGAGAGCCAAAGTACTGGATCGCAAAATCAAGACCACAAAGTTCCTGCGCATATTGCAGGAATCGCTTATCGAAAGAAGTCAGCGATAAATTTATCTTCTTCATTTCCTTTGAATTAGAAATAATCTTGGGGTTAGTGTCCTGCCACTAACCCCTTTTTATTTTTCCACCCTGCTCAACTTTGCACCAGTCACAAAATAACTTGCATTATGAATCTGGGGCTTATTATAGATGATATTCAGGGATGTATTTTCTCCCTTCAGAAAAGGCTTGACGACCTGAAAAGCATGGACGATAAATCTGCGGAGACGATCCTGCTTACCCGGCAGGAAGCCGCCGATCTGATCGGCAAATCGCTCCGGCAACTGGATCGGGATTGCAGACGATACGATATTCGTAAGGTTCATGCCAACGGCAGCATTCGTATTCCTAAAATTGATCTGCTCGTCCACATGGGGCTTGTCAAATGTCCGAATAAACAGTCTCGGCAGAGCGATCTACAGCAAATTCTGAATAAGCATCTTCCGCAATGAATTACATGCTGGAGATTAAACTCTTTTATGATTGGCTGGAGACGCATCCGCTCTCACCTGCGTCGATAAGCATTGTGGCACGCCTTGATGTTCATCGCCAACCGCAGCGGCTGGAAGCAAGAGTTGAGAATCTCGGCAACCCTTCTGGAATCCCGAACGAATATGCCGCGCACAACGATCTTCCGACAGCGCGAGAAACTCAAGGCTACCGGACGCATAACCTTCGATTCGCAGGGCGGCAGAGCTTCCTGCATCTACCGGATCATTGCATTAGAGAGCCAGCTTGCGTACCACAGTGAAACACAAAGTGGGACACAAACCACAGCCGAAACAGCCGTTGTGTCGCAGGTTGTGTCCCACAGTGGGACGCTATATAGACTAAACAGAGATAACAACTCTTCAGACATACCGGAGAGCAGTGATAGAGAGAGAAAAAAATCTGCAAAAAAGAGAGAAACGATGTTGGATACCGAAAAGTTCCTCTCCTCGCTCAACTCGCCGTGGCGTGAACTGATGGCCGCTTGGCTGGAGTATAAACGCACCCGCCGCGAAAGCTATACCAGCGAGTTGGGAGCAAAGAAGTGCCTGACGATGCTCCGCAGCCTATCGGGTAATAATCCGGCGGCTGCCGCTGCGATCATCGACCGGAGCGTGGCGAATAATTGGGCCGGACTTTTCCCACTTCCGGGAACACCATCCTCATCGCGGGGACAGCCTCCGGCCAGAGGTCAGCATATCGGCCAGATCAAGCAGCCTGCAAGCGAAAAACATGAGCGCCGACTGTTGGCAAAGTTCGACGAGAACGAAGATCAATAGCGACAAAGTCCCAAAGATGAACATTTGAACCGAGTTACATTCACCCGCTAAAAAGCAGCTGATGGAAAATATAGAGAGCCTTATTAACCGCCCCTCCAGAGAGAAGCGCATTATCGTCCGAAGCCCGCAAGCACTCTCGTGGGGCAGCCGCGAGTATTGCGAACGGACATTCCGTGAAATTTTCCGGCGCGTGGACGGTTCGATCCGTGAGTATCGCCATCTGCCGGAATACGCAAAAGTGGTCGATTGGATGACGGACACCAGAGGGCGTGGGTTACTGCTCATGGGTGATTGCGGCCGCGGCAAAAGCATCATCGGCACGGGTGTCGTTCCGATACTGCTGGCCCTGAAGGGTTGTCATACAGTTCCCGTCCATGCCGATGACTTCAACAAGCCTTACCCCTTTGCCGCCAGCACCGCAGAGTGCGATCCCCGAATGACGAATCTCGACTACCTCGTATGGACTCATTTCCCAATTATCGACGAATTAGGTGTCGAGTCGATGGTCAACAATTACGGAGAGAAGTCTGAAGGATTCAACCGAGTAATAAACGCCGCCGAACGTTATCTGCGGCCACTATTCATATCCACGAACCTCACCAAAGAGGAGCTGCTTCGCCGCTACGGAGAACGCACATTTGACAGATTGTTTCATCTGTGTCAAATAGTAAAATTTAAAGGAGAAAGTTTACGATAACTGTTAAAACCAAATCAACATGAAATTACAACGAGTTATTCATTATCTGGAAGATGGCCGCCGCAAATATGTCACACACAATGGCCAGATTGAAAAATGGTCGGAATGCGAACTGGAGAATCTGCGCCGCAACTTCGAACGCTTTGGGCAATCGGCCTATACTGCGGACTTTGCCAAGTACGATGTGACAACCGCTGGACTGCGCCGCCGTTATCCCGATGCAAAGATCGTCCGTGTCGCAGCCTTCGAACATGAGGACTACGACCTGCCGCTGAATCCCGACATCATCTTCTGACCGTGCCGACGCTCAAGAAAACCTGCCGCCGTCCGTGGCAGCCGGAGCATAAACCTCATGCAGGACGGATCCACACCAATACGGAGTTCTATCAGTCCACCGCGTGGCGCAAGCTCCGAGCAGAGAAACTCCGGCGTCAGCCGCTCTGCGAGGAGTGCGGACAGCAAGGTAAGGCTACTCCGGCACAGATGGTCGACCACGTCCGCCCCATCAACGAGGGCGGTGCAGCCCTCGATCTGGAAAACCTTCAGAGCCTCTGCCACGCTTGTCACAACCGAAAATCCGGACGCGAAAGACATCGTAACCGATGAGAACAACACTAAAACTAAATGAAATAATCGCGGAGTGGATTGCGGAATGCGACATCCTGCCCTCGACCAAACGGGATTATGAACGCAAGATCGGACTGTGGTTCCGGTGGCTGGCAGCGCAAGGCATTGATACTCGCTCTCCCGAACGCCGCCATGTCTTGGGGCACAAACAATATCTTCAGGCCGAAAGGCGAAGCGTCTACACGGTGAACAGTCTCGTTACGATCCTCAAGCTGTTCTATGGATTCTGTGAGCGTCATGATTACTACGACAATATTGCAGCCGGAATCAAGAGCAGCAAGAAACATTCGGAATACAGTAAACTGCCGCTGACGGCAGATCAGGCGTTCCGGCTGCTGGAGAGCATCGACACCAAAACGATGATTGACCGCCGCGACCGACTCCTGCTTTCACTAATGCTGTTCAATGGTTTACGCACCTGCGAAGTAGAACGAATCAATATCGGCGACCTCTCGAAGCGCGAGGGTGAGCCGATCCTCTACATCCAGCGCAAGGGCCGCACGGACAAAAACGAGATCGTCGTCCTGCATCCGAACACCGTCGAATGGCTGGAGGAGTATATCGCGGACCGAAACTTCGCGGAGAACGATCCACTGTTTATCTCCCACAAGCGCAGGTGCGATAACCGTCTGGTCCGGCAGACCATCGGGCGCATCGTGAAGCAGAGGCTCCGGAGCATCGGTATCAGCAACCCGAAAATCTCTGCCCACTCGCTGCGCCACACCTTCGGAACGCTGTTGGTCGAGCAAGGTGTGGACATCGAAACAATCAAGGATATGATGGGACACTCTGACACCAAGACAACGCGGATCTACATCGAGATGGCCCAGCAGCGACGACTGCTTCACAACTCTCCGTCGCGTGAGATCGGAAACCTGATTCTGAAGAAGAATTAAAATCAGGGTGTATGATGACAGTACAGTAAATTAATGAATGACGCTAACTGTTTGATAAGTAAAACTTTTTGAATTTGCACAACCCTTTGAAACCACGCAGTGGGTATCAAAGAGTTACAAGAGCAAGGTACACCCTCCGAGAGCAGAGGGGAGGGGTTGAAATTCTTTCAGACCCCGCGAAAAGTAATCGCTCCCCTAATTTTCTGTACGCGCGTGCAGAATTGGGCTAAATAGGAAACTAACATGACAAAAGGACGCAAAAAAATACCCAATGGAGTGAAGGCCCTGCGCGGCACAGATCAACCCTGCCGAATGGAAGGAGGTAACACACCCACTGCTCCCGCAACGGTCACATCAATTCCGCGTTGCGGTCTGAAAGGAACCGCACGAAAGGTTTTCGAGGTAGTGGCGACCGAACTGGTCAACAACCGTCTGCTTGATATAGTCGGTGTGGATTTGGTTGTGGCTTATGCCCGTGAGATGGGACTCTACCACGACACAATGCGCGAGTTGGAGAAGGAGGGATACACCATCGAAGTCGAAACGAAGTTCGGATCGACCACCCTTGTCAATCCCAAGCGCAAGGTCGCAGAGTCGGCTCTCGCCAATGCCAAAGCCCTTGCTGTGGAGTATGGGTTTACGCCAGCAAGCCGCAGCCGCGTGGCGGCATTGCTCTCCGACGACACACCGAAAGACGACTTTGCAGATTTTGAAGAAGTAAAATCATGATTGATACAAAGAAACATATCGCAGAGGTTTATGCCGAGAAAGTCTTATCGGGCGAAGTGCTGACCAATGAGCTGGTGCAGCTTGCAGTGAAACGCTACTATGCCGACCTCGAAAATGCCCTCGACAAAGGATGGCATTTTGACAAGAAGGCCGCGATGCGGGCCATCAACTTCATCGAACGCCTCAAGCACACCAAAGGTGAATGGGCTGGCCAGCGGTTCCGGCTGGAGCCGTGGCAGCAGTTTGTCCTCTGGAATATTTTTGGATGGAAGCTGGCCAACGGCACACGCCGCTTCCGCTATGTCTACATCGAGATCGCTCGTAAGAACGGCAAGACGGCATTGTCCGCCGGAGTCGGGCTGTACATGCTCTTTGCCGACGGCGAGGCGCGCCCTGAAGTCTACTCTGCCGCGACGGTCAAGGATCAAGCGAAGATATGCTTTGCCGACGCGGTTGAGATTGTAAAAGCCACCGACCTCAAAAATTACCTCTCGCCCTTCCGCAACTCCATCGTCTACGAACTGAAGGGTGGAACTTTCAAGCCCCTATCCTCGGACTACGGAACGCACGATGGCCTGAACCCTTCGTGTGGTATCATCGACGAGTTCCACGCCCACCGCGACAGCGGCATGTTCGATGTGATCAAGTCGGCTTTCGGCGCACGGAAACAGCCGCTGATGTTCATCATCACCACAGCCGGATTCAACAAGGCCGGAGCCTGCTACGCCTACCGTGAAAATGTGATCAAAGTCCTGCGCGGCGTGAACGAGGACGACTCGCTGTTCGGGATTATCTACACCCTTGACAAAAAAGAGGAGTGGGAGAATCCGAAGATGTGGATTAAGTCGAATCCCAATTTAGGTGTGTCGCTCTCCGTCGACTACCTCGCAGACCAGGTGCGCGACGCCAAGAACCGTCCGGAGGCCGTGCGCAATGTGATGACCAAGAATGTCAACCTCTGGGTCGACGCGGAAAAAACGTGGATTTTAGACGATGTGTGGATGCGCTGTGTCAGCACGACGCCGAAGGAGGTGTTGAAAGGATGCGCTTGCTGGGGAGGCCTCGACCTCTCGAACGTCTCCGACATCACGGCCTACGTGCTGATCTTCCACGAGAACGATCGCTTCCAACTGCTCCCGCTCTTCTGGATTCCGGAGGAGAAGATGCTGGAGAAAGTCCGCAAGGAGAATATCAACTACGACAAATGGGTAGCCGGAGGCCATGTGACCGTCACGCCCGGCAACGTAATCGACTACGACTTCGTGAAGGCCGACATCCTGCGCATCGTCGCGGAGTACGACTTGCGCTCCTCGGCTTACGACCGCTGGAACTCCTCGCAGACGATCATCGACCTCCAGAACGAAGGCATGGCGTTCAACCCCTTCGGGCAGGGCTATGGATCGATGTCGGCCCCGACAAAGGAGTTCGAGAAACTGGTGCTGACCGAAAAGATCGAACACTTCGGCAACCCGGTGCTGCGGTGGATGCTCTCATCAACGGTCACCAAGACCGATCCGGCAGGAAATATCAAACCCGACAAAGAGAAATCCGTCCAGAAGATCGACGGCATCGTCGGCAGCATCATGGCTCTGGGCGAATGGATGACCGCACAAGCCGACGACGACAGCAACCCCTATGAAGGCAGAGGATTATTAACTTTAAACTGATATAGCTATGAGCAGCAGAAAAATGAATCGTAAACAGTTTGCGCATTATCACTCGTCCATTATCACGGCCGAACGCGAAAAGGTAGAGGCAGAGTTGGCCGCAATGGATTCGCTCTCGCCGGAAGTCCGGAACTTTCTCTCGTTTGAAGGCTTCGCCGAACTTTATCTCCGTATGCGTGATCTCTATCCTACGCAATTGGAAGCCTACGAGCGGTTAGAGGACTTCTACATTACCGTTACAGGCAAACGTAGGTATTCGGAGTTTAGCTCGTTTCGGAGAGTATTGAGTCGGATGCAAAGATTATGAGTTTGCTGCTTTAACTTTGTTGTAGTAATTCTGTTCGCCACGAATTTGCTCTACAGATTTACCTTCTGGGTGAGATAATTTGTCTTTGAATTTATCCGTGACATCAAGATAATTCTGCCCCATTTTAACTCCGGTGATATTTGGATGGTCAGTCTTGTATGTGGTTTTTGCATGGCTGATCTTGAACCCACCATCTGTAATGAGTTTTAAGATAGTTGGGATATTATCTTTAAAATCAATTGAAGAAGAGATTGTTACATCATCAACAAAAGTTGTAAATGTCCATCGATTACGAAGAGCGATACAATTTATCTTTTCTCCAATACGCTGAGTAAACACTAAATTAGCAATTGTTGCAGAGGTAGCTGCTCCTTGAGGTAAATGTCCTTGATATGTAGTTAGACGTGTGAGAACACGAGCGACATCAGGCGAAAATTTATATTCAATAAACATCGCATAGACAGCTTGATTCGACACAAACGGAAAGAAATCTTGAAGATCAGTCTGAAAAACAAACTTTTTACCACGATGTGTCTTGGCATTCAATACATTGTCTTTTCCTTTTGTTGCACCAAAAACAAATGGCGCAATAGCTATATTACGAACCAGTAGGTTATTGATGCGACCTTGCAATATCTTAAGATTTCCTTTGCTCGGATTGATAACCCTGAAACGTGGTGTGCCGTCTTTATTTCGTTTTAATTTGCCATTCTTTAGATATTTCTCTTGCTTCATCTCTCCATAATACCCATCTACGTTGGATACAATCCTCTTTAGTAATTCTTGTTTGAATCCCAATGCACAACAAAGATGATTAATTGTCCTGATCATTGGAAAAGAATGTATCAATAAGGGATTTAACAGACGGAGAAATCATATTATATGCATCTCGCTTCTTCTCTGGAATATCCGTATCTTCAATGGATAAAAAGAATAAGATTGGAAGAGGGAAATCAAGTTTTTCTGCAATAATCTTTAGGGTTGCGGTATTAGGCTCTTTTTGATTGTTCTCAATTTGCGACAAATAAGTTTGAGTTATCCCGCACAACTCTGCAAGTTGAGTTTGAGTAAAACCTTTCTTTTTGCGAATATTTTTTATAACCGTACCAAGGTCCATAATCGTTTTGATTAAAAGGGGTGGTGACTAAAAGAAATCTTTTGCAGCTTGAGCTACTTCAAAAAATAATAGCAGCCATCTTGCCACTTTTTCAAGTGAGGCAAGGTCCGGAAGAGAATTTTTCTCTTTTAACTCCGTCAAGCAATTTTGTAAAAGAACTTTGTCGTCATCAGTAAGTGGACAACGGTTCGTCGAAAGAAGCGTCTCAATGCCTTGCACGAGAGCTTCGTGTTTTTGATTTTTAATCATCGTTCATGTAATTTTAACTGGAAGCAACATTGCCTCCTGCTGCCATAAACAAATGTGTTCCAAGCTAAAATCCATAAACGTTGTCCGTCTGTCCACCCCTTTTCTCCTGCTGCAATGAATTTTTCGAACATCAATATCCAATCTGTTCAATTCGTCTTTTCATAATTCAAAAATAGTATAGCCTGACATCCTGTTACCTATAAAATAGTCATATCTCATTGTAATAAATGAACAATAGCTGATGACCTACTTACTCTAATCCTGCTGATAGGAGAAGTCTTTATTGTTTGTCAGACGCTTCGCCGCCGGAAAGTACCATTATACAAATGGTTTGCAGAACTAAATCTGCTTCAAGACCTGAAATCTTAGTCTGGAAAACCAAAAACATTTCAAAGAACTACAATGCAAAGATATGTAATATTTCTGATAGTTAATAATAATTTGCGTCTTATTTTGAAATAAAATCACATTTCATTAATTATCTGCACATTGCAAATATGACATTGTCTGCATGTAAGACTCATTATCTTCCTTAAGTTTGCCCCAAAGCAAATTCAATGAAGTGGTTTCCTTTTATACAAAGCCGTAATGAACGGCGCATGACCTCTGCGGAGTTCGAGGCGGCGGTCAATAAGGTGATCATGGTCGACACCGTCGCTGATGCCGTGAAGCAGCCATACATCACCGAGGAGGGCGCGTTGAATCTCTCGGCGGTCTGGGCGTGTGTGCGGATCCTTTCCGAAACGGTCGGAACGCTGCCCATGCATCTTTATCAGCGCACGACCAAAGGTCGGGAACGGCAGTATGATCATCCGTGCCACCACCTCGTGCAGAAGCCCAACTCCTATTCCACACGCTTCGATCTGATGCACCACCTGATGATCTCTTGTGCGCTGTGGGGTAACGGGTATGCACGAATCTATCGGGACAAATACTACCGCCCCGTGCGTCTGAAGCTGCTCCATCCGGCTCGTATCGAACCGTCGCTCTCCGACAACGATGAACTTTTCTACCGTCTGGATACGGGCGAGCTGATCCCCAACGTGGACATCATCCACCTGCGGGGGCTGTCGACCAACAGCTACAAAGGCAAGAGTCCCATCGCCGTTCACCGCGACAACCTCGCGCTCTCGGTTTCGGCGCAGGACTATGGCAAACGCTTCTTCGATCAGGGCGGCAATATGTCGGGCGTGTTCAAGTACCCCTCGACGCTCAAGCCCGAAGCCTACCAGCGGCTCAAGAAAGACCTCATGGCGCAGTCGGTTGGTCTGCACAACGCCCACGTGCCGCTGCTGTTGGAGGGCGGCATGACTTACGAGCGCATCTCCATCCCGCCGGAAGATGCGCAGTTCATTGCCACGCGCAAATTCCAGAAAACAGAGATCGCCACCATCTACGGGATCCCGCCGCACATGATCGCCGATCTGGAGCGGGCCACGAACAACAACATCGAACATCAAGGTATGGAGTTCGTGCAATACTGCCTCCTGCCGTATCTGGTGCGCATCGAAGAGGAGTTCAACCGCAAGCTGCTGCGCGACGATGAGTTCGCGGACTTCTACTTCCTCTTCGGACTGAACGGACTCCTGCGCGGCGACGCCAAGACCCGCTCCGAATACTACAAGAACATGAACTTCGTGGGGGCGATGTCGGCCAATGAGATCCGGTCGCTGGAGGATATGAACTCCTACGATGGCGGCGACGAATACTTCGTGCAGATGAATATGCAACCCGTTAAAAACGCGATAAATGGAAAAAAGAATAGCAAATAACGAAATCGAGGTCAGATGCCTCGTCACCGACCTGCACATCGAACAGCGGGACTCTGCAACCGTCAGCCGGACGATCACGGGCTATGCCGCCAAGTTCGAAACATGGAGCGAACCGATCATGGGCTGGTTCCGGGAGAAGATCGCGCCGGGAGCATTCGAGGAGTGTGACCTCGCGGATGTCATCATGTGCTTCAACCACAATGTCGATGCGATCCTTGCCCGAACGGTCAGCGGAACACTTCATTTAGAGGTTGATGACATCGGTCTGCGGTTCTCGTTCGAAGCTCCGAACACCTTGCTTGGCAACGATATGTTAGAGTTGGTGCGGCGGGGCGACATCTCGAAATGCTCCTTCCGGTTCGGCGTTGCGCAGGACGAGTGGGTGTATGCCAACGAGCAAAACGGTCTGGATGTCGATGAGCGCACGATTCTCCGTTTCTCCCGCGTGGTAGATGTTTCGCTGGTGGTGTTCCCGGCCTATCAGGATACTGAAGCGTCCGTGCGGCACTTGGAGGAGCGCAAAACGGAGTATATTCGCAGCCATGCCCTGGAGCAAGATGCTGATAGAGTCCGGAGCAAGAGCCAGTCACGCGAACGACTCGCAGAGTATCTGCGACGAAAGAAATGACAGATTGTCGCCACATGGAAGCAGGGATTACAATCCCTGCTTTTTTTATTGCCGCATGAGACCAAATCCATGTGCGACATTGTTTCCCTGCTATGCACACGCATCGGAGTATGTTTGCTCAAGACAAATCTAAATTCAATCGTTTATGAGTAAACTCAAAACATTATCCGAACAGCGGGCCTCTGTCTTTAAGCAGATCGACGAACTGCGCACGGCGGCTGACGGCATGGAACTGACCACCGAAGAACAGGCTCGCTGGAACCAGCTTCTGACCGATTACGACCGGGCTGACAAAGCCGTCGAAACGGAAGAGAGGTATCTGGATATCGAACGCCGCCAGGCAGAGCAACGTATCGACCAACCCTCTCCCTCGAACGCTCCGAAGCAGGAGCAGGAATATCGTTCGGCATTCAGCGACTATCTGCTGCGCGGCGGCAACGGCATCTCGGCAGAGAGCCGTGCGCTGTTCGAAAAACGCGCCGGAATCACGGGCCTTTCGGCTGGTGTGATTGTTCCGGATACGTTGGCGAGCAATATCGAAGTGGCCCTGAAATCCTATGGCGGTATGTTCGAGGCCGGAACAATTTTCTCCACCACAACGGGCGGCGACCTAATCATGCCGACGGTGAACGACACCAATGCCAAGGCCATCGTCGTGCAGGAATACAACCAATCGACCAAGTCAGCTCCGTCGTTCGGCTCCGAGACGCTCAAGGCGTATACCTACCGCACACCCATCGTTCCGGTATCGCTGGAGCTGCTTCAGGATAGCTCGTTCGATCTCGAAGCTCTGTTGAGTTCGCTCCTCGCCGACAGCTTCGGACGAGGTGTCAACGAAGACCTGACCATCGGCAACGGCACGAACAAGCCCAAAGGTATCGTCAACTGGGCGACGGCCAGCAAAGCCGCTCCTGCAGCGGCAGCCATCACTTTAGACGATATCATCGACCTGATCAAGGGTGTGGATTCGGCCTATGCCCGTAGCGGCAAGTTCATGTTCAACCGCAACACGCTCTGGTCGCTGGTGAAGATCAAGGATTCGACGGGCCGCTACATCTGGCAGGAGGGCGCGAAGGACGGTACGCCGCCGACGCTCTTCGGGAAGAACTATATTCTCAACGACGATCTCGCGGATGTCGGTGCAGGCAATGCCTCGATGCTCTTCGGCGACCTTACGAAGTACAAGATCCGCATGGTCAAGAATTTCCGGGTGATCCGCCTGAACGAACTTTTGGCCGAGTACCTTTCCATCGGTCTGTTCGGCTTCGCCCGTGTCGACGGTATCCTGCTTGACGCCGGGACGCACCCGGTTCATAAGCTGTTGCATAAGACCGCATAGTCAAGTTATTGAATTTTTATTGTAAAAATTGAACATTCCGGGAATCAAATGGGAATTGCCGCAGTATATTTGCGCCACGGCAACTCCCCGTTCCCGACCTCTGAAAGGGAACTATGAGAACTATTGAGATACGGGAGCTGCCGATCACGCTGGAGCTTGCCAAGCAACACTTGCGGGTAGGCAGTACCACTCACGACGACACTTTGATTGCAGCGAAACTTGACATGGCTGTTGCTGTGGCAGAGGATATGACTGGCCGGACAATCCGGGCCAAAAAGGTGGTTTTCGACGTACTTATTCCCACCGATGCGCCCATCGTTCGCATGCCGATTCCAACCACGCAGATCGAGCAGCTCACCGTATCTCAATCTTTAGTTCCAGAGCCGGAGTACATGCTCCTGATGGATGATTACGAGCCGATGCTGATCGTGGAGCCGCAGTATGCGGGAGAAAGGGTTACTGTCTCTGCCATCATAGGCTACAATAAAGATTCGCTTCCTCCGGTCATCAAAGCGGCGATTCTGCTGATCCTCGAAACGCTCTACGACAATGAGTCTGATAATCTGGTCGGACGCTCGGTATCCGAACTTTCACTCACAGCCGAGAAACTGCTCCTGCCGTGGCGCGTAACACCTTACGGTAATGTTTGACTGCCGGATAGAGATACTGGATTACACGGAGGAGAGGGATGCGTACAACGACCTTGTGAAGACGCTGATTCTTGTGACGACGACTTATGCCCAACGCACGGAGAACGGTGGCCGCGAGAACCTATATGCAGGCCGCATTGTCCACGAGAACGAAGTGGTCTACACCATTCGCTATCACGACGGACTTCGTGCCGGAATGCATATCCGGGACGAAGGCTCCTTGCGCAAGATCACATCTATTCACCAAGAGGGCCGCCGCTGGCGGCTCCACCTGAAATGCACTAAGAGCGATGCTGAAGATCAAGGTTGAGGGATATGCCGAAGCCAAACGGATTCTGGATGAACTGCCCAATGCGATGCAGAAGCGGATGCTCCTAACGGTCCTCCGAGGCTCGGCCAAACCGATGCTTCAGGCGGCCCGGAGCAAAGTTCCGGTTCGCAGCGGTAAACTCAAGAAGAAGCTGCGTATCGTGCGTTTCAAGGATCGCTCGGCCTCCAAGTCGGAAGTTTCGGTCGCCGTCAAGCCCGTGTTCGAGGTAACCAAGAAGAAGGGTGCGGTCAACGAATACTACGGCAAGTTCATCCACGAGGGAACAAAGGATCCGCGCACCTCGAAGAAGGGCAAACTGTTAGTCTTTGAGAACGAACGAGGCGAAAAGGTATTCACCCGCAGTGTCAAAGGAATCCCTGCCATGCCTTTTTTGGAGCAAGCCTATACCGAGAACAACGACCGCACGGTGGCGATGTTCGGCGACGAGCTGGCCACGGCGGTCGAGAAGTTCGTGACTCAACACTTTAAACCAGTATCTAAATGACAGACTTCAAAAAAGAACTGATCGTCCTCCTCGAACAGAAAATTCCTGAACTGCGGGATAAGATTCAAGCCGGAGCCGTTGACGAACGGACGCAGACGCCTTTCGCGGCTTTCTCCACGCCGGAGGAGATTCCCATACGGACGATGCACGGCATCGCAGGATACGTGACGACTTTCGAGATCGCAGTTTACGACAAGAAAGTCGCGGCTCTCGAACAACTCAAGCACCGATTCATCGCGGCCCTCGAAGGGCAGGTGCTGGCAGACCGCCGCTGCTCGTTCAAATCCTCCTCTACGGACTATTTCCCCGATTATGATCTTCATGGGGTAACCCTCAACTTTCGCATTATCTAACTTTTAACAATATTAAATTATGTCTGAATCTATCGGGACCAAGCGTGTGATACAAGGCGAGGACATCATCCTTTTGGTCGACGAAAAGACCACGCTTCACGCAACAACGCACACCCTCAAAGTCGACCTCGAACTCAAGGAGCTGCGCACCAAAGGCACCAACGGCAAGGAGAAAGCTCCGGGCGATATTTCATGGTCGGTCGACGGCGACGGTCTGGTCGTCATTGACGAGAGCATCCAGAACGCCCATACGCCGGAAGATGTGCTGGGCATCGTGCTTTCGAAGAAACTCGTCGATGTAGTCATCAAGTCTCCGCTCACGGGACTAACGAAACACTACACCGGAAAAGCCTATATCACCACCTTCTCGCTCGGCGCACCTGCTGGCGACAACGCAACCTACAGCTACTCGCTGACGGGTAGCGGCAACCTCGCACCCGTAACACCTCCTGACAAAGCATAACGATTATGAGAGAAATTACCATTCAGGGCATCGCCCATCCTATCCATTTCGGCCTCCGTGCGCTCTGCGACTTCACCAAGACACAGGACACCGACTTCGACACTACCGTCACCTCGGCCCAAGCCCTCGGTTCGCTCGATTCGATTGTGGGCCTTACTGTCACGGGACTCAACGAGGGTGCGCGGCGCACGAACAGCGACCGCCGCTACACAGAGGACGAGGTCTGGGATTTCTTTGACGATGAGCCGGAGCTGATCCTCGCCGTCTCGGAAATCTTTATGGAGAGCATCACTCCGCTGACCGACAAGTTAGGCGACATCTCAAAAAACGGAGTACGCCCGACGAAAGGGAGCCGCAAGCGGTGACCTATGAGCGATGGTTTGCCATCGCCGTCGGGCAAATGGGGCTCGCGCCCGAAGCCTTTGCCGCGCTGACTCCCGCTGAGTTTGTCTACACCTGGCTCGGCTGGAGCGACGGCGAACGGAGCCGCCAGCGGCAGGAGTGGGAACGCAAACGGTGGTCGGTGTGGGTGTCAACCTGCATCCAGCTTGACAAGAAAGACCGTCTCCCGATGACCGAGATGTTCCCGCTGCCGTGGGAAATTCCAATGCAAACGCTGCGTGAACCTACAATCGAAGAGCGTAAAGAACGAATCAAAGAAATGAAAGCATGTATAAAACCACAACCCTCCTCGCAGTAGTGGCATTGGCCTGCTCCTGCTCTCCGCTGCGCCAGACACGAACAACTATCCGGGAACAGATCGAAACATCCGACACAACCCTCACCGAGTTGATCCGCAAGGAAGTGGAGAGCCGCTTTGGAACACTCCGGCAGACCGTCGTGGAGTTCTATCCTGCAGCCGAAGTTCCACAGTCACTCAACCTGCCGGACAGCCTCCGGGCCATCCTGCCCCCTTCGAAGATTCCGGTGCACCAGCCGATCAAGCGAATTACCTACACCGAGGCCACTGCACAGGTCGACAAAACCACTTCGACGGACAGTATTTCCCGCAGCCGCATCAACACCGCAGCACGAAACGACACACAAGTGCAAACCGAAGAGAAACCATCTAACGGCGTGGCGTGGCTCAAGTGGGCAACGGCTCTCACCTCACTGTTTCTCCTGATTCTTTTATTCATCAAATTTCGTTAACACAATGGCAAAACTCAAAACTCCGATCTCCTACTATGGCGGCAAGCAGATGCTCCTGAAGCACATCCTGCCGCTGATCCCGGAGCATACGCTTTACACCGAACCGTTCTGCGGCGGCTGTGCCGTCCTTTTCGCCAAGCAGCCCGTCGAGTGTGAAGTTATCAATGACACCAATGTCGAGTTGGTGAACTTCTATCAGGTTGCCAAGACGCAGTATCCGGCCCTGAAGGAGATGATCGAGGCGACACTCCATAGCCGGGAGATTCATGCTCACGCACGGCACATCAACGAGCATCCCTCATTCTTCACCGCCGTTGACCGGGCATGGGCCGTATGGGTCTGTACCAAGTTAGGCTTCGCGTCGATGATCGACGGCACGTTCGGCTATGACCGCAGTGGGACAACCACCCAGAAACTCCGCAACGGCAAAGAGGCCTTCACCGAGGAACTGTGCGAAAGGCTCGGCCATGTCACCGTCGAGTGCGAGGATGGACTGCGCGTGATTACCCGCTACGACCGTGAAGGGGCGTTCCACTTTGTGGATCCGCCGTATGTTGGCTCTGACTGCGGTCACTACAACGGGACCTTCAACGAGCAGGATTTCGAACGACTGCTGACCATTCTTTCTGAAGTCAAGGGAAAGTTTATGCTGACGATGTTTCCCCACCCGTCCATCGAACGCTTCGCGCAGAAATTCGGTTGGACGATCCACCGCCTCGACCGCACAATCACCGCATCCAAAGTCTCCCGCCGCAGGCAGGAGGAATGGATTGTGGTGAACTATTAAGAGGTTGAAAATAAGTTGATTATATCTGCAAGATACTCTCCGATTAACTTGCGTGTTCCGAATAGTGATGCCATCTTTGTGGTACGATAGATGGTTTAAAATTAAGCAGTTATGAAAAATAAAGATATTCGGGAAGAGATGAAAAACATTAGTAAAATCTACAATCTGCGTCATGTTCCGACAGCCACACGTTCACGAATGGCTGCTTTTGAATTGGCAGAACAGAGTACAGCAAAACTCGGGAGAACACGCTGGGTAATTCTCGGAGATAATAACTGGTTTTGGATCGTTTGCCCTACAGATGCGGATAAGCTTATTAAAGCCGGCTATGAATTAGCTGAGTAGTCAAAAGGCATCAAAAAAATCGATATCGATCTTTTTTAACTCAATGGTATGCTCCGTTTGCACTCCTACATTATAATCGATCATAAGCCGGGCCAACTCATCCCGATCAATGAGAATGATCTTTATTCCGGGGTGGTTGTACTCCCTGGCTGCTTTGGTGAAACCCGAAGTAGTGAAAAAAGCTCCGTTTTTTATTCCGAGTCCTCCTAATGCTCCGGCAAAACCCTGAATCTCCGGGCGACCTACCAATTTATTCCTGTCCCAATGTTTTGCCTGAACTCCGATTAAATCGAATCCAAGTTTATCCATTTTGATAATTCCGTCCACACCGTTATCGCCACTCTTTTTAGTTACAAAGGATGCCGAATTTTCATTGCTGTATCCCATTTTTACCAGTAGTTCAACTACAAGCCATTCAAAAAAGTAGGGATCTTTTGTGGCAATAGTTTCCAGCAAATCATCAGCCAATGCTGTCCGGATAGTCTGCTGCGCACTTTGTATTGCCGCAAACGGATCCTGCTCCTGATCTTCTTTTACCAATTCGGGGGAGGCTGCTGTGGGAGAAGATTTAGCTTTATGAAATTCCACAAATTCCGGGAACTGATTTAAAAAAGCAACATTAATCTTAGCTGGTTTCTGTGCAAGAACGTCAGCTCCCCGCTGAGAAATACGAATTAAGCCTCTTTTGTGAAGAGCTTCGATAAGTCCGGCTTTCTTCATATAGGTATTTGCCCACTGAATCCTGTTGCGGATTGTTGATTGACGCTGACTGGGAGTCATCTCATTCCGCTCGTCCTCTGTAAGATGAAAGTAATCAGAGAGTGCGTCAATAACTTCATTGATATGATGCTCTTTCCCATCTGCCAACTGTTGCAGAAGGGGTAACATTGTCGATTGGAAATCCGGAATCATAGGTTGGGGATATTAAACGGGATTTTGAATATTTCTTACAAATTGAGTGAAGCTGCCCAGCGTCATTATGCGATCCCGGAAACTTCTGTCGAAAGAAGAGAGGTAGGGCGCGGGAACCACAAGACACACATTCTCCTGATACATTTCGGTGAGCTGGTTTTTCGATATTCCCTGCTGGAGCGTGAAGAGGTGTTTTACAGGAATGCGATTTGCCTCGTTAAGGACCTGACGCCATCTGTCTTTGCACGTTGTTTTGGAGCCCAGAAAGACCAGTTCATTCTCCGGAAAGTGAAAGTTATGATAAGATGCTCCGTCCGGGAATATAAAGTCCGGTTTTTTTCGATCCTCCGTGATAACCTGTGTTTCAAATCGCAACTGACAGGTGTTGAATAGCGTCTCCAGATGATGCTCCAGGGACTTTCCGGCCCGACTCTTTCTGCGGTTAAGAATCTGATTGGAGTAGGTGATCAATGACTCCACATCCGGGAACCCGGTCCGAATGTCTTGATCATATAGCTTTGTCTCAAAAGATTTAAACAGCTCGTACTCTGTGTTGATCCAGGCAAGCAGGTGTTTGTCCGGATCCGCACACAGCATCTGTTCTGTTATATGATGAGCCTGCATAAAACTGTCACGGGCATACGTTGCCATTTCAGTTGTTGTGGGGAATCGGCTGTAGCGATCTAAAATGGCTTGAAACAGATTCCGGAGAGCATCTTCCGGACGAGGTGCTGCCTGAACTGCAATGAGTGTGTTGGTGTCAGCCGGACTCATACCGAATGCGTCCAGAAAAGCATCAATATCTTCGTCTGCAGAAAGTACAAAGCCTTCGTAATGGTCGTCAGCAATACGGCAAAGAATAAACAGGTCTCCCACATTATTCTCTGACAGAAACGGAAATCCACGGCCAAATCGGGTCAGGCGATACTCGTTTCTTGTGCCCTGTCCGTAATAAATAAAGCGGCTTTCTGTTTCAAAATCATTTTGCCATTTGATAATTACAGTCCGGTCCATATTTTCACCTCTCTCTCCGGGACGGTCAAACATCAGGGACCATGCATTCTTAGGCATATAATACCCCGACTGATGTGCTCCCGTAGAGCCGGCATCATTGGCTGATGTGAATTTACAAAAAGCGGCCGTTGCTCTGCCGACTGCGGCGACAGCAAGTTCCACAAGATTGTTATTTTCCATTTTTCAGCATGGTTTTTACGAGATTTCCGGCAACGGCAGTGATGAGCGGAACAACCACTGAGTTGCCGCACTGATGATATGCCTGAACATCAGATACGGCACCGATGATATATTTGTCGTTGTAGCCCATTAGCCGGGCGCATTCACGAGGCGAAAGCCTACGGGGATTTACACCTTTCCCTTGGGGGATCAGAATTTCCGATCCGTCTTTGTAATATCTCGCGCTCAAAGTACGGGCGATACCATCAAGATTCACCAGTCCATAGCCAAATCCGTTCCCGTTGTCCTGATGTTTCTTCGCGTAATTTTGCAGGTAAAGCCACAATTTATCTGAAAGCGTGTATTTTTTATCGATGTTCGGTTCCAGAATACTGCGAATTTTCAACTCCGGATCTTTTACTTCGGGGAATGAAAAATCTTCTTTCCCATTGTACAGATCATTTCTGAAGCCGACGATCATTATACGCTCCCGATGTTGGGGAACAAAATACTTTCCATCCATTACCTGATAATGAATGGTGTATCCCAATTCCCGCAATGTGTTGGAAATTACACGAAATGTCTTTCCCTTATCATGGGATTGCAAATTCTTGACATTCTCCAGATAAAATGCTTTTGGACGCTTTGTTCGGATGATGTCCGCGACATCAAAGAACAGAGTCCCCTGTGTCTCATCCAAAAAACCGTGAGCCCGGCCAAGGCTGTTTTTCTTGGAGATTCCGGCTATTGAGAAGGGCTGACAAGGGAATCCGGCGCATAACACATCGAAGTTATCCGGTATATATGCCTTGATCTGCTTGTCGGTGATATCTCCGAACGGTACTTCTCCGAAATTAGCAAAATAGGTCTTCTGTGCATATGTATTCCACTCAGATGAGAAGACGCACCGACCTCCATGTTGTTGCATGGCAAGTCGGAATCCGCCCATTCCCGCAAAAAGGTCTATAAACGTAAATTTAGCTTGTTTCGGGGCTGGAAACGGAACTTTTAGTACATCCTGAAATAAGTCAAGATCCTGAATGGTATTCAGAATTATAGTCTTTTTATCAATATCAGGATACAGGGCCGGTAATATGGTTTGAAGATATTTCCGACATGTTTTTCCATATGGCTTTGCAGTGGTTTTTCCTTTGTTGTGCATCCAGTGGGTAATAACCGCAAGCATTTGGTCGACCGAAGGCTTGTCCTTGTCGAGTTTTATCTTCAGTTTTTTATGAAGAATGTCGGCTGCATTGATATTTGTCGGAGCGTTTTGTCCTGTATTTTTTCCTGGCATTGTTCTCGAATCTTGAATTGCAAAGATATAAATTTTGAAGCTATATTATGGTTGTTGTTGATTCTTTCTTATTATTTCGGCCAACTCTGTGAGAGTGGCTGTTCGCTGCAGGGGCTTTAGCTGACACTCCCAGATAGTGACGACATGCCAACCCAGTTTATGCAGGACCTCACTATTATCACAATCTCGCTTGATATTACCGTTTATCTTGTTAAGCCACCATTCCGTTCTGGTCCCGGGAATAACAAAATATTTACATCCCGTATGGCCATGCCAGAAGCAGCCGTTGATAAATATGACTGTTTTGTATTTTGGTAGCACAATATCTGGTGTTCCTGCAAGATGACGCGCGTTTACCCTATATCTGAATCCTTGGGAAAACAAATATTTCCGAACCAGAAGCTCCGGTTTGGTATTGCGGCTTTTAACCCGGCTCATATTATAACTACGGGTTGCGGTATCATGAACATCAGCCATCGTTGTTTGATGCTTTGGGAGAACACCCTTGTGCTATTTTGCAAATGGGTTATTACAAAGATACAGTTTTTCGATTTGGTTTGCGGAGTTTGTGCATTTTTTAAATAAGCCTCAAAAACACCATCCAAATATTTACTTAATGATAGTTTTATTGAAGAGTTGTGTGCTGTATGGCCAGTAATTTAGTCGGTCGATGGCTTACCAAGAGCACCATAAAGTTGCCGGGATACCTGAATAAATAATTCTCGAATAGCAGGAAATAATTGGCGTTGCTTATCCGATAACATGTTTTCAGTAATAATCGTTTTGACAATCGAAACATTACCATGATTTTCTCCAAAACAATAACCATCCGACACGGCATAGACTAAACTTATCACTTCATCGCTGTAATGGCCTTCAAAACATTTGAATACAGCCTCTACTTCATTATTTATCTCAAGGCCTACCTGGCCCCAATTATGTCTGAAAAATTCTTTTATAACTTTGCTTCTCTGTAAAGGATTATTTTGCAGAATCCGTTCCTGATAGCGATCAAAAAAGTGGGGTGCATATATAATAATCTTATCGCCAAGAGACCAGACCGCAGCATATTTACCCTCGCGCCGTTCATAGATACAATATAATCCTACATTAGGCTCACTATGCTGCCCTCTCTTTGATGCATTTAATCCGACAATAACTTTATTCCCATTTTGTGCTGCACATTCATAAAATGCACTAACCGGAAACGTTGAGGACCGTAATACCAAAGATCGGATTTTTTTTTTATAAATCTCTAATTTCGAATATGTGCTCTCTTTTGCTACTAGCAGTTCTTTTCGAATTTCCTGTTCGGTCATTGTTGAAACAATCATAGCATTTTGTATTGTTTGGGCTCATTTATTCGCCTTTTTCGCAAAATAATCTTTTATCAAATATATACATAAATTTATAATCAACAAATACTATTAATTAAGATAGAGCCGGCTCAAGTCAATACCCATCCTTTCCCCGTCGCAATAGCCTGCTGTGCTGTTGTGAGCTTCGCCAGATTTTTTGCACCTATATTGCAGGTGAGCCCCGTGACTCCGGACGCCAATGCATTCAACAGCGAAAGGAGACTGGCCACAGTGAGTTTCGGACAACCATTCATGGCGATATCTACGCCGATTGTTCCCGCAAAGGTCACTTCCTCCAGCGCGGCGCAGGAGACGAATGTCGAGTCAATTTGTGAGCGCACCCGGCTGAAGTCAAGTACACCGCCAATCTTACGCAGGCTTTTGCATCCGTGAAACAGCTCGGATGCCGAGGTGATCTGAGAGGTGTCCAGACCTCCGATTTCAACCAACGCCGAGCATCCATAAAAAGCGTACATCATATTGGTGACCCGCGTCGTTTCGAGGACCGGTACGCTGGCTAATGCCGTACAGCCATAGCACATCTGATACATCGAGTCGAAAACTGATGTGTCGAATTCAGGGAAACGTGTCAGGGTTGTATTGCCCCGGAACAGTTGGTAGCCGTTGCGAATCTGGTTCAGGCCGCTGGTGCTGTCGATAAGTGCGGTTTTGCCGAACAACACCGCCAGCGTATCAGCATCGAGGGCATCGACACCCTTGCTGCGCAGGGTCCCCGCTAACTGGGTGCGCAGGCTGGCAAGGCGCATGATTAAGGCGGTAAATGTTGCTGCCATATGCTATCCGATGATTAGTTCAAGTGCCTCTCGCACTCCGTTTACGCCCATCGACGAGGAGAGTGAAGTAACTAAATTTGCATAGGTCACAGCCGCGCCGGAGCCGTTACGGTCGATCTCGATCAAGTCTGTCGCGGCCAGTGTGGTGACCTTCGGAAGTTCAGCGATGGTAATTGTATCTGCCATAATAGGTTATTTTTAAGGTTCGTAAATTTTAAATTCTGACATTATCTGGTTGGTAATGTGCCAAAAGCATTTGCCAGCATAAACAGACGGCACAGCTAACAATTGTAATATTCCGCCGTAAGTTTCGATTCGCGGCGTCGATACAAATCCGTACATATCCCTTTTTAAAGACGAAAAAAGCCCGGACTGGGGATCGTCAACAGCCAAGATCAAATTTGCCGAACTGCGGGTCCGGATCGGACAGTCATAAAGATTTACTACACTGCCGACATAGTCAGCCGAGGTCGGTAGATTAAGCCATATTTGATAACCATTCGCAGTTGTCCGCATACCGGACACAATCAAGTTAAAGTTGCGGTTGAGCGTATATTTGCCCGTCGTACTATTGAAATCCGTTCCGGGATCATCAAATGTCTTGAACCGAACTTTGGAGTAACCACCGAAAATACCGCTCTCGACTTCGAGATGGCCATCCTCATAGATCCGTGTGTTGGCCACACCCGCATTACGGATCCCGTCGGCCCCGGCGAAGAACATCAGCTTGCCGTGTACACTTTCGTTCACACCGGAAAGCGAGCATCCGGCCATACCAGCCACAACCTTCACATTGCTCTCGTCCTTTACGCCCACAAAGCCTGAGAGCACCACGCCGCTTCCGGCATCGATCTCCGTCGAAATATCCTGAAAGTTCTCGCGCAGATATGCCAGCTCACTGCCGCCCGATTTCGACGCTTTGTCCAACACTTCGGCAATCTCCCGCCGGGCCGCGTAATAGGCTTCGATCCGGCTGAAGTCCGATTCAATGGGAATAAACTCCGGATCCGCCCGCGTGTACTTCTCGAAAGCAGTGACCGCTAAAAGGTAGGCATCTTCGTAAGGCATCCAATCGTCTGCTAACACACAGATATTCCGCTGGCGGCCATTCGCCATTCGGATTTTACCACTCACCCGAAGTATCCGCATTTCGCTCAAATTGAGCCGCGCATTAGCTTGCAGCTGCTCATGCTCCGTCCGAATATCCTGCAGTCGCTCCCGCAGAAAGCTCTTCTCCACGGGCGACACATAGTCGTCGGAGTTGATTCTGGAAATGGTTTCGAGAGTGTCGGAGACAGTCCGGAGCAGGTTGTCGAGGTCTGTTCCGGCATCGGGCTTCACCGGGTCGATCTTTCCGAAGCGCAGAATACCATTGCGGAAACTCAATCCGGATCCCGTCGTGCGGTTGTAGAGTTGCAGGTTGCCCGTCGCCGAGTCGAACCAACTGTCGCCCAGACGGTCGGAGAGATACCCCTGCAAATAGATGTTTTTCAGATAGGCCGAGTAGCCCGTCATGTTGAGGCCGTGTGCCGTGAGGTTGGAAAGGTCGCCGAACTGCGCCGCAATATTCTCCACGCCAATTTCCCACGAATTCATCCCGACGAGAAACCGCTGGTAAGTGCGTGTTTCGTAGCGGGAACTCTGACGCTTGGTGTCCGTAGCATTTCCGAAGGCCACGAAATTCATCGCCACCTGCGGATGATAGGGATAACCATCGCGGAGTTCGTATTCCCACTCGGCGTAGGTATTCTTGTTGAGGCATTTCGTCAGCCGGAAATAGCTGGTCGTGAACCCGGCATATTGCCGATTGCCGAAGCTGTCGTCGGCATCCTCGGTATTGCCGCTCGGCTCATCCATCGCCGCGTCGAGAAATACGCCCATGCAGAGATCATTTTCTCGGAGCGTTCCGACTTCACCCTCCTCCAACTTCACGACCAGCGTTCGATCTTCGGGCGACACGAGTGCGACGATACCGCCGCCCGGAGCCGACCACTTGTCGCCAACAACCGTCTCAACACGGTTGTACTGAAACTCAGGAACCTCCAGAAACTCCTCTAACCGCAGATTGCGCAGATAGGTGTCGCCCATCACAGCGAGGTCACCCGTGATTGTACCGCCTTTCTTGTCAAATTTCTTGTCAAGTTCACCGTTGAGGCCCGTGATATCAGCAGTGGTGTGCGTGTGCTTCTTCGGAGACATCACGCCTTGAATGTCGGCCCCCGACACTTTCAGCGAAGCATCTGCCGCAGGGACATCGACAATAAATTCGAACTGATCGAATTTATCCAACTGCCCCTTTGCGCTCGGCAGGTCTTTTATGCGAATTTCGTCCATCTGTTTTTACTTGTTGCTGTGAAAATAGATAATTGCAGGCAGTCACAACAGATACAATGTCTCTTATGGGCAAAATCAAAGCACTTATGCTTTTTCAAAAATTCTTCATATCTTTGTTGACATCAAGATATTCGGAATGGCAATTTGCTAATACTCCGAAACATACTGCGAGAATCACTGAAAAACATCTTTCGTGTTGAAAATCATTCGATTAATATCGAATAATTGAATGGAAATAAGAAATCTTTTCTTATGTTTGCGATGCGAATACGGTTATAATGATGTTATTGAAAATGATTCTCGTAATAGGAACCATACTTAAATGTATGCGCAGAATCGTTGGGGCTTAGCGGCCCGCGAATGATACCTATTTCGAGCTTTCAATAGCAAAAAATCGTGTTCGCAGCTGCGCTTTTTTTTATTTTTATGCGAACACGATTTTTTATCGGCATCACGATGCTGATTGGCTATGAGCCAGTATGCGGGCAGTTCCTGTCCCGCAACAATTCAGACTCTGTCTACGCCCATCCTCCTGATTAATATTTTTCCATAAGCTATTCAATTACTGAATTTTGTGTCTTTGCTGACAGCAAGGATCGCATATGTATTACCTATAATTAATCGAAAAAATGGAAAATATAAATAATACAGGACCAGAGCAGTCGACTGAAACCGTCATAAATCCTGGGGCCGAAACTCAGCAGACAATCTGCGGCCAATCAGAAATAGCTCTTTATGATACGCGGGAGGCCCAGCATATAGTTGACATTCTCCGAAGTTCGGTTTATCGGCCTGAGGCCGTGATCCTCTTCGGGGCTCTTGCCGGAGGAACTCCCCACAGCGATATCGCCGCTTACGACCTGCTGATTATTACGGATGAGATTCACCTGACCGGAGAGCCGGAGGCGAGGCGTTATCTTAAACTCAAGATGCCACCTAAGCATCGAAAGATCGGTTATATCAATCCTTACATCTATACCAAGAAATTCATCGCGACGCACACCCATTCCCCCGTTTTCTATCTTGCAAAAACCGAAGGAACGGTGCTGTACTGCCATAAACGATACCGCGTGCCGACACAAACCTGTTGTGACTTCGGCGCAGCGCGGAACGATGCGTTGTATTATTTCTCGCATATTTACGGGCTGGGTAATCAGCTTCTGGAAAACGCGGGGGAGGCCACCATCACCTGTGATTTTCGAAGGGCCGCATTTTTGTGTGCTCAAGCCGCTCTGCTGTATTTCAGGACGCTCGTCTTCGTTTTTTACCACTTCGAAACCGACTGTGAAAATATTGAGGAGCTTTACACCAGCCTGCGGACACTCTCGGCTGATTTGATGGTCATGTTTGATTCCGGGCAATATACAGCAATGAGCACGATCCCCCGGCTGAGGAATTATATGGATGCCGCCCGCTTTGATTATAACTTCACGGTCTCTCCGCATACCGTCACGGCTGATATCGCTTATGTTGAAAAGATGAAGAAGATCATCAGTCTGGTGTGCAACCGCCGATTAATCATGTATGAGAATAAAATTTACTAAATTATCTCCTCCGACATGAACCGGGCAGTACGAACTACCATAGCCGATATCCCCGAAAACAATCGCCGGGAACTCAAGCGCATTGTCGGGATCATCCGCAGGTATGCGGAGGTTGACCTTATCATATTATTCGGCAAATACGCCAATGGGACTATGAGGAGTGTGTTGGGTGGATACGAATTACTGCTTGTGAGCCAGCACGGAGACGGGATTAACACCTTTAAGCTCGCGGAAATTCTGGATGCCGTTTTCTGCCGTTCTGACCGCAAAGAAGAAAACATATTTTTGCACTCCTGTTCTCTGTCGTCGTTAAAAAGCAGCTGTTCGAAAGGCAGCTGCTTTTTTATTTCTGTTTGCAACGAAGGTATCCCTGTTTATGACAATAAAAGATGTAATTACCCCTTAGAGCAGCAGTCGTATAATCCTGCTTTGTATCAAGCGGGGTATGAGCATTTTTCTAAATTCGCTGAAGTTTTTCTGAATAGAGCCGAATCTGCATGGAAGAACCACCAAGTCCGAATGGCCGCCTTAAATCTGTTTTATACCACAGACATGCTGTTTAAGGCCGTAGAATCTGTATTTTACGGAGAAGTCATACGGTGCTCGCATCTGGAATTCAGCTATTATAGGGTCCGCCATTTTTCACGACATTTGGTTAAGTCTTTTGATCCGGCACAGAGCAATAATAGAATGTGGTATGGTCAGTTGTTGTATTATCTCAAATATTCTCGGAATCTGCCGAATTTCAGGCTCTACAAAAAAGATTACACAGATTGTCTTGCGAGATTGAAATTACTGCAAGAAATTGTGGAATCCGCATGCATAGAGCAGATTGCTATAATTGAAAACCGCATAGATGCCGGATTCGATACATCATGACATTGATCGAACAAGACCAACTGCTTCTATGTGCTCTGTGACGTGTTAAGGTATCCCCTCCAGCTTTTTTCACCTCCAGTTGTGAAATTAAATGAATTATTGCTATATTTAGGAAAACAATGTCACAGATTATGAGTCAGATCACAATGAACAAAACCAAACCGGGCCTAATTTCACCTGAAATATTGAAAATTTTTGATAAAGAGGAGTGTGAAATAATAAATAGATTTAGTCAAAGAGATTGGTATGTAACCAGAGCAGAGGAGGTTCCTATTGCATCCAGTACATATAAAATCGTACTGTTAAAGCCGACAGATAAGATAAGCCAATGTTTCAATATATATAGAGAGTTGGTAGTCGTATTTAGCCCGTATGAGACATTTGAACCCCGTTCAATTGATGCTATTGAATATTTAAATATTCAAGAATTGAGATTGGAGGAAATTTGCAGTATTGTTATTAGCAAGGATGAGAGTGTCGAGGTGAAAATAAATCGGATATTAAAGTCAAATCAAGAGTCTCGAATCATTATTCCTTTTTCATATAAAGAATTGTTGGATAATACAGATAATGAATATGTTGTAAATAAATTTAGGACACACTTCTACTGTAGAGATCTATTTGGTATTCAAGATCCATTAAAGAAAGATCTTTACTTTTTTGGTAGAAAAGAATTGATACATGATATTGTAAATAAACATTTGAATGGTGAGAATGCGGGTGTATTTGGCTTGCGAAAGACAGGAAAAACATCTATAATCTATGGTGTACAGAGGGCATTAGATCGGAAAAATTCTACTTCTGTATTTATCGACTGCCAGACTTTGCATCTAAAGTCTTGGAATGTAGCACTAGGTGGCATTGTTGATTTGTTGAGGGCTACCAGCAATGTTAAGAAATCGGAAACGACTAATACATCTCTTTATGAGCAAGAAATGTATGTTTCAGATTATTTTTATATTGATATTAAAACGATCTACAACAAAAATGGGAAGCGGAGTATTTTGCTAATTTTTGATGAAATTGAAAATATAACGTTTGATACATCTGTTTCTGCTGGATGGAAATCTGGAGAATATTTTTTAAAGTTCTGGCAGGTAATAAGGAGTACCTATCAGCGATTTAGTGATGATAATATTTTTACGTATTTGATTGCCGGGACAAACCCTCGATGCATTGAGCGGTCTGAGATTATTGATTCTGATAATCCAATCTTTGCTCAGTTTCCCCCAATATTCATTGCTCCATTCAATTATGAACAAACAAAAGAAATGTTAGATAAGTTGGGAGGTTATATGGGCTTGACTTTTGAACCGGAAACATGCACACATATTGTAGAGGATTTTGGAGGCCATCCATTATTAATCAGGCAAATGTGTAGCTATATCCATAGTAATACAGATAGCAAGAGACCTGCAAAAATTAATCGACATATATATGCAAAACTAAAAAATTCTTTTTTTCAAGAAGAGAGTGGCTTTATGAAATATGCTCAAATGGTTTTGGGTGTATTATCTAATTGGTATGAGGATGAATATCAAATGCTTATATGGCTTGCTCTTGGCGATGTTGAAACATTCAAAGGCTTGGCACAAGTGTCTCCAGACTATGTAACTCACTTAGTAAAATATGGAATTATAGAGCAAACAGGGAGCGATTATAATTTTAAGATTGAAGCAATAAAAACATACTTATTAACAAAGAATAAGTATCAAAAACTGAATTTAACAGATTCAGAGAAGCAAGAGGAAATTAGCATGAGACGTAATGCTATTGAACCGCAATTGCGTCAGATTGTTAGGCGTCAATTGAAATCTGAATTTGGGGAGCCAGAAGCGAAAAAGGTCATGATTGGAGAGCTATATGGGAAAAAGAATATTAGTATGTACGAATCTCTTCCATATAAAGATTTTTTTGATCCCAACAAACATACATTACTTCTCTCAACTTTATTTGAGGTAATACGAAAGCATTACAATTTATTTGAAAATTTATTTGAGGTTAATGTTGAAATATTTAGTGCAAAGGCTAAATTGATAAATTATTATCGAAAACCGGATGCCCATGCCGCGAAAATAAAAGATAGTGATTTTACTTCATTTCGAGGGGCGATGCAATGGCTGGAGGAAATATTATCTGATTACGAATAGACTACCCGCCTAGCACATCAATCTTAAAGCTCTCTTTACCGAGAATATAGACCAAATCCCGACCCTTGGCAGTCAGCTGACCGCCGAGGGTTATTTGTAGGTTCTGCGCACCGCCGCTGGCCGGGAGCATTGCTTGCAAGCGCGATAGCGGTGCAATGACCTCCGGGTCGACGGACGAGTTTGGGTTGTCGCCGACCATTGCGTAGGTGGGACCGTAGGCGAGACCGCCCTTGGCTAACTTCGGGACATTCTTCTCAGCGTTTTTGTTGATTAGAGCCGTCATAACAGCCGACGCCGCAACCATCGCCGCACCGATAGCGATGGCGGCCCACGGATTCCACAGTACCGACTTGAGTGCCGATTTGAAAGCGATAATCATCACGCCGAACGAAATCAGCTGTGTGCCGATTTGTTTCAGGAACGAAGCAAACTGTTTTAGGATCGCCTTCAGCAGTCCGTCGAATCCCAAATCTCCGGCAATCATCTGCCCCAAAGCCTCTGCCGTCGCCGCAATCCCGTCGGCAAGAAACTGATTGACCGAACTCTCGAAGCCCTGAATCACGGAGCCAATCGTCTGCGACACATGGTCAAGGGCCTCCGAGAATTTCCATCCTTTGGCCGTCAACGCTTCCGTATAGTCTGCCACAAGCTGTTCTGTCCCCATCAGGTTCTCGGAGAGGAACGAACTCGTATCGTCGGCCCAGCCATAGATGCCGTCCCGTACAGACTCATGGATCGCCTTCATCTGTTGCTGCATCTGTGTGACGACAGGCTTCAGGTCGGGCAATTTGATCTTCCACTCGGGCATCTTGATCTCCATGCCAGTGGGAATTATTGATTCCAGCGGCTTGCGGTTCAACTGCTCCGGCGTGATATTCTGGAGGTCGGTCAACTGCACCTTGAGCTTGGCAATCTCTGCATTTGCTGCTGCGATGTCCTCAATGGTGGCATCGGGCAGCAGCTTCTTCTTTTCGAGAGCCTCGATTTGCGCAGAGAGCTTGCTAATCAACCCGGCAGTCTGTTGCTGCTGCGCAGTCGCATTAGTCATAGACTTGAGCAGCTTCTCGGTCTGCTCCTGCGCCTCCGCAGCTACCCGATTGGCCTCGTCCTGTGCTTTCGCTTCGGCTTGCAGGGCCTCTTCTTTCTTTTTGATGGCGGCGGTGAGCAGTTCCTGCTCCTTGCGCAGCGGCTTGAGCTTGGAGAGATCCGGAACTTTCTGAAGCGTTCCTCCGATGACCTTGCCGCCGAAATTCGGCACATATCTCCATTTGGTTGTGGTGTCGGCCACCTGCTTCTGTTTTGCCGCATTCTCGTTGAGTTCGGCTTGCAGTTCTTCTAAGGACTTTTTCTCGGCCAGCTCGTCGATCATCTTCTGCTTTTGGATCCGCGCATAGGCGAACGCCGTACCCAATGCAATAAGGGCGGCCACGACCAATCCCACGGGCGAGAGCAGGGCTGCAAGTCCGGTCGCTAACAGCGGCAGAAGCCGAATCACACCGCCGACACCTAATGAGAGTGGGCCTATGGCCGCCACAACTCCGGCCACAACAACAATCACCTTTTTCATTTCGGGCGACATGGATTGCAACGCGGTCACCACCGTCGAGAGTGCCCCTGCCACCTTCGCCGCAAAGGGCATGATGGCCGCGCCGATCTGCTCCAGAAAATCGCCCCATGCGTTTTTAAGCTGTTGGATCGGGCCAAGACCCACCTTTGCTGCCGCCTCGGCCTGACCTCCGAACTTTTTTTCCAACTCGTCGAGGATCATGCTCTGGGCTTTGGCCACCTCTCCGGTCTCGGCCAATTTCTTGATGACCTTTGTCTGTTCAGCGGAGAAGATGATGCCAGCCCGTGCCAGCGACGCAAGTTTGGTCGCCGGATCGCTCAATGCCTTGCCCAGCTGCATCGATGCGGATCCCAAGTCCATCTCCAGAGCCGTCGCCAGATCGAGGGCGAGGGCTTGGGTGCGCTTGAAGTTCTCTCCCGTTATATTGGTGAAAGAGAGCAGCCGCGCCGTCGAGTCATTGAGGATCTTCTCGTCGCCGAAGATCGTCTTGCCCTGTAACTTGGAGGCATAGTCCGTGAGTTGTTTGAAGTTGAGTCCGACTGCCTGATTGGTAACCTTCAGGGCTTGTTGAACCTTCGCCTCGGCCTTCGCCTGCACATCGGCCAAATGGAGCGATACACCACCCAATGCCGCAAGAGGAGCTGTCAGTTTCAGAGACAGATTCTTCCCGATGGATGTCAGCTTCTTCGACAGCCCGTCGAGACCCTTCTCAACCTGCCGGGATTTCTGTTGAAATTCGTAAGAATCGGCCCCGATCTTAATCAAGAGGTCTGCAATGCGGCGCGACATAGGAGATTAGGGTTTGTGAGTTTGGTATAGATTCCATCCGGCATCGACATCTGCAAGCACGGCAGGTATTCCGTTTTCGATGCGGCTCATGGCCGCCACGACCGGAATCATCACCTTGTCGCTCTGAGTGTCGAGCGGCACATCGACCCCGACGCCCGACCATTCGCTGACATAGCGGATGTAGTTCTCGGTGTGGTTTTCGATGGGTGGGGCATAGCGTGTGACCATCTGCCGGATGGTCAGATAGCCTTTCCGACGGTAGGAGTCTAACAGCACGAACATTGCCCGATAGCCCCACACCATTGTCTGAAACTGCTTAAACGCTTTATCACGAGAGGGAACGACTTCGCCCAGATAACGCGTCGCTGACTTCCGGATATTTCCCGGATTCATATTATTCAGGCCCCTGCTCATAGCTTCTCCTCCTTACGCCGTTTCTCGATTTCGCCGCGCTTGATCAACACCGGACATTGATCTGCGGGGGTCGGGTATTTGTATGCCTGCCGGATGATCGTGTGATTGCGGTCGATCTCGACATCCTTGTGTTCGATGATGATCTCCAACTTGTCGACCTTCTCCTCTAATTTTTCGACGCGCCCGTCCAACCGCGTGATGTGTTCCGATTGCAAACCGATGATCTTCTCCGTGTTGTCGATCTCGGCAGAGTCGGCCTCGGCGTCCTCTTTGCGCCGCTTGGCCCGAAAGAAGAGCAGTGTCCCGGCAAGGCCGCTGGCCAGCAAGAAATTCAAAATGATACTCAATGTTTCCATAATCAGGGAGTGTATTTGTAGATGGTTTTGTCTCGCACGATATGCAGTTCGCCGAGGATATAGAAGAGGCCGCGAATCGTCTGGCCCAGTCCTGCGGCATTCTGCACGGTGGTCGTTGTGTTGTCGTGGATATTCCAGACCCGGATTCCGTCGTCGAACGAATGTGCAAACTCACTCATCGTATGGGCGGCATGATCGGCGTGACGGCCACCACGATGTATCAGCGTCCGTTCGGTAATGGCGTCTCGGCGGTAAATCAGGAATTCGTCGTTAAGATTCAGACCGAGGTAGTCATCCGAAATTGTGGCGATCTCCGAACCAGCGTCAAGTATCTGCATGATGCAGGGCTTATGAAACCGCTTATCATGCAGGTAGGAACCCGTCGAGGTGTTGACGACAATGGTGTTCTCCGTGCGGAGCATTCCACGAATATCGCCCGTCATAGTCGTGCCTGTGACTCCCGACCCGCGATTAAAAGTCGTGCCGCCGCCTTGTGTCGAGCCTTGCGTCTTGTCCGGCGGAGTATATATGAATTCGGGGCGATTCAGATAATGCAAAATGGTAGGCTCGGATGCCGCTCGTGTGCTTCGCGGTCCCATCGGATAGCGAATCTCCTCCTTGAGTACATAGAAATAGCCATCCATATAAGTCGACAAACTGCTATACTCCTTCTCCGGGGTGAATAGCTGTCTCACCGTCCCTCTGAAGTCTAACAGATAGAGCGTTCGCCCATTGACAGCCACAAACCCGTCGTCGGCAGGATAGATCTCGAACGGTCGGCTGCTGCGGTAAATCTCGCGCACACGGGTGGTCGCGGCATCGAAGACATAGACCTTGTAGTCGGTTGATCGTAGCAGCAACAGATTTGCGGAGCGGATAACCGTCGCAACCGTGAACGGCAGTTGAGCCGACACAATGCAGTCGTCACCCTCCGGCGGCCATTCGGTTCGGATCAGGCGCGGCATCTCCACCAACTCGCTGTTGTACGAATCGTCGAGAGCATTCAGCTCGATGGAGTTCACGTAGAACCCCGCATGCAGAAACTTCTCGTCCTGCACGACGGTGTTCATATCCACATGCTGTCCCGTGAAGATATCGCCCGTAATGCGGCGGCTGGGAAGCTGTTTGTAACGCAGCGCACCCTGCACTATATGGCCGACTAACGTGTCATAATCGCTCCGGCCCTTCGTATGCCATAGGCGGGTAGGCTTGCCATATGCATTCAGAAAGTAGAGCGCATACAGCAGATGGTCGTTCGGGATGGCCGGGATGTCGCTGATAGGAAGCTGAACCGACATATCGACGTTGTTGGCCGGATTGACGAGCGAATCGTATTGCAGACCTTTGTCATAAATGTCGTCGGCATCCATCGTCAGCGTCATTTTCTTGAAGGTTGCACCCTCTGTGTATCCCGACGAGCGGCCGCTGCCACTGCCATACGAGGTCACCTTACCCCGGAGTGTCTGCCGGAAGAAGAACACCCACTGTCCGTCGCAGGGGATGCCCTGCATCTCAATTTTGATATTTTGTTCATTACCAACCTTGACATCGCTTGCAATCTCATAGCCGCTCTGCACCCAAACGCCCGTGTCGGCAAGGCTCCATGTGGCCTTTTCGCCGATGATGCGCACGCCATACCGAACCTGCACCACATAGTTCTCGTTGGGCTTCACGTAACCCATGCCCCATTCGCTGTGGTTGGTTTGCAGGGTGTACTCCAGCGTCAGCGGATAGTTGCATTGCGACACCGGAAAGCCTTTTGTGCGAATCTCCTCGCCCTGATAGTCGTCGTTACCACCGAAGTGCAGCTCATTTTGCTTATTCAGCGAAAGAAACAGATGGGGATCACTCCAGCAGTCAAGGTTGTAAAAACCGAGGTAGTCGATCAGATTGCTCAACGCCTTGTTCTTGATGCCGACCGTAACCTTGCGGAGTGCGGGGACAATATCTAATACCGACTCGCCCAGAACATGCAGATCGCCGTTCCACATATCCTCAATGCGCTCCCGCGCCGTCGAGGTCACAACCTGCGTCCCTGCGTGGATGACCAGCCGGAAACCGCCGCCCGTGATGATGCGGCCAACGGGGTATTCCGTGCCGACACGGTAGAAACTCATGGGGCGCGAAGTCTGATAAAGCGATACCGCCCGGCGAATATGCAGAGCCCCGTTGCTCTGGAAAATCTGCCCGGCAAAGGGCCGCAGACACAACTCCAACACATCGCGGTAGGTCGGCTCCTCGTAGACGAAGTAGAGCCACGCAAGATCGAGGTAAGTCTGCCGCAGCGGGGATTGGGCGGTATCCATGCCCTCCGCAAACAAATCCATCCAGTCTGCGACATCCACCTCCAACTCCAACAGGTCGATGCATGCTGAAAGCAAGGCCCACAGCGAACAGCGGCCCGTGATGCCGATACCCATCAGATCCCGGAACGGAATGCTCGACAGCAGATTGAAGCCGTCGACAGCCTTGATGCTTACCTGGTAGGGCGGCGCGGTGAAGTTCTCGGAATAGAGATCAGCGGTGACATACCCCCGCCAATAGAGCTGGCGGTTGCGGAAGATGGAGACCCGGAACTGACGCGGATCCGACGTAAAGAGCGAGAGGTAGTGGAAGTTCTCGCGGCAGAGGATGTTGATGGTGGCTTCGGACGCCTTGACCGGAACATAGAACTCGTCCCCGCGCTTCTCCCAGGTGATGGACAGCGGATTACTTCCATCGAAAGACATCTCCTCCGCCTCTCCGGCATAGCCCCGCTCGGCAATCTCCACACGCCACAGCACGCCCTTATACTTGCTCCGAAGCTCTGCCCAATATTTCAGTCCGAATTGTGCCACCTGCCTTTTGCTTTGCGGTAAAGATAGAGGGGCCGATTGGGGCAGGCAGGATACTTTGTCTCAACTTAAAAACTATCCGTAAGAGTTTGTTTATTATACTGAATTTAATTAAGTTTACAGATAATTCTAAAACGCAGTTTAATATGCCAAACTATTGGAATCAAAAAGACATTCCACATCTTGGATGGAGGTTAGTAACTGTGCTTGATGTCAGAGAAGATGGTCAATCTGAAGATGATACGAATTATGAAAGTTGTATGATGTGCGGCCAAGAAAGAATACGTTATGTACATATAGTTGAGCATGATAATGTCGCCGAGGAATTTCGAGTCGGATGTACTTGTGCATCAAAGATGACTAATGATTATATTAATCCAGAAAAAAGAGAACGTGCGTTACGCAATAGAGCCCAACGAAAAACCACGTGGTTAAATAAAGAATGGGCAATAAGTAAAAAAGGCAATCCTTATATGAAAATAAAGGATCGACTTTTTACGCTATATCAGCGTTCCGATGGTAAATATGTAATATATACAGAACCTAAGATTCGGACTATATTTAAAAGTTTCTACGATGCAAAGATTGCCATCTTTGATCTTTTGGATGAGATGTGATTTTCCATTATTAATTATTTAATATTTGTTTTAAACCCGATCTTCCGCGCCGCACCCACGACCTTTGGCAACTTGATCGATAAGGCCCCGATAGCTTCATAGATAGCATCAATATCTTTGCGTGTAAACTCCGACAGGTCATTGACATCCTCTAAAATATCGGCGGCCGCCTGCTCCAATCTCAGTACGCGCTCACGGAGCTGTGCCAACTCGACTGAATCGGATGCTTGCAACAGAATATAGTTGCGCATTGCCACAAAAGCACGCATAATACTGATATTCATATGAACAGCCATTTTACTATGCAGAACACTTGCCAACATCGCGACGCCCTCCTCCGTGAATGCAGTTGGCGGAACTGGTGTGTGATGGATGTTTTTAGGGAACTTATCACAATTTGTGATAAGTTCCTGCCATTCGTCTTTTGTTAATTGGAATGCAAAATCGGTCGGAAATCTATCTGCATTCCTTCGGACTGCCTGCTTGAGTGCCCTGGTCTCAACCTGATATAAGGCCGCCAAATCGAAATCCAGCATTACTTTCATGCCGCGAATTTCGTATATCTTCTGCTGTATAATCTGAAGTTCCATAATCTCTGATTTTTCAAATCGCGGCCGAATTCCGAGTAGTGTGATGATTGTTCCCGTTGAGTTTCTGCGCCAGCATCTCCATATCGTTATTGACCTTTTGGTCGATAACACGGGCATAAATCTGTGTCGTTCGAATATTTGTATGCCCCAGCATTTTACTGACTGTTTCGATAGGAACACCGTTTGCGAGAGTGACGGTTGTTGCGAAAGTGTGCCGGGCCATATGAGAGGTAATGTCTTTATCAATTCCACAAATGGCCGCAACTTCTTTGAGATACTCGTTTACTTTTTGATTTGACGGCACAGGGAATAGTGCATCTCCGGACGCTTGCTCTTTGTATTTTTCGATCAGCATCAGAGGCACGTCGAGTAATCGAACATGGACATCTACATGAGTCTTTATTCGCTCGGTATTAATCCACATATTTCCGTCCGGCCAACGCTCCAGCATATCCGAAGTGAGCAGTTTAAGGTCTGAATACCCAAATCCGGTGTAACAGCTGAATAGGAATAAATCCCGGATCAGCTCCAGCCTTTTGGCCGAAAACCGCTTTGTCCGTAGACGCTCTAACTCCTCCGAGGTCAAATATCCGCGATCCACTTTTTCCATTCGGATTTTCACGGAAGCCAATGGATCCATCTGTACCCAGCCGTTATTGACCGCCATACGATATATAGTCTTCAGCCGGCGGAGAAACTTCATCGAAGAGTTGTTCTCAAGGAGCTTTGTCAAACGCAGCCATTTGTCGAAATCGCTGGCGAATTTAGAAGTTATATCCGTAAGCGGAATATCCTGAATGCGGTATTGGGCGGCCATAAACTCTGCCAAGCGGTTACGAGTCAATTCGTAGCGGGTCAATGTTTTTCTGCCATATATTTTGGCTTTGACTAAACCTTTGTAATCCTCAATAAATCGGTCACACAAATCTAATAACTTCATAGCCTTCTCGTCAAGTCCAGTGATTGCGTTCTTGATTTTGGCTGCCGTAATGACCTCCTCCCGCCGAAGCATCTCATCATACCGCCGCTTGATAAGCACCCGTAATTCATCGAGAGCCTCGTTGATTTTTCGCTCCTCGCGGGTTTGCCCCTGCGTCCGGGATTCCTGTGGCTGCCATCGATCAGGATCGATATAGATGCGTGTTGCAAAATGGCACATCTCGCCATTTACCGTGATACGGGCCACGATAGGCACAGAGCCATCGGCCTTTGCTTTCCCTCTTTGAATTACAAAAAGGATGTTGAACGTACTTTTTTTCATTCCGACACTTATTTGGTTACACAAAATTAGTTGTTACAATAATTTGATAAACAAACAAATAAGGTCAATGAAAGACACGTAAAAGACATTTAGGGACAGGTTACGAATTCTCGCAGCTCTGGTTACGATTAGGTTACGAATAAGCGTCTATTTCTGTCGCTTCGATACCCGAATAACCGTTCGATAAAAGACTTTTACGGACTTGAGATTAAATTCTAACTGTTTGAACAACAGCCTCGATGGGAGTATATAAAAGAAAACGAGGCACTTACATAAAGTGCCTCGTTTCCAATTTCCGTGATCCCGCTGGGGCTCGAACCCAGGACCCCAAC
>OLQL01000566.1_pt1 | contig 38170 bp, 34 predicted proteins | sample 1672971 | NCBI WGS metagenome assembly OLQL01 (sample SAMEA3136742, study PRJEB25190) | human gut metagenome | biome: human gut; feature: human-associated habitat; material: faeces | place: Austria | collected 2013
CGGCTTCTTGCCGAACATCATGGATATGGCCATGCCAAAACTGAGGAGCCCGCGGCGGCGGGCGCTGCATGCGCGAGCGCCGCGGCGCCCGTCAGGAACTACTCGCTCAACCTCAGGTAGCATCTCCTTTCCGTCAGCCCCCGCTTCCCGTTCGGGAAACGGGGGCTTTCGCATACCCAAAAGACGACGCCCGCCGATACGATTGCCTGGAATATCAACTTTCCGTCGAAAGGGGAAGCCATGCCGGACAATGATGACCTCCGCATGAACCAGAACGAGACCCTTAACTGCAAGCTCGCCCTTATGGGCGTCTGGACGGAGGCGTGCCGCGAGGCCGCCGCATACTTCGGGGTCAACCCGGACGGCTCGGGCAACTTCTCGTCCGTCACCCAGGCGCAGGCGGGCTCGACCGCGGGCACGCTCGCCGTGGACGGGATCTCGGCCGACGAGATGACGAGCCGCCTGGCGGCGTCGCTCGTCGAGCACTTCCCGGACAAGACCGACATCATCGCCGGCGACCCGGCCGCGGCCAAGGCCTACGTCAAGCAGTACGTCGTCGACCTCGCCAACCACCAGGCGCTCGCCCAGGCGCGAACGAACAGCAAGCTGTTCCACAAGCAGCTCAACCGTGCCGCCGTGGGCCTGGCCGATGAACACGGCCCGTACGCCCCCGTGCCCGCCGCCGAGGAGGAGTTCGACATGTGCGTGCCCCTCATGGACGGCACGATCGAGGAGAACAGCGAGGAAGTCGCCGAGTTCAGCCGTGAGCTCGACCGCACCGGCATACGCTACAAGTTCAGCGAGCTGGCCGCCGCCGGATCCGCGAAGGTGCAGACCTGCCTCGAGTTCATGTCCCGCGACATCAAGGCCGTCCAGGCCGCATGCACCCGCGCGGCCCAGAACATCTCGGCGCGCGGACGGGCGTTCGCCGACAAGGTGAAGTGCGTGCCGTTCGTGCTGTCCGCCGCGGCGCAGGGCATCTCGGACGCCGTGCGCGACGCCGCCGAGCTCATGGGCAAGGGCTATGAGGAGATCAAGGCGGCGGCCGCCAAGGACCCGCGCTCGGTGGCGGCGGCCGCCAAGCACTGCGCCGACGCCACGGCGAACGTGCCCACGCACCATCTCCCCAAGGCCTCGCACGGCGCGCACATGGGCTAGACATTTCAGACGAGACAACGGCCCGGGAGGCCATAATGTTCAAGACCTGTAGCGACCCGGACTTCAACTGGGTCAACTGCCTTTGCGATTCGGCCACCTGGGTCGTCAAGGAGCCCGGCAAGCCCATCGGCTTCTTCTACTCGCGACTGTTCGACGATGCGCTCTCGCCGTCGGGCCTCGGCTTCGCCGTCGACGCCTTCCGCATCGACGAGGACGGCACGCTCGACGACTTCTACAGCGACATCCTCTGGGACTACGGCGCGGCCGACGAGCTGATAGCGGCCTACCCCAATAAGTTCAACTGCGCGGTGCGATGCGACGGGCTCAACCCGTATGACATCCCGACGAGCTGGAGCCAGGACAAGGGCGAGCGCTACCGCGCGCGCGACACCGTGCTCGCGGCGGTCGATATGCTCACCGACGAGGCCGGCATCGACGCCTGCCCCGAGTTCTACCGCAACGACTACATCAGCATGTACCTCAAGACGCAGGGCCTCGGCGAGCGCGTGAAGGTCGGCGGCGCCGAGGCCTTGCGCTTCTCGGTCGTCTCGACCGACTGCTCATGCGGCGACGACGAGAAGGGCGACTTCGAGACCCTGGGCGAGGCCATGAGGGCGGCCAAGAGGCTGGTCGACGTCGAGGGCTATGAGGGCGCCGCGGTCTACGACCGCAAGCAGGAGGCCTGGTGCGCGGGATGCAACGTCGCGACCGTCATGGACATGAACAGCCCGGCATCCGTCACGCATCCGTTCTGGACGATCACCTGCGAGGCCGAGAAGAGGGAGCCCGCACAGCGGGCCGCCGCGCTCGAGCGCGCGCAGGCCATCGACCGCGCCAAGGACGCCGCCGCGCGCACGGCGCGACCCAGCGGCGCGCATTACCGTCCCCGCCGCGCACAGTAGAGGGAAGCATAAACGACAACCATAGAAAGGAGTCCAGCGTATGGACGACTATGAACCGTGGCTCACGCCGTGCGATCCCGATTTCGACCCGGAAAAGTGCGAGAGCGCCTACGCTCTGTGGGCCGTCAAGGAGGAGGGCGAGCCTGTCAAATTCCTCGAGGCGAGCATCACTGACAACCTGGACTATCCGTCCGGATATTGGTTTTTCTGGAGAACCATATCGTTCAGCGAGGAGACCGGCAGGCTCATCGAGGGCGAATGGGGCGGGGCTGGCGATATCTGCCGTGCCGACTATGTCGCGGACATGGTGCTCCCCGGCGGCGCCGTCTTCGCTCGGGTCCAGGGCGAACTCGACGACGGTATTCCATTCGATTGGGAGGTACGCCGCCCCCTGGACGATTGCGCGAAGACGAGGGCGGCCGAGGCGATCCGCGCCGGGATCCTGGCGCTGCCCCTGAGCGCATCCGCGTCGATCGAGGCAATACCCTCACCCTATAAGATCGACGTCTCCATCGTTCACGGTGGCACGCTCACCCACGACATGGCCCGCAACCTCCTCGTCTCGGCGGAGCACTACTATCGCGACAGCGCGCTCTGCGGGCTGCTCGACAACTGGAACGGCCTCGCCGTCGCGCAGCGGGCCCTGCTCGTCCAGGCAGCCAAGTCGATGAGGGAAGACTCGCCCGACGAGGCGTTCGCCTCCCTCTCCCGCGCCATCGCCCTGATCCGCGCGACCGACGAGCGCGCCGGCGACGTGTCCGACCACACGCTCGCGCACAACCTCCTCATCTCGGGGTTCGAGGAGATGGAGCGCGACAACACCAAGCTCATCTCGCGCCAGATCTCCGAGGGCCGCCTTGACATCGGCGAGATCGCGAGGGCCTTTGTCGGCGCGATGGGGCGTAAAACGGGCGCCGCGCTCGATGCCGCGCTCGAAGGCAAGCATGCCGGATGCTACAGCCGCGACGTCGATGCGCTCGTATTCACCGATGACGATATCGACGACTATGCCAACATGATCGAACACGGCCGCCCGGACCTCGATTTCATCCAGTGCCGCGAGATCGCGTCGCAAGCCGTGACGGACTGGAACGACGGGCACGCCATGGACGGATTTACCGAATTCCTCTACGACTACGCCGATGAGCATGCGCCCGCCGAAAGCGTGAAGCAGGGCGGCGGCATCAGGCATTGACGCATCCCCGGGGGCGTCAGGGATGAAGCCCGATTCCCCCCGATGCCGCTCGGCTGGCCGTCGCGGCGGCCGCCTCTCGGGCGGCCGCGCGCATCGCCGCCGGGGTGGGCAGGCCCATCTCGGAGCGTTTCGCGTACACGGCCGAAAGCGAGCGGCCGGTCTCGGCCGCGATCTGCTTCGGCGATGCGGCGTAGTCTCGCAGCCGGCCGATCTCTTCCGCCGTCCACCTGGTCCGGCAGATGCCTCGGCGCGAGCGCGCCGCCCTTACGGCCATCTCGGTCCGCCCCGTCGCGGCGGCCACATCCGCGGCGGCAAGCGACCTGTCGGCGAGCAATTCGAGCTCGGCGTCCGTCCAATGGCGATATCCCGCGGCGTCAACCATCGCAGCCCCCATCCTCGTGTAGCAAAGTCTCGAGACTCATACCCATTGGGGGCCCGGCTATTTCAGCGCTTCCCGTCCGGGAAGCGCTTTTCTATCGGCTCGCGGCACGGCGGTCTTCCCGTTCGGGAAACACCGTGGTGCCGCCCTAGCGGTGCGGGTAGCATCGTCGGAGAAGCACCTATCCGCCATCTGCCTCCTGGAGCTGATCTGTATGGCTAAGCATGAACATGATTTCCGCGACGGCTTCGACGTCTGCGTGGGCAACTACGGGTATTACAACGAGGGCGAGCTTCACGATACCTGGATGCGCCTCCCCATGGACCCCGATAAGATCGAGCCGTGGCTGCGCTCCCATGGCCTTTTCGATGAGGAGCACGAGGAGATATATATCTCGGACTACGATGCGCTGCCGTTCAGGTGCCCGGAGGTGTTCGATGAATACGCCCACCTTGACGAGCTGAACGTCCTCGCCATGCAGCTTGCGCTCCTTCCCGACGGGGCGCTCGAGCATATCGACGCCGCCGTCGAATACGGCGAGTCGCTGAACCACCTCGACGAGCTCATGAACCTCGTGGCGCAGGCGGACGATCTGCCCGTATACGACTACGAGTATGACGAAATGCATGTCGAGGACCAGTGGCACGAGACCTGTCTCGAGCGCTCGACGCCGGAGGAAAACTACGCATACACCGTCCTCGACGGCGATTCCGAGTTCTGGGCCCTCATGAACCGCGGAAACGGCGAACTCCTCTACTGCTTCGACTTCAACCGCTACGGCGAGATCGCCGTGAACAACGGCTACGTCGACCTGTGCGAGACCTGCTATGTCGACAAGCGCGCCGACTGGCCCGCGCTCGACGAGTACTCGTTCGAGGAGATCAGGGACGAAACCGTGGCCGAGTGGCGCGCGCACATCGCCGAGGGCGTCGTCGAGAAACCCGTCACGCCGACCGACCTCGCCCGCTCCGCCAGCGCCGCGGCGGCGACGAGCGCCGTCATCGCGGCGTCCGCAAACCAGACGGCGCCGAAGCTGCAGGGAGGACCGCGGCCATGATGTTCAGGGATATCAACCAGTCCTCCACGATGGCGCGCTCGGCCTACCCCGACGGCAACGGCGAGCTCACCGACTTCAACCTGTTCGCGACCAAGTACGACGCCGGCAAGCCCTCCATCGCCACCGACGGCCTGCCCTCCGAGCTCTCCTATCAGGTCAGGACCGCCATCCGCCGCGCGGTGGACGAGCTCGGAATCAACGTTCCGGAGGCCGCCGTCGTGCTGAAGTACCCGATCCACTTCTACTACTCGGACGCGAGCGCGGAACTCACCGGGGTGCTCGCCCTGCCCGGCGCGGTGGCGATCCTCGCGCTCGACGGGTTCGTCCCCAAAGAACAGCTCGCCGCGCCCGTCATCGGCGACATCTCGAGGCTGCGCGAGACGGTGGACGAGCTGCGCCGCCGCGGCGGACTCGAGCCGCTTCCCGTTCGGGAAACCATCTATACGCACACCGTACCCGAGGGTACAGTCGTGGCAAATCAACGCCCCGCCGCCTACCGTGCGACGGGCAGGAAGAAAGGTACCGCCATGGACCAGGAAAAGTACGACAACGAGGTCAGCATCAAGTTCCCCGCGAAGTGGTGCCGCGTCACCGACGCGCAGGGCAAGGACATCGTGATCGAGAACGGCAAGAAGACCGAGACCTGGCCTGCCGTCCTCTGCACCATCCCGACTGGTACGGACATGAACGGCATCGACATCTCCGGCTACAAGTTCAAGACTTTCCGCAAGCCCTGGACCGAGTCCGATATCGCCAACGGCAAGGGCACCACGGTCACCGTCAAGAAGGACATGCCCGTCCATCTGTTCAAGTACGACGAGAACGACCAGCTCAAGACCCTCGATGCCGACCCGTTCGAGCTGTCCAAGGCCGTCAAGGCCGCGCGCGAGGCCTACAAGGCCAAGATGAACGCCGAGGCGCCCAACCCGCAGTCCCAGGCCGCCGCAGCAGTCGCCGCCGCCCACGGCACCGCCGAGCAGGGCGGCGACGTCGCGCAGGCCGCCAAGCTCTAGCCCGCGCCCGCGGCCTCCACAACCCGTACCAGAAGGGCGCCCGCGCACCGTACCGCGGGCGCCCTTCCCTGTCTTTGGATGTGATGGAATATGAAAAGCTACATCGAACCGCTTAACGCCGCGGATGCGCTGGACGTGCTCTACGCGCACGGCATCCCGTTCGGGGATATCTCCTATAGCCGAGACAATGACGAAGATGCCGTACTGCACGGACCGGGCGGCGACAAGGTCCTCAGGACCCCCGATGATGTGATCGCGGCCCTGGGAGACGACGCCGCCCGCGCGCTCGCCGAGTATAAGCGCTTCCGCGAGCGGGCGGTCCGCGAGCTCATGGTCCCCGTCCTCTCGGACGGGGAATCGATCTACAACGTCCGCACCGGCGATACGTTCATCCTCGACTCGAATTGCGAGGGCAAGCTATACGGCTTCGACTATACGGTAACCCCGCTCGCCACCCTGGTCGATGAGGGCGAGGACGGCATCCCCTACGGCGCGGGCGTGTATGCCATCGAGACCTACGGTGCGGACATGGGCCATATCGACGACCTTCCCGACGGCGAGCGCCCCGACCCGCTTACCCTCCATTCGACGGTCGAGGACGACGATCTATCCTATTCGGTCGCCTCCGTCCTACGCTCCATGGAACGCACGGCCCTCGAACTCGAGGCCGGCGGGGACCTGTTCGACCTCTCGGGATGGACGCTCGCGAACGGCAAGAGCATCGCCGCTACCTGCGCGCGGTTGGGAATCGATATCGCGCCGAAGCTGCATACCGACCCGGCAAGCGTCGCCGACGCCGCGAGTCGCGCCGCGGGCACCTGCACGGCGGATATGCCGCGCTCCCGTGCCGCGCACCTTTGATGGCCCAGACCACTGGATGTGATGACATATGAAAAGCTACATCGAACCGCTTAACGCCGCGGATGCGCTGGACGTGCTCGACCTCTACGGGATCGATACGCCCGGCGCCTTCTTCTCGAGCGAGTATGAGGGCTGCGTCGAGGTCGAGCTGTCCGGCCACACGGCCCTCCTCGAAACGCCGGAGAGCGTCGCGATGCTGTTCGGGCATGATGCCGCGACGGCGCTCTGCCAGCACTCGAACTTTCGCAGGGACGCGGCCGAGATCATGAGCCGGGCGCTCGACCTCGACGATTTCCTCTACAACGTCTACAGCGGCACCGCCTTCATCCCGGACAAGGCGTCGGACGGCGAGTTCTTCGGGTTCCATGTCGCCCATATCCCCCTCTCGGCCATCCTCGAGGACGATATCGACCCGCTCTCGCCGGATGCCTGCGACTACGGCCTCGATTCCATCAGCGAGACCACCGAGGACGCCGCGGTCGGATATTTCGACCCTGCCGGTGCGGTCGATGATGAAAAGTTCCTCACCTCGGCCGATTGGGCGCTGTGCGATATCGAGTCCAGCGTTCTCACGGCGTTCGGGGCCGGATGCAGCCCCGAACTGGCAGGGTGGACGCTCGGCAACGCCGAGAGCGTCGCCGAGACGTGCGCCTCGCTCGGGGTCGATATAGCCACGGCCCCGGCGCCCGACAACCCCGCGCGCGTCGCCGCGGCCGCCAAGGCGGCCACGAAGGCAACAACCCACGGGGTGGCCGCCGCGGCCGGTAACCGGCTGTGACCGGTTTTCCCGGGCCCGCGCCGGGGCGGGCCCGCACGACTATAGATCCCGACCCATTGGAGCGACCATGAGCACCTATAAAGAGCAGGATATCGAGAACCTGCTGGCACACCTGCGCGAGGGCATCGCATCCGATTCCGTCCTGGCACTCGCCGACGATATCCGCGTCGACTGCGAGGGCGCCGGGGACGGCGAGTCGGTCTGGATGCACCCGGTACTTCCCGGGGCACGCTACGGCAAGGAAGACAAAGTCATCTACGACCCGTTCGATACGCTGCCGGGGCGGTCCCTGAAATCCTCGGGCGGGCTGCCCATGGTCGAGTTCTACCTGCACCGCGGCGACGACCGCCCCGATGCGACGCGCAACGTAAAGGACATGGAGCCCGCGCCCTACCTCATCGGCCGCTACTACATGAAAACGCTGCTCGCCGACCACCTGGGCCGCGGCATCCTGCTCCAGGACATGCCGCGCCTGGCCCTCTCGGCCGATACCGTGCTCGATGTCCAAGACGACCTCGCGAAGGCCGTGAGGGCATACGCCGCCGGATGCGACTTCGAAATCGACGGCGCCGACGCGGATATCGCGCGGTGCCTCGCGCAGGGCGGCGGATGCGCCGCCGGCACCAAGGTCTCGGCGGTCTACGTGCCCGTGGGCGACCTGCCTCGGGAGACGACAATCTTTCCCGACATGGCCCGCGCGGCGGCCTCCATCGGCCTCGAGGATCCCGAAACCGAGACCCTGGCGGAGTACGGGGGCGTCACCGTGTCGCTGGTCCGCGCCGCCGATGCGGAGGGCAGCGAGCTCAAGCCGAACCGGGCGTGGGCGCGCGGCGGGGCGACCGAGATCGTCCGCGGCGGCTTCCTCGTCATCGCGACCGACGGGAACGGCGAGGTCGTCGACCTTCCCAAGTGGGCGATCGAGAGCGCCAAGACGCGCTTCGCCAACCCCTCAACGGGCCCGTTCCAGGCGTCCGCCGAGTTCATGAGGGAAGTTCGGCGCGGCCTCGGCGAGCAGATCGAGCAGGCGGGACGAACGCCTTCCGACATCGCCGCGCTGGCATCGCAGCTCGCCGCGAAGCCGGGAGACGACGGCGGCGCGGGCGGGAAACGCATCTGAAAAAAATCGGGCCCGGCGCCGCGCGGATGTATAGATTCGGGTTTGCAAGGGTATCAATTTTGAAATCAGGCCGCTGCTGGCTATCCAATCATCACCCAAACGCATCGCCGCGGCCTGATATGCGGGAGAAGGCGGCAAAATCCGGATCGCCATCCGAGTTTCGACCGCCCCGCCACCGCATTCGCCAGAAGGGGCGCCCGATGCCGGCATACGCTGGTGCGGGCGCGGCAAGTGGAGAAAACAGGACATCGCAGGGGGGACCGTATGCAGCGAGGCTCCGACAACGAACGGCGCGACAGGACCGAGATGCAGCGACAGCGCGACCGCGACTACGCCAAGGAGCTGTGCGCGTCGCGCCTGGCGTTCACGCTGTCGAGGACCGGCACCTCGAAAGAGGACTACTGCCGCGCCGTCGGCATATCGAGCTCGACGCTCTCGCGCATCCTCAACAAGCAGACGCTCATGTCCACCTCCACCCTGATCGAGACCGCCAGATATTTCGAGGACACGAGCGTGTCCTGGTTTTTGGGACTGTAGGAGGACAATTGAATCCCATCGATATGATCAAACGCTCAGACATCGAACCGTATGAGCTGAGGCGTATCGCGTTTGGTGCCATCCTGACCGCGCTACCGTCCGCCATCTTCCAGCTGCAAAGCGCCGCGTCGGTCATCCTGTCCTGCCCGACAGACTACTACTCTCCAGCGTCGGCAGCGTGGTTTCTGACCAGGGGCTGCCTGGGCGCCGTGTGGGTCCCGGTCATCCTGCTCATCGTCGCCGGCATCGCCTGCAAGGTACGGAGCCGCGCCCTCGACCTCGGCATCGCCGCGGTCCTTTTCGCCCTCACGGTCCGCACCGCCATCCGCCTGGACCCGTATTCCATCGGCTACCTCGCCACCGCTTTCACCTGTTTCGCCGTCTCCGGCCTCAAGGAGGAGTAGATCGCTTTGAACACCTCGCCAGAAACCGATATGGTCCCGGTACGGGACGGGGACAGCGAGAAGACGGGTCTCCTCGAGCTTCCGATCTCCCGTCGAGGAGCCTTCGCCGCGCTCGCCTGCGCAGCGGGGTTAGCCCTGCTCGGACCCGCCCGGAAGGCGGAAGCGCTCGCGGGCATGAATTTCAACCTCGGCCAGGGCTGGTTCGGAGCCGCAGCCGACTCGCTGCTCGTCCATTCGGACCCTCGTCAGGGCGAGGGGGACATGTTCTTCGGCTTCGCGAACAGCTACCATGAATGGTTCGCCGCCGCCCCCGCCAACACCAGCTACTATATAAATCATTACGGACAATGGCTGAGGTACGCCTTCGCCTGCGTCTTCGAGTGCAATTACGCCAACGAGCTCTACACCCTCGTAGTCGTCAGGCCGTTCGCATGGTGCTCCAGCAAGGACCTGCAAAATGGCCGCGGCCTTTGGATCGATACGGTTTCCGAGGGCGGCGACAACAAGGGATACGTCTACCTCGACGGCGCGGAACTCCCTGAATCCCGCTTCGCCGGCGATTTCAGGAACCAGATCGACTACAGGTACTACGACTGGATCTCCTACGGCTTCTACGACTTCAACGACTTCCAGGGGAACACGTACTGGGGAAGTACCCGCCCCTCGTTCTGGGTCAAGAGGCAGAAGGGCGAGGCGCGCCACAGCGTGTCCAGCAAGTTGCAGGTCTACAACGTGGACTACAACCGCTTCGGGCCGAACGAACACTCGATCAGTGAAAAAGACGCCCCGAACTACTGGTTCCTCAGCCAAACCACCCCTTCGCGCAATTTCAGGGTCGAGAAGATCTACATCCGCAACGACGTCACGCTCTACGGCGGCATATTCTACATCAGGCCCGTCTCCGCGCCGGACATCCAGCTCGACCTCGTGCAGGGCACATACAGCGGCGGCAAACCCCAAGCCATGTACGATAACGGGCGCGGCGTGTGCCTCTGCGAGAACTATCACGGCGTCAACCAGACCTGGATGCTCAAGCCCTATACCAACGACGGCGTCGACACCTTCACGTTCGCTATCGCCAACATGGTCGGCCCGAACCTGACGCACATGCTGAACAACAGCGGCCATGCGGCGCCCGTGGTCGACCACGGCGTCGTCCAGAACAGCCATGCCGACATCTGGGACATCAACCACGCCGACGGCCGGAGCAAGGCATGGTGGGTCCACCATGAGCCCGACGCGTCGAACGAGACCGACCATAGCTGCTACTTCATCACGTCGGACGCCGACGGACTGCGCCTCGACACCAACGGGGTCACATCGAACTCCGTCGCAAGCGTATCCGTCCAGTCCGCGGCGTGCCCCGGGCGCTGGGCCATCCAGAAAAACGCCCAGTGGAACCTCGTCGAGGCCCGCATCGAGGGCAAGGTCTCGGTCCATTGCGACGAGGACGCGCTCAAGATCGGCGACAAGGCGGAGATCTGCGGATGGCATAATACGGACCCGGACGACCCGGATGTCGGAATCAGGCCCTCCGGCTGGACCCTGGGATGCAAGAACGAATCGGACCTGCCGGTCAGGCCGATCTTCAGGCTCTACATGTCCGACATCGACGACGACCTCCCCGAGGACAACGCCTCCATCTTCGCCCAGTGCGGCGTGGCCACTTGGGGGTGGCAGCAGGAATCGCTCGCGCACCGACATATCGGCTACCCCCATGGCGGCCACTCCATCTACGGCCTCGGCCTCAGGCTCGAGGGTTCCGCGTTCCCCGGATCGATCCACTACGCCGCGCAGCGCTACAGCGGGGGCGAGTGGGTCGAGGGCGCCGACGGCGTGCGCATCCTCGATGCCGAGTCGGACATCCTCGGCAGGGTGAAGGTCTGGCTCACCGGCGAGATAGCGGACCACTACGACCTCGAGATCAGGACCAAGCTGCTCAACGGGAGCGGCGAGTGGTCCGACCCGGTCTACGTCAACTGTTCCGCCTCGGCGCCGCTCGACGTCAACACCGCGCCCGCAGCCGGCATCGAGCCGGACGGCGCCGACGGCAACAAGATCTGCGGCATGAACATCCACCTCGTGCGCAAGCCGCAGGGCGGTCGCGTCGTCAGAGAGTTCTCCGACAGCGAAAACCTTGCTGCCGACGCCTCCTGGGGGCCGGGGTTTCTCTACGCCGCCGCGATGCTCGGCATCCGCACTGTCAGCAAGACCGACCGCTACGTATGGACCGACCGCTATCTGGGCACGCTCGTCTCCCGCGGCGTGCGAGTCGTCACGACGTGCGTCGAGTACTATGCCGACGGCATCGAGCAGAAGGACATGGTGTATCGCGACCTCGACGTCGAAGGCGGCGATATCTACAACCCCGCCGCCATCGCGACGCAGAAGGCCCTGAAGGACACCTGCAACCTCGATGAGCAGTACGGGCAGAACCCCTCGACGGGGTTCTCGGGCTGGTTCCTCGACCCCGAGCTCACCCAGCCCGCCGCGAATGTCACTATCGTCAAGGACCAGACGCTCAAACTCTACGGCCGCAACCGCTGCACCGTGCGCATCGAATATGCCGACGGCTCGCTCAAGCCCGAGGACGGCGTCATGTACCGCACCGAACCGGGCCAGAACAAGGCCGATGCGCTGTCGAGCTTCAAGCTGCCCGACTTCTCGCAGGCGCCGGAGAAGCACAGGCTCGACGGGATCGGGCTGCCCGCCATCGGGGACAACGGCGAGGGGCATATCGCACTCTATCACGGCGAGCGCCTGGCCCCGACGAAGCCGGGCGAGGTGTTCGCAAGGCTCGCCGACGAGACGTGGCGCCGCTACGTGCCCGAGTGCTGGCTGACCTCGGCCGACGGCACCGACAAGGTGTCCTCGGTCACCGCGAAACGCGACGCCACGCTCTACATCAAATGGACGGAGGCGAAGGCCGAGGGCGTCGCGAGCTCGAGGAGATAGAGCCATAGCGAAACGATAGGCTTTTTTGGCCGTGACGTGATTGCGACTATCCCCATTGGGGTATAGTCGAGGCAGCGCCGTCACTCCTTCCGATACACTATGTCACGGCGACCCGGCCGACTTGCCATCCGTTTCAGTCGGCCCATATGCGGCGGCGGCCCTCCCTGCCGCCGCCCTCCCCATCGGCGGCCGGCCCTCACCGGCCGCCATCCTTTTCAAGGCCCGCGCGATTTGCGCATTATCCGTGCCCCGCTCCCACTTTTGGGAGCGGGGTTCTTCTTTGCGCGCGGCCGCCCTATGCTTTCCCCCGAACGCCTACCCCTTGGAGCCATCTTGAAAGCAACCCAGCAGGGCGCGAGGACGCGCCCGACCGTTCTCGCCCTCGGTACCCTCCTCATCGCGGGGCCCATCCTGGCACGCGCGCTCGCCGGTGCCGGCACGCTCGACTCCGACGTCTGGTTCCTCCTCGCGACCGGCCGCGAGATCGCCCGCAACGGCATACCCCATGACAACCCGTTCTCCATCTGGCCGGGGCAGGGCATCGTCGTCCAGCAATGGCTCCACGACCTGTGGCTGTGGGCGTGGTACACGGCCGGCGGCTATACCGGCGTGGCCGTCTCCGCGTGCGTCCCGGCGGGGCTTCTGTTCTGGCAGCTGGCACGCCTCATGGGCGACGCCGCCGGCGGCAGGCTCTCGGCGAGCGCGCTGGCGTTCTGCCTTGCCGTGCCGGCGGTTTGCATCTGCATGTACATATCTGTGCGCCCGACGCTCTGGACCGCGCTTCTGTGCACCGTGACGGCAAGGACCATGCTCAGATATCTCAAGGACGGCGACCGCCGGGTGCTGCTATGGCTTCCGGCCGTGGCCGCGGCAGGCGTCAACCTCCAGGCGGCGCAATGGCCGCTGCTCGCCGCGTGCGCCGCGGCCTTCGCCCTGCCGTGCCCGCATGAGATCGCGGACGCCGACGCGCGCCGCGCGTGGTCCGTGCGGGCGCTGCCGATATGCGCCGCGGTCGCCGGGATGTGCGCGGCATCGCTTCTCAACCCCTACGGGGCCGACGGCTCGCTCTACGTGCTGAAATCGCTCGGGGAGGCCGGCTACGGCGGCGCCATCATCGAGATGCAGCCGCTCTGGGTCTCACTCGGACCCCTGTTCGCGGTGCCCGTCGCGGCGATGGCGCTGGGGCCGGCGGCCCTGCGCTTGCGCAGCGACGCCAAGGTCCCGGCCGGCACGTGGGCCATGCTCCTCGCCGGACTCGTTGCGGGCACCCTGAGCTCGCGCTGCATGTGGATCGCCGGGCTGTTCTGCGGCCTCGCCTGCGCGCCCGGCATCGCCGGGGCGCTCGGGGAGCCCATCGCCAGGCCGCGGAGGGCCGCGGCGGCGGCAGGCGCCGCGCTCGCCCTCATCACCGCGCTCTCAGGGCTCTCGGTCTCGCTGGCGCCGCAATCCAATGGGGCCTGCGGCGCGCTCGCCGTCACGGAATCGGAGATGTCGCCCATCTTCTCGGCCATCTACGAGGCCGGCGAGGGCGCGTTGGTATTCACGAGCGACGTGTCGGTGTACAACCAGCTCGAATGGGAGGGGTTCAAGGTTCCCTGCGACATGCGCCCCGAGATATGGGGCGAGCGCATCGCCGGCGCCGGGTCGAGGTCGGCCTACCGCGAGGTCGTCGACGTCCTCCAGGGATCCACTTCGCTCAAGGACAGCACCGAGGAATGGGGCTGGGAGCTGTTCCTGGTGAGGGACGAGGAGGTCGATGCGCTGCGCTCGGGAGGTGCCGTCGAGCAGGTGGCGGCCGGCGGCGGATACAGCCTCTTCAGGCGCGCGGAAGGCGGTGAGTAGCATGGGGCGCACCGAGGACATGCGCCGGGGGCGCATCCTGCTGTGGGCGTCGCTCGCGGCCACGCTCGCCGCATGCGCGGCCACGCTCGCGGCGGTCTCGCTCACGGGATGGTCGCTGTTCCAGCCCGACACCCGCTATATGGTCGCGATCGGCCGATGGATCATCGAGAACGGCGAGCTGCCGACGGCCGACCCGCTGACGCTCAACGAGGGCCTTGCCTACACCTGCCAGCAGTGGCCGCTGTGCCTCGCGGCTGCGGCCGTCTTCGATACGTTCGGGGAGGCTGGGATCAAGTGTGCTGCGGCGATGCTCGACATGGCCGCGGCGGCGACAGTCTGGGCATGCACGCTCGACCGCGGCAGGACCGGGGCCGTCCATGCGGCGGCCTCGGCGGCGCTGGCCGCGGTCATAGCGGCGCTCTGCAACTCGACGCCTCGCGGCATCGACGTGATTGCCCTGTGCATCTGCTACGCGGCGGGCGGGAAGTGGGCGCGCGGCGGGCGGGACTCCCTGCTTGCCGTCTTCCCCGCCGCCGGCCTCGCCATGGCCCAGCTCCACGGGGCGCTGTGGACCGTGGCCGCCATGGTCCCGTGCTGCCTGGTCCTCGACGGCAGGCTCGACCGGTACGGCAGGCTCAAGGCGCTCACGGCGGCGATGTCGACCGTGGCCGCCTGCATGCTCAACCCCTACGGCGCCAGGCTGTTCATGCTGCCCTTCCTCACCATGGGCGCCGAGTCGCTGAAATCGGTGGGGGTCGGCGAGCTCGCGCCGTGGACGCAGGCCGCGCCCGTGCAAGCCGCCTGCGGCTGCACCCTCGCCGCGGCGCTCCTGCTGTTCCGGTGCCGGGTTCGCAGGCGAATCAGCGGCCGGGTACTTCTAGAGGCCGGTGACGTCCTCGTGCTCGGCACGCTCGCGCTCGCACTCGCCAACGTGAGAAACGAGCTCTTCCTGTTCACCTCCATGGCGCTCTCCCTTTCCGATATCCAGGGTGAGGTGGCGGGGTCGCGTGCGCGGAGGCCCCTTGCCATTGCCGCATGCTGCACGGCTGCGCTCTTAGCCGCTATCGGGTGCCTCGCGGCGACCGTGCCGGCCAAGACCGCGGCCGAACAGTCCGCCGAGGGGGCGCTGGCCGCCCTCGAGGCCGCCGGGGCAGAAAGCGGCGATGCCGTCATATGCGACATCGACGTGGGAAGCGAACTCGAGCTCGCGGGATTGCGGCCGCTGCTCGACACGCGGGCGGAGCTCTTCTGCCCCGAGCTCAACGGGGGCACGGACGCCTGGGGCGCAGCCCGGTCCGTACTGTCGGGCGATGCCGAGGCCATCGAGGGCACCGGTGCCGATTTCGCAGTCGTCCCCTCGGGGGCCTACCCCGCTCTCGAGGACGGGCTTGCCGAACTCGGGTTCTCACGGGTGCATGACGACGGAACCTTCGAGGTGTATGCCCGCAAGGCGGCTCCATAATTCCTCCACAAGCGGAAATAGGTTCTGAGCTGGGACAATCCCGAACCTTTCCCATTTCTGGGCAGGGTGCTGACCCGTCCTCCCGCCGGGGGCATAGTTTATGCCGTATCGCCCCGGATGGGGCACAGGCTTCGCGCGGGCATATGCCCGCGCAGACATCCAAGAGAGGAGGAGGTCCAATGAACGATATCCTCGCCAAGCCGGCGGCCATCGCCACCTGCGGCCTTTTCAACATGAAGCGCCGCGCCAAGGAGGCCCTGTCCGCCCAGGGCTCCATCGAGTGGGTCGTCATCGTCGTCTGCATCGCCGTCGCGCTGATCGCCGCGCTGATCTACCTGTCCAACCAGATGAACGGCAAGATCAACCTGGTCGCCGACACGCTGGGTAAGACCAAGGTTTCCGGTGGCGTTGCGGGCACTGAAACCTTCCCGAAGTAGTTCATCCCGGAGCCATCCGTCCGGGGGCAGACACCCCCGCCCCCGGGCATCCCGAACCTTCCCGCGCGCCGACAGGGCGCGCTTTCCAGATAACCACAGCACCGGAGGGAGCCGTATGCTCGGAACACTCACGCTCGCAGCCGGGTCGGCCGTCGCCGGCTGGCTGCTGCAACATGCCTACCAATCCCTGCGCTACTCCTTCTACGAGCGCGAGGACGCGGCCATGCTCGAGGACGGCGCCGATGCCGCCGAGCGCCGCGACTGGCTGGCCGCGATCGGCGCCCAGATCGCCATCCAGGCGGTCGCGCCCTCCACGATCGCCGCGCTCGCCGCGTCCGGCGACATCGACGCGGACCTGCTGGCGGACGGCGAGTCCGGCGCCTACGCGCGCCGCTACAACCCGACGCTCGCGGGCGATGCCTACTGGGTTCCCGCATATCTCGCCGCGGCGTTCGCCGGCGCCGCATATTCGCCGGCAGCCGCCGTGGCGGCGGTCAGCTCGCTCGCCATCGCCGCGAGCGACATCCGTTTCCGTATCGTCCCCATCCCGCACCTCGCGGTGCTCGTCTCCTCGTCGGTCGCGGCCTTCTGCCCCAGCCTGGCGGGCGCGGCGCTCACCGCCGCCGGCATGGCGGTCACCTGGGCGCTCGGCGCCGCCGTGCGCCGGGCCGGCGGCGAATGGGGCGACGGCGACTCGCTCATGCTTGGCGCCGTGCTGGGGTCGACGGCGGCGACGCCGCTGATCGTCGGCCTCGTGCCCGCTCTCGGCGCGGCCGCGCTGCTGTTCATCGCATGCTCGCGGCACATCGGCGTCAAGACCGACGCCATGCCGCTTGCCCCCGTCATCTCGCTCGCCCTCATCGCGGCCCTCGCGGCAGGAGCGCTGTCATGAGCGCGGCCAGGGCGCGCGGGCGGCGCGGTCAGGCGACCGTCGAATTCGTCCTCATCCTGCCGCTGCTGATCCTCATGCTCGTCGCCGTCGCCGACTACGCGCACGTCGCGCGCGAGACCGCGAACGTGCAGGGCGCGAGCTCCGAGGGCGCGCGCTACGCCGCGGCGAACCCCACCCTGTCGAACGACGCGATCGCCGCCTACGTGCGCGAGGCGTGCGCCCTGGGCGACGGCGCGACCGTCACCGTCACATCGGCGGAGGCGCCGTCGAAGCCGGTGACGCTCAAGAGCGGCGACAAGTCGGTCACCGCGCGCTATGCGCGAGAGAAGGTCACCGTCAAGGTCGTCGAGGATGTCGGCTGCATCTTCCCGCTCAAGTCGCTCGGCGTGAAGGGCGCCACCGATGACGGCTGGCAGGTCCATTCCGAGACGTCGTCCATCAGGTCAGAGATAGAGAGGTCGTGACATGGCAGCCTTTCCAACGGCACGCGCGCATGCGCACCTTCCCGGCCAGGGCTCGGTCGAGTTCATCCTGATCATGCCGGTGCTGCTCACGTTCCTCTTCGCCATCGGGTCGTTCGCGATGCTCTCCTACCAGAACACCGTGATCCAGCACTCGCTGGCGACGCTCGCCGACGCGCTTCCCGCCGGATGGCAGGAGCAGGACCGAAACGAGCTCGTCCGCGACCTCGTCTGCGACGGCACTGACCTCGACAAGAGCAGGCTCACCGTGACCAACGCACGCGTCAAGGCCGATACAAGCGGTGCCGTCAACGACGGCGACTCCATCGCGAGCGATCTGGGGGCCTCGACGCTCAGGACCGAGACGCGCCGCGTCGCCGTCGAGGCCGATATCGCCTACGAGTACAACGACCCGCTCTCGCTCGGGCGCAAGACGACCCTCACGCGCCACGTCTCGCACAGCTATACGACCTATACGGACTGGGAGGTGCTGTGATGGCATCGCGAAAACCGCTGCGTACCCGCGGCCTTCCCGGCCAGGTCGCCGTCATCTTCGTCGTGGCCATCAGCTGCCTGCTCATCGCGGTGGGCCTCGGCCTGGACGTCAGCACGGCCTATTCGGCCAAGACCGGCCAGGAAGCCGTGCTCGAGGCCGTCCGGCAGTCGTCGCTCGGGATGTCGAACGCCGTCAAGTACTCGGAGAACCCCGGGCGCGAGGCGCGCGAGGAGGTCGTCGAGCTGCTTTCGGACAACGGATACACCGGCACCGCCGAGATCTGGTATGCGGAGCTGCCCGAGTCCGAGTCGGGCTCCAACGACCGCTACGCGGGCGTCTACGTGAGGCTTTCCAACGATACGGAGACCACCTTCCTCAAACTCGCCGGCCGCGACAAGCTGACCGCAAGGTCCACGGCCGTCTGGACCATCCATCCCTACTCGACCGGCAACGTGTACCGGCCGGCGGACGTCGGCAACGGGAGTCTCGAGGCCACGTTCGAGGACGGCACCGTGACCGGCCGCAAGGAGACGGCAACCCGGCTCGCCGACGCCCCGGGCGCGCTGCTCGACGCCGTGCGCGGCGCGGCGGCGGCCAAGGGAAACCCAGGCAGCGGGGAAAGCGGAGACTGAGACGGCCGGCGGCCGTCCCCGAGAAAGGAACCAAGCTACATGAACGATAACCGAGACGAGATCCAGCGACTTCGCGCCATGAGGGCCGAGGCCATCAACCGCGGCGACTTCGGCCGCGCCGACGCGATCGGCGCCGACCTCGCGCGCCTCGAGTCCGCCGCGGGCGGTACCATCGACCCCATCACGGGCATGCCCGCGGCATCGGCAAGCGTCCCGTCCGCACCGCAGGGGGCGCCCTTCCCGCAGCGCCGCGACGAGCGACCCGCGCAGGGCCGTCCCGCCTACGAGGACCAGCACGGCCCCGCGCCGCGCCAATCGGCCCCGGCCCCGCAGCCCGCGTCCCCGTCCGCGCCGCAGGGAGCCCCTGCACCCCGCCGCGAGGCGCGCGACGCCCGCCGCATGGAGGCCGACGTCCACCAGCAGGAGAATACATACCGCCACGAGCCCGCGCAGGAGAGCGCATACCGCCCCGAGCCGAGCCGCCCGGCCTACGCCGGCGATGACCGCGGTGCGAAAACCGAGGCCGCTGCCGAGGAGCGCGGCGGTAGCCGCGAGGAGAAGCGCCGCGGGCGCTTCGGCAAGGCCGAGGGCAAGAAGGATGCCAAGCCCGCCGAGGGGCGCGATCCCTCGACCGCGCCGCGGCGCGCGGCGCCCAAGCCCGCCCCCGCCGGCCCCTCGAAGGGCACGCGCGCGCTCACGGTGGTGGCCGCCGCGGCCATCGCCGTGTCGGTGGGAGCCACCGTGTTCTCCGGCATGCGGGTCGCGGAGTCCTCGGCGATCATCGCCAAGAACGAGGCGAATTCCGTTAACGTCGTCGTGACCAACCGCGACGTCGCCGCCGGCGAGACCATCACCGAAGCCGACCTCGAGACGCAGGCCGTCCCCAAGGCGTACTGCCCGACCGACGCCGCGACCAAGGTCTCGGATGTCGCCGGCCACACCTCGCTCACCACGCAGACCGCCGGGACCTCCATCTCGCTGTCCTCCCTCCAGGCATCGAGCTCGCCGGCGCACATCACGTCGGCCATCGAGGACGGCCATGTGGCCATCGCCCTGTCGCTCGACTCCTCCAAGAGCCTGTCGCCGCTGCTGCGCGTCGGCGACCGCGTCAACGTCATGGCCGTCGTCTCCGACGGCGCGACGTCGAGCGCCGAGACGGTGTGCGCCAACGTCAAGATCATCGCCCTCGATTCCGCCCTGTCCGGCTCGCCGGACGCCGGGTACTCGCTCGTGACGCTCGACGTCACCGAGGACCAGGCCGCGGCCATCGTGGCGAACCCGAACGTGACGCTCACGGCCATCCCGCAGACCGCCGAGGGGGCCAGCGATGCTGAATAGGGACCTCATCGCGCTCGAGCGCGCCGTATACCGCGCCGCGCGTGAACAGCTCTCATCCGACAACCAGACCGAGCAGCCCGACGCCGACGTGCGCAGTCGCGACCGCGACGCGGCCTCGGTCATCGGCCCCATCATCGACGACCCGGCTTTCTACCACCTCGTGCCCGAGCGCTTCACCGACCAGACCGGCCGCATCGCCGACGACGCCTACCAGGAGGTGCTGCGCGCGGCAATCAACGACCTGTACTACTTCGGGCCGCTCGAGGACCTGCTGTACGACGAGTCGCTTTCCGAGATCATGGTCAACGGGCCCGAGTCGGTGTGGGTCGAGCGCTCCGGCAGGCTCATGCTCACCGACGTCTGCTTCGAGGACGACGACCACGTGAAGTTCACCATCGACCGGATCGCCGCCGGCATGAACCGCCGCTGCGACGAGGCCTCGCCGCTGTGCGACTGCACCATCGTCCGGCCCGGCACGCCCTTCAACGGCTCGCGCGTCAACGCGGTGCTCAAGGGCGTCGCGGTCGACCACCACCTCATCGACATCCGCAAGTTCCGCAAGGACGCGCTCACCCCCGAGGCCCTGATGGCCAACGGGTCGTTCGACGGCCGCATGCTCGAGATCATGCGCGCCATCGTGCAGGGCCGCATGTCCACCATCGTGGCCGGCGGCACCGGATCGGGCAAGACGACGCTGCTCAACGCCATCTCGCTCTACATCCCGCCCGAGGAGCGCATCATCACCATCGAGGACACGCCCGAGCTGCGCCTGAACCAGCCGCACGTCGCCCGCATGGAGACGCGCGACGCCAACGTGGAGGGCAAGGGCCGGATCGACTACCGCGACCTCGTGACCAACGCGCTGCGCCAGCGCCCCGACCGAATCATCGTCGGCGAGTGCCGCGACGCGGCGGCCTTCGACATGCTCCAGGCCATGACCACCGGCCACGACGGCTCGCTCACCACGATCCACGCCGACAACTGCCGCGAGGTGCCCACGCGCCTGCGCACGCTCGTCCAGCAGGCTAACACCGGCATGTCCTCGCGCGAGATCCTTGAGTACATCAGCCAGGCCATCGACTTCATCATCTACACGGAGCGCTCCCACGGCGTGCGCCGCGTGACCGAGATCGCGGAGGTCCAGGGCATGCAGGGCGACGTCGTCACGATCGCCCCGATCGTCCGCTTCGAGCACGACCCGAACGACCCCGAGCACTCCGGCTGGTTCGTCCCGACCGGCGAGCGCTTCATGCGCCGCCATATCGAGAAGATGGCGAACGAGGGCGTCTTCGTCGATGACGACTGGTTCAACCCCCAGGCGGTGTTCTAGCATGGGCGGGTCGCTTTCCAACATCGTCAACCTGCTGCCGGCCCTGCCAGGTCTTGCGCTCGGCGTCGCGATGCTCGTCATCGCGCGCCGCGGGCGCATCGCCCGCGAGCAGGCCGGCGTTGAGTCCGCAGACGAGCGGCCGAGCGGCAAGGTCACCGCGGCGCTCGTCTCCGTCTGCGAGCAGGCGTCCCCGCAGCTGTCGGTCCAGGAGGCCGAAATCGTGTGGGCGGCGACCGCGACGCTGCCGGCGCTCACTGCGCTCGCGCTCGGCGTCGGACCCCTGTCGCTGCTGCTGCTCCCCGTCTGCGCGGCCGGGTTCCCCCTCTACCTCAAGGTCCGCCGCGACTCCGGCAAGAAGAAGTTCGAGGAGCAGCTGGGCCAGGCGATGCCGCTGATCGCGTCGAACCTGCGCGCGGGGTCGTCGGTCGCACAGGCCATCGGGCCGGTCGCCGAGAACATGAGCGACCCGATCAAGTCCGAGTTCAGGCGCCTGACCTCGGATATCCGCGCCGGAACCCCGGTACCCGAGGCGCTGGACAAGGTGGCCGACCGCACCGGAAGCCGCGACCTGCGCCTGTTCGCCACGGCCGTCGACATCTCGCAGCAGACCGGCGGTTCGCTGGCCGACATCACCGAGAACGTCGGCCAGACCGTCCGCGCCCGCGTCGAGGCCCGCAAGGCCATCAGGTCGAAGACCTCGCTGAACCGCATCGAGTCGCAGATCATGGTCGGCCTGCCCGTCTTCATGATGGCGGCGCTGCTCGCGATCTCGCCCTCCCACCGCGAGTTCTACAGCCAGCCCTCCGGCTGGGCACTTATCGCGCTGGCCGTCGTGCTGGACACGCTCGCCTACCTCATGATGAGGAAGATGGGCGACGTCAAGCTCGACTAGGCGGCGCCGGATAGATTGGAAGCACCGTGAACATCGAAATCCTGCGTGGCGTCGCGCTGTCGCTCTGCGCCGCCACGGTCGCCGGCCTGCTGTCCTTCCTGGGGCTCAGGCGGCTCGGCGGCATCGAGTCGGGCCCGGTCAAGCGGCCGAGCCGGCGCCGGCGCGGCGAGACGCGCCTGGACACGCTCACCTACAGCGTCACGCGCTACGTCCCCATGAGCGAGAAGGTCGCCGACGCCACGCGCGACATGCTCTCGCGATCCGGCGTCACCATGCCCGCCGCGTCGTTCTGGGCCATCCGCGTGGCGTCGTTCTCGGCCGGCGCCGCCGCGGGGCTGATCGCCATGCCGCTCGTCGGAGGCGTGCAGGGGCTCGCAGCGGCGGGCGCGCTCGCCGTCGCCGGGCTCGCCGCGCCGCAGGCGTGGCTGCTCGCCCGCCGCGCCGAATGGCGCGACGAGCTCGACCGCCAGCTGCCCGACGCGCTCGACCTCATGGCCATCTGCATCTCGGCCGGGTCGTCGTTCGAGGGCGCGCTGGCATCGGTCGGCACCCGCATGGACGGGGCGATCGCCGAGGCCTTCGCCCGCGTCGCCAAGGAGGCCGCCTACTCGAGCCGTTCCGAGGCCCTGCTGGGACTGGCCGACCGCGCCCAGGTGAACTCGATCACCTTCTTCACGGCATCGCTCGTGCAGGCGGAGCGCGCGGGATCTTCTCTGGTCGACATCATCCGCATGCAGGCGCAGTCCGTCCGCACCGAGCGCCGCCTGAGGGTCGACGACATGACCAACAAGCTGTCCACCAAGATGCTCTTCCCCATGCTTCTGCTCATGCTGCCCTCGATCATCATGCTCATGCTCGCGCCGATGATCCTACAGCTCGGTCAGTTCTTCTAACCTTCCGATCAAGGAGCCATCCGATATGAACGACAGATATCTCGACGAGGCCGTGGCCGTCACGGCCTCGGGCAAGAGGGTCCCGATCCTCACCCATACCTGCCGGGGCTTTCTCGAGCGCTTCTGCGGGCTCATGCTCAAACGCGAGGTGCCCGAGGCGTGCGGCCTGTACTTCCCCGGCTGCCGGTCGATCCACACCTGCATGATGCGCGTGCCCATCGACGTCGTCTGGGTGCGCGAAGGCGAGCCCGGCGAGCTCAAGGCGGTATCGCTCGATGTCGCGCTCAAGCCCTGGCGGTTCTTCGCCGCGCCGCGCGGCGCCACCGGCTGCGTTGAGTTCCGCGCCGGGTCGTTCGACCCCGCGGACAGACCGGCCGAGATCGCGCGCCCGAAGAAGAGGAAATAGGCGATTTCGGCCGCAATGCCGCCGTCTGCCTGTGTAGGCAGACGGCTTTTGGGTATCGCGCCCGGTTTGCCTTCGCGTTTTCCATGGGTGGCGGCATGGAGGGACCCCATCCGTCCCGTAGGGCCGCCGGATGTGGGAAACGCCTCGCGGCCGGCTTCGGCTGGCGATCGGCTGGAGATGGTGTGGACCGGGACTTTCGCCCTGTGGAGCTGATAGGGTCCCGGACTTCTCGAGTCTCGATCGGGGCCTTGGCGGGTATTAGCCCCGTCGATATGCGGAGGGTTCGCCGGGCGGGCCTGAGCGGGCGGACTACATCTCGATACACAGGGTGTTTCACGGTCGGGGCCGCGGATGCGGTGCTGGCCATTTTTTGTGGGTGTGAGCTCGGGGTATTCGTGGTAAAAGGTCTGGAAATGTGCGGGAGGAAGTAGAGGATTATATCAGCTTGAGGAATGGCAACGCGCTAGGGCTCGTCTCTATTGAAAAAACGGCTGCTAACGATTGTCAAAACGATCTGCGCGATATCTTGCGTTGCTAACTGGGCATCTTCTGGAATGGCTGTAAATAGGCCGTGATGGCCTATTAGGGTTCATTTTTTGGGAACCATATCTATCGGGATTACCGATAGGCGGTTTATATCGCCAAACAGGAGAGAGCGACGAATGGCTACATTGATCGGATGGAACCTAGCTGCCCTACTTAAGGAACGGGGTATGAGTCAAAAGGAGCTTGCCGAGGCGGCAGGCCCCACACCGGCCTCGGTGAGCAGGTACGTCAACGGCGAGCGGCTGCCGTGGCCTGCCACGATCGCCGCGATGTCGCGCGCCCTCGGGGTCGAACCGTCGGACATCATCGGAACCTCCTGCGATCAGGAGCTGAATGACGCCGTGCACCACGTAGCCCGCAATGCGGACAGTCTCACGGAAGCGCAGCGCGCCGGGCTTATCGCCGCACTTGCGAAGCACTAGGGAGATCGGCGGACGGCCGAGGTCGATATGCTCAAATGTAGAATCTGAGGGCGCGTCTATACCTTGCCGGAGTTGGGTAAGATGGCTGTAGAAGACGATGCGTCCCGTGCAAGCAACAAGGAGCGCGGGCGGCCTAGTTTTCTGGTTTAGTTAGATGCCCGGGCTCCACCCCGGGCATCTGCGTATCAACTCCGGTCCACCGGGTAGAATCACGGGTGAACGAAGCGGACCCTGCGCAGGTGATTAGCCAGTTACACGGGCGATGCGGATTTCAGGTTTAAAGGCCGGGCTGCACCCCCGGCCATTTTTACTGCGACAACCCCGCCGCCCGCCTGCTCGCGGGGTGCGTCGCCCCCCCCTCAATTCCAGACAATTAAATACGGTCATCTACCTGCTGCGTTGGGACGATTGACGATGATCCGTTGGGACGATTGACGGCAGCCCGGGAGCATGGCGTCCGGGTACATATCGCCCTTGGGTCTCTTGCGGATGAGCGGAATGGCCGCCCCGCCGATTTCGGCAGGCCGCCGCTTGCAATCGGAGATGTTTTTGAGGGAAGGGAGGGGGCCGTTTTCGCCCGGCCCCGGGGCGCGCACCTGCGTTGCCCGCGTTCCCAAGGTGTGACATAAGGAACGGGTTCCGCTTGCTATCGATTCTACCTTGTGGCGCGGCGTTCCATCTAGCGGCCCCATTTCTCCATATCCGGTCGAGGATGTAAGGTTTTTGCGGTCTGAGCGCATCTTTTAGGCAGTTGCGGGGTATACCTCCTGCCGTATCTGAAAGACCTCTGGAAGGCGTGAGCATCTATGAAGCCGATCATCGACTTTGCCGCCGGACGCGGCGCCCATATGCTTGGCATGGGGGCGGTGTAGTTGTTCGGATGGGAGTGCGACCCCGCGAGGGACGGGCGGCTGACGATCGCCGAATACCGCGAACAGTTCTCGGGCAAGTTGGGCCATCGGGCGACTATCTCGGGACACACGGGCTCGAAACGCGGCACCGCGGCGAACCTCGCGAAGGTGCGCTGCACGCTCGCGCAGGTATTCGATAGCTTCGCTATCTTCACCGTGAACGACGGCAGGCACACGCAGCCGGGACACCGCCGGACCCTGTGCGTCGATTTCGCCTCGGTCCATTCCGGCGATACCGTAGTCGAATGGCTCTAGGCGGTACGCGACCGCGATGCCGCAGGACTGAAAGGAAACGACCATGACCGAGAAGAAGGCCGCCTTCGGGAACAACTTCACCCCCGAGCAGCGGGCCGCCGCACTGAAGCGAGCCGCCGAGATGCGCGCCGCGCGCGCCGAGTACCTTGACCGCGTCAAATCGGGCGAAGTGGCCATCGCGACCGCCCTGGCCGATGGCAAGGAAAACCCCGTCGTCGGGCGCATCAAGGCGAAGCGTCTGCTCATGGCCCTGCCGGGTGTCGGCGCGGCGAAGGCGCAAAGCGCCATGACCGCAATCGGCATCGCGGAGTCCCGCCGCGTCGCGGGCATCGGGCAGCGACAGGCCGAAAAACTCATCGAACTTTTCGGGTAGGTGCGCACGCTGCGTTGCCCCAAGGGGCAATGAGGAACCATATGCGAGGCCCTGGAGCCGTCGCCCATCGGGCGGCGGCTCTTTCCTTTCGCGTTCCAGGGTGTCTGGGGTGCGGATGAGTGCTTCCCGTTCGGGAAACATGAACGGGCGCGGGTGCGGTCGGGGCCGAGCGCGGATAGCATCGAGGGCGAATATACCCGCGGCGCCGGAGGGCGCCCGATGAAAGGATCGACCGCCATGTGGAACTACGACGCCGTCGACAAAAAGGAAGCGGAGCGCATGGCCTCGCTCTACGGCGAGGACGCCACGCGCACCGTCGAGCATGGAACGGAAGCCGAGACCGGCGAACTTCTCGTCCGAAGCTGCGGCAACGAGCTCGGTTTCGCCACCTGGGAGGCGTTCGATTTCGAACGCAACACCTGGTTGTGCGAAGCCTTCGAGAACCGCGAGGCGGCCGAACTCTGGCTTTCCGGCGAGGAGGTGGATACCTGCTTCGAGCTGGACGATCAGCTCGTACAGTCCACCAAACGCATGGCCGCACTCGCCGCCAACATGTCCGGCGGGCGATGGACCGCCGGAATCCATGAGTACAAGGACGGGCGCAAGTCGCTGTCCTTCCAACTCTCCGACGATGCAGGCTTCTTCCTGATCACCTCCCCCATCTGCAAGACATCCGAGCTCGCCCTGGGAGAGGTTCGCGACCGCGTGGGTGAAGAGCTGGACAATCTCGACCCCTACCGCGAGGCGCTGGAGGCGTGCCGCCGCGCCGAGGACAGCTCTATCGCGCTCGACAAGCTCGCGTTCTATGAAAAGCTCAAGGGCGAGGACCTGCCGGTGCTCCTCGGGGCGCTCGCCGTCGCCACCGAGCAGAACCAGCGCGCGCTCGGACGTCTGCTCGCGGATATGAAATTCGAGGACATGCCCGAGCTGCCCGAGGCCATCAATCCCATGGAGGCCGCCTTCGCCGAGGCCAAGGGGAAGCTCCTGGAGTGGAAGGAGAGCGGCCACGGCGATGCCAGGTATCATTACAAACTCGCTTCCTCCTACCTCGATGAGTACCACAGCCTGGACAAGGGATTCGGCCGTTGTCTCGTGGAGAGCATCGACGAGCTGATCGAATACGGCTATGTCGATGAGTCGGGCGTCTACGAGAACACCATCGCGGCAATCGGCACCATGCTCGCCGAGGCCGCACTTGAGCATGCGCGTGCGGACGCCGAGTACTTCGACGAAGACTTCCGCATGCGCGCCACGGAGGGCATCAATTTGTGGACCGTCGCCAAGGAAATCATCGAGGCCGTTCCCGCGGCCAAGCCCGCCGAAGAGGAGCCCGCGCAGGCACGCGGGCCCAAGCACTAGACTCCCGGAGCTACCATGACCAGAAAACACGCAACCATGACGGACGGCGAGGGCATCTGCCTCGCCTTCCAATCAGAGCATGGCGGCTTCGATTGCAGCGAGGCCTCCATCGACCGCATCTCGGGCGCACTCATCTGCCACGACGGCACGTTGGAAGGCCTGGGCGAGGGCGTCGCCGACGCGGCGATCTACCCCACCGCCGAGATCTTCGCCGGCGCCCGCCTGCTCGCGCTCGACCGCGTCGCCGAGGGTTACGCCGACGGCCGGGACGCGCACGCGATCGACGCCGCGGCGAAGTCGGTAGCGGAATCGGTACGCCGCAACTGCATCGAGCTCGGCGGTGCCGGCGCCTCGATGATCGATTTCGCGGGACACCCGTTCGCAGCGTCGCAGTGGATCGGTAAGAACTTCAGGACCTCGATCAGCGAGGTGGACGCGCGCCGCCTCATGCAGGACCTCACGCTCGTAGATATCGCCAGACTCGACCGCTCCCGCCCCCTCATCGAGGGCCTGGGCATGCAGGCGCGCGAGAGCATCCTGGCGTTTCTGGACAGCATGGAGGAGCTTCGCGCATCGTCGGTCGATGTCGAGCTTTTCGACCGGCTGATGACCGATGACTTCAACGTCGTCCGCACGCTCGGCCGCGACAGGTCCCGCGAGCTCGGCACGGTCACGGTCCACGGGCGCGACATCGAGATCTCCTGCACGCTCGCCGACGGGTTCTGCGCGACCGTGCGACCGCAGACCGGCACCATCCTCACCTTCAGCTCGAGGCGCCTCGGCTGGCACGGCTTCCAGTCCTCCCCCCTCTCGTTCGGGGGCTCCACGGTCTCCATCCGACACGACATGCCGAGCGCGAGGCTTGCCCGCGACTTCGACCTCGCGGCGCTCTCCGCCGAGGCGGAAAGCGCCATGCGCGAGCTCGGCGTCCCCGTCCCGGCGGCACTTAAGTACGTCAAGGAGGAGTGCGAGAGGGTTTCCGCGCGCTGCGACGAGATCGAGGCGAAGATCGGCGCGGCCGTCGATGCCTTCGCGCAGGCGCCCGCAAAGGGCATGAGCCCCGCGGCCATGGCGGCAGCCGCCAAGGCGGCAGCGCATGCCGGTGAGACCGGAAGCGCAGACATCAAGGTACACAGGTAGAAAGAGGTGTGTGGGATGGCTTTCCACGATTGCGACGTTGAAGAAGCAGACATCCTGGAAGTGCAGTCCGTCTCGGATATGTTTTCCGCTTTCAAGACCCCGGCGGCAGATGCCGTGAAGCTGATCGGCGGAGACGATATCGCAGTATTCTCGCCCCAGTTGGGCCTCATGGTCGTGACCTCGCAATACGATCTCGAGGAGCCGGCCACAACGAGCCAGACGGTCATCTTGAGCTTGGCCGATGCTGAGTGCACGTGGCCCGATCCGCCCGAATATATATCGGACATCGTTTTCGAGTGCCGTTGGCCGTCCGGCGCAAATCTCGTCACGGAGTTCCAGACCTTCTCCGACGAGAATGCCACGCCCTCGCCATCCCTCGAGCATTACCGCGAGCGTTTCTCCGAAGGCGGAATCTGCACGGTCTTCTCCGAATGTGATGAAGCGTACCTGCTCGATCTAAAGGGCAAACGGGATGCCTCACGGGTAGATAACCAGGACAGGATTCCCATTGCCAGGAAACACCCGGCAGCCGATACGGCGAGCCCCGCAGTCCTGGAGATCGAGCCCGGCGAGATCTGCGCACCGTATATCGTCGCCAAGCAGGCGACGGTCGCGGCGAAGCACGGGGCACGTACCGATGAAGGCGGAGGCCGCAGCGCGAGGATGAAAGGCGGATCTCTCTAGGGTCCCGCCTTTCGGTTCGAGTACCGCGTCCTGCACGACGGGGAACAGAACTCGCGCCTCTTCCCCTTGGTTTTAACCAAGATGCCGTTCCCGCAATTTTTGCACTTCGCGGGGACGCAGCCGTATCGGTAGAAGATAGCCCCGAACATCGCAGCCGCCGTCGAGTGGAAACTGTATCTGGGTGCCGGCTCGTCGTCGAAGATGGAAGGCGCGTTCACAGACCATCCGAGCAGATCGCCGTCCTTCGTCGTCAGCCCCGCCAACATCTCGGCAACGGACTCCACGAAGGCAACCGCCTCTTCCCTTTGGGAGCCGCCGTCGTCGATGCCCAGATACAGCTTGGTCCTCTCGATCTCCGGCTTCCAGCCGATGTCAAAGAACGGCGCGGCGGCGCCGTCCCGCGCGGTCATCAGGATCGCATTGGGAACCGAGCCGAAAAGATCTCCGTTTCCTTTGGGTCTTAGATCGAGGAAGCGCCTCTCGAGAGGGTCGGCGACCATATAGGCAAAGACGTTGCCAAACCGCCTCGTCGAGTAGTTGAGGGTCATGTCGATAGACGGGGCGTGCTTGAAGGGCAAGACCCAGCAGGAACCCATGAGCTTTCCGGCGATTTGACGGCGGCGCATTTCGTCGAAATGCCTGAAACCGCTTCTCTCGAGAACGTCATCGTGCCCGGCGGCGATGTTCGCCATCAGCCTCAGCACCAACGACCCGAGGTTTCGGCACAGCACGATATCCTCCAGGGGTTCGACCACGACGGCGCACCCAGGATCGGCCTCCCTCCACTTTTTCAGCTCGGCGAGCCCGCCAGATTCGATGAGGCCGTGCCTTTTCATGTCGCGCGAGACGGAGGCCCGGGACGGATAAAGCGAAGATGCGCTGCCCGTCGCAGACGTCCCCTCAAGGCACAATTGAAGGAAAAGAGACTTCTCGCTGCAACGTCCGAAGCCGTGTTCCCCGTTAACGGACTCTTCGACGATCTCGATGGCATCGGAGATGGAAAGCCTTCTGCTCTCCTCTCTATAGATACTGCGGTCGATGAGCGGTTCCGATTCCGAGATGGCCGAGACAAGCTCGTCGAGCGTGCCCCAGCGAAGCAGGCGTTCGGCTAGCTCGAAGTCCATGGGTTTCGTCGTTGGTGCCGGATTGCCGGATCCGACCACCTCGAGCAGTGAATGGAAGCCGGTGCTCCGATTCCTTGCGATGAATACGCTCCTGGTCATTTACCAAACAGCTCCAATCGAGATAGCCGCTGTCGATATTCGCAATCGTACCAACGAATAAAAGGCAATTTCAGTTCCGCAGTTACTTCTTGCCAACGTCAATCGTTAACTTCACGATACCCGGGCCGGCGCTTCCCGTTCGGGACAGCGCGTTGGCGGCGGCGGCCCATGGGGATACGGTATCCGAGATAACGCAAACCCGACCATGAAGGCGAGGCACCGATGGCGCGCCGCTCCCGCAAGACGCTTCAGGCAGAAGGGCAGCTCTCCCTTTTCGCCATGACCGACGACTTTCTGTTCGCCGTCACTGAAAACACGGAGAATGTCGTTGACAAAGCCGCCGAGTCGCGGTCTTATGTAAACCAAATCGCGGGCGAGCCGCCCGCCGACGCATCTCGGAAGGGAGACGAAGATGGCCGTCCTGAAACAACCGTACACCGGGATCCGCGGCATGAGGTACCAGTTCATGCTGGACAACCTGCCGGAGAAGGTAGCCGAGCTGAAGGCGTCCGGGGAGACGGAATCCTATCTCGAGCAGATCGAGACGGCGTACCGCAACAGGATCAGCGAGCTCACGCCGGGCTGCATGAAGTCGTGCGGGGCGACGACGGAACTCCGCTCGAGCGACCTGCCGAGCTTCATCAAGAAGGCGAACTCCGCCGAGGCGATGGCGACCGAGATCGCTATCAAGGAGATCATCGAGGCCATGTAGAGACTTCCGGGGCCGAGACCCCGACGGCTATCGATGAGCCCGCCGCGGCAGAAGCCGCGGAACCCATCGATCCCGCCGCCGGCGTTGACTCGCAGTGCGCGGGCAGCCCCATCACGCGAGCCAGGAAGAACCTGGCGGCCCTGGAGGCGCTTGCCGCCGCCGAGGAGCGCGGCAGCGCCACCGCCGAGGAAATCACCGCCATGGAGGCCTATTCCGGCTGGGGCGGCGCCCAGAAGGCCTTCTCCGAGAAGGCCGAGGGCGAGTGGGGCGAGATCCGCGACAGGCTCAAGGAACTGCTCAGCGACGACGAGTTCGCATCCCAGCGCCATACCGTCCTCACCGCGTTCTACACGCCGGCACCCGTGATCGGCGCCATCTACGACGCGCTGCGCGAGGCCGGCATCGGCCAGGGCGACACGCCCGCGGCGATCCTCGAGCCGGGCTGCGGCAGCGGCAACTTCATGCGCCTCGCGCCCGCCGACCTCGCCCTGGACTTCCACGGCGTGGAGCTCGACCCGATCTCGGCGCGCATCGCGCAGGCGCTCTGCCCCGAGGCGCACATCACCGCCGCCGGCCTCGAGGAGTGCCGGGTCTCCCCCGCGTCCTTCGACGCCGCCATCGGCAACGTGCCCTACAGCGGCGATATCAAGATTGACGGCATGCCGATCCACGACTACTTCATCAAGAAGAGCGTCGAGGCGGTGCGCCCCGGCGGCGTCGTCGCAGTGCTCACCAGTCGCTACACGCTCGACAAGAACTCGACCGCGACCCGTCGCGCCCTGGCCGAGCAGGCCGAGCTCCTGGGCGCGGTGCGCCTGCCGGCCGAGACGTTCAAGCGCCAGGCGGGAACCGAGGCGCTGAGCGACATCCTGCTGCTGCGCCGCCGCCCCGAGCCCATCGCGCTTGCCGATGACGAGCTTCCCGAGTGGGTCGAGACCTCTCCCTTCGAGGACACCGTCAACATCAACCGATACTTCAACGAGCATCCCGGCCGCGCCGTCGGCGACATGTCGATCGTCAGCGGGCCCATGGGGCCCACGCTCGGCGTCAGCTTCAAGGGCGGCGCCGACGCGCTCGGCGAGCGCGTGTCTGACCTGCTGCGCGACAGCGTCGAGCGGGGCAGCGCCGTCGAGATGGCCGCGGTAGCGGAGCCCGCCGGCATCTCGGTCGTCCCGACCGCGCCCACGAAGTTCGAGTTCTCCGTCGCCGCGGACGGCACGATCTGGTACGGCACGGAAGACGCCGTGGAGCCCTTCACCCCCGGCGGCGGCAAGACCGGCCCCGAGCGCGCCCGCGCCATGCTATCGCTGCGCGACGGCGCCCGCGCGCTTCTCGCCCTCGAGCGCGACCCCGCCGCGGACGATAACGAGGTCGAGGAGGCGATCGCCAAGCTGTCCGCCGAATACGACTCGTTCTTCGAGCGCTTCGGCCGCATCAACTCCAAGAAGAATCTCGCCGTGTTCCCCTCCAAGGGGTTCACGGACCACTCGCTGGCACTCAATCTCCTGAGCCTCGAGAAGGTGGACTCCGACGGCAACGTGACCGACAAGGCCGATATCCTCAAGAAGCGCCTCGTCACCCCCGAGGCGCCCACGCCCGAGCACGTCGGCAACCCGTCGGACGCGCTCGCCGTCACGATCGACGCGCGCGGCGGGGTCGATATCGACTTCCTCGCCGACCTCATGGAGACCGACATCCCGACCGCCCTCGAGCGCCTGGGCGACCTCGTGGTCGCCGACCCCGACGACCCGTCGCACATCATGACCGCAGACGAGTACCTTTCCGGCGACGTGGGCGGCAAGCTCGAGCACGTCCGCGCGCTGCTGGAGGCCGAGCGCGGGCGCGCGGAGCGCCAGACGCGGCAAGCCTGGAACGAACACCTCGGATACGCAGTCGATGCCGAAGGTTTGACCGGTTCCACCCGCGACGCGCTCGCCCAGCTGCGCAAGACGCACCTGTGGGAGAGCAGCCTGAACCCCACCACCTCGCGCTTCGCGGTGGACGGCTTCGCGCACCTCGACGGCCTCGACCGCGGCGCCCGCCGCATCGACTGGGCCTGCTGGCCGGCGCTCATCCCCCTCGCGCTCGAGGCCTATGACGGTCCGCGGCCGATCGAGTTGCCGGACGGCGACAAGCACCGCTGGAACGTCTCGACCGGAAACCCGCTCATCGACCAGCTCGCCCGTGCGCTGGGCGGTTTCCGTTCCTGGGCCAACGGCAGCGAGCTTACGACCTCGCCCGCCTACGCAATCAAATACCTCGTCTGCGACAGCGGCCTTTCCGACGAGGAGCTGGGCGCCTTCTTCGCCGCCGGCGGCGCGGAGCCCTACAACGGCTCGGACTATCTCGAGGCCTTCCAATCCGTCGCCGACGTCGAGATCGAGCGCCCCGCCCGCGCGATGTACGGCGAGCTCTCAGCCAGGGAGGCGACAATCGAGAACGGCATGCGCGTCGCGCGGGCCCTCAGGTCGGCACCGGACGCCGTCGAGTACCTGTTCCGCATCCAGCAGAAACAGTGCTCCGAGGAGGCCGTGATGAAAATCGACCTGCTCGAGCCAGAGCGTCGCACCTACTACCAGAGCAGCTGGCATGCCGTCACCCCGGCGTCGCTGTCCGAGCTCGCCACCAAGGAGGGCCTGGAGCGCTTCCGCGACCACAGGCGCCGCTTCATGGAGGCCGCCAAGCTCGCCGTCGAGCCCGCCGACGCGGACCGCATCGCGTCGCTCGAGCACCTTGAATCGCGCCTCGAGGCCGTCCAGCCGGTCAAGCTCGTGCCCGGGCAGATCGCCTGTCAGCTCGGAAGCTCCTGGGTCCCCGCGTCGGTGATCCGCGACTTCGCGCTCGAGACCTTCCAGATCGGCTACGGCGATGCGAGCAGGGAGCGCGGCAGCCACCAGACCGCCGCCCAGGCGCGCAGCCTCGAGGTCCGCTACTCCGAGGTGTCCGGCAGGTGGAGCGTCACGTCCGCCAGCGGCGGCATGGACGAGTCGATCGCGAAGAAGTGGGGCGTGGGCTCCTACAACTGCTTCATGATCCTCACCGCCGCACTCAACGGCGGCCTCATCCAGATCGAGAAGGACAACCCCGACTACAACCCGGCCGCGGGCAAGTCCAAGAAGAAGATCCCCGACCCGGTGGCCACGGCCGCGGCCAACGCCAAGCGCCGCGAGCTCGAGGAGGCCTTCCGCGAGTGGGTCTGGAAGGACGAGGACCGCGCGGCCATGCTCGCCGACATCTACAACCGAAAACTCAACCGCGTCGCCCCGCGCGCGTACAGCGGCGACTACCTGTCGCTGCCGGGGATGTCGCCCGACATCCAGCTCAGGAAGCACCAGCGCGACGCCGTGGCGCGCATCATCCAGGACGGCGAGGGCACGCTGATCGCGCACACGGTCGGCGCCGGCAAGACCTTCACCGGCATCACCGCCATGCACGAGCTCAAGCGCCTTGGGCGAGCCCGCAAGCCGATGATCGTCGTGCCGAACAACCTCACCGAGCAGTGGGCCGCCGACTACCTCAAGCTCTACCCCGACGCGAAGCTACTCGTCCTCACCGACGCCGCGGCGAAAAGCCCCGACTCGGTGCGCCGGTTCTGGGGGCAGGCCGCCGCGGGCGACTGGGACGCGGTGATCGTCGGCTTCAGCCGCTTCGAAAAGCTCCAGATGTCCTACGGGGCGCAGAAGGCGGCGCTCAAGGCGCGCATCGACGAGCTCGAGGAATCCAGGCTGCTGGAGCTTTCGGACGGCGCCGGCGAGAAGGACTTCTCGGTCAAGCAGATCGAGGGCGTGCGCGACAAGTTCAAGAGCAAGCTCGAATCGCTTGAGAAGAAAAACGCCACCAAGACGCTCGAGGGCGCGACGTTCGAGGAGATCGGCTGCGACGCGATATTCGTCGACGAGGCCCACTACTTCAAGAACCTCGCGGTGTCGGGCGGATCGGTGCCCGGCATGCAGACCAGCGACGCGGCCAAGTGCGAGGACCTCCTGATGAAGTGCGAGTACCTGCGCGATAACGGACGCGGCAACAACATCGTGTTCGCCACGGGCACGCCCGTCACGAACACGATGGCCGAGCTCTACAACATGCAGCGCTACCTCTCGCCGAACCTGCTGGACAGCCAGGGGGTCTCGAACTTCAGCGCGTGGGCCAAGACCTTCGGCGAGGTCACCGAGACCCTGGAGCCCAAGCCCGAGGGCGGCGGCCTGGATATCAAGCGACGCTTCACGAGGTTCCAGAACCTCCCCGAGCTCATGAGCTCGTTCCACTGCTGCAGCGACATCATGACCGCCGACGACCTCGACCTCGACCTCCCCGAGCTCGAGAGCCACGCGGTTGCGGTCCCGGCGACGCCCGAACAGCTCGCCGAGGTCGAGGCGCTGGTGGAGCGCGGCGAGAAGGTCCACGCCGGCTGCGACCCGAGCATGGACAACATGCTCAAGATTACCGGCGACGGCAGGAAGGTCGCGCTCGACCCGAAGCTGCTCTACCTCGAGGAAGACCCCGACATGGAGCCGCTTTCCGGCGGCAAGGTCGACGCATGCGTGCGGAACATCCTCGACATCCGCAGGCGCACCGAGGCCGAGCGCGGCGCGCAGCTCGTGTTCGTAGACTCCTCCACGCCCGCCTCCGGGCGCTGGAACATCCAGGACGACGTGCGCCGCCGCCTCATCGAGGCCGGCGTCCCCGAGTCCGAGATCGCCTGCGTGACCGACGCCAAGGGCAAGTCGAAGCAGAAGGAGGCGCTGTACGAGAAGGTGCGCAGCGGCGATATCCGCATCCTTTTGGGCTCGACCACGACGCTCGGCACCGGAACGAACGTGCAGACGCGCCTCGCCGCGATCCACGACCTCGACTGCCCGTGGCGACCGTCCGACCTCGAGCAGCGATTGGGGCGCATCGTGCGCCAGGGCAACGGCTTCGACCACGTCCACGACTTCCGCTACGTCTCGACCGGCACGTTCGACAGCTACCTCTACTCCATCGTCGAGCGCAAGCAGCGCTTCATCAGCCAGGTGTTCACGAACAAGTCGCCCGTGCGCACCATGGACGACCTGGACGAGACCGTGCTGTCGCTCGCGCAGATGAAGCAGATCGCCGAGGGCGACCCCACCGTGGCCGAGCGCATGGACGTCGAGAACAAGATCGGCCAGCTCAAGCTCATGATGGCATCGCACCTGGAGGGCCTGGCCGACGTCCAGCACAAGATCGAGACGCAGTACCGCCCGCTCGTCGAGGCGCTTACCTCCCAGCGCGACATGCTCGCCGACGACGAGATTCCGTTCGCGGAGGCGGACCTCGTCCGCCAGCAGACGCTCGGCTCCAAGGACAGCTCCCTCACCGTCGGCGGCACGCACATCGCCGACAAGGAGGAGGCCATCCGCGCGCTGCGCCGCGCCGCCTACGGCGTCCGCCCCGGCTGCGAGGAGGTTATCGGAACCTACCGCGGCCTTTCGGTCGTGTGCCGCCGCCAGCACGTCCTCGACGACGACTGGCTGCCCTATATCGGCCTGGCGGTCGATGCCGCCAAACACGTTCACATGTCGGACAGGGTCTTCCCTTCCGGAGAGAAAGGAGCATTCACCGTGCTTACCCAGATGGACCGCATCATCGCCCGAGACGCGAAGGGCCCCGCCGAGATCGAGCTGAAGCTGCGCGAAGCGCAGCACGCGCTCGCCGACGCGCAGAAGGCGGCCAAGGAGCCGTTCCCCAAGCAGGCCGAGCTCGACGAGGCCGAACAGCGCCTCGCCGTCCTCGAGCAGGAGCTCATCGAGGCGGAGGCGCAGCGCCAGCGCGAGCAGGCGCAGCGTGCCGAGGCCGAGGCCGCCGCGATCGAGGAGGGCGTCGAGGAGCAGCGCGAGAGCGAGCGCGAGCACGAGCGCGCGGCCGCGGCCGACGACGTGGCCCGCGAGGCCGCCCGCGTGGCGGAGCTCCGCCGCCAAGGGCTCATCTGCGAGGACTCCGCCACGCATGATGCGGCGACGGCATCGCCCAACGGTATCGCGTCCGGCGGCCCGGACGACGTCTACGAGGCCGCGCGCCGCTCGGCGGCGGCATCCGTCCGCGAGGACTGCGGTGGCGGCGAGAAGCACAAGGCCGGCATGTAAGCCGGGGCGCTTTTAGGGTATACGCCATAGAGGACACGTCCGACAGGGGGCCGGTTTCCGGCCCCCTGTCCCCTTGAAACCGAAAGGACACGCCATGCAGCCGCTCGAAATCGACTCCGCCGTATTCTGCGACGGCGCGCGCTACACGATCATCTCCCGCGAGAACTCCAGCATCCTGACCTGCCCCGTCGCGAGCGGGGCAGGCGGATATACGCTCAACAGGGTCGAGGGGCGCGACATCGACCTCGAGCTCGACCGGCTGACGGGGCACGCCGCGTGCATCGCCGTCGACGTCCCGACCTGGTGCCGCATCGCCGGCGACCCGCTCGACGCCGTGGCCGACGCGCTGGCAGACCTGCTCTGCGAGACGCCCACGCGCTTCGAGCTCGAACGCCTCGCCGCCGCCTCGCCCGTCCTCACGGCCAACACGCCGGGAATCCCGGTGTTCCCCGCCGGGATCGCGCCGGCCGCCAACTCCTACACGCTCGCCGGGTGCTGCCGCTCCGCGCTCGTGCGCGGGCTGTCGAGCCCGGAGCTGTACCGCACCGCGCTCACCGCCGCGGGCGCGACGATCTCGGGGGCACGGCGCATCGCCGCGGACAACCCCGACGCCATCGGCTCCGGCGCCGCCGTCCTCACCGCGACGATCGGCCTCGGCGGCGTCGACACCGCCGAGATCGGCGTGAGCTGCGCCGATATGCCCGAGGACGGGAGCCTCCTGATCGAGGGGGCCGCCTGGCCGATCGCGGACGGCGATGGCGGACGCGCGTTCTTCGGCTTCGAGGATACCGCCGGGGACCCGAAGAACCCCCTGCGAGAGGTCCCGGCAGGGGCCGACGGGGCCAAGCGGCTCGCCGACGCGGCGCTCGCCGCATCGTGCGCCACGCTGTCGCCCAACACGGCCGACCCCTGCCTGGTGGCGCGACTTGCCGCCGAGGCGCGCGAGCGCTCCCGCTCGCTCGCCGACCCCGAGACGCAGGCCCGCGGCGCCAAGAGGGCCGCGG
>OLQL01000574.1_pt1 | contig 37829 bp, 34 predicted proteins | sample 1672971 | NCBI WGS metagenome assembly OLQL01 (sample SAMEA3136742, study PRJEB25190) | human gut metagenome | biome: human gut; feature: human-associated habitat; material: faeces | place: Austria | collected 2013
AGAGTGTCTGTTGCAGGCGTAGGGTGAGCTTCAGCGCTATGCTCAAAGAAAAGTTTGGATGTTTTTTGGAATTTGCTCATTCATAGTTGACCAAGTTTCTTTAGAGACAGGACTTGCTGGGCTGTACCTTCAGCATACGGATACATTCTCCGATAGATAGAGAAGTTGAGCAAATACAGCATGTATTCGTGGCATACTTCTTCACTGAAAGAGAAAACAGGATAGAAGTAGCTTATTATGCCGCGCTTAATTATCCGATTCTCATTGAATCGAAAACGGCCATCATCACTTCGGCTTCGGAATGTTACATAGCCAAAGGGCAAGATGTTGTAGCCGACGTTGTTCTCGGTTGTTACTTGTCGATTAGAATAATATTCTGTCTGTAGCATCAAACCAGTTCGTGCGGATGTCAATACAGGATATTGATTGGGTATCGTTGTTTTTTCGGTGTACTCGCAAATATACTCTCCTATTGAGGATTCCTTCCAGTCAACAGGAACAATATCGGACTTTGTTTTCTTGTATCCCTCCGGCACAATCCCCTGCCGGATTTGTTCGATTCGTTGTTTGACTTCGGGTGTCATGCGTTCACCTACTTAAACACGAGAGGTGTCAATTGTATACCCTTGCCTGCTCAATTCTCGAATTAAACTTAGAGATACCTCATCCACTTTGTTCTGAAAGGGGATGTAGAGGAGACCCTGAATATCAGATGGACGCTCGAAATCAGGAGCCTCCTTTAATAGAATAGCAACTCGTTCTCTGCCAAGCTTTGCAAGAAACATGCCCAGTTCCAGAACGACGTTTTGCCGAACTCTGGCTTTCAAAGCGGATTCGGTTTTTGCTTTGCCTTCGTCATCCGGTGTTGCTAATACAATTGCATATCCTACATCTTTGGAATACTCTTCAAGCTTTTCGATGATCGTTTGACCGGCAGAAGCTTGTTGGTCGAGGATGATCGGCGTTAAATCCCATCTTCTCAGCAACGCTTCGAGCTGAAGCTTTGCGGTTTCATCGTGACCATATACAACAAAAATCTTCCGATTTGTTGACATTGCTGTACCTTCAATAATGGCCTTGATTTCATCTTGCGCTTTTCCTTGAATTGAGTATTTTCCGGAATTAAAACAGTTCACCATTCCACCATTGCTTAAGGAAATGCATTTTCCATACTGGATTTCTTTGATGCTCACAATAGATACCGAAGCACACTGCTCAAGCTTCATCTTAATTTCTTCAAAAGTCATTTTCATATCCTCCTACAGTTCTATTTTTTATAATACTGCACCATTTTTGCTTGCATTGCGCAAGTATATTTATTCTATCACCCTTTAAGGCGTTTCTTCTGCTCGCTCTCAATCTGCCTGACGCTCTTTTCCGGCGTCGGCAGGTCTTCCGGCATGGTGCCGCCCAGCTCGGCGATGGTCTGCCTGACCTTCCTGCCGACCTCGTAGTGTGTTTGATTGGCCTTCTCCTTGCCCCGAATGTTCTCGCGGCGCAGTTTTTCGTCCGTCTGTGTAGCGCGGAACAGATTGGCGGCCAGTTCGGTACTGCCCATGTGATCGAGGATTTTCTCGTTCTTCTTCAGGCCCTTGCGCTCGTGGATTTCCTTGACGCCAAGCCCTCCGTACAGACCCTGATACCCTTTGTTCTGAAAAATGGCGAAATCCCGCCCTGCCTCGACACCGGCCATCTGCGCAGCCTCAATCTCGTTGCTCATAGCCCCAGCTCCTCCAGATACTTCGCCATCTGCGCCTGCACCTGCGCCAGCTCCGCCTCGATGCTTTCGATATTCCGCTTCACCTCGTCGATGTCCACCAGCTCCTCCTCCTCAAAAGTGTCCACATACCGGGGGATGTTCAGGTTGTAGTCGTTCTCACGGATTTCTGCGCGGGAGGCACGGTAGCTGTACTTGTCCACCTTCGCCTCGCGCGCCTCGTAGGTGCTGACGATGCGGGCAATGTCGCTGTCCCGCAGGAGGTTCTGGTTCTTGCCCTTCTCGTAATTGCCCTCGCCGGAGGCGTCAATGAACAGGACGTCGTCGCGGGTGCGGCCCTTTTTGAACACCAGAATGCAGGCGGGGATGCCCGTGCCATAGAACAGGTTCGCGGGCAGACCGATGACCGCGTCCAGCAGATTCATTTCAATCAGCTGCCTGCGAATCTTGCCTTCGCTGGCGCCGCGGAAGAGCACGCCGTGGGGCAGGACGACCGCCATGCGCCCGTTCTCCGCGTCCAGGCTGTGCAGCATGTGGAGCACAAAGGCATAGTCGCCCTTGGAGGAGGGCGGAACGCCCCAGTCGAACCGATGGTGTTCGTCCAGAGAGGCGGTCATTTTCTCCGGCTTCTTTCCTTTTTCATCCGGACCGGCCTTCGAGAGGAAGCCGCTGTCCCATTTGTCCAGGCTGAACGGCGGATTGGCGACCACCACCTGGAACTTCATGAGCTTGTCGTCCTCGAGATTCTGCGGATTGGAGAGCGTGTCACCCTGCCAGATGCGGGCGTCATCCACGCCATGGAGGAACATGTTCATCGTGCAGAGCGCCCAGGTCTGGGCGTTCAGCTCCTGACCATAGACGGCAACCTTGCCGCTGGGCACCTTTTTGTAGGCCTTGAGCAGCAGACCGCCGCTTCCACAGGTGGGGTCGTAGATGCGGTCGTTTTCCTGCGGCCTGACGAGCGAGGCCACCAGCTCGGACACCTGACTCGGCGTGAAGAACTCGCCGCCCTTTTTGCCGGCGTCGGAGGCAAAGTTGGCGATCATGTACTCATAAGCGTCACCAATGATGTCTGCGGAGCCAAGCTGACCGGGGCGCAGATCCAGGTCGTGGAAATCTTCCAGCAGATTGCGGAGCGTCGCGTTCTTTTCCTTGACGTCGCCAAAGTCAACCTGGGAGTTGAAGTCGATGGCGCGGAACACGTTGCGCAGCTTTCCGCTGTTGTGATCCTCGATATGGGAAAGAGCGACGTTGATCATCTGGCCGATCTCTGTATCCGTGCGGTTTTCGTACAGATAGTCGAAGGTGGATTCCCTGTCGATGGAGAACCGCTCCCGGCTCATGGCGCGCTCGACGCGTCGCTCGTCGCCGTTGTACTGCTCCATGTACAGGGCGCGTCTTTCGAGAGTGACGTCGCTCAGGTATTTCACGAACAGCATGGAAAGGATATAGTCCTTGTAGCGGGAACTGTCGATCTTTCCCCGGAAGCTGTCACAGGCCTTCCAGAGGACACGTTCAATATCGTTGCGGGTCGTCACGATGCATACCTCATTTCATGGTCGAATGTACATTACGGATCAGCAGATTGTAGTAGTGCTCCTTTTCTTCTGCCAGTTGACGGAGCAGCGCCGTCTCCTTTTTCGCCAGCAGATACAGCGCGGAGATTTTCTGCTGCTGGAGGATGGACAGCGGAGGAATTTCAAATTCGGAAAAGAATCTGGCGTTGATGGCGCCCAGCATGTTGCTGCTGGTGTTTTCGTAGATGGCCTTTTTGATCTTCGGTGTGTTAATCAGCCAGACCAGATATCCGGGCAGAAGCCTGCTGTGATTGGCCCGGATGATGACGAAATTTGATGAAACCACTATGCCTGCGGATACTTCATCGATAAGAACAGCGGTGTAAGGGGAGGTCAGGCGGATGATGACGTCGCCGACCTGAGTCAAGTACTCCGGCGATAATTTCTCCGCAGCGTCATATACATCCAACTGTTCCATGTCGATGTATCCATTTGGGTGGATGGCGCGAAAGCTCAGTGCAGGATATCGCATTTTGACGGGTTTGTCTTTGCGCGCCTGCTTTCTGGACAAAACCAGTCCGCTTCGGACGGTTACCAGCTCTCCTATCTTCATGGGGTCACCTCGATTTGTCGTGAGAAAGGGGTCACGACATCTTTTTGCACTGGTGACAGTGTATCATGAAACCTTCGTCTTGTCAACGAATTAATTTTGTCATGAAGAAAAAATGACATTTGAACGTGATCAATCGACATGAAAAACAGGATCGGCAGGAATACAGCCCGACCGATCCTGCTTGAAATCTCTACGCAATCATCCCAAAGAACCTCAGCGCCTCTTCAATCGCCTTTTCCTTATCCGGCGGGCAGATCAGCATCTTTGCGCTTTCGGACTTCGCTTTATTGTAGCATTCGCGCTCTATGATCCCATGTTTCCGCTTCACCTGTGCGATGTACAGCGGCGTGACGTTCAGGCCGGTCTGCTCCTTGACGCGCGTCTGAATCTCGCCGTAGGTTGCCTTGCTCTCGGCCTTGGTGACGGCCAGCTCGTCCGCGTCGATGCCGACCTTGACGATATCATCCGGCTTTTGTTGGACCAATGACATAACAGTTTCCACCCTGCTCGTCCAGCAGAACATATCAACGCTCTGCACCTTCTGCACCCTGTACCCCTTCTCCACAAACAGCGCCGCGTCGCGTGCCTGCGTGGCGACGTTGCAGCTCACATACACCACGCGCTTCGGGGCGGCTTGCGCAATCGCGTCAATGACGGCGGGTTCAACGCCCTTGCGCGGCGGGTCAATCACAATCACGTCCGGACGCAAGCCCTCCGCCACCAGCTTCGGCAGCAGCACCTCCGCCGCGCCGCAGCGGAAATTCACGTTCCCGATGCCGTTGCGGACGGCGTTCTCCTTCGCGTTCTCAATCGCCTGCGGAACAATCTCGATGCCCAGCGCCTCGCGGCAATGGCGCGCCATCATCAGCGTAATCGTGCCCGCGCCGCAATACACGTCGCATAGGCGCTCGTCGCCCGTCAGCTCGGCAAAATCCAGCGCCGTCTGGTACAGCACTTCCGTCTGCGCCGGATTAACTTGAAAGAACGCCGCCGGGCTGATTTCAAAGCGCAATCCGCACAGTTCGTCCGTCAGCGTGTCACAGCCGTAGAGGGTGCGGAAGTGCCGACCCATGATGACATTCGTGCGCTCGCGGTTTTCGTTCAAAATGACGCTGACCGCACCCGCCGCTTTCAAGGACGCAACCAGCTCCCCCTCGTGCGGAATTTCACTGCCGTTGATGACCAGCACCGCCATTGCTTCGCCCTTTCGGTTGACGCGGACGACAATGTGCCGCACCAGCCCCGTGTGCGTCTCCTCAACGTACGGTTCGACGCAGAAGCGCTTCATCCACCCCAGCACGCGGCGGCAGATTTCGTTCGCCGGCGGCATGGCGTTCGGACATTGCGCAATCGGGATAATATCGTGGCTGCGCGGCGCGAAAAAGCCTGCCACGGGTTCCTCCACCGTTCCGCCGACAGGCAGCGCCGTCTTATTGCGGTAGTGCGATGGATCTGCCATCCCCAGCACCGGCGGCACGTCAATGTCGATATGCCCGATGCGGCGGAAGCAGTCCTGCACCTGCTGGCGTTTCGCTTCCAGCGTCGTTTCGTAGGTCATATGACGCCCCGTGCAGCCTCCGCAGCGGGGGTATGCCGCGCAATCCGGCGTTTTCCGGGCGGGTGACGCCGTCAGCGGCTTTCCCTCCATACGCCCGAACGCGAATCGGGACTGCACCTTGACGATGCGCACCCTCGCCGTCTCGCCGGGCAGCATCCCCGGCACAAAAACGGCCATGCCGTCAGCGCGGCACACGCCTTCCAAGTCCGCCCCAAGGCCATCCGCCGTCAAGGTCAGCAAATCGTTCTTCTTCATCCGCTTCGTCCCCTTCCTGTGTTGACTTCCATTATAACAGGGTCGCCTGATTTTGACAAGACGTTGGCACTTCCCTTTCCCTCTTCGCAGAGCACGCATATGGTTCTTGATTTTTATTGTTGCAGAGGATTTCGCCTCTGCGGAGGCGAGGAGGGGGCTTTGCGGTCGCCCCCTCCACCCCTTCGCAGCGCACACCCATGTTTCTTGACTTGTACCGTAACGTCTAATCCGAACCGAAGGTTCTTTAGATAAACACGCGGACACAGCATGAAGTTGTCACCAATTGAATCGCGCGGAAGGGTCAAGGGAGGGGACTTCGTCCCGTTTCATTCTCCCTTGCGGAGTCCAGAAACAGAGCCTCTGGATTTTCCCTCCGTCAAAGAAAATTTTTCTGAACCCCTTGCAATCGCGCGAATTGTGATGTATAATCAATAACTGGCACATCCTTGCGCTGCACAGGATGCAGCGCCAAAAGTCCAAGAGGAGGTGAAAATGATGAATAGGTATGAACTGACCTACATCATCGATACTGCACTGGAGGAAACCGCTCGCAAGGAACTGATTGAGAAGGTTTCTGCTCTGATTGCTGCTAACGGTGGTGAAGTGGAGAAGGTTGATGAGGAACCGTGGGGCAAGGGCGCAAAGCGTCTGGCCTACCCCATCAACTACAAGACCGAAGGCTGGTACGTGCTGGTGACCTTCAAGGCGCCCGCTGACCTGCCCCGTGAGCTTGAACGCAATCTGGAGATTTACGACGACGTGCTCCGCTATCTGGTTGTGAAGCTGGAAGTCAAGCGCAGCAACGTGAAGCCCCGCGCGCCCAAGGCTGCTCCCGCTGTGGAAGCGCCCGTGGAAGCCGCTGAAACCGTCGAAGCTCCCGCTGATGCCGAGTAATCGGATTTCAGCAATGACCTGTTAAAGAGGATAAGCAGATGAACAAGCTGACGATCATTGGTAACTTGGCTCGTGATCCTGAACTTCGTACTGTGCGCGACGGCATCAGCGTCTGCGATTTCACGGTTGCAGTGAATCGCCGCGGCAGCCGTCAGAACACCGCAAACGGTCAGTCGGACGCGGATTTCTTTCGTGTAACGGCATGGCGTCAGTTGGGTGAACTGTGCGCGAAGTATCTGGCAAAGGGACGCAAGGTCTGCGTTGTCGGACCTGTGTCCGCGCGTACCTATACTGCCAATGACGGCACGACCCGCGTATCCTTGGAGGTCACGGCAGACGAAGTCGAATTCCTGTCCAGCCGCATGGATGACGGTGCTCCGGCATACAACAATGCCGCGCCGTCCGCAGCCGCTGCTCCCGCGCCTACCGCGCAGAACAATGGCTTCACGGCGGTCGAAACCGACGAACTGCCTTTCTAATCGGCTGAAAAAGTGCCGAATTGCGATTTCAAGTGAATGAAAAGGAGGTCACACTCATGTCTGAAGAACGCTCTGAGCGTCGTCCGCGTCCGCGCGGAGGTCGTCGTCCCCGTCGGAAGGTCTGCTCCTTCTGCGTGGATAAGATTGAATACATTGATTACAAGGACATCAACCGCCTGCGCCGTTTCGTCAATGAGCGCGGCAAGATTCTGCCCCGCCGCATGAGCGGCAACTGCGCGAAGCATCAGCGTCAGTTGTCCGAGGCCATCAAGCGCGCCCGTGCCATCGCGCTTCTGCCCTACACGGTGGACTAATCGTGTCTTCAAGCCCCTGCATGTGCAAGCATGTGGGGGTTTTCCAATTGTCCGAATAGGAGGATGTCTCTCATGGAGCTGCTTTCTGCCAGCCGCGGCTTTCTCAAATGCAATTTCCACTGCCACACCACTTGCAGCGACGGTCGCCTGTCCCCCAAGGACGTCATGGCTGCCTATCGCGCGCTGGATTATGACGTTCTCGCCATCACCGACCACCGCGAGGTGACGCGCCCCGCCGCCGATGAAATTCCCGCCGGGCTGATGCTCATTCCCGGCACCGAGCTGGATTTCCTCCTGCCGACACAGGCGGTGCATCTGCTGGGTCTGGGCGTTTCGCCGGATATTGCTGATTGCTGGAATCCAAACGGCACGCCGCAGCAGGCAATTGACAGCATCCGCGCGTGTGGCGGACGCGCTGTGCTGGCGCATCCCGCCTGGTCGCTGAACACGACGGAATTGATGTGCTCCTTCCGCGGGCTGAGCGGCGTGGAAATCTTCAACAGCGTCTCCTCCGTGCCCACAAACGCCTTGCGCGGGGATTCCGCCGCCATGCTTGATCCTGTTTTCGCCAATGGACAGCTGCTCAACTGCTTCGCCAACGATGATTCGCACCGCTACGAGGGCGAATGCGGCATGAGCGCCACAATGCTCAACACCAATGACCGCAGTGTCGCAGGCATTCTGCGCGCCATTGACGAGGGGCGGTTCTACGCCACGCAAGGGCCGGAAATTCGCGAACTTTCGCTGACGGATGGCGTGGTGCATATTGCGTGCTCGCCGGCGAAGTATATTATTTTTTACAGCAACGAGGTGTGGATTCCGAATCGTACACGGGCGCTGGAAGGGCAGACCAGTGCGGATTATGTGGTTTCACCGCGCGAATCATTTGTACGGGTGCAGGTTGTGGCGGAGGATGGGAAATCCGCATGGACATCGCCAATTAAATTGGGGTAAGGTTGGGCGCGTCCGCAGATGCGCCCCCAACTTGCTCTACCAACTACTCGCACATTGTCGTGCCAAATGGGCGCGACCGACCAGCATCGGGAGAAAATTTTCTCTCGGTGCTGGTCTTTTTGATTGCAGAGGAAATCAGTTGCAAATCTCCCCCCGTTCTATTTTCCGCATCCACCGCATACACTGTATCATCACCCGAAGGGGAAAGGAGAAAAATCGTATGTTGATTGATACCATTGCCCTCGTGCTGACCATCATCGGCGCGATTAACTGGCTGCTGGTCGGCGTGTTCCAGTTCGACATCGTGGCGTGGCTGTTCGGCGGGCAGGGCGCGATTCTCAGCCGCATCCTATACACCATCATCGGCGCGGCCGGCGTCTGGTGCATCACGCTGCTGTTCAAGAACAATAGAAGTACTTGACCCCGGCGGCAAAAGGCCCTACAATAGGAGGTGATGAATTTTCTCCCGAAAGGATGAAGTGCCATGAGCAATGACCTGTTTGCGGGCATCGGCGTTGTGCCGGGGACGTTCCTGCTGCCGCGCCCGGATGCGAATTGGACGGCGTGGGCGTGCGTCGCGTGCGACCAGTACACGTCCGAACCGGAGTACTGGCAACGGGTAGACACGCTGGTCGGGCATCAGCCGTCCACCTTGCGCCTGATTCTCCCTGAATGCGACCTGCCCGCGCCACCAGAGCGCATCGACGCGATTCACGCAGCCATGCGCGACGCGCTGAACGTCCTGCACCCCGGTGTGACGGACGGCTTCGTGCTGCTGGAGCGCACCACGTCCACCGGCAAGCGGCTTGGGCTTGTCTGCTGCGTCGATTTGGAGCAGTACCGCTACGACGGCGCAAAGACCCTCATCCGCCCGACCGAGGAAACCGTTGCGTCGCGCCTTCCCGCGCGTCTTGCCGTCCGAAACGGCGCACCGCTGGAGTCCAGCCACGTCATGCTCCTGCTGGATGACCCGCAGCGCACCGTCATCGAGCCGCTCTACGCCCGCCGCGACCAGCTTTCCCCGCTTTACGACTTCGACCTCATGCAGCAGAGCGGCCATGCACGCGGCTGGGCGGTCACATCCGACACGGACAAATCCGCCATCGCCGCCGCCTTGAATCGCTTAAAAGATGCCCTCGGCGCTGACCCGCTTCTCTTCGCCGTCGGCGACGGCAACCACTCCCTCGCCACCGCGAAAAAATACTACGAGCAGCTCAAAGCGACCCTTCCCGCCGAGGAAGCCGCCGTTCACCCTGCTCGTTACGCGATGGTTGAGCTGGTCAACATCCACGACGATGCGCTGATTTTCGAGCCGGTTCACCGGGTGCTGACGAACGTCCATCCGGCGGATGTTTTGGCGGACTGGTCAGCCTACTGCACCGCGCACGGGATGGCACTTTCCTTCGTTCCGCCGGATGCGGATACGCAGGAACTTCGCGTCGTTTCCGCGTCGGGCGAACAAGCGGCGTTCATTGCCCACCCGGACGGCGCACTCCCCGTCGCGACGCTCCAGCGCTATCTGGATGACTTTCTGCGCCGCCACCCCGAAGCCGCGATTGACTACATTCACGGCGACGAGGTACTTCGCCGCCTGAGCCGCGCGGACGGCGCGATGGGCTTCCTGCTGCCTGCGCTGAACAAGGCGGATTTCTTTCCCGCGATTGAGCAGCTTGGCATCCTCCCGCGCAAGACCTTCTCGATGGGTCACGCGCACGACAAGCGCTTCTACATCGAGTGTCGAAAGATTCTTTGATTTGCAAAAAAGTTATCCACAATCCCTGCACACCATGAGGACAACCAAAAGCCCCTCGACGGATTTTGCTTCGTCAAGGGGCTTCGTTTATGTTTTGGGGAACGTTGCACGCCCAGCCTTCTCCTTTGGGAACGTTGGCTGAGCGCAGCGAAATTGGATGAGATGGGTGCCGCAACGGGTAAACCCAGTAACATGGTTATGCACTGCGAAGCGCGAAAATTCCCTGTTTCCGCGTGTTTATCCCTGTTGACCTTAGGCTTACCCTTCCCCCAATTTTTCCTTCAATTCCGCGAGGTGCCCCGCTTCCTCCCTCACAATCTCCAAAAACGCTGCCCGCGCCTCTCCCTCACACTTCTCCGCGAATTTCGTATATGTCTCCACCGCATTCGCTTCGCTCTCCATCGCATACCGATATAGTCCCGTCAGCGTCGTCAGCGCATCCTCCCGCGCCATTTCCGTTACGCCGCCGCGGAATAGCACATCCGCCGCCATCGCCTGCAAAAGCACCTGCTGTTCCGCCGAATTGACGGTCTTGTCCCACATTTCGGTAAAGCGCTTCAAGTGCCGCCGTTCGTCGCCCAGAATGTCCTCAATGCCCTTGCGAACTTCCTCGTCCTTCGCCAGCAGCAGCGCACGCTCGTAAGTCCGGATAGCGCGGCGCTCCATTTCCATCGCGACGGTCAGCGCCTGTCCCTGATGCTCAATAATCACTTTTGCACACCCCTTCCACAGGAAATTCCCATGTATTCCACAGCTGTTCACTGTTTTTCCACAGACTTATCCACAGTTTCCACATTTCTGGGAAGGCTAACAGCCTGTTAATCCACAATATCCACAGTGTTATCCACATGCCCCGTTGATAGTTTTTTTCTGCGGAAAAGTCCGCAAAGCCAGTAAAATCAACGGTTTGCTCGTTTATACTATTTTCGGATGAAAATGCGCCAAGATGCGCCGCGAATTTTTCATTCTGGCTAACGTGAATGAAACGCAGCGTAGCAGCGCTACGCTAAGTGGAATGAGCGGACGCCAGAAGGGAAAATGCGCCAAGATGCGCAGGTAAATCCGAGAATCGTATTACCAAAATCAAATTGGGATTCCCCTGCCTGTGGGCAAAGGAATCCCGTCTGTGCTTATTTGGCTTGGAAAACGGTATTGAGCTTTGCAACCAGCTCTTCAACGTCGTTGCCATGCACCATCGCGGCTTCTTCGAGCGTTTCCGCCGTCGAATGCGGGCAGAACAGGCAGTGCATCCCCATATCGGTGAAAATCTTCACCACCGCGTCCATCGCCGCGTCTGAGCAGGAGCGCAGCACTTCGCCTACGGTCATATCCTTGTTAATCATGCGTGGAACTTCCTTTCCCGGCGCACGATTGGGCGCGCCGCTCTTCTATGATACCCCGGAAAGGCGCATCTGTCAACCCTTTCGACAGGAAAATCACTCCATATCCACCGGCAGGTCGGAATCGTTAAACGGATTCTCGCCGTCGTATGCTTCCAGCTGCACCTTCTTGTTCCGAGCGACTGGCGCGCTGGTGACGGACTGCATGTGAACAGTCATGTTCTCCTGCTCATCAAATTCAAGCAGAATCATGTCGCCGGGTGTCGTCATGGCGATAATCTCCGTCTGCGGCGAACGGCTTCTCCGCGCGTATTCGCGGATGACCTCCGCCCGCTCCCAGAAATGCATAGGAATCATCAGCCGTGGCTTGACGACCATCGCAAAATAGTTCGGCCCCGCGTCGAACATCATGCCCAGCCGCGGATCTACCGGGAAGAACGCCACATCAACTTTTTCCCCGCGCATCGTCTCCATCACCTGCTGAAAATCGCGCTCCGCCTCTTCAATCTCGCGCGGCGTTGATTCCTCCCGCCAGTGCCAGTTGTTGAGGTCGCCCGCGTGGAAGATGCGGATGCCGTCCATCTCCACAAGGTACGACAGCCCTTCATCCGTGGAGTCGAACGCCTTCACCTTCACATGCCGCGACAGCGTGATTTCGCCCCCCACGCCCATCCGCCGCCCGTGCAGCGATGCATCCATCGTTTCCGGCAAAATGTACGTCACCGGCGCATACTGCTCCCATGTATACACAACCGGGTCGAAGTGGTCCTCATGCCCGTGGCTGATGAACACGAACACCTCGCTGAAGTGGCTGAGCGTTTCTGGCGTAATCCGCTGTGCTGCGGGCAGCTTTTTCCCCTGCCGCCCCATCCAGTAGTCAAACACCAGCAGCGTTTCGCCGCTCGCCACCGAGAACCCGCTGTGGTAGTAGTATTTCACCGTCATCTGTTCCGTCAAGAATGAGCACCCCCGTCAACGCCCTTCGGCTTTTCACCGCGGACAAAATGAATTTTACTTGCCGCCGCCGGAGCGCTCCCACGCGCCTGCGGATTGATTTCGCTCATCCTCTTTATTATGCCACGATAAACCCTTTTTGTCAAATTTTTTGGCGTTTTGAGTGCTGAAAACCCATTATTTCTTTGATTTCGGCAAAAATTCAGCGTAATTTCCCCACTTTGCAACCACTTTTCGCACGAAAAAGCCTCCTGCTTCCCCTAACCTCATATCTTCCAATATATCGCCTTGCGCCCCTCAAAACTGACCTGATACTTTCCCCCAAGCGCCCGCACCATCTCCTTCGCCCGTTCCACATCCGCATAATCCCGTACCGTATCATGGCTATCACTGCCAAACGTGAAATTCTCACCGCCCAGCTCAATATACCTGCGAATCAGCGACGAATGCGCGAACGTATCCCCCGTCGTCGCGTACCCTGATGTATTCACCTCGATACACTTTCCCAGCGCAATCACATGCCGGAAAATCGCATCAAACGCATCCGGCGCATCCTCGTACACCAGCGCGCGCTCCTTCCCCGTATAGATGGAGAACTTCGCCACATACCCGATATGCGCCACGCTGTCAAAATCCTCCCAGTCCAGTATCGACTCCGCCTTCGCCTCGGCGTATTCCCGATACGCCTGCGCACGCGTTTTGCCTGTGAAATACTTTTCCGCATCATAGCAGTCCACGCCGTTCACCAAGTGCAGCGACAGCAGGCGGAAATCCAGCGGCAGCGTGTCCAGCAGCGCCTTCGTCTCCGCCCGGCACAGCGGATTGTCCCCAATCTCGATGCCGCTGCGGATGACCAGCGCCGGATACGCCGCCCGGCAGCGCGCAATCTCCGCGAACCAATCCGCCCACACCGGCGGCACGTCCATCTCTTCTTCAGGATGTCCGGGTTCGATATGCTCCGTCAGGGCGATTTCCTGCACACCGCGCGCCAGCATTGTTTCGCAAAGCTCAGGCATTGTCTGCCGCCCGTCCATCGAGTGATTCGTGTGCAAATGGTAGTCCATTCGACGATGTTCCACGTGAAACATTCCTTTCTCGCCTTATTTCGCGTCTATCTCCGGCACGGCAATCGCCTTCCCCACGCGCAGCGCATACAGGTATCGCTCCTTGACCGGCTTCCCCGTGATTTCTGTCAGTGCCCGCGCATACCATGCCAGCTGCTCCGCGTACCGGTTCACCAGCGTCTGCTCGTCGTCCACGCGATCGGTCTTGTAGTCCACCAGCACCCACGCGCCGTTTTCCTCGAACGCGCAGTCAATCACGCCTTGCAGCAGCAGCGCCTGCTGACCCGTCAAGCGCAGGTTGAACGCCCACTCGCGCTGGACATTCCCGCTTTGCAGCATCCGCCGCCCGATTTCGCTCGTGAAGTATCCGCTGATAGCGCCCACGCTGATGATGTGCAGCTCCTCCTCCGTGAACAGCCCGCGCTTCTGCATTGCCTCCAGTGCCTCGCGGATGACCATCGGGATATCCTCCGCTGTCCGCAGCGCATCCAGCGGCATCAGCGACAGCGCCCGATGCGTCAGCGTGCCGCGCTCCGCCGCCGTCATCCGCTTCTCCTCCATGAATGCCGGACGGCGCGGCAGTTCCGACAGCAGCAGCGGCGTGCCGTTCTCATCCACCGCGTGCTTCGTCTCAGCGTCCTCCTCCACATCCGAAAGCGGCAGTGCGTCTGCCTGTTTTTTCACCAGTGCGGATACCGACGTTTTCAGCGGCAGAATGTCCGTCTGCACCGTTTTTTCCGGGAAAACGCCCTCTGGCGGTGCCGTTTGCAAAAGCGAAAGCACCTTTGATGCATCCGCCTCCGTCTCCCCTACTTTATCCACAGTTTTCTGAGGCAGTTCGTCCCAATCTCGGCAATCCCATGGGGTTGAGGCCTGTGGATAATTTGTGGATTTCGTGTGTGCATCGGTGGATATCGCCTGCATCACCCATGTAATCATGCTCCCAGCCTCTCGCACGCGACTGTCGCTCGGCGGCAAAGCCAAATCCCACTTCGTGCGCTCAATGCCCGTCACCGTTGCCACCAGTTCCAGATGCAGCTTCGCCCGCGTCATCGCCACATACAGCAGGCGTGCCCGTTCCGCCAGTTCGTCCAGCCGCCGCTGTTCTTCGAAAGCCTCCTGCATCAGCGTTCTTCGGCAGATGTTCAGCTTCCGGTTAATGTACGGCATCGCCACGCCCAGCTTCGGGTGCAGCATCAGCTCACTGGTCTGCGTCCACAGAAGCCTGCGCTCCATGTTCATCAGGAACACCACGGGGAACTCCAGCCCCTTTGATTTGTGCATCGTCATCACGCGCACCAAATCTTCGTTTTCGGTCAGCATTTTGGCGGATATGCTGTCCCCGCCCCGCTCCTGCTCGTCCATCCGCGTGATGAACGCCGCCAGCGTGACGCCGCCTTCCGCCTCGAATGCCTGCGCCCGTTCGTACAGCATCCGCAGATTCCCCTGGCGAACTTCCCCTTTTGGGAGCGCCCCGACCGCCGCGTAGTACCCCGAATCGGTCATCAGGTGCCAAATGAAGTCCGATAACCGCATGACTTCCGCCTGAAACCGCCATGTTTCAAGTTTTTCGCTGATTTTTCGGCACTTTTGGGCGAATTCATCCTCCCCGCCGCACGCTTTGGCGAACGCCTGATAGAATGGCACGTTCTGCCCCGTCTGCGTCAGGCGAATTTGCGCCAATTCCTCGTCCGTCAGCGAGAACGGCACCATTTTCAGCACCGTCAGCAGCGGAAAATCCTGCTGCGAATTGTCCAGCAGGCTCAGCAGCGCTTTCATATCCATGATTTCCGGCAGGTTGAAATAGCTTTCCGCGCCGTCGTAAAAGGTCGGAATCCCCTCTTCCGTCAGCGCATCGACAACTGTCTGCGCCAAATTCGTCGTCTGCGCAAGCAGAATCACCATGTCGCGGTACGAAATCGTCTTTCCATCCGGCATCGTCGTTCCCAAAAGCTCCTTGATGCGCCGCGCCACCACGCGCGCCTCTGTCTGCAGCACTTCCTCGTGGCCAGCCGCCTCGCTCGCACTCCCCTCCAGCGCATCCCTGATGTCCGGCCCACGCAGCAGGTGCACCATCACGGGCGGATCGTCCTCTCGCGCGCCCAGCCCGCAAATCAGCTCATCCTCCGGCGCATAGGTCAGCTCCGTCACCGCGGGGCGCATCGTCTGCCGGAACACGCGGTTCGTCGCATCCAGCACCGGGAAGCTGCTTCGGAAGTTCTGCTGGAGCACGATTTTCCGCTCCCTCGCCCCCTCGTCTTCCGAAAACGTCTGCATCCGCCCCAAAAAGAGTGTCGGGTCGGCCTTGCGGAAGCGGTAAATCGACTGCTTCACGTCCCCGACCATGAACAGGCAGTTCTGTTCCCCGTGGATGGCCTGCAGAATCGCGTCCTGCACCTGACTCACGTCTTGGCACTCATCCACGAAAATGTGGTCAAACTCCCCCTGCATCTGCGCCCGCACTTCCGGCTGCTCCAAAATGTCGAGCGTGTACTGCTCCATGTCCCCAAAGTCCATGCAGTTCCGGGCGTTTTTCTCCTCGCGGAAATGCTGATGCGTCCGTTTGACCAGTGCCGCCAGCCCACGCAGCTGCGCCTGAATCGCCGGAAGTTCCCGTTCCAGCTGCGCAAAATCGGGATTCAGCAGCTCGTCCGCCCTTTCTGCGCGCTTTTTGATTGCCGTCCGCCCATCGCTGAAGCGCTTCCCCCATTCCTTTTCTTCCGCCGACAGGCCACGTTTCGGGGACAATCGTGGCAGGGAGAAGTTCGCAACCGCCGTCCGAAGCGGCTCTCCCTCCAAACCTTGCAGCGCCGAAACAAGCTGCGCGTCTGCATTCAGTGCTTCCATGCGATCCATCACTGCATTCGGCAGGTCAAATAGGCTACGAATCGCTATTAGCGCATCATCCATCGCTCCCACCTGCAATTTCGCCGCATTTTCGAGCGTTTCCACCCACGGCTGCTGCATAAGCGGCTGCGAAAGCTGTTCCACATGCTCATCCAGCCACGCAAACGGCTTCGGCAGTGCCATCAAAAAGTCGTACAGCCGCGCCGTCAGCGACAAAAGTTTGTCCTGCTTCCACGCATCCGCCAGCAGAAGGAAGTTTTCATCCGTTCGCTCGTCTAACAGCTCGTCCATTGCCGTCGTGAACGCGGCTTCAAAGAGCAGTTTCTGCTGCTGTTCGTCGCACACGCGGACAAGCGGGTCTACGCCCACCTGCTCGAAGTGGCTGCGGATGACGCGCTGGCAGAATGCGTGAATCGTCGAAATCTGCGTTGTTTCCAATTCATCAAGTGCCTTCACCATTGCCGGGTCACGGCTGATAGCCTCTCGGCTGATTCGCTTTGCCAAGCGCTGGCGCATTTCCGCTGCCGCTGCCTTCGTGAACGTGACGATGAGCATCCGATTCATCGACGCGCCTTCGCGGACAAGCGAGACGATCCGCTCCACCAGCACGGCGGTTTTGCCCGACCCTGCGGCGGCACTGACGAGAATGGTGTGGTTGCGCGCGCGAATCGCCTGCTCCTGCTGCTTCGTCCAATTCGGCATCATGATTCCTCCTGCGTTTTTGCTGTCTCCATTTTACCACAAAGGCGGATTTGATTCAATGTTTCACGTGAAACATTCCTTTTTGCGCTGCTTTTATTGACGTTCTTTGTATAGTGATGATAATATAATTATTTTGTTCGTGAAGTGCTTGATTTTCCTGCATTCTATCAGAATTTTGCTCACATTCTCATTTTAATTTACCTTGATGATTCGTCCTTTGTCCGTCGCATCATTCGCTCCTTCTCAGCGCATTATACAAAAACGGCTGACAGGCACTTTTTTGCCCGCCAGCCGAATGTTTCACGTGGAACAATTTCATTTTCCGGATGGTTCATCGAGTTCCGGGTCATGCAGCAAGTCCGGCTTCATCACTTCATCGCCCGCCGACTCTTCCTGAACATGCCCTTCCCCGTCGCTGTCCATCCACACGCGGTAACTCCGTTTTTCTCGGCAGCCGTCGAGGTCGCTTTCGTCCGTGCAGGTGATGAATGTCTGCACGCCCTCGATTTCGCGCAGCAGCCGCGTGCGCCGCGTCATGTCGAGTTCGCTCATCACGTCGTCGAGCAGCAGAATCGGCGTCTCCCCTGTCTCTGCGCGGAACGTTTCCAGTTGTGCCAGCTTAATCGCTAACGCTGCCGTGCGGATTTGCCCCTGCGACGCGAACACCTTCATGCTTCGCCCCATCAGCGACAGCCCGATGTCCTCGCGGTGAATACCGCAGCCCGCACCGCCGACGCGAATGTCCTCCTGCCTGCTTTTTTTCAGTTCCGCCCGAATCGCCGGCACGGGATTGCTCGTTTCCGGCACGCACGGCTGATAGGTCATTCTGAACATTTCGTTCGGCCGTCCGCTGATTCGCTCATACTTCTCCGCTGCGATTTTCGCCAGCTGCTTCACCAATTTGTCCCGCAAAGGCATGATGATGCCGCATGGTATCGCCATTGCATCTTCAAACGTATCCAGCAGCACCGGGTCAGGCGTTATTCCGCGCTTTGCCTCGCGAAGCAGCGCCGTCCGCTGCTCCAGCGCCTTTTGATACTGCTGAAGCGCGCTGAAATACGCTGTTGACAGCTGCGAAAGCATCATATCAAGCATTCTGCGGCGGATTGCAGGCCCTTCTTTGACCAGCATCAAGTCTTCCGGCGAGAAAATCACGCACTGAACGTGCCCCATCAGCGCTGAAATGCGTTCTGCGCGCTTGCAGTCAATAAAAACCGTTTTTTTTCGCGCTTCTGATGGCGTTAATTTTACCGCAATTTCTGTTTTTCCGCTTTTTTTGCGCAGCGTCACGCCAGATGCCGCCATCATTGCGCCTTTCCGCACCACTTCGCGGTCTAATCCTGTGCGGTGTGAGCGTCCAAGGGCGCAATAATGAACGGCTTCCAGCAGGTTTGTTTTGCCGGAGCCGTTTTGTCCGAGGAGAATATTCACGCCCGGATGAGGGGTCAATATTAGCGAATGGTAGTTGCGGAAGTCCCGCAGCCGAATGGTTTCTATCTGCATTTTTCGTTATGAATCCATATCGGATTGGTCGCGAAATGGGCGCACAGCTTTTCCCCGTGCGCCCGGTTTTCTTCCAGTTTTATCCTCTCGTTAGGTGAACACGCGCACCGGCAAAATCAGGTAGAGGTAATCCTCCCCTTCCTGCGGCGCAATCACACACGGGCTGACATTGCTGTTGAAGCGCATGCACAGTTTTTCATCCGTGATGTTGCGAATGACGTCGGTGATGTACTTCGCATTGAAGGCGATTTCAATCGGGTCGCCCGTCAGTTCCGTCTCCAGCTCTTCCAGCACGTCGCCCAACTCCGCGTTCGACGAGATGGCAAGCGTATCACCCGAAAAAGACATGCGAATCAGATTATTCTTGCCTTCCCGAGCCATCAAGCTCGCGCGGTCAATGGCGTTCTGCACGCCCACGCGATCCGCCAGCGCCGTCGTGCGGAAGGAAGCAGGCAAAATTTTCCGATAGTCGATGTACTCGCCCGTCAGCAGCACCGTCGAAAGCGTCGTCGTCCCGAACGATGCCGTCATGCGCGACTGGTCAAACACCAGCGTGCAGTATTCATCCGTGTCGCCGAGCACCTTGCTCATTTCATTTAGCACGCGCCCCGGAATGACTACACGCACATTTTCTTTTCCGCCGGGCAGCTCAAAGGGCATAACCGCCTTCTGAATCGCCAGCCGGAATCCGTCCAGCGCCACCAGGCGCGCTTCAGTGGGCTCAACCTCCAGCAGACATCCTGTTAAAATCTGGCGGTTATCTTCCGTTGCAATCGCGAATACGACGCGGGAAATCATTTCCTTTAGTTTATCCTGCGGAATGCGGACGGTCGTGCCCTCCGCCACACGCGCCATTTCTGGATAATCAGTCGGATTCATGCCCGCCAGATTCGACTTCGAGGACAAGCAGCGAATCGATGCCGCATGATTTTCGCCCACGCGGATGGTCACTTCCCCGCCGGGCAGCTTGCGGCTCAGTTCCGTAAACAGGCGGCCCGGCAGAACAGCTGTGCCTTCCTCTTTCACGTCCGCCAGAATCGACATTTCAATAGAAAGGTTTCCGTCGGAGCAGGTCAGTTTCACATGCTCGCCCGCGGCGGAAAGGTGCACGCCCTCTAAAATCTGTTTTGTCGGACGAGCCGACAGGGCGCGGGTAACGGTATTCAAGCCGTCCAGCAGCAGTTGAACATTGGTAGTAAATTGCATGGCGCGAAGCCCTCCCATGAGAGAATGCAGGGAATTATATTTCCGCAGTCGTAGTAGGGGATGTGGATGCTGTGGATAACCCCTTTCCTGCTTGATTTTGCAAGGGTTTGTCCACAAGGATAACGCTGTGGATATCCAGCCTGCTTCTCCACAGCGCTGTGGACACGGCGGTTGCGCTCCAGTCAGGGAATCCCCTCTGCCTCTGTATATTCGAGTTCCTGAAGGGGGATTCCTGCCTGTTTTCCAAGAAAATCTCGATTTTTTTCGCAATGAAGTTGCAAGAAATCCTGCAAAACGTGGCATTTCCGGCTTATCCACCGTATCCACAGGCTGCACATTCCACCGTTTGTGGATATTTTCATCGGGTGATTACGGGAACTTTCGGCAAAAACTGCGGAGATTCCACAGCTTTTCCACAAGTTTGGCTGTGGATAATTTCCCTGCCCTCTCTGCCCTTGAAAATGACGAATAACCCGCTGGTTAATCACTTTTTTCGGACACCTGCGAAAGGAAAAACGCCATGTAACCTTTTCGCAGGCACATGAAAGAGCTGCAGAATTCCCTGCAAAATTTTGAAGGCTACATGGCAAGCAGGTTGCAAATTTTCCGCGCGCGTGATAAAATTAGAATGGAAAAACGTCTGCGGACGAAATGGAGGAAAAGAAACAATGAAAATTGCGCTGATTAACGAGAACAGCCAGGCCGCCAAAAACGCGATGATTGAAAGCGTGCTGCGCAAGGTGGTTGAACCGATGGGCCATGAAGTGGTGAACTACGGCATGTACACAGCGGAGGACGAATGCCAGCTGACGTATGTGAAGGCGGGGCTTTTGGCGTCGCTGCTTTTGGAAACGGGTGCGGCGGATTATGTCGTAACAGGCTGCGGAACGGGCGAAGGCGCGATGCTGGCGTGCAACTCGTTCCCCGGCGTGCTGTGCGGGCATGTGGTGGATCCGTCGGACGGCTACATGTTTGCGCAGATCAACGACGGCAACTGTGTGGCGCTGCCGTTCGCCAAAGACTTCGGCTGGGGTGCGGAGCTGAAATTGGAGATGATTTTCCAGCAGCTGTTTGGTTTCGGGCATGGCAATGGCTATCCGAAGGAGCGTGTTGTGCCGGAGCAGCGGAATAAGAAGATTCTGGACGGTGTGAAGAAGGTAACGTATCGTCCGCTGCTGGATATTTTGAAGGATTTGGATCAGGATTTTGTGAAGGAAACGATTTCTGGAAAGCATTTCGCAGAATACTTCTATCGCGACAGCAAGGACGAAGCGATTAAAGCGTACTTGAAGGAACTGCACTAATACGATTGCTGCATATATCTGCGAATCTGCTTTACAGTATACAAGGATAAGCCCCCTACGACCGCGTCATGGCAAGGAGGAATTATGAACATGAAGACAAAACATCACCCGCTTCGAACGATTCTGCTGTCCCTGCTGATTCTTTTGCTGCTGGTCCTTGTCGTTTTTGTCGGCTTTTACTTTACCCGCTTGCAGACGATTCAGAGCATTGAGCAAATAACAGACTATGATGATGGTTACAACCTATACCGCATGAATGTGCAGTACGATTATAGTCTGGATCGTGTAATTGCATATGGCATTACGGATAATCAGACGATGCTGGATGCAATTTTGAAGGAGGCATTGCCGCTTCTGCCCGTCAGCATGAAGGTGCCGAATTACGGCTGTACGGCGTTTACGCTGACGGATACGGATGGCAGCGTGCATATGGGGCGCAACTATGATTTCAAGCGAGATACGTCCGCGATGCTGGTATACTGTGCGCCAAAGGATGGCTATCGGTCTGTCGCCTTTGCTGCGCTGGATAATGTGAGCGCGAATATACCGGATGAAAGCCTGAAAAAGAAGTTAGCAACCCTTACTGCGCCGTTTATCTGTCTGGATGGCATGAATGAAAAGGGCGTTTCGATTGCGGTGCTGACGCTGGACAGTGAGCCGGTTCATCAGAATACAAGAAAGCCGACGATTGCGACCACGCTGGCGATTCGTCTTGTGCTGGATCGTGCAGCAACGACAGAAGAGGCTGTGCAGCTGCTCAGCAGCTATGATATGTTTGCTTCGTCGGGGCGCGATTATCATTTCTACATTACAGACGCCAGCGGCGATGGGCGTGTCGTGGAATACGACTGCGAGAAGGAGACTCGTCCGCTTGTTGCAACGCCAATGGAAGCCATCACGAATTTCTACGGTCTGTACCGAGACAAGGTGCTTCCGAACCAGCGTAATGGCATTTACGGTCATGGCAGGGAACGCTATGATGCGGTTATGAAAGTGCTGGAAGAACAGGCGGAAGGGTATACCAATGACACCGTATGGGATGCGCTGAAAGCATCGTCGCAAGAACCGAACCCCGTGGACATCACGAGCAATACCCAGTGGTCGATTGCGTATAACAATACTGGCTTGACGGCAGAAATCGTGATTCGCCGCCATTGGGACGAAATAATTTCGTATTCCCTGTCGCAGAATGATGTGACGCGATAAGCAATGATTTGGAGGAATCTGCCCTATGACAGAAGCATCTTCCCTGACGCCGCGCTTCCCGGTTTTCCTGCACGGCGGCGACTATAACCCTGACCAGTGGCTGGATCATCCGGAGATTCTGGAACAGGACATCGAGCTGATGCATAAGGCACATGTGAACTGTGTGTCGATTGCGATTTTCGCGTGGGCGCGGCTGGAGCCGGAGGACGGCGTGTACGACTTCGCGTGGCTGGACGAAGTCATCGACCGGCTGTGGCGCGGCGGCATCCACATCATCCTGGCAACGCCGTCGGGCGCGCGTCCGGCGTGGATGGCGCAGAAGTACCCCGAAGTCCTGCGTATGAATCAGCACTACGAGCGCTACCATTTTGGCGGACGGCACAATCACTGCCTGACCAGCCCGGTTTATCGCCGCAAAGTGCGGGAGATGGACACGGCGCTGGCGCAGCGGTATGCGCATCATCCGGCGGTCATCCTCTGGCACCTGTCCAACGAGTTTTCCGGCGACTGCTACTGCCCGCTGTGCCAGGAAAAATTCCGCCAATGGCTGAAAAAGCGCTATGGAACGCTGGAAAATCTCAATCAGGCGTGGTGGACATCGTTCTGGAGCCACCGTTACACCGACTGGTCGCAGGTGGAAGCGCCCGGCGAAATGGCGGAAACCAGCACCAACGGCATGTTCATCGACTGGCGGCGCTTCTCCACTCATCAGTGCAAGACGTTCATGATGGCGGAGCGCGACGCGGTGCAGGCGGTGGATGCCTCGCTGAAGTGCACAGCGAACCTGATGGAACGTTTCTGGGATTACGACTATTTCTCCCTTGCGGAGGGCATGGACGTTGTCTCGTGGGACAGCTATCCCGCTTGGCATTCAGGGGATGATGTGGCGAAAGCAGCGGAGTTTGCCATGAACCACGACATCATGCGCTCGCTGAAAAATCAGCCGTTCCTGCTCATGGAATCGACGCCCTCGCAGGTCAACTGGAAGCCGGTCAACAAGCTCAAACGCCCCGGAATGCACCTCTTGTCCTCCTTGCAGGCAGTGGCGCATGGCAGCCAAAGCGTCTGCTACTTCCAGTGGCGCAAGGGGCGCGGCGCGGCGGAGCAGTTCCACGGCGCGGTCGTTGACCACGACGGGCGCGGCGATACGCGTGTTTTCCGGGACGTGACGCAGGTCGGTCAGGCGCTGGAGACGCTGCAGCCCCTGTACAGCAAGCCAAACGCCCCCGCGAAGGCGTGTATCCTCTTTGACTGGAGCAACTGGTGGGCGATTGACTACGCGCAGACGGGGCAGAAGGGCAACATGCGCTACTTTGACAGCGTGAACATGCACTATCGCGCGCTGTGGGAGCAGGGCATTGCGGTGGATTTCCGCGATATGCGCCCCTGCACTGATTTGAGCCAGTACCGGCTGGTCGTTGCGCCGATGCTCTTCCTGATGAAGGAGGGCTTCTCCCAAAAGCTGCGCGCGTTTGTCGAAAACGGCGGTACGCTGCTGATGACGTATTTCTCCGGCGTGGTGGATGACAGCGGGCTGGCGTATCTGGGCGGCGCGCCGCATGACCTGACGGATGTGCTGGGTGTGCGCGCGACGGAACTGGATGCGCTCTACCCGCAGGATGTGCAGCACATGGTTTTCCCGGACGGGCGGCGCTATGCGGTGCATGAGCTGTGCGAACTGCCGGAGAAGCACGATGCGCAGGTGCTGGCGGAGTACGGCGAGGACTTTTATGCGGGACTCCCCTGCCTGACGAAGCACGCATTCGGCGCGGGGCAGGCGTACTATCTGGCGGCAAAGCCGGAGCAGGACGGTCTGGATGCGATTTACACCGCGATTGCGGCGGAGCTTTCGCTGCCCAAGGCGATGCAGGAGAAGCTGCCGATCGGGGTGATTGCGACGGAGCGCGGCGGCGCTGCGTTTGTGCAGAATTATTCGGGCAAAACGCAGCAGGTCACGCTGGACGGCAGCTATGAGGAGATGCTGACGGGCAAGGTGCTGTCTGGCACGCAGGAGATGCCGGTGAATGGCGTTTGGGTGCTGAAAAAGCAAGCCTGATGTAGGAATTTCGCCTCTGCGGAGGCGACAAGGGGGCAATGAAAACAGACGAATGTCAGCGGTCGCCCCCTTGACCCCTTCGGCGCGGATACTCCCATGCGGCTTGATTTTTGTTGTTGCTTTGGGGAACGAAAAGCACACCAACTAAAAAGCAACGATAACAGCCAATAAACTTAGAAGGGGATGCGAAGCAGTCCAGAGGGCGACCGCAGACTTCGTCTGTTTTCATTGCCCTCTGGTCGCTCCCGCAGGAGCGAAATCCCTGCATAAACACGCGGACACTGCATGCAGTTGTCACCAACTCAATCGCGAAAAAGGGTCAAGGGAGGAACTCCCTTGCAGGGTGCAGGGACAGCGTCCCTGGTGGGGTCAAGGGGCAACGCCCCTTGGGTCTTCCCTCGTTCCCCCTCCACACAATCGTCACAATTGCAACGGCGATGCAAGGAAAGTGTGAATTTGCTGTAACAAGTGGGGCGAAAAGGTTGCGCGCGGGGAAAAAGCGTGCCATAATAGAGAACGAGAAAGCCCGATGAAACGGGTGTGAAAGGAAGTTCAAGCTCATGAAATCTCCTAAGCGTTTGATGGCGCTCGCTCTTGCGGCGACGCTGATGTGCCTGCCGGGTGCGTCTCTGGCAGAGGATGCCGCGGCGACGGATGCGCCGGCTGCAATCGAAGAAACGACGACGGTGGCGGAAGACCCGAATGAGGTGCTGGCGACGGTCAACGGCGTGGAAATCACCCGTGCGCGTTTCAACACCTTCTATCAGTCCATGCTGTCCTACTATGGGCAGTATTACGACACGACGAACGAGAGCCTGCAGGCGGCCATCCGCCAGAGCGCACTGACCGTTGCGGTGCAGTATGCTGTGATGGATCAGAAGCTGGTGGAGTTGGGGCTGTCGCTGACAGACGAAGAAATCGCCGCCGTGGAAGCGGAAGCGCAGACCAACTGGGATGCTGCCGTGCAGAATGGCATGGAGTACATGGGCATCACCGATGATTCCACCGACGAAGAGCGCGCCAGCGCCATGGTGGAGGTTCTCTCCTCGCTGGAAGCGGAAGGCTTCACTGAGGAATCCTACAAGGCGAGCTGCGTGGAAGAAGCGGGTTACAATAAGCTGATGGACGATATCGTCAAGGACGTGACCGTCTCCGACGAGGATGTTCAGGCGGAGTTTGACTCGCTGGTGGAAGCCGACAAGGAAAAGTACGAGGGTCATGTCGATCAGTATGAGAATGACCAGTACATGAACCGCATGTACGCCGCCTATGGCTACACGGACTACATCACGCCCCAGTACTATGTGCCCAGCGGCTACCGCGGCGTCAGCCATATCCTGCTGGACGTGGATGATACCCTGATGGAAACGTACACGAACCTGCTGGCAACCTACGAAGAGCAGCAGGATCAGATTGAAGCGGGCGAAGAAGTGACCGAAGAGCTGGTGACGCTGGAGCAGGTGGAAGCGGCGAAGCAGGCGATTATCGACTCCGTGCAGCCGACGATTGACGAAATCAACCAGAAGCTGGCGGATGGCGTGTCCTTTGACGAGCTGATTCAGGAATACGGCACGGATCCGGGAATGCAGGATGCAGCGACCCGCGCAGAAGGCTACTCCGTGCATATGGACTCCACCAACTGGGATGCGGCGTTCACCGCGGGCGCGTTCACGATGGAGAAGATCGGTGACATCAGCGAGCCGGTTGTCGGCAGCTATGGCGTGCATATTCTCCAGTATGTCCGTGACGTGCCTTCCGGCGCGGTGGAGCTGGATACTGACCTGAAGGAATCCCTGCGCGCGGAGCTGCTGTCCTCCAAGCAGCAGGAAACCTTCAACGCCGCCATCACGAAGTGGATGGACGAAGCCAACATCGTCTACACCGACGCTGGCCTTGACATCATGCCTACGACGGTGGACAACGCGGAGTAACCCCAAGGGGCGTTGCCCCTTGACCCCACAAGGGAGTTCCTCCCTTGACCCTTCCGCGCGATTGGGTTGGTGACACTTTCAGGCTATGCCCGCGTGTTTATCCGGCGAACCTGCGGTTCGGATTAGATGCTCTGGAATAAACTTCCGGCATCAGTCAAGAAACATGAAACCCTAAGAGTGGCGGCGCCGAAGGAGTCCAGAGGGCGACCGGAAAGCCCTCTGGTTGCTGCGGACAAGTCCAGTTAGTTAGAACCCAAAAGCAATTCCCCCAAAGAACCGAAACAAACTTTCTTTCCCCCGGAACGATGCGCAACACCATCGTTCCGGGCTTTACTTTTGGCGTGTTTCATGGTAAGATAGACTGTCAAAGTATCCAGAAAGCGGGGCTGTACCATGCCTTTTAAGTTCGCCTTCATCGGGCAGGATATTCCGATGCACCTGCCGTTCCTGCTCGTCGATTTCCTCTACGCCGGCAAAGAAGATGGCATTCTCGCGGTGGAGGAGAAAAACGCCGCCATGCGCGATGTCCTCCAGCACTATGCCGAGGCCATTGTCTACGCCAGCGGCCGCAAGGCGCAGATCATCGTTTCCGGTAATCGGCAGGAAGTCCTCATGGGCGCGGACTGCGTCGTTTATGCGGGCGACTGCATGGCGGCGACGCGCTTCCGGCAGGATCAGGATGCCCTCGGCGGCGTGAAGGAGGATGACCCCGGTCTGAGCGATCAGGCGCGCGTCCACGGCGGCATTGAGGGGCTGCTGCATACGCTCCGTCAGGGCGAAGTGGTGCTGGATTTGTGCCGCAATATGCGCTCCGCCTGCCCGAAAGCGATTGTCGTGACGCTGGGGCAGCCCGTTGCCCGCACGACGCAGCTGTTCCTCGGCGCGGGTTTTCAGGCGTATGGGCTGGATGACGCCGCCTATCGCGGAAACACCGTGCCGCGGCTGGCAAAGGCGCTTTTCCGCAAGGAGGATGCGGTCGAGGCGATCACGGCGGGTCTGCCGGGCTTCTCGTTCCTCGTGTCCCTGCGCGAAAAGGGCAAGAATGTTGATTTGATTCCCGCGCTTCGGCAGCTGGCGGAGGAGGACAAGCTCGGCCGCCTGACGCATCGCTGGCTGGGCTGGTACGACGCGATTGCCGTGGGCGACGTGGTGCGCCACGCGGAGTTCCTGGCGGCGGAGGAGGACTACATCCCCGAAGAGAACCCGGCGTTCGGCGAAAGCATCGAGAAGCGCAAAGAGCGCATTGCCCACATGAACACGATTGGTCACGAGGGGGCCAAAACGCCCGACGGCATGACGGCGCAGCTGATGCTATTGAAGGATACGCCGCCGACGCGCCCTGTTCGCCTTGCGCTGGCGATTCTGCGCAAGGAAACGGCGGTGATTCCGGCGGTTGCGCATCAAAATCGCGGAGAACTGCCGCAGCTGCCGATGAACGCGATTATCGAAAGCGACCTGCATTTGGCGGACGGCTTGGTGCAGCCGCAGGGGATTCGCGTCCCTGCGCCGCTGGCGGAAATCATGATGGACATCGACGAGACGAACCGCTTAGCTGCCTTGGCGGCGACGGGCGACTGGTCGGCGCTGCGGGAAGCGGTGGAGGTTGACCCGGCGCTGGAAGGGCTGGACAGGCTGTATGTGCAGGAGGTTGTGCGGCGGCTGGTGCAGCTCAATGGGGATGTCTTGTCGAGATTGGTGGATGATGAAGAATTTTAACTGCGTAGGGCAGTAAAATAGCTTCATCATTGTTGTGAAGCAGGGGGAATCGCGTCCGCAGACGCGAAATCCCCGCATAAACACGCGGGCGTAGTATGAAAGAGTAGTCAACTGAATCGCGCGAAAGGGTCAAGGGACGAAGTCCCTTGCGGAGTCCAGAGGCAGCGCCTCTGGTGGGGTCAGGGGCGAAGCCCCTTGCGCCTCTTAAAAGGAGTTATTATGTTTTTAGCGAATACATGGGAAGATTATGAGGTGCTGGATACGGGCGACGGGGAGAAGCTCGAACGGTGGGGAAAAGTCATTCTGCGGCGGCCTGATCCGCAGACGATTTGGCCCAAGGCAGACCCGGCGCTGTGGAAACAGGCGCAGGCGCATTATCACCGCTCGGAAAAGGGCGGCGGCGAGTGGGAGTTTTTGACCCGCCTGCCGGAGCGCTGGACGATTCAGCACCAAGATTTGCGGTTTTACGTCCGCCCGACGGGATTCAAGCACACGGGGCTTTTCCCGGAACAGGCGGCGAACTGGGTGTGGATGGGCGACCTCATCCGCAATAGCGGGCGCAAGGACATCCGCGTATTGAACCTGTTCGGCTACACCGGCGGCGCGACGCTGGCCTGCATGGCGGCGGGCGCGCACGTCACCCACGTCGATGCCGCGAAGGGCATGATTCAGTGGGGCAAGGAGAACCGCGAGTTATCGAAGCTGCCGGAGGAAAGGAGCCGCTGGATTGTCGAGGACGCGCTGCGGTTTGTGCAGCGGGAAATCCGCCGCGGCAACACCTACGACGGCATCCTGATGGATCCGCCGAGCTACGGGCGCGGGCCGTCGGGCGAGGTGTGGAAGCTGGAAAACGAGCTGTTTGGGCTGGTCGATACGAGCGCAAAGGTACTCTCCGACAAGCCGCTGTTTTTCCTCATCAACAGCTACACGACGGGCTTTCAGGCCAGCGTCCTCAGCAATATGCTGATGAAGTGCGTCAGCAGCCGCCATGGGGGAAGCATCGACGCGCAGGAACTTTGCCTGCCGGTGACGACGGGCGGCGTGCTGCCCTGCGGCGCAAGCGGAAGGTGGTCGGCCAAATGAACGAATTCCCGCTGCATCAGCTGGCGAATATCGACGTGCAGTATGAAGATAACCACGTCATCGTCGCTGTCAAGCCGCCGAATATGCTCTCGCAGGCGGACAAGACGGGCGATACCGACATCCTCACGCAGCTCAAGGAGTACATCAAAATCAAGTACAACAAGCCCGGCGCTGTGTATCTGGGGCTGGTGCATCGGCTGGATCGCCCGGTTGGCGGGCTGATGGTCTTTGCGCGCACGAGCAAGGCGGCGTCCCGGCTGTCTGCGCAGATGCGTGAACACGAGATGGGGCGCGAGTACCTCTGCGTCGTCGAGGGGCGCGTCAAAGACCGCTTCACCTGCATCGACTACCTGAAAAAGAACGAGTACCTCAACAAGGTCGAAATCTGCGACGCGGACGAGAAGGGCGCGCAGCTGGCGATGCTGTCCGGCGAGTGCCTTGCGCGCAAGAACGGCACGGCGCTGTGTGCCATCCGCCTGCAAACGGGGCGGAATCATCAAATCCGCGTGCAGATGGCGAACATGGGCGCGCCGCTGTGGGGCGACAATAAGTACGGGCGCGGCATTGCGGGGCAGCAGATTGCCCTGTGGGGCTACCGGCTGGTGTTCGAGCATCCGACGCGCAAGGAAATCATGACCTTCCAGAATCTCCCGTGCGGCTCCATTTGGAACTGCTACGCTGAAGAACTGACCGATATGGCCATCCGCTTCAACAACTCTGCCGAAGCGATTTTGAACCCCGACATCCCGGACAACGGAGGAATTGAGCCGTGACACAACCTTTTTCCTATGAACTCAAGCACATTTGCAAGCAGTCTGGCGCGCGACTGGGCGTGCTGCATACGCCGCACGGCGACATTCAAACGCCGATTTACATGCCTGTTGGCACGGCAGCGTGCGTGAAAGCCATGACGCCCCGCGAGATGGAGGAAATCGGCACGCAGATTCTGCTGTCGAACACCTACCACCTGCACCTGCGCCCCGGCGAAGACCTCGTGCAGGAGGCGGGCGGACTGCACAACTTCATGGACTGGCACAAGCCGATTCTGACCGACAGCGGCGGATTCCAAGTGTTTTCGCTCGCCGGCATCCGCACGATTAAGGAGGAGGGCGTGACGTTCCAGAGCCATCTGGACGGTTCGCGCCACTTCATCGGGCCGGAAGAGTCGATGGATATCCAGCAGAAGTTAGGGTCGGATATTTGCATGGCGTTCGACGTGTGCAGCCCGTACCCCTGCGATTACAACACCGCGAAAATCAACATGGAGCGCACCCACCGCTGGGCGGAGCGCTGCAAGAAGCACCACACGAAGGAAGATCAGGCGCTGTTTGGCATCGTGCAGGGCGCGTTCTACAAGGATTTGCGCATTGAGAGCGCCAAGACGCTGGCGGATATGGACTTCATCGGCTACGGCATCGGCGGATTGTCTGTCGGTGAACCCAAGCCCGTGATGTACGAGATGCTGGATGAAATCGCGCCGTACATGCCGGTCAACAAGCCGCGCTACTTGATGGGCGTCGGTACGCCGGACTGCCTGCTGGAGGGCGTGCTGCGCGGCGTGGATATGTTCGACTGCGTGCTGGCGACGCGAATCGCTCGCAATGGCACGGTGCTGACGAGCAAGGGACGCGTCGTCGTCAAGAACGCGCAGTACGCGCACGATTTCGGCCCGATTGACGCCGAATGCGACTGCTACGCCTGCCAGCATTTCTCCCGCGCGTATGTGCGCCACCTGCTCAAGGCGGGTGAAATCACCGGCGGACGGCTTGCGTCGATTCACAACCTGCGCTTCCTGATTCACCTGATGGAGCAGATTCGCGAAGCCATTGCCAACGACTGCTTCCTTGATTTCCGCAAAGAGTTCTATTCCAAGTACGATATGTCCCGTAATTTCTGATGTTTCCTTGCACTCCCGCGCCGAACGTGGTGCGGGGGTGTTTGTCGTTTTTGGAAAAGTGGCGGAAAATCGCGAAAAAGTGGACTACCATGCAACCGCACTTCGTGGTATGCTAAAAATGCCGAAGAAATTCGGGACAGGCATCGAATACACCGGTTACGCGACGCCTGCCGCGGAAAGCCCGCCCCCTTCCACTTATTGCGGTTTGCTTTCCGCCCCACAAAAGACACGCTCCGGACGCAGCCTGCACCGCTATGCGTCCGGAGCGAATTTATTAGGCGGATAGGGGAGGAAATAGAGGATGTACATTCTGATTGAACTGGTGCCGGAAGCGTGTGGAACGGGGTTCGGCGTTTTCTGCTGCGTTGTGCTGGGACTGGCGCTGCTGTTCATCATGGCGCAATATGCCATGACATGGCTGCTTGCGCCTGTGGCTATTACCATGACCCTGTTCTGATAAAAATTCAGCATTCCCTCTTGCCAATCCTTCGAAAATGCGCTACAATGAGTTTGACATAACAAACTCATTCGCGAATGCAAGGGGAGGCAAGCGCATGAAGTATGCAGGAATGCCGATGGGCATGTGGATGCTGTTCCATCGCTCGTTTACGCATCAGCTGACGGCGGTGCTGGGGCAGTCGGCGGAATCCGCCAAGGCAACGGAGAAGGCAGCGAAGCAGGAGTATCGGCGGATTATCGCGCGCGTGCCGGATTTTGAGCCGGGCGACCGCTTCCAGATGAACCTCGTCAACTGCGCGATGCTCTGCGCGTATGTGCTGCATATGCCCAAGCGCCCGACCGTGCAGACGCTGACGGATTACTACGTGAAATCCATGATGACGCCCGCGATGCGCTGGTTCTGCCGCAAGAGCGGGAAGAACAAGTTCTCTGACAAGGACATTGCGGGGATGAAACAGGCGGAGAAGCTACGCGCCGCCGACCGAAACCCCTACTCGTGGAACATGGACTATCTGCCCTATGCGGATGGCAGCGGCTACGAGGCGCGGTTCTATCAGTGCGGCATCTGTGTGCTGACAAAGGAGCTGGGGCTGTATGACCTCACGCCTGCCATGTGCCGACTGGATTACACGATGGCGGAAGCAGGCGAAGCGTCGGACTTCGTGCGCGAATACACGCTTGCGTCCGGCGGACCGTACTGCGACTGTGGGTATCATAAGAAGCAGAAATAACGAAAACGTCCCGTTCCATTGCCGGAAGGGGACGTTTTCGTATTATCCGCGCACAAGCGCCTTATCAGTGAATTTGGGGAATACCATATGCACCAGCGCGAACAACCCGCCGCCAATCATCCCGCCCGCGAAATTCAGCAGCAGGTCATCCACATCCGTCATGCGGCGGATGAACAACTGGCACGTTTCGATGCTCAAGGGCAGCAGCAGGCACATCAGCGAAAGTTGCAGCGGATGGCGATACCGCTTCCACAGCAGCGGCAGGAAGAAGCCGTAGGGGATGAAGAGCAGGATGTTCCCCCAGATGTTGATGAGCATCTCCTCCTGCCGGGCGTACCGCAGCTGCCGCGTAATGGTGCGGAACAGCCGCAGCTGAATGCCCTCGCCCGTCCGCAGCCGATGCAGCGCGGACGCCAGCATATCTCCCGGCGCAGCCCATGTGCCGCGCAGCACCAGGCACAGCAGCGAAAACAACAGCGCCGCGAACGCCATCAGGCAGCCTTCGTGCAGGCTCCAGTGCTTCCAAGGGCGGCGAATGATGCACCATAGGGGCAAAAACACCGCCATCAGCAGGAAATACCGATTGATGTACGCGTTCATGCTTCGATGCCGGACAACGCCTGCGCAAGGTCGGCAATCAGGTCGTCCTTGCTCTCCAGTCCGACGCTGATGCGTACCATGCCCGCCGGAATGCCCGCAACTGCCAGCTGCTCCTCGGTCATCTGCCGATGGGTGGAGGTCGCCGGATTCAGGCAGCACGTCCGAGCGTCGGCGACGTGCGTCTCAATCGCCGCCAAAGTCAACCGCTTCATGAACGCCTCCGCCGCGGAACGCCCGCCCTTCAAGACGAACGACACCACCCCGCAGCCGCCGTTTGGCATGTACTTCATCGCGCGGGCGTAGTACGGGCTGGACGGCAGGTGCGGATAGCTGACGGACGCCACCTGCGGCTGTTTTTCGAGGAACTGCGCGACTGCCATCGCGTTCTCGCAGTGGCGCGGCATCCGCACATGCAGGCTCTCCAACCCCAGATTGAGGATGAACGCATTCTGCGGGGACTGCACGCAGCCCAAATCGCGCATCAGCTGGCTGGTGCATTTGGTGATGTATGCCCCCGCATTGCCGAATTTTTCGGCGTAGGTGATGCCGTGGTAGCTTTCGTCGGGCGTGCAGAGCCCCGGATACTTCTCCGCGTGCGCCATCCAGTCGAAATTGCCGCTGTCCACGATGACGCCGCCGAGCGCAGCGCCGTGGCCATCCATGTACTTTGTCGTCGAGTGGGTCACAATGTCCGCGCCCCAGCGAATCGGCTGGCAGTTGACGGGCGTAGGGAAGGTGTTGTCCACAATCAGCGGAACGCCGTGCCGATGCGCCGCCTGAGCGAATTTCTCAATGTCCAGCACGGTCAGCGCGGGATTGGCAATCGTTTCGCCGAACATGGCGCGCGTGTTCGGGCGGAAGGCGCGGTCAAGCTCGTCGTCCGTCGCGTTGGGGGAGACGAAGGTGGACTCAATCCCCATCTTCTTCAGCGTCACGGCAATTAGGTTGAACGTGCCGCCGTAGATGGAGGACGACGCGACGATGTGGCTGCCTGCCTCGCAGATATTGAACAGCGCCATAAAGTTCGCTGCCTGACCGGAGCCGGTCAGCATGGCTGCACTGCCGCCCTCCAGCGCCGCGATTTTCGCCGCAACGTGGTCGCACGTCGGGTTTTGCAGGCGGGAATAGAAATACCCGGACGCTTCGAGGTCAAAGAGCTTGCCCATGTCCTCGCTCGTGGCGTATTTGAAGGTGGTGGACTGGATAATCGGAATTTGGCGCGGCTCGCCGTTGCCGGGCGTGTAGCCTGCCTGAACACACTTGGTTTCAATGCGGTAATCGGACATGGGAAAAGCCTCTTTTCTTATGATTGTGGGTTATCGAAGTTCAATGTCTTCCACCGGGTAGATTTTCTCGTTCGGCTGCACCGTCCCTGCCGTCAGCAGGGGCAGGTGATGGCGCGTGTCGCCGCCCGGACGCGGGTCACGCCGCGTAATCGGCAGGTGCTTGCGCCGGTCGGGTTTTTGCAGGCGGCGGTTGTACAGCCCCGGCATGTCCTGTGTCACCATGTCATGCGGCAGCTGCTCCACCGTCATGCGGCGCGGCGGATCGCCCGAACGCCAGATGAACGGCACAAAATCCTGAATCCCGTTCATGACGATATAGAAATATGTGCCGATGTACCCCTCTTCGGGGTGCGCCATCATGTAGTGCGGGCAGGTCATCAGCGCTTTTGCCGCGTCGATGAACGAAAGCAGCCCGAAGTGGTCGATGATGCGCTGCATGGCGTTCGCCTCGTCCGACACTTGCCACATGTCAATCGGATGCCCGGTCACGGACTCGTATGCCGCCGCTGCCTTCTGGTTCAGCCCGCGGACAAAATCCTCCGCATCCGCCTTTTCCAGCGCGCGGTCAAGCGGCAGGAAGCCGCCCAGTCCCAGCATTTTGAGGAAATCCGCCCCGCTGACGCGCCCCAGCGCCATCAGCAGCGCCATGCCGCCGATGATGCACGTCGGCGTATCGACCATCTTCCAGAGAACGGGGCGGATTGCCAGCCGTGCCTGCACGGATTTCTCGTCGCGCTTCCAGTTGTAGCAGCTTTTGCGCAGATTCTCCGTCGCCTGATATTTCAGGCACATACCGAGGTGCACCGCCGCGCCGCAGTGGGGGACAAGGTCGTCGCTGTTGAGGATGTTATACAGCGGATAGGCGGATGGGTCGCGAACCGCTTTGCCCGCCATCACCGTGGGGGAAGCGAAGCCGTAGCCGATAAGGTTGCGCGCGGAGATGCCCGTTTCGTTCATCTTCAGGTGCGCGTACACCTGCATCATTGCCGCGCCCTGGCTGTGCCCGCAGACCCAGAGGACGAAGCGGCTGTTCGGGCTGCGCATGTTCTGCAGAATGTCGCGCAGGGTGAGCTTTTCCAGCCCCAGCTCTTCCGCTGTTTCCGGAAAGGAAATTTTCTCCTCATTCGCCTCGAACTGCCGCGCGAGCTCCAGGAAGCCGCGGTGCATCCCGTCCTGCGTTGTCATGCGGAAATTGCTGAACCAGTCGTAGAAGCGCGACCCCGTGCCCATGAACCCAACCGCGACGACGTAGCGCCCATCCAGCGCGGGATGGAGCATCACGACCGCCTTGCCGGTGGTGTTATTGCTGCTGCTCAATCGCAGCGCGCCCAGCATCTGTCCCAGCGCGCTGACGGGTTTCAGGCGCGCACGCACCCAGTATTTCCGCCACTCGGCGCTCAAGGGATTGTTCGGCGGCAGGGCAGTCAGTTCGCCATCCACCTGAATGGTCACGTCGCGCCAGCCGGCTTCGACCCACGGCTCAATCGCCATGCCATACGCGGCGCTGGCGAGTTCGGCGCTCATGCACAGCGCTTCCTCGGACAGCGGCGGGCGCAGCTTGCCCCACGGGTCATGCGTCCACGGAAGCAGCAGCGATGCTGTCTGGGACAAATCGACGCCGGTCAATGTCGAGGACTTCTTTTCCTCTTGCTCCATCCTTCGCTCCTTTCCTTGCTTTCAGCATGATTCATGCTGGCTGATGTATAAGCAACTTGTTTTTGTTTGATGCAGGGGTTTCGCGCCTGCGGGCGCGACCAGAGGGCTTTGCAGTCGCCCTCTGGACTGCTTCGCCCGCCTTCGGAAGTTACAGTTTGGTTATGTTAGTTGTTTTATTTTGATGACCCAAAAGAACACTAACTAAAAAACTTTCGGTAAAGCTCAATAAACATGGGTGCGCACCGAAGGTTTCCAAAGGGCGATCGCAGACTTCGTCTGTTTCCATTGCCCTTTGATCGCTCCCGCAGGAGCGAAATCCCTGCGAATCATTACAGCAGATACTGCACCGCCATCAGCAGCAGAATCGCCGCCGACAGCATGATATGACTGCGCTTCATCCGCATTTTTGCCGTGCGCGGCAAGGTCATCAGCGCCCAGATTCCCAGCGCCAGCACCGCTGCGCCGCAAAAAATCAGCCACCCAGCGGACATGCCGCGCCAGAAGAGCGCGGATGCATTGTAAACAGCGTGCATTACCATCGGGACAAGCAGATTCCCCGTCCGCATTTCCGCGAGCGTCAGCGCACCGCCGAAGAGCAGATGCGCCGGGAGTGCCGCCAAATTGCCGTGCAGGAGCGAAAAGAACAGCGTCGTCAGCAGCCATGCGCCAAATCGGCTGCCGCTGTCCAGCAACGTTTGCAGCACAACGCCGCGGAACAGCGCTTCCTCCAGCACTGCCGGAAGAACCGCCAGCGCCAGCAGCTGCAAGCACCATTCGCCTGCGCCGTCCGCCGCCGCAATTTGACGCTCCGGCGCGGAAAGGAAATTGCCCCACAGCTGCGTCAGCGGTGTCACCAAAGCACGCATCGCCAGCCCCAGCACCGCCGCGCAGAGCAGCAGACCGATGCTCAGCCGCATTGTTCCCGTGCGCGCCGAACGTCCGCGCCGCATCAGCAGTGCTGGAAGCCCAATCAGCAGCGCTTCCTGCGCCATTGACAGCAGCAAGCGCGTATTTTGATGCAGGTCGTGCGGGAGCATCAGCGCCAGCAAGCGCTCCAGCAGCAGCTTGGCCGCCGTCAAAATCAGCAGCACCATCAGCAGCGTCGTCGCCGCGTCGGTTTTCCGCCCAGCGCGCGTCATTTGCCGTCCCCCAGCGTGTAGATATTTCCAACACGGTCGCGCAGGGCAACATCCAGCGTCAAATCCTGCCCCAGGCGGATACCCTCGCGCGTCATTCGGTCTTCGCTGATGTGGTATGCCAAGCTCGGCGTGTTATTCTCCCCGCTCAAATGACCGAGAATGACGTTTTTCGTGCCGCTCTCGACGATTTGCAGCAGCGCATCCGCACAGGCGGCATTGCTCAAATGCCCGCGATTGCCCAGTATGCGCTGCTTCAGGCGCTCATTATAGTGGTCGTTGTGGCGGAGCATATCGGGGTCATGGTTGCTTTCCAGCAGCACCAGGGAGCTGCCCGCCACCGCGTCGCGGACGCTGCGCGGAAAATGCCCCAAGTCCGTCGCCGTCGCGATGCTGAGTCCCCCGCCCCACAGCCGATAGCCGACCGGGTCAGCCGCGTCATGCGGGATGGAGAACGGCACGACACCGACATCGCCGATATAGAAATCCGAGAATGTATCGAACGTTCGGCGGAGTTCCGGGGGAATTTTGCCGACCTTTGCGTCCATCGCGTTCCACGTCATCTCGGTGGCATAGACGGGGATTTTATGCTTGCGGCACAGCACGCCCGCGCCGGAGATATGGTCAATATGTTCGTGGGTGATGAGAATGGCGTCAATGGTGTTGCCATCAACGCCAATCATATCCAGTGCTTCATCAATCATTTTGCCCGACTTTCCGGCGTCGATGAGCAGGCGGGTTGCGCCGTACTGCACGAAGAGGCAGTTGCCGCTCGAACCGGAGTAGAGGGGGCAGAAAATCATTTCCATTGGATTCCTTTCTGGATTCCTGTGCTTACCTTTTTCTCTGCGTTTTTCTCACGCGTGCAGCCAAAAGGTACACGAACGGAAAAAACTTCCGACAAAAACCAACTAACTTAGATGGGGATGCGAAGCAGTCCAGAGGGCGATCCCAGACTTCGTCTGTTTTCATTGCCCTCTGGTCTCCTTCGCAGAGGCGAAACCCTGCATAAGCACGCGAAAACAGTATGAAGAAGTCACCAACTCAATCGCGAAAAGGGTGTCGAGAGGGTCGAAGACCCTTCGCAGGTGCAGGGCA
>OLQL01000580.1_pt1 | contig 37622 bp, 27 predicted proteins | sample 1672971 | NCBI WGS metagenome assembly OLQL01 (sample SAMEA3136742, study PRJEB25190) | human gut metagenome | biome: human gut; feature: human-associated habitat; material: faeces | place: Austria | collected 2013
ACTGTGGTCTCCCCCAACCCGGAGAACCCGGAGGGGTTCTATCTGGCGGTGGAGCTGGCCAAGGAGCACGGCGCAGACTTCATCCTGGGCTCTGACCCGGACGCCGACCGGGTGGGCATCATGGTGCGCACCTCCGACGGGGAGTTCAAGGTGCTCACCGGCAACCAGACCGGCGTGCTGCTGCTGGACTACCTGATCGGGGCAAAGCAGCGCACCGGCAAGATGCCCGCCAACCCCGTGGCTCTCAAGACCATCGTTACCACCGAGATGGCCCGCAAGGTCGCCGAGACCAACGGCCTGAAAAGCTACGACACCTTTACCGGCTTCAAGTTCCTGGCGGAGAAGAAGGACAAGCTGGAGAACGCCGGGGAGGGCAAGGTGATCTTCGCCTACGAGGAGAGCTACGGCTACATGCTGGGCGACTATGTCCGCGACAAGGATGCCGTCACCGCCGCCCTGTCCCTCACCGAGATGGCGGCCTGGTACGCCGGACAGGGCATGACCCTGTATGACGCCCTGCTGGCCTGCTATGAGAAGTACGGCTATTACGGTGAAAAGACTCTGAACCTGGTGATGCCCGGCCTGGACGGCCTGAAAAAGATGGCCGATCTGATGGCCAATCTGCGGGAAAAGCCCCCGTCGCGCAATAGTCAATGTGAATGGTGTGCATCGCCGTGAAGCGCCCCTGCACATCCAGCTGATATTCGAGGTGCACCATCCCGGCGTCGTCCGCCGCGCGGCACTTGACCTGCGTCGGGAACACCGCCATCGCCATATCCCCGAACGGCGTGTGATACGCGCCCTCAAAGCGCTGATCCTTTACGAACACCATCGTCGTGCCGTATTCGCCGGGACGGCTCATGGTCACGCGGTGCTCGGACAGCGACAGAATCACGTCGCTCGTCACCATCTCGCTGTCATCCTCCGTCGGCATGGACTCCTGATAGCGGATGAGATAGCCGCTGGCGGTTTTCTTGAGTTCTCCGCGGCAGAACAGCTGCATCGGCGCTTCCTGCTCGCCCTCTTCGTCGCGGATGGTGCTGACCAGGTTAATCAGCACGGGCGTTTTATCCTGTTTCTTCACTTCTGCTCCTCTCGGACTGTATCCGAACGTGTTGTTTGCCGCCTTTTGTCGGCGGCGCTTATAGTATAGCACATTTTTTCGCCTTGCACAATCACCGCATTTGGCGTATGATAGAGGAAAGATACTTTTGCGGAGGTCAAAGGACATGTTGAAGCTGCTGGCGCGGGCGAAAATCAACTGGACGCTGGATATTACCGGACGGCGGGCGGACGGCTACCACCTGATGGACATGCTGATGCAGAGCGTGACGCTTGCCGACGAAATCACGCTGGAGAAAACGTTAGGCGGCGAAATCACGCTGACGACGGGCGGCACGCCGCTGCTCCCGGCGGACGAGCATCATCTGGCGCTGCGGGCGGCACGGGCGCTGCAAAAGGCAACAAGCTGTCCGCTGGGGGCGCGCATCCACGTTGTGAAGCACATTCCCGTTGGGGCGGGCATGGGCGGCGGCAGCAGCGACGCGGCAGGCGTGCTGGTGGGGCTGAATCGCCTATGGGAAACCGGACTGACGCGGGCGGAGCTGGAAGATGTCGGCTTGACGCTGGGGGCGGACGTGCCGTTCTGCATCCGCGGCGGATTGACCCGCACCCGCGGCATTGGGGAAGCAATGCAGGAACTCCCCTGCGGGCGCTGCTTCCCGCTGGTGGTGATTCAGCCGTGCGGCGGACTTTCGACGCACGACGTATTTGCGGCGTACCACGCGCAGGCGGTTTCGTTCCGCCCGGACAATGACGCGGCGCAGGCGGCTTTGGCGGATGGGGATTTGCGCGCGCTGTCCCCGGCGCTGGGGAACGTATTGCAGCCGGTGAGCGAGCAGATGCGTCCAGCAATTGCGGATGCGATTGCGGATTTGCGGAATTTCGGCGCGGCGGTTTCGCTGATGACCGGGAGCGGGTCGGCGGTGTTCGGCGCGTTCGAGACAAAAGACACGGCGGACGCGGCGTTTGCGGCGCTGGAAAAGCGGTATGACAGGGTGTTTCGGTGCGAAACGTGCATGGAGAGCGTCATCGAACAAATTTGATATGCCAAGCAGGTCGGAAGCGCGATTGCCTCCGACCTGTTTGCTTATTGACTCTTCTTCCACACCACTACGCCCGTGCCCGCTTTGAGGGCATCCGGCAAATCGGGATTCAGCCGCCGCAGCTTTTCCTGCGGCACGCGGTATTCCTTCGCCAGCGTCCACCAGTCCTCGCCGGTCTGGCAATAACACAGGTACAGCCCGTCGTCCACCTCATCTGCTGTTTCCTCCTGCGCGTCGGTCAACAGGTGCGCACTTTGCGTCTCCACGCCGTCGCAAGTCAGGCGGAGGACGTAGCGCAGTTCCACGCGGTCGGAGGTAATCGGCGTGGCTTCCACCTCATCCGCCGTCAGGGTCAGAATGCTGTCCGGCGCGGCAGAGACGGCAAAGGACGTGCGGAACGGCGTTTCCTGATGCACGGTCACGGGCGCGGTGTTCTCGTCGGTCATGTACAGCAGGGTGATTTCGAGCATCCCCTCGGTGTTCAAGCGGCTGCCCGTGCTGTCCTGCGCGGTCATGATGGGCGTGGCAAACGCGGCAAGCATCCCGCGCACAGGGGGCGTGCCGTCGGGCAGGAGCAGCGTCGTCTTGCCGGATTCAGCGGCAGAGGCGCGCCTTTGCCCCGTGCGAATCACCACGTCGCGCCCGGAAAAGGTCAGCGCCGCACCCTGATAGGTGTACGCATCGCGCAGGACAGTCAGCTTCTCCTGCGTGTCCGCCGTCCCCTGCACGCCAAGGAGGACTTCCGCCCGCAGCGTCTTTCCCCCGTCGCCCGCGTCCTGACTGGCGACCGCGACGTCACGCACGGTCACGCGGGCATCAAGCAAATCACCGCTTTCGCCGCTGAGCTCGAGCGTCTGGCTGAACGGCGCCTCATGGTGCGTGACGACAAGCGGTTTGCCGGGCAAATCGCTGGCGTGCACTGCCGAAATGGTCACCGTGCCTTCCACGCCGATTTTCCCCTGTCCGCCCGTGATATCGCTGATTTGCGCCGCCGCGTCCGCGCAGAGCGTCTCGCGCACCTGCAAGCCCTCCGGCAGCTCAAATTCCTCCCGGAGCAGCGTATCCGCCTGTCCGCTGGCGACGGTTCGGCGCAGGGCAATCTCCTGCGTGGCGACTTCCGCGCCGCCCGGCGCATTCACCCCTGTGAGCACCTCCAGCGCCTGCGTGGACGCGCCGCGGGCATCCAGCTGCACAATCGCGCGCATATTCAGCCGCCCGCCCTGCACGGAGGCATCCACATGCTCCACCCGCGCCTGTGCCTGTACCCTGCCCTTGGGCTGCGCGCCCGGCAAATCGCACTGGTGGATAAAATCCGCCGTCGCCTCCACCACATGCACCTGATTCGGCGCGCCCTGCGTGTAGAGGACGTGGAAAATCACCTTGCCGGAGAGCGTCGCGCGGTCAGCCCCACTTTCGGCGCTGTCCACCACCGCCATCCCGCCCGCGTGCAGGACGTGCGTTTCCTCCCGCAGGCCACCGGGCAGCGTAATTTCGCCTTCCACCACCGCCTGTGACGCGCCGTGTGCCGTCACCTGCTCCATCGTCACCGTTTCCTTCCGAAGCTGCGCATCCACCGCGTTTTCCTCCTTTCGGTTGTTCGGGACAAGGTATGCGCAATTCTCCCCCGGCAGAACGCGCAAGTTTCATGAAATTCTCATCTTTTGTGCTTTCCTTTTGCCCGGCAAGTGTGCTATAATAGAAAGGGTTGCTGTGTTTTGCGCGGTCACAGTGTATTTTTCAGGCGGCAAAGCGTATTTTTCCGCCGCTTCCCCTTGCGCATCCGCGCCGCTTTCCGGTATAATGACAGCATCCCGCGATTGATTGAGGAGTAAGGAGACTTCCATGAGCAAGTCCAAGAAGAAAAAGGAAACCAAAGCGGTTATCGCCGGTCAGATTGCGTTCTGGGTGTCATTTCTGGGGATTATTTCTCTGCCGATTCCCGGCTTCTGGCGGTTCGTCGGCGGATTTGCCATTGCCTCCGGGCTGAAGAAGCTGATTGAGACGATGGCGACGCCGCTGGATGGGCTGCACACCGAGAATGGCGAGCGTGTGAAGGAAGAGCCGGTGATTCAGGTGGGTACGCCGGAGGATCAGCGCGCGAAGGAAGTTGTCGCCGGCGGGCTGGACTTGCTCAGCCAGATTGCCGCCGAGCGCGAGCAAATTGACGAGTTCGTGATGACCCGGCGGCTGAAAGACCTCGATGAATTGGTGCGCAAGATGCTGCAAACAGTCGTCGATGACCCCAATGAGGCCAGCCGGATGCGCAAGTTCATGAGCTACTATCTGCCCACGACGCTCAAGCTCCTGCAGTCCTACCGCACGATGAAAACCCGCGGCGTGTCGTACAGCGAGATGAACACGACGCGCGAGAACCTCATCCACGCGCTGGACATGATTCTGCAAGCCGCGCAGAAGCAGCTTGACGCCATGCACAAGGACGACATGCTGGACATGAGCGCAGACATGGACGTGCTGGAACAGATGCTCAAGCGCGACGGCTACATGGAGAGTGTGCTGTCCGAATCGCTGAAAGAGGCGAACCGACAGCAGCAGAACGCGTCTGTCCCCTATTCGACGCAGCAGGCGGATTTGCACACATCCGGCACGGCGGCGGCGCGGCAAATGAATCAGGGCGCACCCGTGCTGAAAATGCCGGAGGAGGATATTCCCGAAGCCGACCGGCAGCAGAAGAAGTTCTATCAGGATTAACAATTATCAATATACACGAGGAGGATTTTCCCATGGCTGATCAGTTCCCGATGCTTTCCCTCACGCCGGATGTTCCCGATCCCGTCGCGCCGTCCGCAGCCCCCGCGCAGAGCATTCAGCAGCAGCCCGCCGCCCCCGCATCGACCACAGCTGAACCGCTTGCCGTGCCGACCGCTGCCGCCGCGCAGCCGCAGACCAGCGCCCCAGCGACCGCGCCCCGCCTCGACCAGAGCCAGCTGACCCCCGCCGAGCGCGCCGCGATTGAGGACTTTCTGACCAAGCTGGACATCACCAACCCTGACCATGTGCTGCTCTTCGGCGCGGATGCGCAAAAACACATCAGCGATTTCTCCGAGAGCGCGCTGCAAGCCGTCCGCACGTCGGACACGGGCGAAGTCGGCAAGATGCTGGAAAACCTCGTCGTTGAACTGAAGGGCTTTGAGGCGGACGCGGAAGAACCCAAGGGCATCTTCAAAATCTTCCACAGTGCCGACAACCGCATTGAGCGCATGAAGGCACGCTATAACAAGGCGAATGTGAACGTCGAAAATATCGCGACCTCGCTGGAAGGGTATCAGGCGCAGCTGCTCAAGGACGTTGCCATGTTCGATCGCCTGTACGACCAGAACACGGCGTATTTCCGCCAGCTGACGCTCTACATCATCGCGGGCGAAGAGAAATTGCAGCGCGTGCGCGAGGGCGAACTGAAGGAGCTGATGGCGAAGGCGGCAGAATCCGGCGACGCGATGGACGCGCAGAAGGCGAACGACCTTGCCGCGCAGTGCGACCGCTTCGAGAAAAAGCTGCACGACCTGAAGCTGACCCGTCAGGTATCCATGCAGATGGCGCCGCAGATTCGCCTTTTGCAGAACAATGACAGCTTGCTGGTGGAACGCATTCAGTCCACCATTTCCAACACGCTGCCGCTGTGGAAGAACCAGATGGTGCTGGCGCTTGGGCTGCACCACACGCAGCAGGCGATGCAGGCGCAGCGCGCGGTCACGAACATGACCAACGAGCTGCTGAAGAAGAACGCCGAGACGCTCAAAATGAGCACCATCGAGACGGCAAAGGAATCCGAGCGCGGCATCATCGACATCGAGACGCTCGTGCAGACGAACCAGAGCCTCATCGACACCATCAGCGAGGTGATGACCATCCAGCAGGAAGGCCACACCAAGCGCGTCGAAGCCGAAAAGACGCTCTATCAGATGGAAAACGACCTCAAAAAGAAGCTGCTGGAAACGAAGATTTGATTTTCCCCCAAACCTCCCGGCAGGACGCGAAAAAACGCCCTGCCGGGGTGTTTTGCTTCATTATCGGTTGATTTTATTGTGCAAAGCGTATGGTTTTGGCAGGCAGAATTGTCGCTTTGCGCTTTCGCTCCCCGCGTGGGGAGCGTGGATTGAAATGCAGTCTTTTGGCGCGCTGATTCGTTTGATAAGCAAACCTGCGCGCCCAAAAGGAGGGATATTCTCATGCGCATCATCGGTCTGACAGGCGGTATTGCCTGTGGAAAATCCACCATTTCGCTCACGCTGAAATCGCTCGGCGCCACCATCATCGACGGCGATCAGCTCTCCCGCGCGCTGACACAGCCGGGCGGGCTGGCACTGCCCGCGATTCGCGCAGAATTCGGCAGCGAGGTTTTCCACGCGGACGGCACGCTTGACCGCCGCGCGTTGGGCAGCCTCATTTTCGCCAGCGACGAGCGCCGTCATGCGCTGGATGACCTGATGCAGCCGCTCCTGCGGGAAATGATTGAACGGGAAATCCTCTGCGCGAAGGAGGGCGGCGCGAAAATCTGCGTGCTGGACATGCCGCTGCTCTACGAAGCTGAGCTGGACGGGCTATGCAACACAGTCTGGTGCGCGTCGCTCCCCCGCGAGACGCAGCTTGCCCGCCTGATGGCGCGCGACGGCTTCACCCGCGAGGAAGCGGAAAACCGCCTGCGCAGCCAAATGGACACAGCAGAAAAGGCGCGCCGGGCGAACATCGTCATCCCGACAGACGGCACGATTGAAGAAACCGCCGCGCTGATTCCCCCGCTTTACGCCGCCGAACTTGCCAAGGAGGGTTCGCATGGAAAACACACCGCGTCCCAGACGAAGTGACCGCTATCAGGCGCAGGCAGCCCCATCCGCGCAGGCAGCGCAGCCGGTGACGCAGCATCCGGTGCAGCCGACGCGGGGCTATCCGCCGCAATCAAATTCACAGGATCCGCCACCCTCGCCCGTGCAGCAAGCCATGCAGCCGCGCTCTGCCGCGCCCGCGTGGTATCAGCAGCAGACAGGGTATTATACGCAGCTGCCGAATCAGCGTCCGCCGCAGCGTCCCGCGCAAATGCCACCCGTTCGTCAGGCGCAGGCGCCGTATGCGGGCATGAATCCGGCGTATTCGCAGCCGCCGCAGCGCCGCACTGCCCCGCTTCCGACGCAATCCGCCGTGCCGCATCGGGTGGAATCCGTTCTGGCGGAATCCGCCTCGACGGAAACTGCCGACCCGAATCGCCTGCCCCTTTGGCTGACGTGGACGATTGTCGGGCTGTGCATCGTGCTGCTGGGGCTGCTGGCGGCGCACTACCTGATGCAGGCGTACCTGACGACGCGCGCCGAAGAGTGGGAAACCGCGCGGCAGAACACGCTGAGCTACTATCACATCGTCGAGGGCGAAAACGGAAATTCCATCACCTATCAGCCGCTGATTGAGCGCTATGCGGCGGAATACAACCTCCGCCCCGCGTTCGTCGCCGCCATCATCCGCAATGAAAGCTCCTTCCGCACGGATGCGGAATCGAGCGTGGGCGCGCGCGGGCTGATGCAGCTGATGCCAGACACGGCAGAATGGATTGCCGGGAAAATCGGCGACAGCAATTATTCCTTCGACCACCTCTACGACGCGGAAACGAACATCCGCTACGGCTGCTGGTACTTGAATTACCTGTCCAAGCTGTTCCGGGGCGACGCGGTGCTTGTCTCCTCCGCCTATCACGCGGGGCAGACGACCGTCACCCGCTGGCTGAGTGACAAGGGCATTTCGTCAGACGGCGTGACCATCCCCGTAGACAAGCTGCCGGACGGCCCGACCAAACAATACGCAGGGAGAGTGACGACATCCTATGGCATTTACGAAGCCCTTCTCTACCCCAACGAAAGCGCGGAAGCTGCTGGCGCTGCTGATGGCGATTCTATGTCTGCCCGTGCTGTCCGCGCAGGCGTCGCCAACCAGTGACGCGCTGGTCATCGGCATCCAGAGCAGCAAGACGACGAGCCTGAATCCCCTCTTCCCGGTCGAGCGAGACATGCTTTCCATCTTCGACCTGATGTACGATTCGCTCATCACCATTGACGACAACTATCAGCCGCAGGCCGGTCTGGCGGAAAGCTGGACGCAGACCGGCAACGGCCGCACATGGACGTTCACGCTGCAGCAGGGCGTGCTGTTCTCCGACGGGACGGAAATGACGGCGAACGACGTCGTCGCGACGGCGAACTACATCATTTCCTGCGCCAAGGACACAAACCTGACGAACAAGGGATACTATGCCAATCTGCGCTACTTCGTCAAGGAAATCAAGGCGCGGGACAACTACACGGTGGAGGTGCGCGCTGATCGGCAGTATTACGGCGTGCTGTACGCCATGACATTCCCGGTGCTGCCCGCAAGCGCACTGGAAAGCGCAAATCCCCCCGGCACAGGTGCGTACATGATTACGGCCTTCACGCCCTATTCCAACGGCACGAAGGGCAGCATGACGCTCTCGCTGAACCCGTATTACAGCGGCAAGCCGCCGCAGTTCAAGAATCTCTACTTCGACCTGTACGGCAAGGACGCCGACGTGGTAAATGCGTACCAGTATTCCAACGTCGATGCCATATTTTCCCGCTCATTGTCCATTGCGCAGTACAAATCCTCCACCAACACGCTTGCCATCACCTACCGCACGAATCAGCTGGAGTGCCTGCTGCTGAACAACTATCTCGGCTCGATGACGAACAACATGCGCACGGCGATTCGCTCCTGCATCAACATTGATTCCATCGTCCAGTCCGTCTACATGAGCATGGTTGACCGGACGAACACGCCCATGATTCAAGGAACGTGGATGTACAATTCGAACTTGTCCGCCTACTTCCAAGTCGATTTGAACAAGGCGCGGCAGCTGCTGGAGGAGGACGGCTGGTACGACACCGATGGCAGCGGCTATGTGGACAAGCCCAACAAAAACAACGAAGCCGCCGACCTCACCTACAACATCATCACCTACGAAGAGCCGGACAACAGCGTGCGCGTGCAGGCGGCGAACATGATTGCCGACATGCTGGGGCAAATCGGCATCAAGGCGACGGTGGAGACGGTGTCGTACAGCACGATGCAGGAGCGCCTGAAAGCGGGCAACTTCCACATTGCGCTGGTTTCCTTCGCCATGGATGTCTGCCCCGACCCTGGCTTTCTGCTGATGAGCGGCAACACCTGCAACTACGTCGCCTACCGTTCGACGACGATGGATGCGCTGTTCAAGAAACTGCGCACGCAGGTCACGCAGGCGGATTACCAATCCGTGCTGTACGACATTCAGGAGCAGTTTGCGAAGGACTGCCCGTTCATCTGCCTGTACTACCGCGGCGGCACGGTGCTGACGCGGCGGATGTACACCACCACCCGCGATGTGCGCGAGGGGCATCTGCTGGATGGGATAGAGTCGTTCTACGACTGATTGATTCGTGCTTTCTGCATAGAAGATTCTGCTTCATGCGCAGGGATTTCGCCTCTGCGGAGGCGAGGAGGGGGCTTTCCGATCGCCCCCTCCACCCCTTCGGGTGCACACTCCCATAGTTGACTTTTGTTGTTGCAGGGGGAATCACGGAATCCCCCCCTTTCCAGCACTTTCCGCCACAGTTTTTCATCTCCTTTGCCCTGCCGGGTTGATTTCGGCAGGGTTTTGCTATATAATCAAGATGGAATTTTCTTTATAAGGAAGGTACACACATGGACTGGATTGAATTGACAATTCATACCACCACGGCAGGCGCGGACATTGTGTCCGAGGCGCTGATGGCGGAGGGCGCGACCGGCACGATGGTAGAGGATCGCGCGGATATTCCCGACCCCGACAAGCCCAATGGCTACTGGGAGATTATCGACCCGAATCTGATTGCCTCCATGCCGGAGGATGTGCTGGTGCACGCGTGGTTCACGCCGGACAGCTCCTTCGCAGACCGGATGCAGGCGCTGCGCAGCCGCTGCGACGAACTGCATCACATGGATTTGGGGCTTGACCTCGGCACGCTGGAAATTTCGACGCTGAATGTTCGTGATGAGGACTGGGCGGAGGTGTGGAAGAAGTTCTACAAGCCGTTCAAGGCGGGGCGGTCGCTGGTGGTGAAGCCGACGTGGGAGCATTACGACCCGCAGCCCGGCGACCGCATCATCGAGATTGACCCCGGCATGGCGTTCGGTTCCGGCACGCACGAGACGACCTCGATGTGCCTGGAGCTGCTGGAGGACGCGATGCACGGCGGCGAATCGGTCATCGACGTCGGCACGGGCAGCGGCATCCTTGCCATCGGCGCGGCGATGCTCGGCGCAAAGGACGTGCTTGCCATCGACATTGACCCCGTGGCGGTGCGCGTGGCGAAGGAGAACATCGAGCACAATCACCTGTCCGACCGCGTCCGCGCGGTGGAGGGCAATCTGCTGGCAAGCAGCGACGGCGTGTGCGACCTGTGCGTGGCGAACATCATCGCCGACGTGATTTGCATGTTCGCGCAGCCGCTGGTGGATCACATCGTCCCCGGCGGGCTGTTCATCTGCTCCGGCATCATCAAGGAACGCGAACAGGACGTGGTGAACGCGCTGACCGCCGCCGATTACACGATTCTGGAAATGAAGCGCAAGGGCGAGTGGGTCGCCATGCTGTCCCGGAGGAAGAAGTAATGCACCGCTTTTATGCTGACGGGCTGGGTGAAATCGGCAGCCTTGTCACGCTGTCGGAGGAGGACGCGCGTCATGCGTCCCGCGTGCTGCGGATGCAGCCGGGCGACGCGGCAGAGCTGTTTCTGGACGGCCGGCGCTTTTCCGCCGAGATTGCAGAGATGACGGCGGATGGCGTGACGGCGCGCTTGATAAGCGAACTGCCCTCCACCGAGGCGAAATTGCGCATCACGCTTTATCAGGGCTTGCCGAAAGCGGAGAAGATGGAGCTGATTGTGCAGAAGGCGGTGGAGCTGGGCGCAGCGCGGGTTGTCCCGGTCGCCATGAGCCGCTGCGTCGTGCAGCTCAGCGCCAAGGACGGCGCGAAGAAGCAGGAGCGCTGGCAGAAAATCGCCCGCGAGGCCTGCAAGCAGTCCGGGCGCTGCCAGATGATGGCGGTGGATGCGCCGATTGCTTTCCCCGCCCTGCTGACGGCGCTGAAAACGCACGAAGCCGCCATCGTCCCGTGGGAGGACGCCCGCGGGTACAGCCTGACCGCCTTCCACCGGGAGCATCCGGAAATCCGCAACCTCGCGATTGTCATCGGGCCTGAAGGCGGCATGAGCGCGGACGAAATCGCCCGGATGAAGGACTGCGGCTGCCAAAGCGTGACGCTCGGTCCGCGCATTTTACGCACCGAAACCGCAGGACTTTGCGCCTTAAGCGCCTTGTTCTGCCTATACGGTGAATTGGAGTGAAACCATGAAAACTGCTGCCTTCCACACCCTTGGGTGCAAGGTCAACCAATACGACACGCAGGCGATGCTGGAGAAATTCCGCGCCGCCGGCTATGAAATCGTCCCGTTCGACGCGGATGCGGATGTTTACGTCATCAACACCTGCACCGTGACCGGCACGGGCGACAAGAAATCCCTGCAATTGGCGCGCCGCCTACGCCGCGAACATCCGGACAGCGCGCTGATTCTGGCGGGCTGTCTGGCGCAGCGCAAGCCGGAGGATCTGCTTGAAACCGGCGCGCGCCTCGTCATCGGCACACAGCACCGCGGCGAAGTCGTCGAACTGCTGGAAAAGGCGCTGCGGGAGAACACATCCATCAACGCCGTCAACGAGCTGAACGCCACGACCCCCTTCGAGCCGCTGACCATCACCTCGCAGGAGGAACACACCCGTGCGACGCTCAAAATTCAGGAGGGCTGCAACAACCACTGCACCTACTGCATCATCCCCAGCGTGCGCGGGCCGATTCGCTCCCGCCCGGTGGATGAAATCCGTGCCGAAGCCGAACGTCTGGCGCAAGCCGGATTCACCGAGCTGGTGCTGACAGGCATCCACCTGACCAGCTACGGGCGGGACTTCACGCCCCGCCAGACGCTGCTGGACGCGATTCGCGCCGTGCAGGACGTGCCGGGCGTGCGCCGCATCCGCCTCGGCAGCCTTGAGCCGACCGTCGCGACGGTAGAATTCGCGCAGGCCCTCCGCACGATGGACAAGGTCTGCCCGCAGTTCCACCTCGCCCTGCAATCCGGCAGCGACACCGTTTTGCAGCGGATGGCGCGCCGCTACAACATGCGCATGTACCGTCAGGCGATGGAAAACCTGCGCGCCGTCTACCCGATGGCAGCGTTCACAACGGATGTATTGACTGGCTTCCCCGGCGAAACGGAAGCCGAGTTCGAGGAAACGCGCGATTTCATCCGCGAAGCCCGCTATGCCAAGATTCACGTTTTCCCCTACTCCCAGCGCGAGGGCACAAAAGCCGCCGTGATGCCGGGGCAGCTCTCAAACGCCGAGAAGGAACGCCGCGCGCGCCTGCTGATTGCCGTGGGCGACGAAATGGCAAAGCAGTACCGGGAGCAGTGGGTCAATGAGGTGGCGGAGGTGCTGCTGGAAGAGCCGGTGAACGGTCATTGGACGGGCTATACGCCGGAGTATATCGCGGTGACGCTGCCGGAGGGGTATGCCGGACGGCAGGGGGAATTTGTGCGCGTCCGCCTGACGGGACTGAATGAAAGCGGCATGGACGGCACGCCCTGCGAATAATCTGCGGAAAAAGATTGTAAGGTAACGCGACCAAGCCGGGGGACAAAAAAAGGGTCAAGGGGCAATGCCCCTTGCAGGGTGCAGGGGCGGCGCCCCTGCTGGGGTTTGGGGCAACGCCCCAACTGTTTGTCGTGTGACCAGCGAAGGAAACGCACTCAGCCCTGCAACACAAGCGCTGAACAGCGAAGCGCTTTCAGCGCAGCACACAAACTTCGCGCGTCCGCAGACGCGCCCCCCAACTTGCTCTTTCCCTCAACTCAACATTGTCGCGCCAGATGGGCGCGACCAGATAGTTCCACCCACCAATCATCGCAACCGCACACCAAAATCAATATAGAAAGGATGATTCTCATGGAAAACTGCCTGTTCTGCAAAATCATCGCCGGGGAAATCCCCTCCACCAAGGTCTACGAAGATGACAAGACCTACGCTTTCCGCGACATCAACCCGATGGCGCCGGTGCATGTGCTGGTCGTGCCGAAGACGCACGCCGCGTCGCTGGATGCGGTGGATGCGCTGTCCGACGAGCTGCTGGCGGCGTGCCTGCGGACGTGCCGGACGGTCGCGCATCAGGAGGGTATCGCCGAGAGCGGCTTCCGCGTGGTGAGCAACTGCGGCTGCGACGCCTGCCAGAGCGTGCAGCACCTGCACTTCCATGTGCTGGGCGGCAAGAAGATGGCGGAAGCGATGGCGTAAATCCACCAAAAATCAAAAAGGCAGCGAATTTCCATTTGCCAAAATTCGCTGCCTTTCTTATACTATTTCCAGATAAGAATGCGCCAAGATGCGCCGCGAATTTTTCATTCTGGCTAACGTGAATGAAACGCAGCGTAGCAGCGCTACGCTAAGTGGAATGAGCGGACGCCAGAATGGAAAAGGCGCAAGCAGATGGCGCAGTTGAATCTGGAAATAGTATTATTCTTTTATGTGCTGCCCGCGCAGCCCCGCCGCCAAGTGCTTCACCAGCGCATCCTGCTGCTCCTCCAAGGTGCGATTGCCGTCGAACATCACCGGCTTCTGCACCTCAAAGCAGTGCTTCTTCTGGTCGATATGCACCGGGTAGAGGGTCAAATTCTTGCCCGTCGCGCGGTAGAACATCGTGCAGATGTTCAGCCAGCCCGTGTTGATCCAGCTGTGATGCTCGCCAAACCCGCTGGGCTGCTCCGGAAAAATCACCAAGTGCTTGCCTTCTTTGAGTGCCTTCATGCTCTGGCGCATCGTCGTCATCACCCGCGCGTCGTGGTAAACGGGGATGGTCGGCGCGCTTTGGAGAATCGGCGGCAGCACGGCGGCGGCGATATACGGCAGCGTCGCGTTATACAGCGGCTCCAAGCGGCAGCCCGGCTTCCACCAATAGTCCTGCCGGACGTAGGCGGGGCAGGTTTTGCGGTTCATGATGCCCTCGTTGCACCACACGCGCACTTCGTCCCGCAGCGGGAACTTGACCACCATGTCAATCGGCCCGAACGCCCCGACGTGGTTGCACACAAAAATGCTGGGATTGCCCGAAAACGGCTCTTCCCACGTCGTGGTCATGCGGGGCGTGACAGCACGCACAACTGCGCGAAGGCAGCGATACAGTCGACCCATGCTTTCCTCTCCTCTGCTGGACAGACTTTTTTTATCATACCATGAACCGACAAGAATTGCAAGGCATCCCGGCGAAAAAATCCGCATACGCTGCCCCATGGAGGGGCGGACATGAGGAAGAAAATCATCATCTGCGCGCTGTCGGTGCTTCTGCTGATTTTGTCGGGTGTACTGGCGTTTTATCTGCACGGGCAGAATCGCCCGATTGCGGGGCTTTCGGGGGATAATCGGACGCTCCTGCGCGTGTGGATGCTCCGCACGCCCGGCGGCGCGGCGCGGTGGGTGGAAACGCAGCTGTCCGCCTACGAACGGCAGCATCCGGGCGTGCTGATTTACCTGCGGCAGGTGTCGGCGGATGAGCTGACTGCGGAGGAAACCCTGCTGCCGGACGTGGTGCTCTACCGCCCCGGCGACATCCCCGATCCAGACGGGCTTTTCCTGCCGATTTCGGGCGATGCGCCGATTTTCGTTGGGCTGCTGTCCGGCGGGCGGCAGGTGGCGTATCCGCTTTGCTGGGGCGCGTGGGTGCTGGCGGTGGATTCGGCGTATGATCCGCAAACTGCCGCCACGCCCGCCCCGACGACGCTGCTGGGTCGCCCATCATCAACGCTTTCGCCGGAGCAGACGCCCGCGCTGTTTCCGCTGGAGAAGGCGGACGCGGCAAATTGTCCGCTGCTTTCCCCCGGCGGATGCGCGCTGTACGCCCTGCGGGAAATTTTCGTGAATCAGGCGTACCCGCGCTGGACGGACGACTTCGCGCAGCTGCCGTCCGACACGGTGTACCAGCGCTTCCGGGAGCGGAAATGCGCGTCGGCGATGCTGACGACGGGGCAAGTGGTGGCGTTTTCGGGGCTGACAAGCGCGGGCAAGGGCTTTCCGTTCCGGGTGATGGTCGGGCAGACAGTCACGACGGAGCAGGTGCTGCTTTCGTCGATTTGCGCGGGTGCGCAGGATGGTGCGGCGGACTTGCTGTCGTTTCTCGTGAGCCGGGGCGCGCAGGAGCAGCTGGTGCATCAAGGGCTGTTTTCGGTTCGGGAGGATTTGGCGCTGTACCCGTCGGGCTGGGCGGCGGAGGTGGAGCAGGCGGCGCGGCGGGCGATTGTCATGCCGGATGCGTTCCAGTCGGACGAGGCTTTGCGGCAAAAAGCATGGCAGGACTTTCGGTGAGTCCTGCCAGTGTTTATACAGTTACCATCAGCATCCCGCTGTTTCCCGCGGGCATCTCCGCCTGAATTTTGCCGTCGCGGAAGTCGACTGCCCCGCCCGCCGCGGCATCGGCAGCATTTTCATCCGCGCAGTAGGGATTGATGAGCAGCACGCGTCTGCCGCACTTTTGCGCCTGTTCCGCGTATTCGTGCTTGATGGTGCTGTTCCATTCATCGGCGCGGTAGTCCTTCCAGCCGATGCTGACGCGGCGGAAGCGATTTGCCGTCCGCGCCGATGAAGGCGCAGCTGCTGTACAGGGCATCCCCGTCGCGCTCGATGAAGCCGAAGGAGATGGCGGCAATCATGGCGGCAATGTTATGCGGACTCTCCTTGTTCTTGACAGGTGCGGAGGAGAGGGCGATTTGCATAGGTGTGTCAGCTCCATTCGGGGGGGAATGCGGCTATTCGGTCGCGCCCATTTGGCGCGGCAATGTGCAAGGGGTTGGTAGCGCAAGTTGGGGGCGCGTCTGAGGACGCGCGAAGTTAGGGGCAGGGACGCTTCGCTGCCTGCACCTTTGTTGAGCGCGTTTGGCATAGCTGGCCGCCCGAAAAACAGTTGGGGCGTTGCCCCAAACCCCACAAGGGACGCTGTCCCTTGACCCTGCAAGGGGGATTCCCCCTTGACCCTTTTTGGGCTGCCCGGCTTGAGCGCGCTTCCCTACTGCCTTTCTGCCTTAGTCCCTGATTTCGCCGCACAAATTTTTCGTCAGCAGCTCATCCGTATTTTCCTGCGCCAATGCCCACATGAGTTTTGTCACCGCGGCTTCCGTCGTCAAGTCCATCCCCGACAGCACATCCGTCCGCAGCAGCTGCGTCCCGACCTCATAAATCGACAAATCCGCCTTTTCATACATGCACTGCGTCAGCACCAGTATCCGAACGCCACGCTGCCGCAGCATCCGCAGTTTTTCCACCAGATTCCGCCGGATATAGTGCAGTCCGCCGAGTCCAAACGCCTCAATCACCAGTCCGCGATAGCCCGCCTGTGCGATAAAGTCCAGCACATCGGGCTGCGTACCGGGGAAGAGCTTAAGCAGGAACACGCGGCTGTCAACCTCCGGGCGGAGCTGGTACGGCATGTCAATCCTCTGCGGACGCAGGAAGTGCACGCCGTTGCTGTCCACCATGCCGGAAAGGGAGCGGTTCACGCTGTCAAAAGCATCGAAGGAAAGGGTGTGCGTTTTGACGGCGCGCGTGCCGAGAATCAGCTTGCGGTTGAAGCAGACGTATGTTCCGGCGACACCCTGACAGGCGGCTTCGATGGCGCAGGAGAGGTTGATTTCGGCATCGGATAGGGGCGCGCCGAGGGGCAATTGGCTGCCGGTCAGGATGACGGGCTTCATCTGCCCAAGGAGCATATAGGACAGCGCGGCGGCGGTATAGCCCATCGTATCCGTGCCGTGGGTTATGACAACGCCGTCGCAGGTCTGCATGGCGCGGTCAACGGCGTGGGCAAGCTGCGTCCACTCTTCCGGCTGAATGTTGCTGGAATCCATCGAAAACACGTCCACAGGCAGGAGCGTCACGCCGTCGCGGCAGGCGATGCTCTTCGCCAGTTCTTCGGCATGGAGCGCCGGAGAGAGTCCATCTGGCGTTTGGCGGCAGGCGATTGTTCCGCCCGTAGCCAGCAGTGCAATGCGCATTCATCGTCACCTCGTGATAGAATTCACCCTGAATTATAGCACAAGGATAGCGAAAAAGCAAAAGCTGTGCTATAATTCAGCCGTAAATCTTTTTCGGAAGAAGGGGTTCACGATGGTGTTTCTCATCATTCTGATTGTGCTGATTCTGGTTTACATCTGGATGCTGATTCCGCGCCTCCCCCGCCGCGACATGTCCGCGCTGACGAAGGTGGATTATGCCCATCGCGGGCTATGGAATGCGCAGCGGCCGGAGAACAGCCTGTCCGCATTTCGATCGGCGGTCGATGCGGGGTACGGCATTGAGCTGGACGTTCACCGCACGAAAGACGGCGTGCTGGTGGTGCATCACGACGACAATTTGAAGCGCGTGTGCGGTGTTGACCGGCGGATTGCGCAGAGCACACTGGCGGATGTGCGCGCGTGCCACTTAAGCGGCACGGACGAGGTTGTCCCGACGTTTGACGAGGTGCTGACGGCAGTCGGTGGGCGTGTGCCGCTGATTGTGGAGCTGAAGGTGGAGCAGAACGTGGACAGCCTGTGCAGTGCCGTCCGGGAGCGGATGCAGCACTACAACGGGCTTTGGTGCATGGAGAGCTTCGATCCGCGCGCGGTGCAGTGGTTCCGGAAAAACGCGCCGGAAATCATCCGCGGACAGCTTGCGTTCGGGCTGGGCGGCGAAGCGGCGCACAAGGGCGTCAAGCCGCTGACGGCGTTCTTTATTTCCACGCTGATGCAGCACGTTTTGAGCCGCCCGGATTTTCTGGCGTACGAAGCCATCAGCGAACACGGGCTGAATCTGCCGATGCGCCTTGTGCGCCTGATGCGCCCGTGGATGGTCGCGTGGACGATCCGCTCGCAGGAAGCGCTCGACCACACGCGCGGCAAATACGACATCGCGATTTTCGAGGGCTTCGTGCCGCCGGCAAAACGCAGTTAAACCCGGTTAAATCCGACATTCCAGCACTTTTTCGATTGACAGACGCGGAAAAAACAAGTATAATGGAAGCTGTCCCATAGTCCCCTCGCACCCGGAATCGCGCTTGCGTCTCCTTCGGGTGCTTCTTTGCGGTTTATGCCGCGATATGAAAGGAGCAAGCCCATATGGCAGAAGAACAGAAACATAATATCATGACAGCGGAATCGCTGAAGAAATTGCAGGAGCGCTACGATTACCTGCTGAATGTCAAACGCAAGGAAATCATCAACGCCATCGAAATCGCCCGCGGCTTCGGCGACTTGTCTGAAAACGCTGAATACACGGAAGCGCGCAACGATCAGGCGAAGAACGAAGCGGAAATCACCCGCTTGAAGGCGTTGATTGAAAACGCGGAAGTCGTCGACGAGAGCGAGCTGTCCACCGACCGTGTGTCCGTGGGCATCACCGTCCGCTACGAGAACACCGACACGGGCGCGCAGTCCGAGTACGGCATCGTGGGCGCGGGCGCGGACGAAGCCGACCCCGACGAAGGCCGCATTTCCAGCGAATCCCCGATTGGCGCTGCCCTGCTGGGCAAGACCGTCGGCGATATTGTGGACGTGGAAATTCCGCGCGGCACGCTGCACCTGCGCATTGTGGACATCCATCGCTGATTTGTCCGATTTTCGCATCGGACTTGTGCGCAGGAGGTTTCGCCTCTGCGGAGGCGAGCCGGGGGCATGAAAACAGACGAAGTCTGCCCCGGCACCCCTTCGGGTGCGCATTTCCCTACTTTGATTTAATAACAGGAGTGGAATCTACTCATGGCTGATTATCCCGTAACGCCCCATACTCCGGCGCTGTCGGAGCAGGAAATTATCCGCCGCCAGAAGCTGCAAAGCCTCATCGACGCGGGGCAGAACCCCTATGCGGTCACCCACTTTGACGTCACCCACCATTCCAAGGAGATTGCCGACAACTTCGAGTCGCTCGAAGGCAAGACGGTCTCTCTGGCGGGCCGCATGGTCTCCCGCCGCGTGATGGGCAAGGCGTCCTTTGCGCACCTGCTGGACGCGCAGGGCGAAATGCAAATTTACGTCACCCGCGACGATTTGGGCGAGGATGCCTATGCCGCGTTCAAGAAGGACGATTTGGGCGACATCATCGGCGTGTCCGGCACGGTGTTCTGCACCAAGACCGGCGAAGCGTCCATCCACGTCAAGTCCCTGACGCTGCTGTGCAAGTCCTTGAAGGTGCTGCCGGAGAAGTTCCACGGGCTGGTGGATACCGACCTGCGCTATCGTCAGCGCTATGTGGACTGCATCGTCAACCCCGAAGTGCGCGACACGTTCCGCAAGCGCAGCCGCATCATCGCCGCCGTGCGTGAGTTCCTCGACGGCCGCGGCTATCTGGAAGTGGACACGCCCGTGCTGCACACGGTGGAAATCGGCGCATCCGCGCGTCCGTTCCGCACGTTCCACAACGCGCTGGGAATCCCCATGTTCCTGCGCATTGAGACCGAGCTGTACCTGAAGCGCCTGATTGTCGGCGGCTTTGAGCGCGTGTACGAAGTTGGCAGAATCTTCCGCAACGAAGGCATGGACGCGACCCACAACCCGGAATTCACGTCCGTGGAAACGTATCAGGCGTACGCGGATTACAACGAAATCATGGAGATGGTCGAGCAGCTCTACGAGTTCGTCGCCATCAAGACCCTCGGCACGACCGACGTGACCTATCAGGGGCAGGTCATCCACCTGAAAGCGCCGTGGAAGCGCATCACGATGGCGGATTCCGTCAAGGAAGCGTGCGGCGAGGACTGGACGACGTGGCAAAGCGATGAGGAAGCCCGCGCCATCTGCGACAAGCGCAACGTGCATGTCGAGAAGGACGCGACGAAGGGCGACTGCCTGGCAGCGCTGTTCGACGAATATGTGGAAGCGAACCTGATTCAGCCGACGTTCATCACCGATTATCCGGTGGAAATCTCCCCGCTGGCCAAGCGCAAGCCGTCCAACCCGGCGCTGACCGAACGCTTCGAGTTCTTCATCACCGGCCACGAAATGGGCAACGCCTTCACCGAGCTGAATGACCCGATTGACCAGCGCCGCCGTTTCGAGGCGCAGGTGGAAGCGCGCAAGGCGCAGGGCATCAACGCCGAGGTGGACGAGGACTTCGTGAACGCGCTGGAGTACGGTATGCCGCCGACAGGCGGTCTGGGCTTCGGGCTTGACCGCATGGTGATGCTGATGACCGATAGCGCGACGATTCGCGACGTGCTGCTCTTCCCGACAATGAAACCTTTGGACTCTGACAAGAAGGTTGAGAAGGCTGTTGAGACTCCTGTTGAAGCTGCTCCGGTTGTTGAAGAAAAGATCGATTTTTCCAACGTAGTTATCGAACCTCTCTTTGAAGATTTCGTCGATTTCGAGACATTTTCTAAGTCCGATTTCCGCGCTGTAAAGGTCCTTGAATGTGAAGCGGTACCGAAATCCAAGAAGCTCTTAAAGTTCACTCTGGATGACGGAACGGGCGTAAATAGAACGATTTTAAGCGGTATTCACGCATTTTATGAACCCGAAGAACTCGTTGGCAAGACTTTGATTGCAATCACGAATCTGCCTCCGAGACCGATGATGGGCATCGACTCTTGTGGTATGCTTCTCTCCGCAATTAACAAGCGCGGCGAGGAAGAAGAACTTCATCTTCTGATGGTCGATAACCACATTCCGGCAGGTGCAAAACTCTATTGATTTGGGTCAAAAAAAGGCTAAAATCTCCGTTTTAGTCACCAAAAATCACCAACCGTTCTCCAATTTGGAGCAAATCAATGTGTGATTTCCCGTATAATCACTTAAAATCACATAATAGCTTATAGTTTCCCACAAGACTCACTATCGAAAGGTAGTGGGTCTTTTTTTGTTTTCTGCGTTTTGACCAACTGACCATTTTGTCTGTGAAGATATAACAATATATAAGGTACTTCCCGCTGTGAATTTCACGGCGGGATTTTTTGCTTTCTGGAGGTTTTACATGAGCCCAAAAAATTTTTTTGAAAAAGTTTCAAAAAGTGTGTCGTTTTTCGGCCTCAAAAGTTGCTGTAAGGGATTGTGGGGCAAAACCCCGCGATGCTCTTTGACAATTGAATATACATTCATCAGGTACGTTCCTTGTGCTGAGGGAAACCTCAAGCCGAGCCTACAAGTGCGCCATGACCCTTTTTTAAGGCGAGCGATAAAACTCATGTAGTTGAAGCCGAATTGCTTTCGGTGGTGGCGATGACAAGCACAGGGGTTAATGATACTTCTCTACGGAGGCGGCGGAGAACCCGGCGCGGGTGAGATTCCCATGGACTTGTTTCGCAAACAAGCGCCTGATGTATTCCCTGTGCGTGGGGTGTCGTGGACAAATAACGCACACGAACATAGCTGTTTGGAAACAGACAGCTATAAATAAAGAAAGGAGGAAACCCCATGGAAAACTGTAGAGTGATTGCCATCACAAATCAGAAAGGCGGAGTCGGTAAGACTACGACATCGGTAAACCTCGGCGTGGGACTTGCAGCACAAGGAAAGAAAGTTCTTTTAGTTGATGCAGATCCACAAGGCAGTTTAACGGTGAGTCTCGGTGTAAAGAACCCTGACGAATTGGAAATGTCGCTTTCCACTCTCATGCAGTCGGTTATTGATGATGAACAGCTTTCTTCTAATGCTATTTTGAAGCACCCGGAAGGCGTTGACTTACTTCCTTCTAATATTGAATTGTCCGGCATGGAAACGGGACTGTTTAATGTTATGAGTCGTGAGTATGTTCTGAAGAACTGTATCGACAGTATGAGAAAGAATTACGACTATATTCTTATTGATTGTATGCCTTCTCTGGGAATGATGACAGTCAATGCGCTCGTTGCGGCAGACAGTGTGATTATTCCATCTCAGCCGAACTTCCTATCAACCAAAGGTCTTAACTTGCTTCTGCGCTCTATTTCAAAGATTAGGCGACAGATCAATCCGAGATTGAAGATTGATGGTATTTTGCTGACGATGGTCGATAACCGCACGAACAATGCGAAAGCAATCATTACTTCGCTCCGATCTACGGTGGGAGAAAATATCCGCGTGTTCGATACGGAAATACCTTTTTCGGTAAGAGCTGCGGAGTGCAGTCTTTCCGGCGAAAGCATTTTCTCACACGACAAGAACGGAAAAGTTGCGACAGCGTATGAGGCACTCACAAAGGAGGTGACAGGAATTGAAGAACGCGCAAAAAATCGATCTGGGCCTGACCGGGTACGATGAGTTATTCATGAATGAGGCAGAGCGAAAAGAAAATAAGCTTCCTCGAATCTATGATATACCCATCTCAGAAATTGATGATTTCCCCGACCACCCTTTCAAAGTAAAAATTGATGAGGACATGGATCAGCTCGTCCAGAGCATTAAAGAACGCGGGATAATCACTCCTGTCACGCTCAGGCCAAAAGAAGATGGACGATACGAAATTGTATCTGGACACCGAAGAAAGAAGGCTTGTGAATTAGCTGGGTTTGAAACTGTTAAAGCCGAAGTTCGGGAAATGACCCGTGATGAAGCTATTATTTTAATGGTTGAATCTAACTTACAGCGTTCAACAATCCTTCCAAGTGAAAAGGCATTTTCGTACAAGATGCGTCTTGAAGCCATGAAAAGGCAAGGAGAGCGTAGTGATTTAACTTCTGTGCCACTGGCACAGAAGTCGGCAACGTCAAGAGAAATACTGGGTAAAGAAGTTGGCGAAAGTCAAGATCAGGTTCGTAGATATATCCGTCTAACCGAATTGATCCCCGAACTTCTTGATATGGTCGATGAAAGCCGTATTGCATTGAGACCGGCAGTTGAACTGTCCTATCTGAAAAAAGAGGAACAGTCTGCGCTGCTCGAAGAAATCTCTTATGCAGACGCAACCCCTTCTCTTGCACAGGCTATCAAGATGAAGAAGTTTTCTCAGGAAGGCAAACTGAGCAATGATGTCATTGAGTCTATCATGAGCGAAGAAAAACCTAACCAGAAGGAAAAGATCAATATCAAATACGAAGATGCAAGGAAGTATATCCCTGCCAGTGTTCCTTATGATAAAACCGGTGAATATATAATGAAAGCGCTTGAGTATTATCACCGATATCAGGAACGGCAGAGAGATCGTGGTGATGCAAGATAAGCCCCACACCAAGGGAGAAGTGTACCCTTTTATCGGTGGAGTTTTGGTTCTCCCCCCTCACACTCCCCCCACTCCTCAATAAGCTTACTGTACTATCTGAGAAGAAGAATATATGGCACATTTGAAATAAATAAGTAGCGTTCATACAATATAAGTAAGAAATCAAAGGAGGCTATCCTATGAAACGAATACTTATTATTGTTGCAGTTTTGCTTATCTTATTATCCGGATGTGCCAATAACACTGTCCAACCGCCTACGGGAACAGAAACGGTGAATGATAGCACTACAGATACTTTTCCTCAGGTGGAAAAGGAAACAACTTCTTCTCAGGCAGCAAGCCAAGAATCAAGCGTTAATATAGATTCCCTTGAAGAATCCACACAAGATACCGATAAAAGTAAAACGGTACAAACGGAATCCGGCAACTCAAATAAAACAACGCCGGATACTAAGCCAAAAGAAGAAAAAGTTCCATCAATAAAAGATAGTACGACTTCTTCTCAGGCAGAAACCACTTCCGTCTCAACAAAAAATGAGTCAAAGCCCGTAGAGACAAAGCCGCGAGAACCGGAAAAGCCAAAGGAGGCTGAGACTCCAAAGAAGGAAGAACCAGCAAAAGAGAAGGAAAAGTCTGAACCAGTTGAGACGAAAGCTTCATTTGATATCAATTACTGGATTTCTTTCGCAAAAGAAGCGGCTGTCAGCAAGGGACTGACGTTGGAGAGTTCCGCAGTCGATTGCTGGGACAATCCAATTACCGCAAATTCCGATTGCATTTATCTTGATAGAGATATCAACTCCCGCCTGAATAGATACGCCGGGGATGAGGATATAACCGATGTCTGGATCTGGTATGAATGTGTCGGAGAAAACAGTTATCTGATATATATCGGATACGCTTAATCAAATAATCAATATTTCGAGAAGAGCATCGTAGAAATACGGTGCTCTTTTCACGTCTTAAGGAGGACAAAAATGAAAACGAAATTTATCAAGAGAGGAATGTCTGGGCTGATGGCAGTTCTGATGGCGGTTACTGCTTTTATCGGTCTTGGCGCAACTACTGCCTTTGCTGCAAGTGAAACGGCAGAGTCGTATATGGTCTCGTATCCTCGTGATGGGGATGCAGTTCAGGTTTACGATCAGTCCACATGGGGACATTCGGCAAAAACCTATATGAATGGCTGGGGTACTCAGAGTTCTAACGTAACGACCATTCATTGTATGGATTCCTATGACGGAAAAGTCTGCTACTGCATTGAACCTGGTGTTCCGAGAAATGTTGGTGATTCCTATTCCGGTTTCGGTGAAAACTTCTGGGATAACTATCCCAGCCAGTATAACAACACAATCGAGCCTGATGACATCAAGGTTCTGCTCGGCAGAATCATGCAGTACGGCTATCAGGGTAATATCTCCACTTCGTGGAAGTCCCAGAACGCAGCAGATGCAGATAAGATGGCTCATGCAATCGCTACTCAGCTCCTTGTATGGGAAACTGTTATCGGTGAGCGTGATGCGGACTTTAATCATGTGAGCACAGGCGGCAAGGATGCTGTGAAATCTGTTATCAGCTCCGGTCATCCTCTTAAAAGTCGCATTGATTCCTATTACAACAGCATTGTTTCCAGTGTTCAGAGCCATGTTGAGTATCCGAGCTTTATGAGCAAGAGCACCGGCAAGGCAAAGACAATTGAACTGGAATGGGACGGCAGCAAGTATGTTACAGAACTGACTGACACGAACAACGTACTTTCAAAGTTTACCTTCTCTGCCAGTGCAACTGGCTTCAAATTCTCTGTTTCCGGGAACAAACTGACTATTACTACCGATAATGCTCCTACCGATGATGTGACTATCACGGCAAGCAGAAGCGTTGCTCGCTGCGGTGTCCTTGTCTGGACTGACAACAAGTATGGTCCCAATGGCGGTATTCAGGACACCGTAACCTATACGGCATCTGTTTCCGACCCCGTGAAGGCATTTATCAAACTGAAGGTCAGCTACGGCAGCGCCAAGATTATCAAGACTTCCGAAGACGGCAAGGTTGATGGCATTAAGTTCACTGTTGTCGGTGATGGCGTAAATCAGACCGTTACTACCAACAGCAAGGGCGAAATCCAGATCGACAACCTTAAACCCGGTGTATATACCGTTACTGAACAGACCTACGATAAGTATGTTCCGCAGGAAACTCATCGAGTGACTGTTCTTGCAGGACAGACCGCGACCGTTTCTTTCAATAACGTACTGCGCCGTGGCAATCTCACCGTTACTAAGACTTCCGAAGACGGTCTTGTTGAGGGCGTGAAGTTTCACCTGTATGGCACTTCCGTCAGCGGTCTTGCCGTTGATGAGTTTGCCGTTACGAACAGCAAAGGCGTTGCAACCTTTAAGGATGTGCTTATCGGCTCCGGTTATACTCTGGAGGAAGTAGATACTGCAATCCGCTATGTCGTTCCCGCTAATCAGAGTGCGGCTGTTGAATGGAATAAGGAAACAAACAAGAGTTTTTCTAATATTCTTAAGAAGTTCAATGTAACCGTAACTAAGAGCGATAAAGAAGCCGGTACCGCACAGGGTGATGCTTCGCTTGCAGGTGCAACCTACGGTATTTACAAAGGCGATCAGCTTGTAGATACCTATGTTACTGATAAGAACGGTCAGTTCACCACTTCGTATTATGTTTGCGGTGATGATTGGTCTATCAAGGAAATCGAACCCTCTGAAGGCTATCTGCTTGACAATGCCTCTTATCATGTCGGTGCGGAAGCTAAGCTTTACACCGTAGAGCGCAACGCTGCGCCCGCCATTGATGTGACCGAGCAGGTTCAGAAAGGTAAGATTGCCATTATCAAACACACCGACGATGGTGAGACTAAGATTGAAACTCCCGAAGAAGGTGCGGTATTTGCTATCTATCTGAAATCCTCTGGTAGTTTTGATGCAGCCAAGGAAACCGAGCGCGATTATCTCACCTGTGATGAAAACGGCTTCGCTCAGAGTAAAAATATGCCTTATGGCGTATATACTGTTCATCAGGTCTCCGGCTGGGAAGGCAGAGAACTCATGAAGGACTTTGATGTGTTTATTGCGAAGGATGGTGAAATCTATCGCTATCTTATCAATAACGCAAACTTTGAATCCTTTATTAAGGTGATTAAGGTCGATGCCGAAACCGGTAAAACAATTCCTTATGCCGGTGCAGGATTCCAGATCTATCGTCCTGATGGTTCTAAGGTAGAAATGACTTTCACCTATCCGGAAGTCACAACTATTGATACCTTCTATACAAACGATGCAGGTATGCTTATTACTCCCGAAAAGCTCGAATATGGAAAGGGATATTCCCTTAAAGAAGTATCCGCGCCTTACGGATATGTTCTCAGCAATGAATCTGTAAAGTTTGATGTTACCGAAGACAATTCTACTGAAGACAGCGGAATCACTGTTGTTGAAGTGAAACTCGGAAACCTTGCGCAGAAAGGAATCATTAAGATTTCCAAGTCCGGTGAAGTTTTTGCAACCGTAACTGAAGCAGATGGCATCTACCAGCCCGTTTATGAAGTGCAGGGTCTTGCCGGAGCGACTTATGAAATCAAGGCAGCCGAAGACGTTTATACGCTCGACGGTACGCTCCGTTATTCCGCTGGTGAAGTTGTCGATACTGTAACCACCGGTGAGAACGGTGTGGCTGAAAGTAAGCCTCTTTATCTCGGTAAGTATGAGATTTATGAAACCGAAGCTCCTTTCGGAATGGTAATCAATACGGAAGTTCATTCCGCTGAGCTTGTTTATGCGGGACAGGAAGTTGAGATCACCGAAACGGCTGCAAGCTTCTGCAATGACCGTCAGAAAGTTCAGATTTCTCTCACTAAGGTCATGGAGCAGAATAAACAGTTCGGGATCGGCATGAACAATGAAATGTCTGCTGTAACCTTCGGACTGTATGCAGGCGAAGAGCTGACCGCAAAGGACGACAAGGTTATCCCCGCTGATGGCCTCGTAGAGATTATCTCTTTCAATGAAAACGGAAAAGCAAAAGCAAAATCCGATCTTCCTTTCGGAAAATACTATCTGAAAGAAATCAGCACCGATCAGCATTATATCCTCACTGACGAGAAGTTCAGCGTTTCCTTTGAGTACGCAGGACAGACTGTTGATGTTGTGGATATTAAAGCGAACGACGGCAAGAGTATTTCCAATGAACTGATTTACGGAGAAGTTCACGGCATGAAGAAAGATGATAAAGGTAACGCTCTTGCAGGCGCAACAATCGGCCTCTTCTATACCGAAGGCAAGGAACCTGTTATGACTGTAATTTCCGGTGAAGACGGCACGTTCTCTTTCAACAATATCCCTTACGGCGAATACGTTGTACGAGAGATTGAGGCTCCTGAAGCGTATGTAATGGATGAAACACCTTATACCGTAAATATTGATAAGAACGGTGCGGTTGTTGAAATTGAAATTACAAATAAGCTGATTCACGGCAATGTCCAGCTCACGAAGGTGGATAAGGATTATCCGGATCATCATCTCTCCGGAGCAACCTTTGAAGTGTACCAGGGCGACAAGCTTATCGGCACTATGGAAGAACTCGCGGATGGTGTCTATGAGATGGATAATCTCGAATACGGTGAATACTATCTGAAAGAAACAAAGGCTCCGGAAGGCTTCTATCTTGATGAAGGAACCTACACGTTCTTCATCAAAGAAAACGGCAAGACGGTAATTGTTGAAAATGAAGCTGGTCACGGCTTTATCAACAAAGCACAGGTCGGAGATATTCGTATCGAAAAGACCTCTGAGGATGGTGTGCTTAAAGGATTTACCTTCCGCGTTGAGGGTTCCGATATCACCGGAAACGCATTCAGCAAGGAATATGTTACTGACGAGAATGGTCAGATTCATATTACCGGTCTTCGCGTCGGCGATTATGTGATTTCCGAAGTCGGCAATAAGGCAAATGAGAAGTACGAACTTCCTGCGGATATTACGGTTACTGTCCATGAGGGCAAAACCGTTGTCGCAAAGTTCCACAATAAGCTCAAGCCCGTAACCGATATTCCTAAGACCGGCGATTCTACGAATATGCCTCTTTGGGCAACTCTCGCAGGTATCTCTCTTATCGGTGCAGGTGTTGCAGCTTTCTTCACCTTCAGAAAGAAAAAGGAGGGCGGCAAGCATGAACGCTAAAGTAATTATCGGTATCTGCCTTGTGGCATTCATTGTCGCAGGGCTTATCATTCTTCGCTTGAAGAATAGAAAATAAAAAGCAAAGTAAGGGCGGCACCGATAAAAAGGTGTCGCCCGATTTATAAGGAGGACAAAATGGACGACAAAAGAATGATCGGCGATTACACCGTTCTCAACTCCATGTATGTCGGGCATAAGGAAATTGCCATCTGCGAAAATTCTAAGGCTCCAAAGGATGAACGGTATCTCTGCTGCTATATCGAGAATGTTGCTATCTTTGAACGCTATACGGAAGCTCTTGTCAGCGATGATTTTGCGGAGATTGCACAGGTTTACGGTGAGCGTATCGCTTCCGCAGCAGAGGAAATCATCAAAGAAACCGAAAAAGCCAATGAGCAGATCGGAGCAAATACTGAGTTTATGGCTTCTGACTGTACGCCTGTCACGTGGGAAGATTCCATTGAGAATAAGGTCGTTGTTATTAAAGGCAATATCTTACGTCCTGAATTTCGTCATGCAAATCATCAGCTTATGCTTTGTACTGGCGGCTTTGGCGCGCAAGCTAACGCCAGAGGCCGCACATGCTACTGTATATCGCTTTTCGATGGTAGGCAGACATCCTACTACCGTTCCGATGTTCTCGGCGTAATTGAGCCAGAAAAGCTCCCTGAATGGGCAAAGGAAGGTCTTGCCAAAGCAAACGAAATCAGAGAACAGGAAAGAAAACCTCCTAAAGAAAGGGGTGAAGCAAGATGATCGAGTTTGAAAAAAGAGCGATGATAGAAACGGAAGATAAATATACCTTTCGTCAGAGCGCACAGATTTCCGGGCAGACTGGTTTAATCGGCTATCTTAGAGCCGATATGGACACAGACGGTAACGGGTTCTTTGCCAGTTGGAATGACTGGAGACGAGATCTCAAAACAGATGAGTTTAAGACTGAGTTTGATGAGGTTATCAATTCCCTTCGTGAAGAAGGCGACATTCTTCATAACCGCAAGGCTCTTGCAAACTACTGTTATAGCACTCCGCAGAGCAAAATGCAGACCGAACAGGACTATTACGGTGTCCGCGTTGATACCGAGAAATATGCTTATCTTCTTCGATTGAACCCCAATAAGGGAGAATACAATCTTTATTGCTACTGTTATGTGAAAGACTGGCTGGACGGTCACATGAAGGAAGCCGAAAGGGGCATCCGTTTTATTGACAGTCATTACAAGGAGTTGTTTCGTATCCCCGATGGAGGCAAAATCATAATTCATTATTCATGGAATGAGGATCAGGTGCGTACTTGCAGATATATTGATGACTACCATGTGGAGGTCGGAGATAATCTTTATCATATTTGCGAGTTTGCCGAGCGAATGGAACAGAACGGTCATACCTGCGAACCGATACGGGAAAGTCTTCCCGAACAATGTTACAGCCTTCTCCCCGGAAGCAATGATGTAATCATTATCAAACGCAACGAGAAAGGATACTACAAGACCGATATTCCCGCCACAAGTAAAGAAGACGCAAGGGCTTTGGTCGATGAGTACAACGGCAAGCTTGGCGTAACAAAAGCGCAGGAAGAAGCCATGAAAACGGGTTCAATGTTTGGTTGGAACGTTCCCAGTGCTGATCCTAAGAACTATGACATGGATGGAAAACCTATGAAACCGAAAGACAGAGGCGACGCAAGATGAGCAATTACTGTGTATGCTGCGGCGAGGAAATCCCTGAAGGCAGAATGATTTGCTCATCTTGTGAAGCAGATGAAGGAGGTGAACGGAATGGACGACAGACACGTTGTATGGAGCAACGAGAATCTCGATCTGGAAGACTGGCGGGAGTCGTTAGAAGAACTCTATCCCGGTTATTCGGATGATGAGCTTTATGAGATCATGTGCGATAGCAACGCCGAAAATCTTTGTGATGAGCGCGTAAATCTGAATATCCAGCTTTCTCAGCCTATTCTTGTTGTTGCCGATCTCGGACTGTGGAACGGAAGACGTATGGGATATAAGGAAATTGAAAGCGGAAACATCCGTGACTGCCTTTATTCCAACTATGACTACACCACATGGTATGTGGATAAAAACGGAGATTTTCGCTGTGATGATATTCACCATGACGGGACTAACCACTACCTTTACCGCGTTTATAAAGACAATGTATCGGAGTCTCAAAAGGACCGGCTGAAAGAAAAACTCTATGAAGGAACCGCAACGAGAGCCGACATTGTTCGGATTACCCGCAGGCTCGGTGATGACATCGGCAAGGTGTATGGTTGGACATTCCCAACGCATCAGAGAGAGCGAGGCGAAGCACGATGAGAGTAAATGCCATGACAGAAAAGTTTGAGGATGTTACCGTTCTTGGGCATCCGATGCTGTTTACCTGTGCGCGAGTGGATAGAGACACCGTACCGAAAGGGCTGTATATGTATGAGGTTCGTCATGACGACGATCAGCAAGGAGATCCTGTTCAAATTGCTAACTGGATCATGGTGAATCACTGGGGAACGCTTATTACGAATAAGCCCATTCGTTTGGAGCCGAGCGAAAGAATCAATAACGCTTACCGCGACATTGACCCTGAAGAAGACTGGAATTATGAAGGTTCCGTAGCAACCGTAAAGGAATATATGGAAAAGAACCCGCCTGCGGCTCATAAAGAAAAGGAACACGAACCTACAAGATAAGGAGAAGCAATGGACAAAAAGAAAGCCATCTGCGAGTATCTCCGTAAAAATCATGTTGGCAAGGAGAAGGCCATCCATAGTAAAGAGCTTGAAAAGCTGTTTATGCTTGACGGAAGAAATATTCGCCGCAAGATCAGCTCTTTGCGACAGGATGGCTTTCCTATTTGCAGTGACGAATCGGGTTACTATTACGCAGATAATCAGAAAGAAATCAACAATACCGTGTGCAGGCTCAATGAGCTTGTAACAAAGGTATCAAACGCCAGAACCGGGCTTTTGTTTGCCTCAATTCTTGGCGAGAACCAAAAGACCATTGAGGTCACTATAAAAGTAAAATAAGGAGGTATTTCCAATGCCGAGCAAATATAGAATGATTGTGGAGTTGGCATCCCAGACTGCAAGGGATATTACCTCCAATGCTGATCGTTATACGGATTTCCTTGTTACGGCGGCAAACAATTATAAATACACCTTTAAGGAACAGTTGCTTATTCACGCGCAGAAGCCGGACGCAACTGCATGTGCGGAAATCGAAATCTGGAATAAATTCGGACGTTGGGTTAATAAGGGAACAAAAGGTATTGCTCTTTTGGTTGACCGAGACATTCCGTATAAGCTTCGTCATGTGTTTGATATTTCCGATACTAATAGCCTTGCGGGTAAGGTGGTAACACTTTGGCAGATGAAGCCGGAATACGAATTTGCAGTATCTGAAAGCCTACAGAACAGCTTTGGTGATGTTGAAGAACCGAAGGATTTTCCGTATTTTCTTATGGATATCACCGGTCATGCAGTAGAGGATAACTTTTCAGATTATCTTTCCGCTTTATCTTCTGTCAAAGGCGGAAGCCTTCTTGAAGAACTGGATAATACCAACCTCGAAGTGTGGCTGAAAGAAATGCTGAAAAACAGCGTTGCTTTTATGACACTTTCCCGTGTGGGTTATGACCCAAGGCAGTATTTTACTCGTGAGGATTTTAGCCGGGTTTATGATTTTAATACGATTGATGTCATTTCTGTTCTCGGCGCAGCAACCAGCGATATTTCCGAAATGATACTCCGGGACATTGGTGAAACAGTAAAAGAACTGGAAAAAGAAGAAAAACAGAGAATTCGCACATTTGCGGATGGGCGAACCTCTGAGTATCATAATAGCAGAAACAAAAATACCGAAAGGAGCTTTGAAAATGGAACTGACCTATACACAGCAGGGGGACTATCAGATTCCCGATCTGGAAATGCCGGAGAGCCCGAAGGTTGGGAAATATGGAATGCTGCGTCGGACGTTTCTCCGCGAGCACAAAGACGGGATTTACACCGGGATGCTGCTAAACGGAACGCTGAACAGCCATCTGGAAGAAGTGGACGCACAGGCGAACCGAATGATGGACAAGCTGACCGAGCAGATGAAAGTCCAGAACGGCGTGACCGAGCAGATGAAGGCGGAAGATCAAATGAAGTGGGTCGGGCTGATGAACTCAATCCGTCACTCGGCGGAGGAAGTAGTTCTGAGGGATCTGATTTACGCATAAATCTTCCGACTGTTGAAGAACAGCAGGAAATCATAGCAGAAGCGGAGGCAGAAAAAACCTCCGCTTTTACTATTTCTCAGGAAGATATTGATGCTGTACTGACACGTGGCAGCGGGATTCATGAAGGCAAATACCGCATCTATGAGCAGTATTTGAAAAAGGAATCAGCGGCAAGCAATGTTGATTTCTTAAAGAATGAATACGGAGTTGGCGGCGCTTATCCCGTTGTTTCCGGCAGAAACCTTGATGAGAGTCATGATGCCAAAGGAATAAAAATCAGCAGAGGTAAAATAACCGAACCGGATTCCGAAATACTCCTTAAATGGAACAAGGTTGAAAAGCGTATCGGAGAATTGATTTCGGCTGACCGTTATCTAAGTCAAGCAGAAAAGGATTACTATCCGACTTATCATGCTCAGGTTGAAGCGAGAAATAAAAGATGGGAAATCTCAAAAGAGTTTTCTTCTATCATCCGTGACTACAATGACTTTGTAACGCAGCTTGGTGAAGAAGATAAGAAACTGAACCAGTATTATCTGTCAAGCTGTTGGAACGCTTTCGGCGTCGGTGAAAAGAAAATGCACGCTCGTGTTGCGGAAGGAGACTTTATCCTTCCGATGATGCGTGAGGCGATGAACACGATCATTGCCGATAATACACACCTTACAGAGCGTTGTGAAGCTATGCTGGAATCGCTTAACAGTGATGTAGCAAAGCCTTTTGAACCGACCTATGACGAACTGAATTCGCCTCCCGAACCCAAAAAGGAATATCGCTATCATTTAGGAGATACCGTATTTCTCGGAACGCATGAGTATGAAATGCTTTCGTTTGATGAAAACGAGGTGGTTCTTTTTGATACCGAGTTCCCGCTTTTCAATAAGACGATAGCTCGTGATGAGTTCGATGAAAAGCTTAAGGAAAATCCGCTTAATGATAAGTTGCTCGAAGTTGTCCCCGATAACACTCAGATGCGGATATCTCTGAACAGCGGTGATGACCTTGTTCATTGGATTTATTTCAATCCCGATGCCGAGGCTGGTGGACAGTATGTATCCGGAAATTTGAGCTTCAATGTGTTTGAAGAACTTGTCGAGGACTATGATATTGCAAATCATTCGGAGAATACAGAGAAGTTTGTTGCCGACCTTGAGGAAATGTCAGATCAGTTCCTTGCAGACATCAATGCTCCGTTCTTCATGGAAGCCGAGAACGACTATGAAATGGACTACGATTATATCGAGTTCACCCATGAAAATATCTTAAAGATTCACGAAGATATTCAAGGATTTGCGGCAGATCGTGAAGCGCAGAGAGCTACCGATGCTTATGAGGCAGAGTTTGGTGCTGACGGAACCAGAGTGTTCCGTGAAACGGAAAAGCTCCCTGTTTATGATAGAGAAACCGAGATTCTTTACGATGTTCTCGGATATCTCAAGATAGACGATGTGGAGTTTACCTTTGATGAAAACGGTCTTGTTGCGTCCGACTCTATGGATAATGTGTGGCATGGAGCTGAGTTTTACAACTTCCTTGTGGAAGATGCGTTTGTATTTGAAAAAGACGGTAGCGTACTCGGTATCCCTGACGAAGTAATTAAGGATTTCGCAGAACTTTGCGAACACAACGGCGTGGCATTCAGAGATCATTTTGTGTCGGAATTTGACGAATACGAAATGGTTAAGAAAGATAATCCGAATGATATCGTTATGTATAAGATTGGCGATTTCTTCGAGATTTACGGAGAACGTGATACGCAAATTGCGCACGATGTTCTTGAACTCATGCTTACCCGTAAAACTTTCTCTAATAAGTCAATCTCAACACCGATGTGCGGGTTCCCGGTCCATGTGACGGAACAGTACACGCAGAAACTCCTTGATGCTGGGCATAATGTTGTTGCCGTAACGCACGAGCCGGGTGAAAAACTGGAAGTAAAAAGAATCGTATCAACTGCGAAAGTGGTAGATACCCCGCCTGTCCCAGTCGGAAGGATTGAGTATATCGGCTCGAATGGCGAAGTCGGAGAAATAGTCGAATACACCGATGCGGATCGCTTTGAAAAGGACATTAAGGACGAAAATTACTACGGTACGCCTATGAGCGTTGTGGTATATCGCAATGCTGACGGCAGCACGATACCTTATGACTTTATTTCTAAATGTGATCCTCCGCTTCAGGGCTTTTCCATTGAGGACTCACCACTGATTGAGCATGATGAAGCTCTTTCTGATGAAGAACTTGATCAGTTCCCAATCAGTACCGTTGAAGACGGAAAAGTCGTAATGTACCCCAATGCAGCTGCTTTGCTGGATGCGGAAAAACGCGAGCCCTCCCTTGCCCCGCCTCCCGTACAGGCTAAAAAAGGCAAGGTAACACCTCATGTTCTTCATCCGGAAATTAATTCCGAGTACCGAACAAACTTCAGAATTGAAAACGATGCTATTGGTGTAGGTACACCACTCGAAAGGTTCTACAATAATGTCCATGCCATTCAGCTTCTAAATAAACTGGAAGCTGAGCACAGACTGGCACAGCCTTATGAACAGAATGTGTTATCTGAATATGTCGGCTGGGGTGGATTGTCTGAGTTCTTCAAAGAAGATAATCCCCATTACGAAGAATTAAAGGGACTTCTATCTGAGGAAGAATACGAATCTGCGAGAGAATCAACGCTGACCGCTTTCTATACGCCGCCTGTCGTTATCAAAGCGGTGTATAAGGCGCTTGAAAATATGAATTTCAAGACCGGTAATGTCCTTGAACCGTCTTGCGGCATCGGAAACTTCATAGGTCTTGTCCCTGACAGCATGAGTTCTGCTAAGTTTTATGGAGTGGAAATTGATAGAATTTCCGGCCGGATTGCACAGCAGCTCTATCAAAATTCCAGTATTGCCGTTCAGGGTTTTGAAAACACAAATCTTCCCGACAGTTTCTTCGATGCTGCCGTGGGAAACGTCCCCTTTGGGCAGTTCAAAGTTCCCGATAAGAGATATGACAAGCACAATTTCCTTATTCACGATTATTTCTTTGCCAGAACGCTTGATAAGGTGCGCCCCGGAGGTGTTGTGGCATTTATCACTTCTAAGGGAACGCTTGATAAGGAAAACCCGGCAGTGCGAAAATATATCGCACAGAGAGCAGATCTTCTCGGTGCAATTCGTCTGCCCAATAACACCTTTAAGGATGCGGCTGGCACAGAAGTTACTTCCGATATAATCTTTCTGCAAAAGCGAGATAGGTTGATAGATATCGAGCCTGAATGGGTACACCTTGCTACCAATGAAAATGGCATCAAGATGAACTCCTATTTCGTAAATAACCCGGAAATGGTTCTCGGTGATATGCAGCTTATCAGCGGCGCTCACGGTATGGAATCGGCCTGTGTTGCTTATGAAGGCTCGGAACTTTCTGACCAGCTCCAGGATGCGATACAGAATATCCATGCGGAGATTTCAGAATATGAGTTTGACGAACTCGAAGCTGACGAAGAAGATCTCTCTATTCCGGCTGACCCTGATGTAAGAAACTTCAGCTTTACCGTTGTTGACGGAAAAATCTATTATCGTGAAAACAGCCGCATGAATCCCGTTGATGTTTCTGCAACGGCGGAGAGTCGAATAAAGGGTATGATTGCTATTCGTGATTGTGTACGAACCCTAATCGAATATCAGACAGAAGATTACCCGGAAGCTGATATTAAGGCGGAACAGGATAAACTGAATGACCTCTACGACACTTTCAGCAAGAAATACGGCATGATAAATGCGAGAGCCAACAACTCCGCATTCAGTTCCGATAGTTCCTACTGTTTGCTTTCATCTTTGGAAGTGCTTAATGATGAAGGAGAGTTTGTTCGTAAGGCAGATATGTTCTCAAAGAGGACAATCAAGCAGAAAGTCAAGGTTGAATCAGTTGATACTGCATCCGAAGCGTACGCATTATCTCTTGCTGAAAAAGCAAAAATAGATATGCCGTATATGATGGAGCTGACAGGAAAATCTGAACAAGAGCTGTTTGAGGACTTAAAAGGTGTAATCTTCTTAAATCCCATGCACACGAGCGAAGATGACGGACATCCGAAATACCTTCCCGCTGATGAATATCTTTCCGGAAATGTAAGAGAAAAACTTGCTATTGCAAGGCGAAGCGCAGAGCTTTATCCCGAAGATTACGGAGAGAATGTTCGTGCTCTTGAGGCAGTACAGCCTGTTGATCTAACTGCAAGTGAAATCTCCGTAAGACTTGGTGCGACTTGGCTTCCACCGGAAATTATCGAAGACTTTATGTTTGAACTGTTCAGTACACCGAGATACTGCCAATGGAATATTCATGTTCATTACGCACAGTTTACCGGCGAGTGGAACGTAGAAGGTAAATCCTACGACCGTGGAAATGTCAAAGCGTACAACACTTATGGCACTTCGAGAATAAACGGCTATAAAATCATGGAGGAAACGCTGAACCTTAAAGATGTCCGCATCTTCGATTATGTTGAGGACGAGAACGGAAAAAAGACCGCGATACTCAACAAGAAAGAAACGGCTATTGCACAGGGTAAGCAGGAACTCATTAAGCAGGCGTTTGCAGATTGGATTTGGAGTGATCCGGAGCGTCGTGAACGACTCACAAAAATGTATAATGAGAAGTTCAACAGCGTTCGCCCGCGTGAATATGACGGCAGTCACATGAGTTTTGTCGGTATCAATCCCGAAATTACTCTCAGACAGCATCAGGTTAATGCGATTGCGCATATTCTTTACGGTGGAAACACACTCCTTGCTCATGTAGTCGGAGCTGGAAAGAGTGCGACACGTTCGTAACTGAAAAGGTTACGCACAAGTCAGCTAACAATAGAATC
>OLQL01000584.1_pt1 | contig 37555 bp, 33 predicted proteins | sample 1672971 | NCBI WGS metagenome assembly OLQL01 (sample SAMEA3136742, study PRJEB25190) | human gut metagenome | biome: human gut; feature: human-associated habitat; material: faeces | place: Austria | collected 2013
CCTGATCAACGGTCAGGACAGTGCCGGCGCCCAGCAGCATATCGGGCAGCTCCTCGTGGATCTTCTTGATGCACTCCTCAGCACAAGCGGTGCGGAAGGTGACCTCGGCGGCGGGCAGGCCGCCGCCCATCAGGGCCTTGCACAGGGGCAGGGCCTCGTCCGCGCTGTTGAAAGCAATGACCGGGATAATGCCGATCTCGTAAACACGCTGCAAAACAGAATTCATAGCAATTCTCCTTCACTGATTCTGTGCGGGCCACCCAGTTCACACACTGCGGCGGGGTCACGCACTTGGTTACTTTTATTATATCCACTGGGTCGGTGGGCGTCAATCGGGCAGAAATGTGAAAGAAAGCGCACGATTTTTGTTGTATCTGCCAAGGATTCCGCAATTCGGAAAAGAGCTTGAAAAAATCGGCCAACTCTGTTATAATCGTTCCATAATACGGAACGATTATGTGTTCCGTCCCGCAAATTAAATTTATGAAATTTTTGTTAAATTTCGTCAGGAGGCCCTTATCATGGCAGAAAAGACCGGCGTGCAGAGTGTGGAGCGCATCTTTCAGCTGATCGAGCAGCTGGCGGCGCACCCCACGGGGGTCAGCCTGCAAAAGCTGGCAGGGGAGACCGGCCTTGCCAAAAGCACCGTGCATCGCCTGCTGGCAAGCCTGGTGGGGCTGGGCTATGTGGCGCAGAACGACGAGAATGGCCACTACCGGCTGACCTTAAAAATGTTTGAGCTGTCCAGCGGCATTGTGGACAGCATGGATATTATGGGCGTGGCAAAGGCGCATTTGGAGCGCCTCTCCCAGCGCACCGGCGAGGCTGTGCACCTGGTCATCCGCGATGGGCGGGACATCGTCTACATTTATAAGACCGAGAGCGGTCCCATGCGGATGTCCAGCCGCGTGGGCCTGCGCAGCCCGCTGTACTGCACTGGCGTGGGCAAGGCTATTTTAGCCACGCTGCCAGGGGATGAGCTGGAGGATATCTGGACCCACAGCAACGTGCAGAAGCTGACCGACCGGACCATCACCGATTTGGAGGAGCTGCGCAGCCAGCTTGTGGAAGTGCGCGCCAACGGCTACGCCATCGACGACGAGGAGAACGAAGTCGGTGTGCGGTGCGTGGCGGTGGCCATCCCCGGCGCCGACGGCCGCGCGGAAAGTGCGTTTTCCATCAGCGGGTTAGCGCCCTATATGACACCCGAGCGGATACGCAGAATTGCGACGCTGGCGCTGGACGCACGGACGGATATTCTGGCGGATCTGGGGCTGCGGTAAAAGATATAGAATTGTAGGGCGGCCAGCCTCCTGGCCGCCGCATCTTGCCTTTAGTACAACTTTATCCTTTAGTCGTAGGGGGCGTCGAGGACGCCGCCCCCTACCTTTCTACTTCCCGCAGAAGCTCCTCTGCTGGCACGTCGTATAACTTTGCCACAGCCAGCAAATTTGTTGTGCTGGGGTCTGCGCTGCCGTTCTCCCACTTGGAGACCGTCTGGCGGCTGACGCCTAAACTCTCGGCCACAAACTCCTGCGTCATGTGGCATTGGATTCGATGGGCTTTCAGCGTCTCACCCAGGGTGCGTTTGGCGGCCCGCTTTTCCGCCCGGACTTCTTTACTGCCGATATACTTTTTCAGCGCCCGCACGATCAGCATAAACAGGTACACGACCGCCGCCAGCAGCGCTACCGTCAGCACAAGATTCAAAATCCCCCACCATGCTGCAAATGCCATCTCTATTTCCTCCTTCGTGGATTTTTCTGCCCCCAGTATACCAGCCAATAGCCCGTGACACCAGCAACTATCGCGTATATTTTTGATTACATTGCAAAAAACGGCCTGTCTGCGTAGTTTCCGCAGGCAGGCCGTTCCTATTTAAAATGCTTCCAGAATTGTCAGCAGCTTATCCAGGCTGCGCTCGTTAAATTCCAAAATCAGGATATCGCACCCCGGGTGGTCGACCATATCCATCGTAAACGTGTCGATGTGCTCGCGCCAGCTGTTGGTGAACCGCGCCTGCAAATAGGGCATATAATACTCACTGAAGGAATCCCCGATGACCCGCACTGCGCGGCCGTCTTTTTCAAACAGCTGGGCGTAGCCGGGTACGGTGTAAGTCTCCTCGGCGGGCAGACTGGCATACAGCGCCGCCACATTCGCCATGTCGCCGGTCGTCGTGCCGTCGGCCTCCACCGGGTAGGCGTCAGGGGAGAGGGTCTGCATGTCCAGCGCCTCAAAAATACCGTCCAGCCCAATCAGCGCACCGATGGAGTTCCAGTGCGTGTCGGTCTTGTAGTAGAGCAGCCGTTCGGAGTTCTGCCGTGCCTGGCTGCGCAGCACATCGTACCGCCACACCACCGGCACCGTCGTGTGGCTTTGCAGGTAAGCCGCCATCAGGTCGGTGCGGTTCTGCTCGTTCACGATGGGGTAGCCGTCGGGCATGTACTCGCGATAGATACGGTCCTTGCTGGGCGTCAGGTCCAACACCAGCGTACAGCCGTTGGCCGCCAGCCGGTCATTTAAGATCTGCAGCCCCGCGCTGGCCTCGGCCAGCACCTCGGCACTGTCATTCAGCTCAGTCAGGCCCTGATAATTTGCCATCGGCTGGGCAGCGTTGGGGCCGTCCTTATAAAACAGCCAGCCCTGCTTGCCGGGCAGCACCTGGTCGCTCTGGCTCGTGCCGAACAGCGCATAGTCCAGCCCGGCGTTGACCAGCACAAACTGGTAGCGGAAGGGAGAATTGTCCACCAGAAAGTTATCGAGATTCCGCGGCAGCTCCCGCAGCGGGCTGTTCAGCACCTGGGGCAGGCCGGTCATCAGGCGGTTTTCGTGGCTGTCCATCGACAGCTGTTTGGAGAACACATTGAACACCGGGAACGCCAGCCCGATGACGGCGCAGAACGCGCCCACAAAGGCAATTTTGCCCGCTTTACGCATGGTCTGCACCCTCCTTTAAAATTGGAAATAGATGAACGCGCTGTACGTGCCCGCCGTGACCCGCATCAGGCCAAAGAACAGCAGCACCAACAGCCCCGCCGCCCCGGCCAGGGACGGCGCTTTGCGGGCGTAAAGGGCTTCTTTCAGCTTGGGGCGCAGCGCCTGCAGCGGCCCGCACAGCAGGAAGGACACCGCCAGAATCAGCAGCAGCTTGGCATCCGCAAAGGCGGCCAGCGTGTAGCCCTTGGCCCCGCTCTGCCAGGTAAAGATGCCCCACAGCGCAGCCAGGCCTTCTTTCAGGCCCGGCGCACCGAAGATGACCAGCGTCAGCCACAGCACCATGACGGTGTACAGGTGGCCGAAGAACCGGGGCAGCCGTTCCAGCGCCCGGCGCAGGCCAAGGCGCTCGGCACATAAAATCAGGCCGTGCAGCAGGCCGAACACCACATACTGCCACGCCGCGCCGTGCCACAGGCCGGTGAGGGTAAACACAATGAGCAGGTTCAGGCAGGTGCGGCGCAGACGGCAACGGCTGCCGCCCAGCGGGATGTACACATAGTCGCGGAACCAGCCGGACAGCGACATATGCCACCGCCGCCAGTATTCGCCGATGGAGCAGGCAAGATAGGGGTAGTCGAAGTTTTCCGGCAGAGTGATACCGAAAAATTCACCGATACCGATGGCCATATCGCTGTACCCGGAAAAATCGAAGTAAAGCTGCATCATGTAGGCCGTGTAGCCCAAAATCAGAATTGGCGCGGGCAGTGTGGCCGCCGGGACCGACGCTACCTTGGCGTAGATGAGTGCCAGCTGGTCCGCGATGATGGCTTTCTTGGCAAGGCCCAGAATCAGCCGCTTGATGCCGTAGCTGAAACGGTCAAGGTCAACTTTGCGGGCCTCGCTGCGGGGGTCCAGCTGCGGGGCCTGCTGGTTGTACCGCACGATAGGCCCCGACGGCCCATGGCCGAAGAACGCCAGGAACACCGCGAACTTAAAGGGGCTTTTTTCCGGCTCGGCGCGGCCCACGGCAACATCAACGCAGTAGCCGATGGCCGTAAACACGTAAAAGCTGATGCCCAGCGGCAGCGCAGGGGAGAGCACCGGCAGCAGCCCGGGCACAACAGTATTGATGCTTTCGGCCGCAAAGCCTGCATACTTAAAGCCGCCCAGCACGGCCAGGTCCAGCAGAACCAGCACCGCCAGCAGTGGTTTTTTGTGGGCCAGCCACCCCAGCCACAGCCCGCCTAGCCAGTTGATACAGGCCAGCAATACCAAAACGGCCGCACCTTTCAGCCCCGCCCAGGCAAAAAAGAGCAGACTGAACGCGCCCAACACGATATTGCGCAGCCGTTTGGGACAAATCCAGTAGACCGCCAGCACCAGCGGCAGGAATACAAACAAAAATTGTACGGATGAAAACGCCATAGATAACCCTGCTTCAAAAAAAATTTACATTTGTAACTATTATATAGGGTATAACAAAATTCGGCAAGGTTTGCGCGCAAAAAAGTTATTTCCTGCACATTCCCGCGCATTTTGCAGGGGATATCCATAGACAATCAGGGCGGGAATGACTATAATAAAGATGTATTTTTGTGTAACGGAGGGGCCGCCCATGGAAAATCTGATCTTCGGTGCGTTTGCCACGCTGGATGGCTACCGGGAGGGGGACGCCGCCAACCTGGGCCGCACGGTCTATGACCGCTGCACCGTGGTAGCGCTGTGCAGTGCCAAGGCGCAGAACCCTGCCTGCACGGTAGCCCTGCTGACGAACGCCCCGGTGCCGGAACCGTTCGCCGCACAGCTGAAAAACGGCGGCGTGGAGATTTGGGACTGCCCCTTTACCGCCTACCGCGTCCCCGCTGAGACAAACTGGGCACTGGCCTACTACAAGCTCTGCGCCATGGCGTGGGTGCTGGCCCACAAGGATTTTGCCCGCGCCTGCATGGTCGATCTGGACACCTTCACCCAGCACCCGCTGGACGACCTGTGGCGGGAATGTGACGAGGCCGTACTGCTGTATCAGGTGCCCCACGCCGCCAGCCAGACGATGACCGCTGCCATCAGCCGCTGCTATGACGCGGTAGAATCGGGCGGTGTACCCCACAGCTTAACGCATTTCGGCGGCGAACTGGTGGCGGGCAGCAAGGTCCGGTTGGCTGATTTTATGGCGCTGTGCCAGCAATATTTTGACGAATTGCAGGCCCGGGGCATCACCCCCAAGGAGGGTGACGAGGCCGTCTGGTGCGGCGCGGCCTACCGCAGTCTGCGGGCAGGGCAGCCGGTGCGGGCCGCCAACGCCTATATTTTCCGCTACTGGCTGGGCGGTCGTTTTTACTATGTATCGACGAATTATCAGCTTGACCCGGTATGCATCCTGCATCTGCCCGGGGCGGCCAAGGACCGCCAGCTGAAACTGATTTATAAAAAGTATACGAAGCGCGGGGCGTTCCCGCCGCCGGACGCGATCCACCGCCTGTGCGGTCTGCCCGCCGCCCATCCGCCGCTGCTGCGCACCCTTTGGACGCGGCTGCTGGCCAAGCTGTAAGGAGCCGCTATGCCCAGAAAAAAGACCGACCTCAGCCAGCGTTTGGAGGCTGTCATCAAGACGCTGGTGCCCCAGCAGGAGCAGAACCCCGACGACCTCGGCCCTATGATGCGGGCCATCAAGGCCGTACACAGCATCAGCGACCATACCTCGACCACGCCGGAGGATCTGGAGCACCAGCGCGCCGCGCAGGAGTTGTTTGGGCGGCTGGTCACGCCAAGCATCGGCATCCGCAATGACAGCCTGACGGTGGGCAGTATCCCCGCCGAGTGGGTCAGCCTGGAGCACGGCCACGACCGCCACCACGCGGTTTTGTACTGCCACGGCGGCGGCTATACCTGCGGCCAGCTGGGCTATGCCCGCATTCTGGCCAGCAAGTTGGCGCTTGCCACCGGGTTTGACGTGCTCTCGTTTGAGTATCGCCTTGCGCCCGAGCATCCGTTCCCCGCCGCTATTGAGGACGCCGTTGCCATGTGGGATTACCTGATGTACATGGGCTACGGTGCGCGGGACGTAATTATTGCGGGCGATTCCGCCGGGGGCAACCTGGCTTTGGAACTGGCGCTAAAGCTGAAAGAGCAGGGCCGCGCCCAGCCGCGGGGGCTTTTGCTGTTCAGCCCTTGGACCGACATGACGGCCAGCGGCAAGAGCTACCGCACCTGCAAAACGCTGGACCCGATGCTGACGATGGAGTACATCGCCGCCGTGCGCGAAGCCTACACCGGCCCCGATGCCGATTGGTCCCGCCCGTGTTACAGCCCGCTGTTTGCCGACCTGCGCGGCCTGCCGCCCGTGCTTGTGCAGGTGGGCACAAACGAAATTTTGAAGTCCGACAGTGAACAGTTGGTCGAAAATTTACAGAAAGCCGGGGTCTACGCCCAGCTGGAAGTTTACCCCGAGTGCTGGCACGTTTTCCAGCAAATGCCCATCCGCCGCGCCGCCGTCGCGATGGAGAGCGCGGGGCGATTTGTGCAGAAGATTATTTGAGGAAACATAATACAACACCTCCCGGGAGCCTCCCCTTAATCCTTTAGCAGAGAAAGGAAAAACATGTCCGATTCATGGTACAAAGTTGATAACGTCGCCAAGGTGTTCCTTGCTACGGCGTCCCAGCGCGACCCGCGGGTGTTCCGCATCTCCTGCACACTGCAGGAGAACATCGATCCCGACACGCTGAACACCGCCCTGCGCGCCACCGCGCAGGAATGGCCGCAGTTCCAGGTGACACTGCACCGCGGTTTGTTCTGGCATTATTTTGAGTCCACCGACCTTGTCCCCACGGCCCAGCCTGAGAATAAGGCCCCCTGTGCGCCGCTGTACACGCCGGAGCGCCGCAATAAACTCATCTACCGCGTGACCTATTTCGGCGCACGCATCAACCTGGAAATGTTCCACGCCATTACCGACGGCAACGGCGGGCTGCTCTACTTAAAATCCATCGTGCGCAACTATCTGGCCCTGCGCCACCCCGGCCAGCTGGACGACGTACCTTCGCCCAACAGCGCCTCGGCGGCCGACTTGGTGCAGGACAGCTTCCGCAACTTTTACGGCGGCACAAAGCGCGATAATGCGGCCAAAAAAGTCAAGGCCTACCGCCCGCGCGGACTGCGCCTGCCCTACGACCAGCTGCAATTTTTTGAAGGGCATCTGAGCGCCAAACAGGTGCTGGAGCGCTGCCACGCGCTGGGCGTCTCGATGACAAGCTACCTCGGCGCGTCATTCATGCTTGCGATCTACCACGATATGCCCGCGCTGGAACGTAAAAAGCCTATCTGTATCAGTCTGCCGGTCAACCTGCGCAACTACTATCCCAGCGAGACGGCCCGCAACTTCTTCAACTCGGTCTATGTCACCCACACGCTGACCGATGCTGACACGCTGGAAACCGTCGCCCCGGTGTTTGATGCCAAGCTGAAAGAGGTCTTAAAACCCGAGAACATTCGCGCCCAGATGGACGAGTACGAAAAGCTCGAACATATGCCCGGCATCCGCCCGGTGCCACTGGTCGTGAAAAACGCCACAGTCAAGTTGTTCACCCGCTTGGAGGACCGCTATGTCACGGCGGTCGTCTCCAACATGGGTCGGGTGACGGTGCCCGAGGAACTGAAACCCTACATCCACAGCTTTGCAGCGTTTTCCAGCTGCAAAACGCTGTTCACGGTCGTCTGCTCCTACGGCGACGACCTTGTGCTGGGTACGGCGTCGGCGCTGCGCAGCACGGCCATTTTGCAGCGGTTCTACCGCGAGCTGACCAAGGCCGGGCTGGATGTCACGCTCTATGCCACGGAGGTGGAGAAATGAATACCTGTCCGCACTGTCATATCCGGGTCGGTGGGGATGCCCGATACTGCCCGCTGTGCCAGAACCGCCTGCCCGGCTCGGCGGGGGAGCCATACTTCCCGGCCACCGCGCCGCGCATCCACCGCGCGTCGCTGCTGTACAAAATCGTGGCGTTCGTGCTGTCGGCGCTTGTCGTCGTGGGCGGCGCGTTCGACTTTCTGCTGCTGGAAGAAACACCCCACCGCCATTTCAGTGTGCTGATGGCCGTCTGGGCCGTCGCCCTCCTGCGGGTACTTCGCGCCGTGCTGCGCCGCCGATTCAACGGCCCGCGCCAGATTTTCAACCTGCTGTTGCTCGTCTCGGCGCTGTTGGTCTTTACCGACTGGTTCAACGGCTACACCGGGTACAGCCTTGATCTGGTCGTGCCGATTTTGTGCTGTGTGGCGCTGGCCTGCAACTTTATTTTTGCGTTCCTGCGCAGCAATTTCACCGCCAACGCACTGGTGTACCTGCTCATGAACATTGGTATCGGCGTTCTGCCGTATATTTTACTGTTCTTCCGCATTGATTACGACGGTAAGCTGGATGCCCACAGCATCCCCTGGGTCATCTGCCTGATTTTGAGCATCATCACATTTTTGGGGCTGGTCATCTTCCGCGGCCGCGACTTGAAAAACGAACTGGTCAAGAGACTGCATATGTGATTTTATCCCCAGTTGTAGGGGGGGGGTAGCGATTGGGGTGCTGGTGCTGCGCGTTGGCAGAAAAATCAACGTATAAACATGCAAAAAGAAAAGCAAGTACGCCGGATTTTGTCCGATGTACTTGCTTTTTGTCGTTTTCTGTTGTAAAAAACAAGAACCGCCACTCGGCCAAGTGACGGTTCTTAGAGTTATCTGGTTCCTGTTACTAAAAGCCAACCGCTTGTCGCAGTGCCTTTTCTATTTATGGCAATACCGCATAATTCTAAGTGCCGATACGGCGAGTGAGGTGCGGCAGATGCTAAGCCAAAAGCGCAGATAATACTGGATGTCTTATCGAGCATTTTGGCAACGCAGATGCCGTGCCGCAGCCGCCGGAGCGGTGCTTAAGCCGTCAGGCGGGAATTGTGCGGTATTGCCTTATGTTATCCCACAAATCTTTCGTTTCGTCAACGCTTATTTTTTATCAAACGCTTCGCGGCGCTTGGTGGACAGGCGGAACATCTCTTCCAGGCCTTCCCGGTCGTCGTTGACGAGCTTTTCCTTCATATCCTGCAAGGCGCTGTCAAACATGTCGATCTCCGAAATCAGGTTGTCCTTGTTCCACAAAAACAGCTCCGCCCACATTTTGTCGTTGATACGCGCAATTCTTGTCAAATCTCGGAAGGAATCGCCGGTGTAATTCGCAAGTTCGGAGTTATCCGCCGCACACATCAGGCTGACGGCGATCGCGTGGCACAGCTGGCTGACATAGCCGATCATGTGGTCGTGCTCGGCAGGGGTCAGTACGCTGATTCGCTTGAAGCCCAGCGCCTCAGCCAGATCGCGGCACCAGTCGATGCCCGCCTGGGTGTTTTTCTCCGTCGGCGTGATGATGAAGTTGGCCGGGGCAAAGTTGACCTCGGCGCTGTGGGCAATGCCGCTCGTCTCGCGGCCTGCCATCGGGTGGCTGGCGATGAACTCTACCCCGTCAGGCAAAGCAGCCTGCACAGGCTCAACCACGCCGCGCTTGACGCCGGAGACGTCCGTCACCATTGTGCCGGGGCGGATATATTGGCCGTACTGCTCGACCCATTCCAGCAAAACGGTGGGATAGAGGCCGAACACGATGCAGTCGGCCGCCCGGATCAAATCCTCAAAATCCGCGTTTTTGCCTGCGCGGATATAGTCATGCTGCAAGGCATAGTCCAGCGTCGCCTGGCTGTGGGTAATGCCGGTTACGTTGTAACCCTTCTGGCTCAACACCTGGGCGTATTTGCCGCCCAGCAGTCCCAGGCCGACAATCAGATAGTTCTTGCTTTTGTCCAGCATACAAAATCACGCCTTTATGTCAAATTCATTCGTTTTGTCCGTGGAAAGCTCCACCTTGGCACCCAAGCCGCGCAGCACGTTCCAGAACGCGGGCCAGCTCTTGTCCACAGCCTCGGCCCCGCAGAGCAGGGCAGGCAGGCCGCTGGCAATGGCTGCCACGGCCAGTGCCATGACAATGCGGTGGTCGTTATGGCCAGACAGCGGCGCGTTCGGCGCGTGGAGCGCCACGCCCTGAATATGCACGGTGTCGCCGTCCACCTCAATGCGTGCGCCCATCTTTTGCAGCTCATCCCGCATAGCTTCGATTCGGTCGGACTCTTTCAGGCGCAGACGGCCCGCGTTGGTGATGACTGTTTCGCCACTGCAAAAGCAGCCCAGCGTGAACAGGATCGGCCCCAGGTCCGGGCAGTCGGCCAGGTCGATCTCGGTGGCTTTGAGCAGGCTGCGGTCAAAGTGGTAGCCTCCCTCGACTTCCTTAAATTTGCCGCCGCAGCGCTTTAAAATGTCTAAAATGACCTTATCGCCCTGCTGGCTGTCGGGGTTTAAGCCGGTGATGGTGATGCCGCCGATGACGCAGCCCAGCACAGCCAGGAATGCCGCCTGGCTGTAATCGCCCTCGACTGCAAAATCGCTGGCCGTGTACCGCTGCGGCGCGGCCACGCGGTACATCATACTGCCGTTTTTGCGGGCGCGGGCCGACACCTTGACGCCGAACTGCTGCATTGCGTCGATGGTCAGATCCACATAGGAATGGCTCTCGTAGGGGGGCAGGACCTCGATGCTGCTCTCAGAGTCCATCAGCGGCGCGGCAAACAGCAGGCCGCTGATGAACTGGCTGGACACATCGCCGGGCAGGGTGAACCCGCCGGGGCGCAGGCGGCCAAAAATCGTGATGCCCTCGGGCGTCTGCTCAAAATGCAGGCCTTGGCGGTCAAACAGCATTTGATACACTGCCTGGGGGCGGTCAAACAGCCGCCCTGCACCGGTAAAGCGCACCTTCTGGGCCGTCAGGCTGAACAGCGGTATCATAAACCGCAGCGTCGACCCGCTTTCGTTGCAGAACACCGGGCGCGTCACCGTCACAAAGCCCCCTGCTGTGCCGTGGCCTTTGATGGTCAGGGAGTGGGGCTCCTCGGTGATTTTGGCACCCAGCTGGGCCGCTGCGCCCAATGTGGCGCGGATGTCCTTGCTGTATTCGATATTCGTGATATGGCTGGTGCCGTCCGCCAAAGCGGCGCACAAAACTGCACGGTGGGCCGCACTTTTGCTGGGCGGCACTGTGGCTGTGCCGCTCAGGCGGCTGACATGAATCTTCGCGTCCAATTTACATCTCCCGGCCGATGGCGGCGGCGACCTTGCGGCACTTGGCGATCACATCGGCAAACTTATCGGGTTTCAGGCACTGCGCGCCGTCGCTCCAGGCGTGGGGCGGGTCGTCATGGACCTCAATTTCCAGGCCGTCCGCACCGGCGGCCACTGCAGCCAGGACCATGCTCTCGATGTACTTGTAGTCACCGGTAGCGTGGCTGGGGTCGACGATGATGGGCAGGTGGGTCTTTTCCTTGATGACCGGCACGGCGGACAAGTCCAGCGTGTTGCGGGTCGCGCGCTCAAAGGTGCGGATGCCGCGCTCGCAGAGGATGACGTTCTCGTTGCCGCCCGCCATGATGTACTCGGCAGACATGATCCACTCCTCGATCGTGTTTGCCAGGCCGCGCTTGAGCAGAATGGGCTTGTGCATCTTGCCGACGGCCTTGAGCAGCTGGAAATTCTGCATATTGCGTGCGCCGATCTGCACGACGTCGACATACTCCTCGAACTCGGGGATATGGATCTCGTCCATCAGCTCACTGACGATGGGCAGGCCGGTCTCCTCGCGGGCCTTGACCAGGTCGAGGATGCCCTCGGTGCCCAGACCCTGGAAGGAGTAGGGACTGGTGCGGGGCTTGTACGCGCCGCCGCGCAGGAAGTTTGCGCCGCCTGCCTTGACAGCCTTTGCCATCTTGATAGTGTGGGCCTCACCCTCGACGCTGCAGGGGCCGGCCATCACGGCGATGGGGGACTTACCACCGATCTTGACGCCGTTGACGTCCACGACGGTATCCTCGGGATGGAACAGGCGGTTGGCGCGCTTGTAGGGGGCAGACACACGGGTCACGTTCTCGACCCAGGGGTTGGCCAGCACGTCTTTTTCGGCAATTTTCGTCGTATCACCGACAAGGCCAAAGACGTTGTAATCCGTACCACGGATCAAGGTGACGGAAAGGCCCTGCTTCTCGAAATTGTCAACGATGCGATCCAGTTCAACCTGGGGCGTACCTTTTTTGGTGGAAATAATCATGGAGGAACCTCTTTATTTATATACTTTTTACTCTATAAAACAAACCTTTGGCTTCCCCCTCGGGGGAAACTGTCCGCCGCAGCGGACTGATGAGGGCAAGCCTTACAAATACTGCTTTTTCACGGCAGGCCACATAAACTTTGCCCTCATCCGGCGCTTCGCGCCACCTTCCCCCTCGGGGGAAGGCTTTTACAGCGTCTCATCCGCTTCAAACAGTTCTACTGCTTTGTCCACGGCTTCGGTCAAGGTGCTGTTATTCTCCAAAACGGCGGTGGCGGCGGCCTCGTACAGCGGTGTGCGCTCGGCTTCCAGCTGCTTTAAGGCAGCCCCGCCTTTCGAGAGGGGACGTCCGCCCGTAGCCAGGCGTTCCAGCGGGCGGCGCACCCACAGCACCGGGCCGTTCTGGCGCAGGGCGCGGGTGTTGGCCGGATTTTTGATGACCCCGCCACCGCAGGCGATGACCTGGCTGTTGTCCTTGGCAACCTTGGCCAGCACTTCCGCCTCATAGCGGCGGAAAGCAGCCTCGCCCTCCTGGGCAAAGATGTCGGGAATATTATGCCCGGTGCGGCGTTCAATTTCCGCGTCCAGATCCACGAATCGCTTGCCCAGCCGCTTGGCCAGCGCCGCGCCCACCGTGGATTTGCCGCAGCCCGGCATCCCGATGATGGAGACATTCGCCAGCTCGTGCCGCAGACGGCGGCTGACAGCAGGGATGAGGGCCGCCGTATCCAGCTGCCTGCCGGTGAAATGCTCAGCCGCAAACACGGCCTGGGCTACCAGCATCTCAAAGCCGCCAGCCGCGGTCACACCGCAGTCCTCGGCCCGCAGCAGCAGCTCGGTGCGGAAGGGATTGTACACTACATCCAACACGGCTTCCAGTGCGGGGAAGGCTTTCGGGTCGATCAGGCACTGCCCGACATTCGGGAACATCCCGCAGGGTGTCGTGTTGACGATGATTTGCACATCACGGCGGTGCATGGCCTCACTGTACAGCAGCGCACCGTCCTTACCGGTGCGGCTGGCGGTCAAAATTTCTTTTGCGCCGCCGTCGCGGCAGACCGCTGTAACCGTCGAATGCGTACCGCCTGTACCCAGAATCAGCACGGTTTTATCGGCAAAATCCACGCCGTGGGCCTTGGCCAGGTAAGCAAAGCCCGCGTAGTCGGTGTTGTAACCGTACAGCTTGCCGTCCCGGTTCACAATGGTGTTCACCGCACCGATGGCCTTTGCCTTAGGGTCAACCTCGTCACAGTAGGGAATGACGAGTTGCTTATACGGTATCGTCACATTGATGGCCGCAAACGCGCGTTTTTCCATAAACGCGCGGGCTTCTGCCTCGGTGGGCAGGGGGAGCAGGTCGTAGGTGTAATCCGCGATCTGCTCATGGATGATCTTGGAGTAGCTGTGGCCCAGCTTGCCGCCGATCAATCCGTACAGCGGTTGCTGCATAGTGTTCACTTCCTTTTACTCTTGGGGCAGGCCGTGCTTTTGGGCCAGGGTGCCGTACCGCACGGTCAAAAGGTCCAGCAGCCCGAAGGCCGTCAGGGTGTTCTGCACCACGGCGGCACGGGGCACAATGCAGGGGTCATGGCGGCCCTTGATCTGCAATTCTCCGTCGGTCTTTCCGATATAATCCACGGTATGCTGTTGTTTATAGATGCTGGGCGTGGGTTTGAGCACCGTGCGGAACACGATGGGCATACCGTTCGTGATGCCGCCGTTGATGCCGCCGTTCTTGTTGGTGGCAGTGGCAACCGTATCGCCGCGCATCGTGAAGGGGTCGTTGGCCTGGCTGCCGCGCAGGGCGGCAAAGCCGAAGCCCGCGCCAAACTCGATGCCCTTGCAGGCGGGGATGGCAAACATCAGGTGGGCCAGCTCGCTTTCGACGCTGTCAAACCATGGTTCGCCGATACCGGCGGGCAGCCCGGTGACGATGGTCTCCAGAATGCCGCCGACACTGTCGCCCTCGCTGCCCGCAGCGCGGATGGCCGTCTGCATGGCCTCCTCTTTTGAGGCATCCAGCAGGGCAAAATGCCCGGGCTGCGGGTCGGGCATCACCAGTCCCGCCGCGCTGGAAAGGGGCGCGTCCTGCACGCCCGCGCACTCGGCAATGTGGGTGTAGACTTTTACGCCCAAGCTGTTCAGCACGGTCTCGCAGATCGTGCCCGCCGCGACACTGGCCGCCGTGATGCGGCCGGAGAAATGCCCGCCGCCCCGCGCGTCCTGAAAGCCTTCATACTTAGCGTAGGCCGTGTAGTCGGCGTGGCCGGGGCGCAGCAGGTCAGCAGTCTTGGCGTAATCACTGCTGCGGGTGTTCAGGTTGCGGACCATCAGGGTGATGGCTGTGCCGGTCGTGTGGCCGTTGTAAACGCCGGAGAGAAATTCCACGGCGTCGGCCTCGGTGCGGGCAGTGGAAAGCCCATCCCCCCGGGCGCGGCGGCGATCCATGGCTGCAGCGATGGCGGCCTCATCCACAGGCAGCCCCGCAGCCAGGCCATCCAGCACCGCCCCCACCGCAGGCCCATGGCTCTCACCAAAAATCGTCATACTGACGGTATTTCCAAAGGTGTTTTTCATAAGTTTATCTCTTGTATATCTCCGCAGGGGTCGATGCAAGCATCCGCCCCTGCACACTCAATCTATGCCCAAGAAAGTTGGCAGCTCGGTCATCGGCAGCTTATCGGCGCGCCAGCAGCCAAGGCCGGGGCACTTGATGATGGTGATGGAATCCCCCCGGGCCTTTTTGTCGTGCTGCATGTAGGCCAGGACTTTTTCCTTGTTGGCCCCGGTGCGGGTGGGCAGACCCAGCGTGCGGTAGATCGCCCGGGTACGCTTGAGCAGAGCATTGTCCTCAATCATCGGCAGCATACCCAGCGCGACGCACTCGCCGTGGTACAGCCCGGTCGTGCGGCGGCCGCGCACACCGCGCACGGCCTCGATGCCGTGGCCGATGGTATGGCCAAAGTTCAGGCAGGCGCGGACGCTGCCCTCGCGCTCGTCCTGTTCGACGATCTTCTTTTTGAACTTCAGACTGCGGTAGACGATCTGTTCAATATTTTCCTCGGGGTGCTCGCACTCAAACAGGGCGAACAGCTGCGGGTCGCCGATGATGCCGGTTTTCAGCGCCTCGGCCAGGCCGTTGACGATTTGGCGGCGGGGCAGGGTCTTCAGTGTGTCAAAATCGACGAGCACGACCTTCGGCTGCCAGAACGCGCCGACGATGTTTTTCGTTTCGCCCAGGTCGATGGCCGTTTTGCCGCCGATGGAGGAGTCCACCTGGGACAGAACCGTCGTGGGGCAGTTGACGAAATCAATGCCGCGCATATAGCTGGCAGCACAGAAGCCGCCCAGATCACCCACAACGCCGCCGCCCACGGCGACCAGCAAATCTTTTCGATCCATGCCAAATTCCAGCATGGCCTGCAAGACCTGGCCGTAGACTTTCAGGCATTTGCTGCCCTCGCCCTGGGGGATGGTGTAGACGGTAGAGTCCTGGCACTGGCCGGCCACGATCTTGGCGTAGTCGGTAGGCACGCCGGAATCCGTCAGCACAAAGACCTTGCGGCCCTGCACGTTGGTAAACTGGTGGAGATTGGCAAGGCAGCCGGCCTTCAAAATAATATCGTAGCTGCGGCTTTTAAGCTGCATCGTTAGTTTCATGCTTCGCACATCCTTTTTCTTCATGGCTTATTTCTCCGTACCGTCCAGGGTGAACGCACCCAGCAGCCGCAGGGTGCTGCAAACAGGGGTCAGGGTGTCCAGCAGGGCCTGGCACTCTGCGCCGGTACTGCCCGCCGGGCAGACCAGCTGCACATAGAAATAATATTCAAACGGAACATGGGGCAGGGGGCGGCTCTTGATGCACTCCATGTTAAAGCCACGTGCGCCGATCTGATCCAGCGCGGCGGCCAGCTGGCCGGGCTTGTGGCGTGCTGTGAACAGCAGCGCCAGCCGCTGGCCCTCGCCGGTCATGGTGGGGGCGGTGTCGGCGCGTTCAATGACGATGAACCGCGTCGTGTTGTCGCCTTCGGCGTTGATGCCGGGGGAGAGAATTTGCAGCCCGTACAGTTCCGCCGTCTCGGCGCTGGCAATGGCCGCAACGGTGGGGTCGCCCAGCTCAGCCACATGGCGGGCGGCATCGGCCGTGTTGCCCCAGGTGGCCGTTTTAAAGCCGTGCTGCTGCACAAAAACGCTGCTTTGGGCCAGGGCCTGCGGGTGGCTGACAACGGTCTTGATCGTCTCCATCGTCGCGCCGGGCACAGCTACCAGGTCTTGCCGGATGTGCATATCGCACATTCTGGAAACGATGATTTTGGGGTGGGTGTACAGCAGGTCCAGCACGGTGGAAACATCGCCCGCGCTGGAATTTTCAAACGGCAGAACGCCGAATTGCGCATCGCCCTTCTGCACAGCGTCAAAGACCTCGCCCCAGGTGGCAAAGGCGGATTCCCGCGCAAAGGGGAAGAGCTGCCGCAGCGTGATATGGCTCCACGCGCCGGGCACACCCTGATAGGCGGCGGTGTCCCGGCCCAGCTGTGCCCGCTGATACGCACGGGAAACCGCCATGGCATCGTTTAAAAATGCGCGGTAGTAGGGGCGCAGCGTCTCATCGGCGATGCGGGCCGTGTTTTTGTCCAGCACAGCAGCCTCCCGCGCGGCGTCAAAGACCGGCTTGCCGGTCTCGGCCTTATAGCGTGCCACATCGGCCACCGCGCACATCCGCCGCTCAAACAGGGCGGCCATCTCCGCATCGACCATATCAATTTCTGCCCGGGCCTGCTGTAATAAGTCCATACATGAGGCTCCTTTTCCCAGATGAATTTTGCATTTCCGCAGCGCCCCGCCCCTACGGTACATCAGCATGACACGCGCTGTTTATTTATGCAGATAATTATAGTTAGTATACCATAAATAAAGCGCCGTCACAAGAGTGACGGCGCGAATTTTGGCGTATTTTAGCTTACCCGTGCAGGGCGCTGCGCAACGCGGCCAGCAGTTCAGCCTGATATTCCGGGCTGAAGGTGCCGTGCAGCAGCTTCGGCAGGGCTTCCTCCTGCAAGCGCCGCCAGCTGTCGGCCTCGCGGCCCGGCAGAATCGGCACAAAGGCCACGCCGTTAGCGGCGGCGGCCTGGGCGTCACCCATAGCGTCACCCACCATCATGACCTTGCGGCTCTCATACCCGCAGGCCAGCATTGTGGCGATGGAGTTTGCTTTGCTGCCCACTTCCTGGCCGAAGATGACATCCGCGTGGCGGGCCAGGCCGTAGCGCTTCCACTCACTGGCAATGGCGCTCTCGTTCGCGGCGCTGACAACGGCCACATCGGCGACCGCGTGCAGCTGGCGCAGGCTTTCTTCTACACCGGGGAACGGCTCAAACGTCGGCTCCAAGGCCTGGATGCGGCGGTTGCAGGCATTGTTCCACTCCTGCAATTTGCGCAGGGCCAGGCTGCCTGTCTTTTGCAGCTCCCGCTGCAGGCTGGCCGTAGAAAGCTCGTTGGCGGTATCGACCCAGGCGGCAATATCCTCGCTGCCGGGAATCTCGATGCCGCGGTTTTTCAGCCGGTCAAACACCAGCCGCACGCTCTCAAACCGGGAGATGCCCCGGGTGATGGTGTGCAGGTTGATCTCGTCCCAGGCTGCCGTGATAAACTCCGCGTAATCATCCAGCGCAAACACGCGGATGAGCTCGGGGCACATGACGGTCGAATGCTTGATGCGCACTGTGTCCATCACGCAGCCGTCGGAGTCCATACAGACCAAAAATTCACGTTTTTTGGTAAAATCCGTCAGTGCGTTTGCCATAAAACCGTCCCCCTCTATGTACTGTTCCCTATAAAAACGCTACGAATCTATCATAACAAAAATTCCCGGCGTTTTGCAATGCCTTTTTTGAAAAAAACATAGATTTTTGTGTAAAAATTACGCCTCCACATTGTCATTGGGGTCCAGCGTGCGGCCGATTGGCTCGTGGATAAGCAGATTGGCCATAGCGTCCGCCGAGGTGGGCTGTTTGTTGATGACGACAAGGTTGTCACCCCGGAAATACCGCAGCAGCCCCGCTGCCGGGTAGACCGCCAGACTTGTGCCGCCGACAATAAGGGTGTCGGCCTTGCGAATGGCGTTCACGGCGTTTTCCATCGTCTGCTCGTCCAGGCCTTCCTCGTAGAGCACAACGTCGGGCTTCACGATGCCGCCGCACTCGTCGCAGCGGGGTATTCCGTCGCCGACGCCGGCCGCATCCTCAATAAAGCTGACCGGGAAAAATTTGCCGCAGCGCGTACAGTAGTTGCGCAAGGTAGAGCCGTGCAGCTCATACACGACCCTACTGCCCGCCGCCTGGTGCAGGCCGTCAATGTTCTGGGTCACAACGGCCTTGCATTTGCCCTCGCGCTCCAGCGCCGCCAACCGCAGGTGGGCCGCGTTGGGCTTTGCGCCGTGTACGATGAGCTTCTGGCAGTAGAAGTCGTAAAATTCATCGGTGTGTCGTTCGTAAAAGCTGTGAGAGAGCATCGTCTCCGGCGGGTATTTGAACTTTTGATGGTACAGCCCGTCCACCGAGCGGAAATCCGGGATACCGCTCTCGGTCGAGACGCCCGCCCCACCGAAAAAGACCATGTTTTTTGTCTCTGCCAAAATTTCTTCCAATGCGCGGATCATGCAAACTGCCCCTTTCGTTTTCGCCGCAAATGCTTTATAATATACTTATTATAATACATTCTCGGAGGGATGCAAGATGCAGCAGGAAATCACGCGGGAACTGGTGCAAAGCTGGCTGCCCCGGCGGCAGGCGGACAGCAACAAGGGCAGCTACGGCAGTGTACTGGCCGCAGCGGGGAGCCTTGCCTACCGCGGCGCAGCGGCCCTGTGTGCCGAGGGCGCATTGCGCGGCGGCGCGGGGCTGGTGTACCTGGCCAGTGTGGAACCGGTCGTGCAGATGGTGCTGGCCCGCACGCCGGAATGCTGTGCCTGCGGCTGCCGCACGGCGGCGGGTGGGGGCATCCACCCCCAGGACGCCGCCGCACTGCGCAGCTGGTTTGCCGAAAAACACGCCGTTCTGCTGGCCGGGCCGGGCTTGGGGGAGGGGGCAGGGGAAGTCTGCCGCGCCCTGCTGGGCAAGAATCCGCCGTGGGCGGGTACGGTGCTGGACGCCGACGCACTGAACTCGCTTGCGGCGGGCAGGCTGCGGGACCCCTTGCCGGAAAATACCATCCTGACGCCCCACCCCGGCGAGGCCGCGCGACTGCTGGGCTGCACTGTGGCCGATGTACAAGCCGACCGGGAGCAGGCCGTTTTGCGGCTGGCAGAAACCTATCACTGCGTCGCCGTTCTAAAGGGCAGCGGCACGTTGATTGCCGCGCCGGGCGGGGAGCTTTTGCATAACGCCGCCGGCAACGCCGGGCTGGCCCGGGGCGGCAGCGGGGATATTCTGGCCGGGCTGACCGCCGGGCTGCTGGCCGCCGGGCTGAAGCAGAACCGCACCCCCGCCCAAATGGCCGCCTGCGCTGTCTGGCTGCACGGCACTGCCGCCGACCGCTGTGCCCGCCGCCGCAGCATGACCGCCATGCTGCCCACGGATATTTTCGCGGATTTGGGGGAGATTTTGGCGGAGATGGAGTTGTAAGGGGCGGCGTCCCTCTTGCCCTCTCCCTTTATAGGGTGTATAATAGGACTATATCTGCATATTGCCGGAAAGGAGCCGTTGTTATGCCGCGCAAAGAAGGCCAAAAACGCAAGCTGCTTGTCCTTTTGGAGATTCTCGCCCGCGAGACGGACGAAAAGCATCCCCTCAGCGTGCCGCAGCTGGTGGAAGAATTGCAGGAGCATGGCGTTGTGGCCGAGCGCAAGAGCGTCTACGATGACCTGAACACGCTGAACAACCTGCCCGATTCCAAGTACGAAATCGTGCAGCAGCGCGGCCGCGGCGGCGGCTACTATATGACCGAGACTCCCTTTGAGCTGGCCGAGTTGAAACTTCTGGTGGACGCTGTCTACGCCAGCAAATTTATCACGGCGCGCAAATCCAAAATCCTCATTGACAAGCTGGGGCAGTTCACCTCGAAATACCGGCAGGCGGAGCTGGACCGCAAGGTTCTGGTCAGCGGCCGCATCAAGAGCACCGACGAGAAAATCCTTTACACCGTCGATGCACTGCACACTGCCATCACGGCAGGGCAGCAGGTACAGTTCAAATACTGCGACTGGAACCTGCAAAAGCGGATGACCCCGCGCCACGACGGCCAGCTCTACCGTGTCAGCCCCTGGGTGCTGGTTTGGGAGAACGGCAACTATTACCTCATCGCCTACACCGAGGGGCGGCTCAAGCACTATCGCGTAGATAAGATGCAGAACGTCCACCAGCTGCCCGACACCACCCGCGAAGGTGCCGAGGAATACGCAAATTTTGACGTGAATGCCTATATGCAGCAGATGTTCGGCATGTTCAACGGCCCCCTGAAGCGGGTGACGCTCCTGTGCGAGAACCGCTTTGCCGGGGCGATGATCGATCGGTTCGGCACCGGGCCGATCTTAACGCCCTGCCCCGACGGCGAGCATTTCACAATGACCGCCGAGATTCAGGTCAGCCCGCAGTTTTTCGGCTGGGTGGCCGGTTTTGGCACCGGCGTCGTCGTCTCCGGTCCGCCGGAGGTCCGCGCCGAGATGAAAAAGACCTTGGATCAGCTGCAGGAATTGTACCGCTGATTTGCAATAACAGTAGAAATATGGTAGAATAGATTGTTTACTTCTACTTGTTTCACGGAGGCTACCCTTGCTGGAAAAAAACCAACGCTTTAAAAGCCTGCTGTTTGTGCTGCTGGATGCAGCGCTGCTGTTTGTGGGCTTTCTGCTTGCCAACTATATTCGTTTTAATTATGTCCGCTATTTTGAGCCCGGCGGTGCCGGCCCGGCCTTGGCCGTGGCGCAGGACCCCCGCAACATCATTGCCGGGCTGGCCACGTCGCTGGTGCTGGTGCTCATCTACTGGGTGGCGGGCATTTACAACAATGCGCGGCTGCACGGCCTGGCCGAGCGCTGCACCAAAATTGTCGTTATCAACGCAGCGGGCCTCTTGATTTTCATTGGTGCGCTGTATTTACTGCACTTGGACGACTACTCCCGCATTGTGCTGGCGCTGTTCTACATTCTCTCCACCGCCGCCGTCGTGTTTGAGCGGATGGTCCTGCGCTGGGTCGACCGTGCCCGCCGCCGCAAGGGGCTGGGCCTGCGCCACATTCTGCTGGTGGGCGGCGGCAAATCCGCCGCACTCTATCTGCGTGCGCTGGAGCATAACCCCTACTACGGCTTCGTCGTGGACGGCTATCTTGCCAAAGTGGAAGAGCCCGGCCTGGGCGTAAAGTTCCTGGGCGGGTATGACAACCTGGCCGCCAAGCTGGACGAAATCGCCGTGGATGAGGTCGTCGTGGCGCTGGAAGCCGACGAAATCGAATTATTGCCCCACGTTTTTGCCGCCTGCGACAAAAACGGCGTGCGCATTACGATGGTGCCGTTTTACAGCGACTACCTCCCCGCGCGGCCGACCATCGATGTGCTGGACGAGTGCAAACTCATCAACGTGCGGCAGACGCCCTTTGACAACCTGCTCAACGCCGCCGTCAAGCGCGGGCTGGATATCCTAGGCAGCCTGATTCTGATTATCCTGACCAGCCCCATCATGCTGGTCACAGCCATCGGCGTCAAGCTGTCCAGCCCCGGGCCGATCATCTTTAAACAGGAGCGCATCGGCCTAAACAAAAAGCCCTTCATGATGTACAAGTTCCGCTCCATGCGGGTCAATGTGCAGCAGGAGACAGGCTGGTCCACCGACTACGACCCCCGCAAGACTCACTTCGGCAGCTTTATCCGCAAGTTCAGCCTCGACGAGCTGCCCCAGTTCTTCAATGTGCTGAAGGGGGATATGTCCCTCGTCGGCCCGCGGCCAGAGGTGCCCTTCCACGTCGAGCACTTCAAAGAGGAAATCCCGCGCTATCTCGTGCGCCAACAGGTACGCCCCGGCTGCACAGGCTGGGCACAGGTTCACGGTCTGCGCGGCGACACCGACATTGCCGAGCGCATCCGCTACGATATCTGGTACATCGAAAACTGGACCGTGGCGCTGGATATCAAGATCATCTTCCGCACGGTGTTCGGCGGCAAGATGGTCAACGACGAAAAATTGCAGTAACGCGCCCCGCGTTACCGAACAGGAGTGTCCGTCATGAGCAAAAAGGAACCGAAAGTTGCCATCGTCCACGACTGGCTCGTCGGCTATGCCGGCGGCGACCGCGTTGTGGACGCTATGAAGCACGTTTTCCCCAATGCTGTCATCTACACCCTTGTGTACGACCCCAACAATATGCCCGAATGGTTCAAGAGTTACGATATCCGCACCAGCTGGTTCCAGAAGGTGCCGTTTTCCAACAAGCTCTACAAGGCCATGCTGCCATTGATGCCCGCCGCGTTTGAGGCGTTCGATCTGACCGAGTACGACCTTGTGCTGTCGTCCTGCTCGTCCTGCTCCAAGGGTGTTATCACCCGGCCGGATGCCGTGCATATCTGCTACTGCCATACGCCCATCCGCTATGTGTGGGATTTTTACTACACCTACCGCGCCAATGCCAACTGGCTTGCCCGCCTCGTCATGCCGGGGCAAATGCACAAGATGCGCGTCTGGGACAAGTGCGCCGCCGACCGCGTGGATTATTTTATCGCCAACTCGCATTATATCTCGCAGCGCATCAAAAAATATTACCGGCGTGACAGTGACGTGATCTACCCCGGCTGCCACATCAACGAAGCACCTTTTGTCGAAAAAGAGGATTTCTACCTCACAGTCGGCCGTCTTACATGGTATAAGCGGGTCGATCTCGCCGTGCAGGCCTGCACGAAGCTGGGCAAGCGCCTCGTCGTCATCGGCGGCGGGGGAGAACTGGATAAGCTCAAGGCCATGGCCGGGCCGACCGTGGAATTTCTGGGCGGCGGCCTTTCCGACGAGGAAGTGCGCAGCTACTACCTGCGGGCCAAGGCGTTCCTTTTCCCGGGTGAAGAGGACTTCGGCATCACGCCGGTGGAAGCCCAGAGCGCGGGTACGCCGGTGCTGGCCTATGGCCGCGGCGGCGCGTGCGAGAGCGTTGTGCCCGGCAAGACCGGCTACTGGTTCAAAGAGCAGACCGTCGAAAGCCTGGCCGACTGCATCGAGCGGTTTGAGCGCGACGGCGTTGCCTATTCTAAAGAAGAAATTCGCGAGCACAGCCGCGGTTTCAGCGAGGAACGCTTTGAGCGCGAGCTGAAAGAATACTGCGAGCGCCGCATGGCCGACTGGCAGCAGGAATTGCTCGACTGCTCCCACTGGGAGAAGGAGGAACTGGATTGAACCCCATCGTCATCAACGGCACGGTACTGTGTGATAATATCACCGGCATCCCGCGCTATGTCTATGAGACCGTCGTCCGGCTGGACAAACTCATTGAGGGCACCGGCCTGGATGTGCGGATTGCCTACCGCGACGACGGCCGCCCCATTCACCTGCCGGAGCTGAAAAACATCCAGCTGGTGCCGCTGAAAGCGGTCAAATATTTTTACAATTTGGCTGTGCTGCCCGCCTACCTGCGCCGCACCCATGCGTTTTATGTAGGCTTGGCCAGCGATATGCTGCTGACCAAGCGCAGCGTCACCGTGCTGCACGATATCCGCCCGCTGGTCATGGACACCGACAAGGGCTTTTTCCGCTTCAAGTTCTGGGTACACTGTCTGTCCACGAAGTGGTTTGCCCAGCGGGTGTTCACAGTCAGCGACAACCAGCGCCACCTCATCAGTGAAAAGCTCGGCATCCCGCTGGATAAAATCGGCATCACCTACAACGGCTGGGAGCATATGAAGGGTGTGACCCCCGACGAGAGCATTTTTGAAAAGATGCCCGGCGTCCAGAAAGGGGAGTACTACTACGCTCTCGGCAGCCTTGCCAAGCACAAGAATTTCAAATGGATCCGCGAGGTCGCCCGCCGCAACCCTGACAAGACGTTTGTGGTGGCAGGCGGCAAGGACCTTCGGGCCTTCGGCGATGATAACGAAGCCAAGGACACACACAACGTATTCTACCCGGGCTATGTCTCGGACGCCGAGAACGCCGCGCTGATGCAGCACTGCAAGCTATTTTTGCACCCGGCCGTGTTTGAAGGGTTCGGCATCCCGCCGCTGGAAGCGCTGGCCCTGGGTGCGCCCATTGCACTTGCAAACGCCACCTGCCTGCCGGAACTGTACGGCGATACAGCGCGGTATTTCGACCCCTATGACTATGATGTAGACCTGGACGCGCTGGCCGCCCAGCCCGTAGCCGCGCCCGATGCGGTCCTGCAAAAATACAGCTGGGACAAAACCGCTGATTTCTGGCTGCATGAGATTGAAAAGTACGCGAAAGAGTAAGACTGCACCGCCCGCACGGTAAAGCCCCCCCTCTGGCTTCGCAAGCTCGGCCAGTTCTCCCGGAGGGGGTGCCTTCTTGCGCGGGCCTTGCCCGCGTGAAAGCCTCCCCTTCCAGGGAAGGTGGTCGAGCGAAGCGATGACCGGAAGGGCTTTTGCCGCTTTCCCCGCGTCCCCGTGCTCATTTTAGAGGAACCCCCATATGAACAAATCTATTTTGCCCCCACGTAAGTTTGGCCTGGCGGCGTTCTGGCTTATCGGCTGGGCCGCAATCGGGTATCTGCTGTTGATCGTTGCGTTCAGCCTGCCGACCGCGCGGATGCGCAGCCACCTGGAAAGCACCCCAGGCACCTTTTCCAACGGCTCCGTTGTGCTCGTAAAGGACGATACATCAACATATCTCGACTACCTGACAGAAGCCACAATTCTGTCTGAGGCCATCTATGACGGAGACGAGTCTGCTTTCACCAAGGCTGCCGCTATTTATTCAATTATTCCTCCGTCAGATGAGACACTGAACTGGTCTTACGCCAAGCTCACCGCCGCTCTCTCCTCCAATCGTGATGCTGCTTACGGCGCGTATGCCCGCTACTGGCAGGGGCAAAACGCCATCCTGCGCCCGCTTCTGCTGCTGTTTGATTACAAGGACATTTTGCGGCTGAATATGCTCGTTCAGCTCGGCCTTATGTTGTGGATTGCGTATCTTCTGCCGCGGCGGCAGCTCGGGTATCTGCTGTTCCCGTTCGTAATTTTGTTTGGTGCGCTGACGCCCGCAGCTACAAGCCTTTGCCTGCAATATACGCCCTGTTTCCTGATTATGGCGGGCGGTTGCGCTTTTCTGCTGTGTTATCCCGACGCCGTTAAAAAGCATCCTTGGCTGTTTTTCCTGTCGCTCGGCATGGCGACAAGCTATTTTGATTTTCTGACGTACCCTCTTGTCACGCTGGGCATACCGCTGGTGTTGTATTTGAATCTGGAAAATACCTCTTGGAAACAGCGTTTGCATCAAATCATCCGTCTCTGCCTGTGGTGGGGTGTCGGCTATGTCGGCTTCTGGGCTGAAAAGTGGCTGTTGGGTTCCCTTGTTCTGCGGGAGAACCTTTTCCTTGAAGCGCGGGACAGCATCCTGCTGCGCGCTTCGCATGAGACAGTGGGGCAGGCCATTACCTACACTGCCACGCTGAAAAACAACCTTCAGCCCTATGCACTGCGCACATGGATTCTCTTGTGGGTGTTGCTGGCGGTGGGCTCGCTTTTGCTGGCATTGCACCGCCGTGTGCTGTCCGTGCGGCGGCTCACGGCCCTTGCGCCGCTTATTTTAGTTGCCTGTATGCCGTTTGTGTGGTATTATTTTACGCAGAACCACTCGTATATCCATTTTGGTTTTACCCATCGTGAGTTAGCCATCACGTTCTTCGCCCTCAGCTGCTTTTTTGTCCGGCTTTGCTGCCGGGATGAATAACCACGGTTCTATTTGTAAGGGAGGTTTCCACCGCCCATGTACCTTATTATAGCGCTTGTTCTTACCGCGCTCCTCTCTGCTTTCTTTGGACTTCTGCCCGGCAAAATCAAGCGACGCAGCGTCATAAAGCAGGACATCGTCTGGGCCGTCGGCCTATGGTTGGCCACCTGGCTGTTCGCGGTCTTTGCCTACCACCGCCCCGGGCTGACCATCGGCTTCAATGCGTTCCGTCTCGTGGCCGTCACAGCGCTGAACGGCTGGACCGGTTTCGTCACCGCCGGGCTGCGCAGCTTTGGCCGCAAGGGGCTGAAAGCCGTTGTTCCGCTGCTGCTCGTCACGGCACTGGGGCTGGAAGTGTTCGTCGGCAACATCGCCTACTTCAACACCCACAGCTATGAGCCGTTCCAGCTCGTTGACTACCTGGACGAAAACATCAACGTCGGGCGTGGGCTGGGTACGATCTCGCTGGACGAGGGGCGGACCTACCTGCGGTTTTTGGACATCGACCACCCCATCTACAACCTGCGGTTTGACGGTCTGGTCAGTGACGACACAGACCCGCTCCACGCAGACAGCGCCGTCACCTTCACCATCGAGGGCACTGACGCGGCCAACACCCAGCTGACCCGCTTTGGCAGCTGGCAGGTCGGCCTGCAGGCCCCGCGCACCCACACCATCAGCCTGGATCTGACCGGCAATGTCAACATGATGACGCTGACCGCCGCCGGGTACAGCTCCACCTACGCGCAGTTTCCGGTGGCGCTGACGTTCAGCGGCATCACGGCGAACGCCCCGCGGGCGCTGAATTTCTCGGTTCTGCGTTTTATCGCGGTATTTCTGGCGTTGCTGACTGTCTATGGCCTGCGCCCGGCCAGCGGGTTATGGCACCGCCGCTGGCTGGCGGGCAATGTATGCGACCGCGCCGCAGCCGCCGTGCTGGGCCTGGTTCTGGCCGCCTTTGTGGTGGTCGTGCCTTTCTGGGAGCCGGGCAACACCGGCCTTGCTACAAAAGATTACAACACCGCATTCTGGGACGGTAAGAGCACCGTCAGCTTCGTCTACCAGCAGTACGGCGCACTGGCCCACAGCCTGCTGAATGGCCGCCTGGATCTGGAGGCCGACCCGCCCGCCGAGCTGCTGGCGTTGGAGAACCCCTACGACGCCGGGGCACGGGATGCGGCGCAGATCAACGATATCCACTGGGATCACGCCTTCTATAATGGGCGCTACTACGTCTATTTCGGCATTGTGCCGTGCCTGTTGTTCCAGCTGCCCTTTGAGGCGCTGACCGGCATCCAGAATCTGGCCTATGCGCCCTGCATGGTCGTTCTAGGGCTGCTGCTCCTCGCCGCCTGCTTCGGCGTGGTGGGGCAGGCCGTGCGCCGGTGGTTCCCGCAGACCTCCGCCGCCGCGTACCTGCTGGCCGTGGCCGCTGTGGTGCTGGGCAGCCAGCTGTATTACCTGCTGGTGCGTCCCTACATTTATGAGTACGCCATCCTCTGCGGTGCGGCGCTGCTGATGCTGGGGCTGTGGCTCTGGCTTTCCGCCGCCAGCACCCCGGTGGAAAAGCGCGGGGCGATTTTAGCCAAGCTTGCCTTTGGCAGTCTGTTTGCAGCGCTGGTGGCCGGGTGCCGCCCTCAGATGGAGCTGTTCGCCTTTTTGGCTGTGCCCATCTTCTGGCAGCGGTACATTGGGCAAAAGCGGCTGTGCAGCCGCGCCGGGGCAGGGGAGGCCGCCGCTTTTATCCTGCCGGTGGTCGTGGTCGCCGCCGGGCTGATGTGGTACAACGCCGCGCGGTTCGGTTCGCCGCTTGACTTCGGTGCCAACTACAACCTGACCGGCAACGATATGACCCAGCGCGGCTTCAATGCCGTGCGCATCGGGCCTGCCGTGTTTACCAGCCTGTTTGAGCTGCCCAGCTGGCAGGGCGTGTTTCCCTTCCTGCGGGAGACGGACGTCCAGACGAACGCCGTCATCCGCACCATCAGCGAGAAATTCACCGGCGGTATGCTGGCCGCCACGCCCTACCTGTGGGTGCTGGCGCTGCCGCTGCTGCCCGCGTTCCGCCGCTGTCTGCACCGCCGCCGCGCCGTGGCGGGCATTGTCTACGGCGGCATCGCCGCCATGGTCGTTATGACCGTTGTGGACTGCGAAATGGCCGGGGTGCTCTACCGCTATCTGATGGATTACAGCCCGGTGCTGCTCGTCGGGGCGGCGCTGTGCTGGTTCTGTGCCGAGGGCGCACTCAGCCGCCGCGCCGCCGTGGGGGATGCCACCGCCGCTGCCGCACTGCCTGCGCTGCGCGTGGTCATGGCTGCCGCCGTGGCATACACCGCCGTTTACCGCTTCTGCACGCTGTTCGCCATGGAGCCGTGGCTGCAGGGGCTGAACCCTTCACTCCATTACACTGTCAGCCGCCTTGTTCAATTCTGGATGTAAATTTCCCGGAGGAGTATTATGGATAAAATCGCCGTACTGATCCCTTGCTACAATGAGTCCAAGACCGTCGAGAAGGTCGTGACGGATTTCCGCCGCGTACTGCCCGATGCCACCGTCTATGTCTATGACAACAACTCCACCGATGGCACCGCCGAGCTGGCTGCCAGGGCCGGGGCCGTTGTTCGCCACGAGTACCAGCAGGGCAAGGGGAATGTCATGCGCCGTATGTTCCGAGAAATCGACGCGGAAGCGTATATTCTCGTTGACGGCGACGACACCTATCCGGCCGAGGCCGCGCCCGAGATGGTCGCCGCCGTGACCAAGCGCCAGGCCGACATGGTCGTCGGCGACCGGCTTTCCAGCACTTACTACACCCAGAATAAGCGGCCGTTCCACAACTTTGGCAACGACCTGGTCCGCTTCTGCACGAACCATCTGTTCGGAGGCAAGATCAAGGACATCATGACCGGCTACCGCGCATTCAGCTACCAGTTCGTCAAGACCTATCCGGTGCTGTCCCGCGGGTTTGAGATCGAAACGGAAATGACCATCCACGCCCTGCAGCGCAATATGCAGGTGGAGAATGTCGTCATCGACTACCGCGACCGCCCGGAAGGGTCGGAGAGCAAGCTGAACACCTACTCTGACGGCTTTAAAGTGCTGGGCACCATCGCACGGCTGTTCAAAAATTACCGTCCGTTCCTGTTCTTCGGCATTTTGGCGGCCATTCTGGCGGTGTTCGGCATCGGCTTTATGGTGCCGGTGCTGGGCGAATATTTCCAGACCGGGCTTGTGCCGCGCTTCCCGACTTTGATCGTCTGCTGCTTTGTGCTGGTGGCGGCGCTGCTGTTGTTTATCTCGGGCATTATCCTGTCCAGCCAGCTCGCCAAAGACGCGCGGGATTTTGAGTTCCAGCTGCAAACCGTGCACCAGTGGGAGAATAAAAATAAATCATAATTCCAAATCATCCCTGCCGCCCGCACCCCCTGCGGGCGGCTTGCTTTTTGGGACGGATTGGGCTATAATATTTTTATATGTGCACACTGCACATACTGCTATATAAGAGGGACTACACAAAGGGAGTATATAGAGTATGACAAAAGTTGCCGCATCGATCCTGTCGGCGGACCTGGCCAACCTGCAAAACGACTGCACCCGCCTGTTGGACGCAGGCGCGGACCTGATGCACTTTGACGTGATGGACGGCCATTTTGTACCCAACATCAGCTACGGCGCGCCGGTGCTGAAATGTCTGCACGCCGCTTTGCCTGAAGTTTATTACGACGTCCACCTGATGATCAGCGAGCCCGCACGCTACGCCCCGGACTTCGCCAAGGCAGGTGCAAATCTCATCACTTTCCACCTCGAGGCTGTACCCGACGCGGTTGGAGAGACCATTGACGCCATCCGCGCCACCGGCTGCCAGGTGGGCATCAGCATCCGCCCCGGCACCCCGGTCGAGGCCGTTTACCCCTATCTCGACGCCGTGGATCTCGTGCTGGTCATGAGCGTGGAACCTGGCTTCGGCGGGCAGAAATTCATCCCTGCCACACCGGAGCGTATTGCCGCTATCCGCACCGAATGTAACCGCCGCGGTCTTTCCACTTTGATTGAGGTGGACGGCGGCGTCAACGTTGAGACCGGTCCCCTGTGCAGTGAAGCCGGGGCCGACTGGCTCGTGGCCGGCAGCTCGCTTTTCAACGCCGCCGACCCCGCCGCTGTAGCGCGCGTACTGCACAGCAAGTAAAGGAGCTTTTACCCCATGCCCAACCGTAAAAAAATTGAACGCAGCAAGAATTACAGCTATTACAGCGACCTGCTGTGGTGCACGGTACCGCTCATCGGTATGTCGTGGTATTACTACGGCCCGCGCCCTCTGCTGCTGCTGCTGGCGGCCCTTCTGACCGCCTACCTGTGCGACTGTGCCCTGGCCCCACTGCACGGCACCGGCTACCAGTCCCATGAGCCGTCCAGCGAGTGCTTTGCCTCGCTGATCGTGCTGATGATGCCCGCCAGCATCTCTTATCCCATCGTCATCGCCGCCGTCATTGTTGCCGTGCTGGTCAAGGAGGCCTTCGGCGGTGAGGGGCACTACCCGTTCCACCCCGCCGCCGTCGGCATGGTCGTGGCCGGTGTCTCGTGGCCGAAAAATGTCTTTTTCTACCCGGTCCCGGGTACGCAGCTGCCGCTCTTTGGCGAGGTGAACACCACCGTCGTCGCGGGCATGAACGCCACCCTGCGGACCGGCGGCCTGCCCAGCGCCAGCACGATGAACCTGCTGACCGGCAACGTCTCCGCCGCCGTCGGCACCAGCGCCGCGCTGGTGGTCATGGCCTGCGGGCTGTTCCTGCTCGTGCGCGGACGCATCAAACTTTCCGTCGTGCTGCCGTTCTTTATTTTTGTCATCGGCCTGCCGTGGCTGTTCCCGCAGCTCAACGAGCTGCCAGCCTTCAGCCTGCCGTGGGAGTTCATCCGCCAGCGCATCTACCTGGAAAAGTATGTTATTCTGTCCGGCACGGCGCTGTTCGGCGGGCTGTTCCTGATCTGTGAGCCGGTCACGATGCCTGACCGCCGGATGAGCCGCATCATCTACGGCGCGGCGCTGGGCATCATGACCTACGTGTTCCGCGCGTTCAGCCCCTATGAGTGCGCTGTCTGCTGCGCCCTGCTGATCGTGGGCGCTATCCCCGAGTGGCTTGACCTGATCAGCCACCGCACCGAGCGCATCCGCTTTATGAGAGAGGAGGAACGGCGCCTTGCCAATGCAGCAAAACCCGAATAATCGCCGCCGGGGTGAGGAGCGCAACGAGACGCTGATCATCCCGCACATCACCAAGGAAATGGTCGAGACGGCCCGCCGCATGGCCGAGCGCGGTGCCAGCCGTGCCGAGATCGAGCAGGCCATCGCCGCCATGCAGGCCGGCAAGACGCCCACTGAGGCTGAATCTGCCGCCCAGAAAAAGCCCATCGTACAGCCGCAGGCCGCCGCTGCGCCCGCCCGCAACACGGCCGCCCACAGCGACACAGTCATCATCCCGACGAGCCGCCCGCGCTACACGTCCGCCGAGCGTCGCGCCATGCTGGAGGAAGTCCAGCGCCGCCAGGCCGAGCGCGAAGCCGAGCGGCAGAAGCTCGCACAGGAGGAGGAAAGCCATTTCCGCACCTACCGCGACCGGGAGTACGGCACAAACCCACCGCCGCGCGCGGCGAAATCCCTTGCAGACAAGCCGCAGCCCGACGCGACCCGCACCATCCGCACCAGCAAACCCGCTGCCGACGCGACCCGCACCGTGCAGGTCCCGCAGTCCGAATTGTGTGCCGCCGCCCAGAAGGCGGCCCCCGCGCCACAGCCCGTGCAGACCGTGCAGACCGTGCAGACCACACAGCAGTTCATCCCGGAAAGCGCTCAGGCCCCCCAGCTTGTGCCGCAAACGCAGCCCAAGCCCGCTGTGCCTGCGCCCGAGGCCGCCCCGAAGCGCCGCGGCCCGGTCGGGATGCCCCGCACCTACGCCGAGGCCGAAGCCGCTTTGAACGAGCGTATCCGCGCCGACCACATCTGGCTTTCCAACCCGGTTTTGGTACGCGGCCTCGGTATGGCCCCGGTCATCGGTGCCGCGTTGGACGGCCAGCGTGCGCTGATGCTCTGCATCGCCGCACTGATTCTCGTCACGTTCACCCGCGTGCTGGCCGTGGCCGTCTGCCACCTGACGAAAAACCGTTTCCGCCCGGTGGTGTACTGCTATTCCGCCGCGCTTCTCTACATTCCCACGTACATTTTGCTCTACTGGCTGTTCGGCACCGATCTGTCGCTGCTGGGTATCTACCTGCCCATCATGGTCGTGGAGCCTGCCATCGTCAAGCGCATGGAGTTTGCCGACCTGGAACCCGTTAAGGATGCGTTCCGCCACGGCTTCAACAATGCGCTGGGTATGTGCATCGTGCTGCTCATCGTCGGCTGCCTGCGTGAGCTGCTGGCTACCGGCGCGGTGTTCGGCAATGTCATCCTGCACAACGCCCTGCTGCCGCTGGCCGCACTGCCCGCAGGCGGGTTTGTCATCGTAGGTATCCTGGCCGCCGTCTGGTGCGCCGCCGCCAACCTGTACACAGACTATAAACACGAGGAGGTGCGCCGCCTGTATGCTGACCGCAAGCATTGAGACACAGCAGATTTTTAACGGTATCGTGCAGTTTATCAGCTATATGGTGCTGGCCGTCTTTGCAGAGAACGTCGTGCTGGCGCGTGCGCTGGGCGTCACCCGCCTGATAAAGCTCGTACCCGACCACCGCGCCCAGGTGTGGGATTTCGGCCTGCCGCTGCTCTTTGTCATGGTGCTGTCCGCACCGCTGGGCTGGGCCGCGCACAACCGTCTTTTTCCATGGCTGCGCGATTATCTTCCCGATTGGCTGCCGATCTCGGCGCTGCGCCCCGTCGTCTACCTGACCTGCGGCGTCGCTGCCATGGCCGCGACCTGGCTGCTGCTGGGCGTGCTGCCCCGCAAACTGCGCACCGGCTGCCGCAGCCAGCTGAGCCTGGCGACCTGCAGCACTGCCATCCTGGGCACGCTGCTCATCTGCTCCAACCAGAACTACACGATTTTACAGAGCATCGCGTTTGCGCTGGGCAGCGGCATCGGCTACGTGTTCGCCGTCTTTGTCGTGCGCGAAGGCCGCCGCCGTCTGCGCAGCAAAGCGATTTCCTCGATTTTCCAGGGCCTGCCCAGTTCCATGATCTACATTGGCGTGCTGAGCCTGGCCATCTACGCCCTGGTGGGCCATACCGTCGTTTTGTAATGTCCGTTCCTTGCAGGGGCGGGCATTGCCCGCCCGCTGCCCGGTAAGGGCGGTCGATCTACATTTGTCAGGGGGTCGTTATCATGTCCGAAGCCTGTTTTACCGCCGCTGATATCCTGCTGCCCGCCGCCAGCGTTCCGCTGGACCCGTGGGCCTGCATTGCCGTGGACCAGTTCACCTCCCAGCCAGAGTACTGGCAGCGCGCCGAGGCCCGCGCCGAGGGCCGGCCCAGCACGCTGCACATCGTCCTGCCGGAGGCTTACTTGGGCACCCCGCAGGAGGACGCCCGCCTGCAAAGCATCCGCCGCACAATGGACGACTACCGCCGCACCGTGCTGACGCGGAAAGTACATGGCTACGTCTATGTAGAGCGCACCCAGATGGACGGCACGGTCCGCCAGGGCCTTGTGGGCGCGGTGGACCTCGACGCCTACGACTACGCCAAGGGCAGCCAGCCCGCCATCCGCCCCAGCGAGAGCACCGTCGTGGAGCGCATCCCGCCACGGCTGAAAGTGCGCCGCGGTGCGATGCTGGAAACGCCCCACGTCATGATGCTGGCCGACGACGCCGACCGCACGCTGATCGAGCCCATCGGCCTTGTGAAAGACCAGCTTCCGCCGCTCTACGACGGCGAGCTTATGCTGGGCGGCGGCCGCCTGCGCGGCTGGGCCGTCGAGGATCCGGCGCTCATCGCGCAGATCGACGCGGCCCTTGCCAAGCTGGCTGACCCTGCCGCGTTCGCCAACCGCTGGCCCGCCGCCAAGGGGCAGCAGCCCATGGTGCTGGCCGTCGGCGACGGCAACCACAGCCTGGCCACCGCCAAAGCCTATTGGGAGGAACTGAAGCCTACCTTGAGCGAGGAACAGCGCAAGACCCACCCGGCCCGCTGGTGCCTTGCCGAGGTCTGCAACGTCCACAGCCCCGCCATTGAAATCGAACCCATCCACCGCGTTGTGTTCGGCGTTGCCGCCAAGGAGCTGTACGCCGCGCTGGACGCCTGGGATCAGCAGCAGGGGAACAGCGCAACGATGTCTGACCAGCGGCTGCGCCTGGCCGATGCCTACGGCGAGTGCGCCGTGGCGCTGGCGAACCCGCCCGCACCGCTGACGGTGGGCAGCGTGGAGGCGTTTCTGGCAGACTATCTGCCCAAGCACCCCGGCGTGACCGTCGATTACATCCACGGCGAGAGTGCCGCCATTGCGCTGGCCGCCAACCCGGCCAAGCCCGCAACGGCCATTCTGCTGCCGGATTTTGCCAAGGCAGACCTCTTCAAGGGCGTTGTGCTGGGCGGCGTGCTGCCCCGCAAGACCTTCAGCATGGGCCACGCCGAGGAAAAACGTTATTATAATGAATGCCGCGTCATCGGCTTATAAGGAGAATTATGGAAAAGCCCGCACAAACCCCGAACGGTGCACCGCACCGTCGCCGCCGCCGTCGGCCCGCCGGTAACGGCAGCGCTCCCCAGGCCCCGCAGCCCGCGCGGGAGGGCAAGGCCCCCGCGCAGCCCCGCGAACCCCGCAAGGCTGCGCCCCAGAACACCGCGGTCGCTGCACCCAAGCCCCCGCGTGAGGGCGGTGCCCCCCGCAGCGGCCGCCCGCGCCGTGGGCAGGGCCGCCCCAACACTGCCGCCCAGCCACAGCAGCCGCCCAAACAGGCCGCCCCGGCCCCGCGCCAGCCTGCACCGCAGGCCAAGCCCGCTGCACCCCAGCCGCCCCGGCGCGGCAACAGCCGCTCGGCATCGGCCATCCCCAGCGCCCCGCTGCGCGACCAGCCCAAGGCACCGCGCCCGCAGCGCAGCCGCGCCCAGCACTCCGCCGTGCCCAACGAGCCGGGTCTGGATCTGATTTCCCGCCGCCCGCCGAAGCAGAAGTTCGCGAATTTTGAGGATTACCTCGCGGCCCACGGCGGTATGACCGTACCGCTGCCGCTGGAAGCTGCGAACGCGCCGGAGGCAGAGAAGCCCGCCCCAGCTGCCGAGGCCACCGAATGACCCCCGAGACTGCGGCAGCACTGCGCTGCCCGGTATGCGGCGGGCCGCTGCTGCTGACCGGCCGCAGCCTGCGCTGCCCCAAGGCCCACAGCTTTGACCTTGCCAAAGAGGGCTACGCCTACTTACTGCCGATGCAGAAAAAGCACACTGCCGACCCCGGCGACGGCAAAGCCATGGTTCGCGCCCGCCGCGCGTTTTTGTCGGCCGGGCACTACGCCCCGCTGATGGCGACGCTGGCCGAGGTCTGTGCCGCGCTGCCGCATGACCATATTGTGGACGCGGGCTGCGGCGAGGGCAGCTATGACAAGTATTTATATGAGACGCTGGGTGCGCCGCAGATTGTCGGCTTTGATTTGTCCAAGGAGACCGTGCGGCTGGCGTCCAAGCTCCTGCCCGGTGCGGCGTTCTGTGTCGGCGGCAGCTTTTGCGCCCCGGTGCGGGACGGCTGGGCCGACCTGCTGCTCAACATCTTCTCGCCCATGGCCGAAGCTGAATTTGCCCGGATGCTGCGTCCGGGTGGGCATCTGGTTTACGCCGTGCCCACCGCGCGGCACCTGTTCGGCCTGAAAGAGGTTTTGTACGAGCGCCCCTACGAAAACGAGGTGCGCCAGACAGAATATGACGGTTTTACGTTCGTTAAGGCTGTCGAATCCGAGGCCGTGCTGACGCTGGAAGGCCAGGCCGTGCAGGATCTGTTTGCCATGACGCCGTATTATTGGAACACGCCCGCCAATGGGGCCGCACGGTTAGCGGCGTGCGGGAGCCTGACCACCGAGATCGGGTTCCGCTTTTTGGTGTATCAAAAAATGTAAAGCCTTCCCCCTGTGGGGGGGAAGGTGGCCGCGCGAAGCACAGCCGGATGAGGGGCGAGTTTGCCGTTGCCGAACTGTAAAAGGGGAGGCCGGGCAGACTCGCCCCTCATCAGTCCGCTTCGCGGACAGCTTCTCCCGCGGGAGAAGCCATTTTTAAATCTCCTCCGGCGGCACAACGCCCGGGCCATACGGCTCTTGGGCGGGCGGTACGATGACCTCCTGCGTTGTCTCCGCGGGGTCATCCTCGTTGTACTGTTCGTCAGGCACTTCGCTCAAATCCGTCCACAGCTCCTCGCGCTCTTCCTCTGCGCCGTGGGGGCCAAATTCATCAAACATTCGCAAACACTCCTTTATAATAGTGTATAAGTGCGGCCCGGCCGGCCTACACTCTGGGCATAGTCTTTGCAAGGGGTGTGTAGGTTATGCGTTCACATCGCGGGATTTTCTGGTACAGCCTGGGGCTGACGCTGCTGTTGTTGCTGCCCATGGTGCTGACCGTGGCATTTTTCGCCGACCAATACCAGAAGCAGCAGCTTTTGCGCCAGGCATCGGCAGCGGACAGCACGCTGCGCATTGAACCGGGTGCGCAGGGCGTTTACCGGCTGCTGCTCATCGTCCAGCAGGAGGAACCGGCCTTTGTGCTGGCCCGGACAGACGGCCCCAAGCAGACAGTGACCCTCTGTGCGCTGCCCGGGTCATTGCTCGTCAACGCGCCTGCGGGCACAACGACGCTGTCCGAGTGCGCGTTGAGCGCCGGAGCCGGGCGTGCCGCGCAGCTGTTGTGCGGCACCGTGGCGACTGGCGAGACGGCCGCGCCGGAGCTGCACTATATCGCGGCCACGCCCGCCACCTGGGCCGCCTGTGCGGGCAAGAATGCTGCCGTGCGGTTTGACACGGCGGCACTGCTTACCCCCGCCGCCCGGGAGCGCCTGGGTTATGGCGACGACCCGGTGGCCGCCTGCACCGCCGCCCAGGCAGGGGAGCTGATTGCCGCCTTGCAGGGCGCACTGGCCGGGGCAGGGGTGAGCGCCGACGCCCGCGCCGCCGTCTGGGCCGCCTTTGCGCGGCAGGACCCGGCGCTGCTGGCAGCGTTCCCCACCGGACTGCGCAGCCAGAGCGCCCGCCTTTTGACCGATCTGCTGGCCGCCGATCTCAGAGCGTTGGAGGATACGCTGACCTACCTCAGCACCCGCCCCGCGCTGGCCGTGGATTACGTAACCGCCGAAACTGCTAAAGCCAAAGGTGGGGTATGTTTGACGGATGAGGGAATGGCAGCGGTGCGTGATTTGTTATCGTAGGGGTCGGCTCCCCAACGACCTGCGGGCGGGCATTGCCCGCCCCTACGTTGCGTTCCTCGCCACGGCGTCAAAAAATTACAAAAAAATTTGCAAAACCGCTTGACGTAAACCCGCTTGTGTGTTATCATGATAGCACCTCTTTTGCGGGTTTATTTTTTATGCCCTTTTTTCTAGGGCGCCTGCAAGCGCGAGGGAGGCTTATTAACCGATAATGGAGGTGCCGAACA